>Ga0316601_100000836_pt1 | contig 14153 bp, 13 predicted proteins | sample OWC_soil_day5_no_FD_207663 | JGI IMG/M metagenome (GOLD analysis project Ga0316601, IMG submission 207663) | Wetland soil microbial communities from Old Woman Creek delta, Ohio, United States - OWC_soil_day5_noCT | ecosystem: Environmental > Terrestrial > Soil > Wetlands | place: USA: Ohio...
AGTGGATAACTGTGGGCCGTTTTCAAATTCTGACGGATCGCAGGAGAATTCGGGTCCTGAATACTGGATCAAAGGAAGAACCTTGGGAACCCACCAAAGGATCGTTCGCGGCACCCCACAAGAAAATGGACGATCCTGGAATGTGGCCGATATGGGCCTCTTCCTGGCATCCGATGAAGCCAAATACATCACCGTTAGGGAATTGTGGTCGATGAAGGAATCACGACGAAACTTTCTATCCGCTCGGTTAAATATTAGAATAATAATAATCATTAAAATTATTATAAAATAATTCTTGACAAAAAAAGGCTCTTGGGTTATAAGGCTCACACCTACTGTTTTTAATGAAACACCAAGCCATTCTTGTCGGTTGCCTATAGATTAAAGTTCGAAGATATTTTGTTTATAAAGCGATTTAAGCACTGCCGTCTCAGAGGAGTACTTGCTCGTTTTCCTGATACCAAGGGTCCTCTATGTTTAAATCCACCACTTCCCTTAAAATTTCCGACCAAATCATTGATCAGGTTCGCCAGGCCATTTTTGAAAAGCACCTAACACCCGGCGACAAACTTCCCCCTGAAAAAGAATTAATGAATGTCTTCAAGGTCAGCAAATCGACCCTGCGGGAAGCCTTGCGTTCGCTGGAAAACATGGGTTTTTTGAATATACGCAAAGGGGCCTCCGGGGGCGCCTTTATCACCGAGGTGGATATTCATAAGGCGGGGGAGTCTCTATCGAATTTTTTACATTTTCAAAACTTTTCCCTGCGTGATTTGTCGGATGTCCGAATCCTTGTGGAGTCCCACATCGCTGGAATGGCCGCCCGGATGATAACGGACGAGAAATTAATGATGTTGGGAAAAATGATGGATGATTTTGCAGAACAGCTCAAAAGGAACATCCCCATTGCATTATATGATAACCAGATTGAGTTTCACCGCATCCTAAGCCTGGCGGTCGGCAATCCCTTTTTGATATTCATCCTGGATTTCATCTCGAATATTCTGCTGGACGCCAAGAGGGTTCTAAAGCCACGCAAGGAGTTTTATCGAAAAGTCTTTCGGGCCCATAAGCTGATTTATAAAGCCCTCCTGGAGAGGGATCCCCGTAAGGCACGGGAGGCCATGATACACCATATCCAGGAGGAAGAAGAAGACCTTTTCGCTCTGCAGAAGAGGAAGCGGGTCATAAATTTTGATTTGGAGTCGGACTCGAAGAGGAAATCGCTTAGCACTCGAGGATGGGAATTGAATCAAAATTTAAAATGGAGGTGAGGACATGAAAATTGGTTTCGTTGGCTTGGGAAACATGGGCAATCCCATGGCGCGCAATTTGCTCAAAGCCGGCCATCAGCTTGTGGTTTATGACATCCTTCCCACTGCCGTCGAAAAACTTACCAGAGCCGGAGCCGAAGGAGCTTCCTCTCTTGGCCAGCTGGCCGCGGAAGCGGAGCTATTTATCAGCATTCTTCCTTCCTCGCCTCACGTGAAGGAAGTATATCTTTCGGCTAACGGCGTCCTCAGCGGGATCAAGCCCGGGGTTATCATTATTGATTCCAGCACAATCGACCCGCACACAGCTCGGGAGGTGGCGGCGGGGGCGGAGAAAAAGGGCATTCCGATGCTGGATGCTCCGGTTTCCGGTGGGACCGGAGGTGCAGAGGCAGGGACCCTCACGTTCATGGTCGGGGGAAAACCCGAGGATTTTGCCAAGGTGAAACCTATTCTGGCCTGCATGGGAAAAAATATTGTTCATTGCGGCCCTTCTGGCAACGGCCAGGTGGCGAAGCTGTGTAATAACATGGCTCTAGCTGTTTCAATGATCGGAATTTGCGAGGCCATGACTCTGGGAGCGTCCCTGAATATCGATCCGAAGGTACTCGCGGGGGTTCTGAATACCTCTTCCGCCCGCTGCTGGAGCTCGGATACGTATAATCCCTATCCAGGGGTCATGGAGAATGTTCCCTCGGCTCGAGGTTATACCGGGGGATTTTCTGCGGACCTCATGCTAAAGGATTTGGGACTGGTGGTGGATTCCGCCCGCCTCTCCAAACATCCTGTTCCCATGGGGGCGCTTGCTCAGCAGCTTTATCAATTAATGAGCTCAAGGGGAGAAGGACAGAAAGATTTCTCGGCGATTATCAAACTGTACAAAACCTTTTGATGATGATCAGCAAATACGATGTTAGCTCAGCCAGGTACTTGTGGATAAAGGGGGTGATCGTGAAAATTTTTCCAACGGGCAAAGGCCCTTACAGAGGGGAGCCGATCCTCTGAAAAAGGGGCCAATCATAAGCCGCAAGGCATAGATGATTTTTATTAAAACCCTAAAAAAACGAAGGAGGTTTAAGATGAAAAAAACATTGGGGATCGCAATAGCAGTCAGTTTTCTGCTGGTTGTTCTGGTATGTTCCGCTCTTGGCCAGCAGACCCTTCAATGGAAAAGCCCTACCTGTTGGACTCCCGTCATGAGTCTTATTGAGGCGGACAAAAACTTTGCCAAATTAGTTGGGGAAATGAGCGGCGGCCGTCTGCAGATAAAAATTTTTTCCGCTGGAGAGCTGGTTCCCGTTCCCGGAATTTTTGATGCCATTTCCTCGGGAAATTTGGAATCTGCATGTGATTGGCCGGGCTACTGGGGAGGCAGGAACACGGCATTCGAACTCCTCGGCACGTGCCCGTTGGGCCTCGACCAGTATGATTATGTGAACTGGTATTACCATTACGGCGGGAAAGAGTTGTACAACGCTGTCTATGGAAAATATAACATGATTTATTTTATGCATTCGGTCAGCCCGATGGAATCCGGAGTTCGCTCCCGCGTTCCCATAAGATCGTTAGCCGAATATAAGGGGAAAAAAACCAGGGTTTCAGGAAAGGCTGCAGGGTATGTCATGAGCAAGGTGGGTTTGGCCCCAGTTTCGATGTCCGGAGGAGAGATTTATCAGGCTTTGCAACTGGGCACCTTAGATGCCGCCGAGTTTAGCATCCCGGCGGTTGATTTTGCCATGGGGCTACAGGAAGTGACGAAATTTAATGCCACCCCCGGTTGGCATCAGCCGGCCTCCGCTTTTGGTTTTATGATCAACAAGGGCGCCTGGAATAAGCTTCCCGATGATCTAAAAAAAGCGATAGAGCTTGCCTGTCTGGCGAACAATGCATACATGAATAGCTGGTATGAGGTAAAAAACATTGACGCGATTAATAATTTCAAAAAGGCTGGAGTGCAGGTGAATCGGATATCGGAAAAGGAAATCGATTCCATTGAAAAGTTTGCCTGGGAATTTGTGGAGAAGGAGTCGAAGGCCAATCCCGATTTTCAAAAGGTGGCTTTATCCATGTTCCAGTATATGAAGGACTTTATCGTCGTCCGGGAATATCAAGATCCATTCAAACACGGAAGAATTCCTAAGACTTTGCCGAATATCGGCTTGAAGTAGGAGGAATGATGGGCGGACCCTCGGGGATATCCAGAGGGTCCATCCAATTCATTAAGGAGGTTTGGGCGGTGGAAGAAAACAAATGGCTCGGGGTGGCAAAAAAAATAGACCGGATTAATGAATGGGTCGGCAGGATCTTTTGCTTTTTTGTTTTGCCATTAACCTTGGTGATGGTCTATGAGGTTATCGTCAGGGCCTTAGGATCTCCAACTCTTGTAAGCTTTGAACTAAGCAATTTCTTTTTTGGAACCCATTTCATGATGCTCGCCGCTTACGGACTGTTACATAATTCGCATGTCTCAATTGACATATTCTCCACACGTTTTTCTCCAAGGACTCAGGCGAAAATCTTGATCTTCGGCTATATCACGATGTTTTTCCCTTTTATCATCATGCTCCTGTATTACGGATCAATCTTTGCGATTCGGTCATGGGTCGTATGGGAAAACTCCTGGAGCCTCTGGGGGCCCCCCATATACCCATTCAAAACAGTAATTCCTCTTACAGCTGCCCTTCTTTTGTTGCAGGGGATTTCGGAGGTGATCAAAAAGATCGCCTACCTGTCAAGGAAGGAGGTGGCTTAATGATTCCGGAAATCATCCCGATCTTGATGTTCGTTGTTTTATGCATATTTCTTTTCATGGGATTTCCGCTGGCTTTCGCCCTGGGATCGGTGGGAGTCTTCTTTGGGTTTTTCGGGATAGGGCCCCAATATTTCGGCACCTTGATTACCCGGATCTATGGGATCATGGATAATTTCGTTTTACTGGCGATTACGCTTTTTATCTTGATGGGCAACTTTCTGACAATGTCGGGCATGGCCGATGAACTTTTTAGAGCCCTCCGCATCCTCTTCGGCCCCATCAGGGGGGGGGTGGGATTGGCTGTGATCGCGGTATGCATTGTTTTTGCGGCTTGCACCGGCGTCATTGGGGCTTCGGTGGTAACCATGGGCCTTCTGTCGGGCCCCCTGCTGCTTCGCTACGGGTATCAAAAAGAGATTACCGTGGGGATGGTGGCCGCCGGCGGCAGCCTGGGGATTCTGATCCCTCCCAGTATTATGCTGGTCATGATGGCCGACCTGGCCTCCTTATCTGCCGGCAAGCTCCTCATCTCAGGCATACTGCCCGGGGTTTTCCTCGGCATTCTCTACATGGCCTATATTGCGATCAGATGTGGGATCAATCCGAGGATTGGCCCCCCAATTCCCAAGGAAGAGCTGGCCGCGATTCCTTTAAGAGCGCGAGTTATTGATTCCCTAAGAAACGGACTTCCCCCCATGTTGCTCATTTGCCTCGTTTTGGGGGCAATTTTTTCGGGAATTGCCACTCCAACGGAAGCAGCCGCCGTCGGTGCGTTTGGTGCGTTTTTTATGGTCATAGCCTATGGAAGGTTTAAATGGACGGAATTTGTGAATTGTCTCTATGGAACAGGGAAAACGGTAACGATGGTCATGATCATCATGGTCGGAGCGTCCTGTTTCACCGGCGTTTTTTTGGGAATGGGGGGTAGCGATGCCCTGGTAAAGGCCATCCTGGGGCTCGAATTAGGGAGATGGGGGACCTACGTTTTGATCATGGTTATCTATGTTATTCTGGGCTGTTTCATTGACTGGATCGGAATCGTGATGCTTACCTTCCCCATCCTTCTGCCCATTGCCAAAGCATTAAATTTCGACATGCTCTGGTTTACCTCTATGCTGGCGATTAACCTACAAATGTCTTTCTTGACCCCGCCTTTTGGCTATGCTTTGTTCTATCTGTCCGGCTTAAATATTGAAGGGATAAAGATTGAACATATCTACCGCGGGGTGGTTCCCTTTTTGATTCTCCAAGCTATCGGGGTTACAATCTGTACCATCTGGCCGCAAATTGTCGTCTGGCTTCCGAACTTGATGATCGGGAAATAAGCCTGAACTCGGGAAAGGTTGTGCGGATGGATAGGGTTTGAGATAAACACTGCAAGATTATTTTCAGGCTATTTAAGAGGGTGAATCGTGTTCGGATATTCTGCAAGACTTCTTCACATAATTCTTATGACAGAAGACTCCAAACTCAAGGAGGCGGGAGAATGAGTAAACGCTTAAAGGATAAAGTCGCCATTGTCACGGGTGCCGGTTCTATCGGCCCGGGGTGGGGAAATGGCAAGGCCACGGCGGTATTGTTTTCCCGGGAGGGCGCGAAAGTCTTCGGGGTTGACATCAATCGCAATGCGGCCGAGGAAACAAAAAATCTTATTACGCAAGAGGGGGGCTTGTGCACAGTTCACCAAGCCGATGTCACCAAATCAGGGGAGGTAAAAGCCTTCGTTGAACGCTGTTTGGAAATCTACGGGCGAATCGATATCTTGTTGAATAATGTGGGCATTGTAGAGTCGGGAGGACCCGTGGAGATCAGCGAGGAGAACTGGGATCGCCTGATCGATATCAATTTGAAAAGCATGTTTCTGACGTGCAAATACTGTCTTCCGGTTATGGAAAAACAGGGAGCCGGTGCGATCGTCAACATATCCTCCATCGGGGCTTTACGCTTTTTAGGATACCCCTGCGTTTCCTACAATGCCTCGAAGGGAGCAATCAATCAGCTTACCCAAAACATTGCCATCCAGTACGCGGCCAAAGGAATCCGCGCCAACTGTGTCCTTCCGGGTCTCATGAACACTCCCATGATCCGCGAGCCGCTGAAAAAATTCTATGCCGGGGGCGATATAGACAAGATGATTGAAATCAGAAATCAGCAATGCCCTATGAAAAAAATGGGCGATGCTTGGGATGTAGCCTATGCCACTCTTTTTTTGGCATCCGATGAAGCGAAGTATATCACAGGTGCCAATCTGGTAGTAGATGGAGGGATTTCGTGCAAATTTTCATAGACCCCTCCGGCCTCGTCTGTCTGGATATCTTCCCACGGGGCTTACGATGGCTGATACCGTTGTCTTCAAAGTGTTTCATCTAAGCGCTTTGTAAAATCCAAGTCGTAATTACTATGAATCTCTTGCGGAGAAAGTGCCATGCAACTGGATGATCAGGAAAAAAAAATGATAGAGGGGGAAGAGGGGGAAGCGACCCGTCGGGCGATGGAAATCCTTGTAGCAAAAGGCGAGGCAGAGGGGGCCAAAAAGAGGGTCAAAATCGTTTACGCCCACCTGATGCCACCGGATACAATGTTTTTTCCCTTTGGCCGGCAGGGCAAATGGGCCCGGGATCTGACTGGGACTCTCACATCCGACCTGTCGCGCCTTAGAGTGCCGGCAACCATGGAGCCGAAATTCGTTGACCTGGAGTGCTGCGCCCGACGCATGGAATTTTCCGAGAGTCAAATTGATGAAATGCAGAATATAATGCTCCCTGCTGCCAATCTCTATGAGAAACTGGGCGTGATTCCGAGTTACACCGCCCTTCCTTTCGTCATTTTTCCGACGAAGTTGGGAGAACACGTGAGTGTTGCAGAATCGATTGCTATCCTCTGGTACAACACGATGTTTGGGTCCCGATGCGAACGGGATGATGGCGTGACCTCCCTGGCTGCTGCGATCACCGGGGTGTATCCGGAAATCGGGGTCCACCTGGCCCATAACCGATATGGTGAAGTTACGATCCGGCCCGGCAAAGGGGTGGATCCGGCTGCCTTTAATTATACCGATTGGGATGCTTACAGCTTGGCGGCCTCGAGAAAATGCAAAGAGAAGACGCCTGTTTTCCTCGGATTGCCGAAAAATTTAACCTTTACCCAGAGGAAACACCTGCTGGAGGTCATCGCCGTTGAGTCGGGCCTGGCCATTATGCATATTGTCGGTGTCACCCCCGAAGCGCCTACGGTCGAAGCGGCTTTCGGCGGGAAAAAGCCGATCGCCGAATTTGAGATTCATCCGGACGACATCGAGGAGGCTTACAGAAGTGCCACGACAGCTACGGACCCCAAAATCAAATATATTTTTTTGGGATGCCCGCATGTCACGCTTCCCGAATTCCGAGAACTGGCAAAAGTTCTGGACGGAAGGAAGGTGCACCCGGAGGTCACCCTCATCGTGTCTACCAATCGGCAATTTCTCATGATCGCCCAGGATATGGGATATGTTGAGCCCATTGAAAAGGCTGGCGGGATTGTCGCCCAGGATATGTGTATCGCCTTTTCCGGGACCCAGGCCAGCGGCACCATTGCCACCGACTCCATCAAAGCCGCCTTTTTCTACACCGGTTTCTCCTCCAAGACTACTCGGCGAGTTTGGCTCGGAAGCATCGCAGAATGCGCCAACGCAGCCGTCACCGGGAAATGGAACGAAAGGAGGTGAATTTATGAGCAAAAAGGTGATCCAGGGACACAGCATAAAAAAACTTGGCATTGTCGAGGGTAAGGCTGTCGTCAGCCCGGATCTGGTAGCCTTCTGGGGGGGTACCGATTGGGAATCCGGAGAAATCGTCGAGGTCGGGCACAAAGCTAGGGGAAAAAACATGGCCGGTAAGATTTTGGTCTGCCCTGCAGGCAAGGGGGGGGCAGGGGACACTTTCGGGTTTTTCTATCTTTATAAAAGCGGAAAGGCACCGCGGGCGATTGTCTGTAATCGAGGCCAGGGGACGACCCTAGCGGGGGCCTTGCTTACGAATACCCCTATGGTGTATGGGTTTGATGGCGATGTCATTGATCTCATTGAGGACGATGATCACTTGTGCATTGATTCGGAAGCGGGAACCGTAACGATCACCCGGCGGGAAACGCCGGAAAGAAAATGAAAGGAACCAATTTCAGCTTCGGGTTGTTAAAATCGGAGGGGTCTTTTCAGTTATTATCCAAATCAAGACTCGGTGATCGGGTGGGCATGAGGTATGAATAGGCTACCTAAGGGTAGAGCAAAGCAACTTTTCTAAATTTAAAGGAGGAAAAAAATGAAGAAAAGCGCACTGTTCATCGCCGTACTGTTCTTGCTGGGAGCCAGTTTAGCGCTAACGGATCTGGCGCAATCTCAGACCTTTAAGTGGCGGATGGCGACATGCCGCACGCCGGCCCTGACTCCCTTTCACGAGTCGGACGTCCGGTTTGGAGATATGGTGAGCAAGATGAGCGGGGGGAAGCTCCAGATTACCGTCCATCCTGCCGGGGAACTCATGCCCGCCTTTGAGGTTTTTGATGGTGTGCGAAAGGGCGTTGTGGAAATGGGCGGTGATTGGCCCACGTATTGGACCGGGAAGAATACCGCTTTCGATTTCTTCTGCTCCGTCGGTTTCATGATGCACGCCGTGGACTATTTGACCTGGTTGTACCATGGAGGAGGGCTCCAGTTAGGACAGGAGCTCTACGGAAAATTCAATATGATGTACTTTCCGCTGAACATCGTGGGACCCGAATCCGGCTACCGGACCAACAAGCCCATCCGGACCCTGGCCGATTTCCAGGGAATCAAATTGAGAACCGGCGTTCTGCAAACGATATGGATTTTGGAACAGCTGGGAGCCAAGCCGGTTCGGATCCCGGGGGGCGAGATCTACATGGCCCTGAAGCTGGGAACCATCGACGGCGGGGAATTTTCCGTTCCCGCCACCGATTGGGGGATCAAATTCCAGGAGGTCACAAAATACTGGGTGGTTCCGGCGGGCTGGCACCAGGTGGGAACGGTGGCCGGCCTGGCGATCAATCTGGATGCCTGGAAGAAATTGCCAAAGGAGCTGCAGACCATCGTGGAGCAAGCCGCCATGGCCAACATGACTTGGTCCTATGCCAAAGGAAACTGGGATTCCATTGCGGCCGTTGCGAATTTCAAAAAGGCGGGCGTCCAAATCAGCGAACTGAATCAGGAAGCTCAGGACAAACTCGAAGAACTCTGTGTCAAATTTGTCGAAATGGAGTCGGCCCGGAATCCTGATTACGCCAAAGTGGCCAAATCCATGGTTAACTTTTTGAAGGGCATGGACACCGTGAAACGGTTAGAAGGTCCCTTCCGGTCGGGTTCAATTTTAAAGAGATACCCCGATATTAAATAGATTCTCTTTCGGGGAAAGCCCTCCAGTGCCCCGGTTTGGGGGGCTTTCCGGTCCTCACCTGCAAACGTTCACCCTATGAGCCTCTAGCCTGAAATTGGGGGAATCTATGAAAAGGAAAGCATTCACGGAAACCTGCGATTGGATTAGCGAGTGGAGCGGGCGGGGAGTTGCCTGGTTGATCTGGATTGTGGTCGGGTTATGTGTCTACGAAATTATCACGCGGCGATTCTTTAATTCTCCTCACGTATGGACCTATGATGTAACGAATATTTTTTACGGCACCCATTTCATGATTCTGACAGCCTATACCCTTCTGCACCGCGGCCATGTTTCGGTCGACATATTATACGGACGTCTTCGTCCCAGAGCACAAAACATTCTGAAGGTTTTTAACTACCTGGTCTTCTTCTTCCCGTTCTTCCTCGTTCTCCTGTATGTCGGGTTAGACTCGGCCATCTATTCCTGGAGCTACCTCGAAAAGACCACGGCAGGTATGCCCCTCGTCTATCCCATTCTTAAGACGGTATTGCCGGTCACCGCTTTCTTGGCCTTGGTGCAAGGGTTGTCGGATTTGGCGAAATTGTTGTTTCCTGCCGGGAAAGAGGAGGGCTCTGATGACTGAAATATTCGGCCCTGCAACCATGGCTATTCTTATGTTTGTGGGGCTTCTTATCGGCATTTTCCTCGGAGGGCCGCTGGCCTTTGTTCTGGGGGGGCTTGCGGTCATTTTTGGCCTTATTTCCTGGGGCCCTTCCTGTTTTGCCCTATTTGTCAATCGGATTGTGGGAGTGACCGACAACTTCATCCTGGTCGCCATCCCCATGTTCATCTTGATGGCCAATTTGCTCATGTACTCGGGCGTAGCCGATGACCTCTTTGATTCGCTGCGATACCTGCTGGGCCGCATGAGAGGAGGGATCGCCTTAGCGGTGGTCGTCGTATGCACCGTCTTCGCGGCCTGCACGGGGGTGGTCGGGGCATCGGTGGTGAGCATGGGTCTTCTCGCTTTGCCCATGATGCTCCGGTACGGGTACGATAAAAAATTGACGGCTGGGGTCATCATGGCCGGCGGAACTCTGGGCATTCTTATCCCGCCCAGCATCATGCTGATCGTGATGGGCGACATAACAGGGTTGTCCGTAGGAAAACTGTATATCGGGAGTGTGGTCCCCGGCCTGGTCCTTTCGGTCTTATTTATAATTTATATTGCCATTCGGTGCGGCCTGCGGCCTGAGTTAGGTCCTCCTTTATCCCCGGAGGAGCTCCAGGCCATCCCGGTGAAGAAACGTCTTCTGATGGCGAGTAAATCCTTAGTCCCTCCCATGATCCTCATCCTGGGCGTGTTAGGGGCAATCTTTACCGGGGTCGCTACCGCCACAGAGGCCGCCGGATTGGGGGCCTGTCTGGCTCTGGGGATGACTGTGGGATACGGGAAATGCAGCTGGAAAATGATAAAAGAGACCACGATCTCGACGGCCAAGACCGTATCGATGGTGATGATTATCATTGTGGGAGTAACCTGTTTTACAGGCGTCTTCATGGGAATCGGTGGGGGCAAGGCCCTGACATCTATGATGCTGGCGCTTGGCCTGGGGAAATGGGGTACTTTCTTTGTAATGAATGTGATTGTCTTTTTCCTGGGTGCGCTCATCGACTGGATTGGGATTGTTTACATTGTTTTCCCCATTTTCATGCCTATCGTGGCGGAACTTGGCTTTGATCCCATTTGGTTTGTCGTGATGATGGCCGTCAATTTACAGACCTCTTTCGTCTCACCCCCTTTTGGGTATGCCCTTTTCTATATGAAAGGCATTGCCGCGGATAAGATGACGACCGAGGAAATATACGCGAGCATCATCCCCTTTATATGTCTCCAACTCGGCGGACTGATTATCTGCTGCCTGTTTCCCGAACTGATCCTGGGGCCTGCATCCTGGATTAAATAGTATGGATCGGACCGCGGGGCTGCAGAGAGAAGACATAGGGATGCTGAAGTTGAATTACCAACAGAAGGTTCGAGGGGGAACACTGAGAAGGGGCATGGCTGAGAGAATCGGTTCTATTCGGGTCTTCCCAAAGATGTTTCTTTTTGCAGAATCTTCCGTCTTTGCGCTGCCTGGTTTCGGAAAGGGGAAAATCCTTTTACGAAAGCAGATCGGCATTTCAGCTTTTCTCTGAAAAGAAGAACCGCTTAGAGCAAAGAAATACGGACAGGGATGCCATTAATTGGGCATCTTCCACGTCTATTTGGTAAAAATCTTTGATCCGGAGGTGGTATCATGGGTGACCGATTGAAGAACAAGGTAGCCATTGTGACAGGGGCGGGCTCGAGCGGACCGGGATGGGGGAATGGCAAGGCGACGGCTGTTTTGTTTGCCCGGGAAGGGGCGAAGGTTTTTGCCGTTGACATCAACACGGCGGCGGCAGAAGAAACCAAGGAAATCATCGCAAAGGAGGGGGGAGCTGTCGCGGTGATGAAAGTGGATGTTTCCAAATACGCCGAGGTGCAAGACATGGTGGCCAAGTGCCTCCAGACTTTCGGCCGCATCGATATCCTCCACAACAACGTGGGCGTCGTCGTTCCCGGGGGGCCGGTCGAAACCAGCGAAGAGACCTGGGACCGTGTGATGGCGATAAATCTAAAAAGCATGTTTCTTACCTGCAAGCTCGTGATTCCCCATATGGAAAAACAAGGAGGAGGTGTCATTACCAATATCTCCTCCATCGCCGGCATCCGTTACACCGGCGTGCCTTATCTGACCTATTATACGACCAAAGCCGCGATCCTCGGCTTTACCCAGTGCGTCGCCATGCAGTACGCCCCCCAAAATATCCGCGCCAATTCTATCCTGCCCGGTTTGATGGATACGCCATTCTTCGTCGAACCCCTCAAAGAAGCCTATGCCGGGGGGGATATTGCCAAGATGAAGGAAATCCGCCATCAGCAATGCCCGATGAAGCGCATGGGGGACGCCTGGGATGTTGCTAACGCCGCTCTTTACTTGGCCTCGGATGACGCAAAATATGTAACCGGTCTCCAGTTGGTCGTTGACGGGGGTATCACCTGCAAATTCGCATGAGGAAGATCTTTGGTTTCCTAAGTACCGATAAAGAAAATGGCTGAATTTCCCCTTCGGCCCTTTTCGCCAAAAGAATTTTGAAAGGAGGTTCATTCCTTGAACATAGGAACTTTTTTCACCAAGAGCGCCCGCACCTTCCCGGAGCGCTTGGCAATCGCCTATGGGGATTATGAACTGACCTATCATCAGGCCAACGCTCGGATTAATCAATTGGCCAATGCCTTGAGAAAGTTGGGAATTCAAAAGGGATCCAACATAGCCATCCTTCTTCACAATTGCCCCCAATTCATTGAAATCCTCTTTGCCTGTTTCAAGGCGGGCATCGGAACGGTGCCCATCAATTTTCGGCTTCACCCCAAGGAATGCGCCTTCATCATCGACAATTCCGAGGCCGTGGCGATGTTTTTGGGAGATGATTTCAAGGATTCTCTTTACTCCCTGAGACGAGAGATGCCGAAAGTAAAGCATTATGTTTGTGTTTCCGAACCGCTTGAGGGAATGATTTCCTACGAAACGTTTCTTCAAGGCGAATCGACCGCGTTTATCGATGAAAAGGTCGAACGAGATGACCTGGCCTGGCTTTTTTATACTTCGGGAACGACGGGCAGGCCCAAGGGGGCGATGCTGACTCACCATGTCCTCATGATGATGACCATGAATTTTTATGCGGACATATCCCCACTGGGGCCAGAGGATGTGGTTTTGCATGCCGCCCCGTTGAGCCATGGGAGTGGCCTTTATGGAATTCCCAATGTGGCAAAGGGTGCGGCCAACGTCATTCTGCACACCAAATCGTTTGAACCCAAAGCCGTCTTCGAAACCGTCGCGCGAAGGAGGGTCACGAACATGTTTGTGGCTCCCGCCATGATCAAACGGCTGGTCACTTCTCCGGAAATAGGTCGGTATGACTTGAGCTCCATCCGCTGCATCAATTATGGCGGCGCCCCGATTTACGAGGAAGATCTCAAAGAAGCGGTTCGAAAAATGGGGAGGGTTTTTGTGCAGCTTTTTGGCCAGGCCGAATCCCCTATGACCATAACCTATCTGCGCAAGGAGGAACATCTTTTGGAAGGAAACGAAAAGCAGATGAAGCGTTTGACTTCGGCCGGAATTCCGCGGACCGACGTAGAAGTCAAAATATTTGACTCGAAAGACCAGGAGCTTCCTCCGGGGGAGATGGGAGAAATCGTGGTCCGGGGAGAGGTCGTCATGAAGGGGTATTGGAGAAACCCTGAAGCCACCGCCGAAACGATGCGCGGCGGATGGCTTCATACAGGAGATCTGGGAATTATGGATGAGCGGGGTTACTTTTACATCCTCGACCGGGCGAAGGATATGATCATCAGCGGGGGAGAAAACATTTATTCCCGGGAGATCGAAGATGTAATTATCAAACACCCCGCCGTCTATGAGGTCGCCGTCATCGGCGTTCCCGATGAAAAATGGGGTGAGGCAGTGAAAGCCATCGTGTCTCTTCGGGAAGGCAAAAAGGCGACGGGCGAGGAGATCATCGATTTCTGCAAACAACACCTTGCCAGCTATAAAAAACCCAAATCCGTTGACTTCATTGAGGCCATTCCCAAAAATCCGTATGGAAAAGTTCTCAAAAGAGAGCTCCGGGAAAAATATTGGGCAGGGGAAGCCAGGAGAGTACGGTAGA
>Ga0316601_100000838_pt1 | contig 14131 bp, 10 predicted proteins | sample OWC_soil_day5_no_FD_207663 | JGI IMG/M metagenome (GOLD analysis project Ga0316601, IMG submission 207663) | Wetland soil microbial communities from Old Woman Creek delta, Ohio, United States - OWC_soil_day5_noCT | ecosystem: Environmental > Terrestrial > Soil > Wetlands | place: USA: Ohio...
GGCGAGCCGGCCGCGATGGGCTATTGCCACTGCGAGTCCTGCCGGCGCTGGTCCGCGGGGCCGGTCAATGCCTTCACGCTGTGGCCACCCGGCGCGGTGAAGATCACCCAGGGCGCCGACCTGCTCGCGAGCTACAGCAAGACGCCCACGAGCCATCGAAAGTGGTGCAAGAACTGTGGCGGCCACGTCCTCACCGAGCACCCGACGATGGGACTGACGGACGTCTACGCGGCCGTCATCCCCGACTTCCCCTACAAGCCGGGCGTGCACGTCCACTACCAGGAGACCGTGCTGCACATCCACGACGGCGTGCCGAAGCAAAAGGACGTGCCGAAGGAGCTGGGCGGGTCCGGCGTGATCCTCGCCGAGTGACGCAGGCCGCGCCGCGACGATGATCGACCTCTCGGGCAAGCGGGTGCTCGTCACGCAGGCGCGGGACTTCATGGGACCGGCACTGTGCGAAACGTTCGGCGTGCTCGGCGCCACCGTGATCCCCGACCACCTTCCGCTGGTCGACCCGCAGCGACCCGCCGAGGTCGTGCGCGCCGCGGGGCGGGTGGACGTGCTGCTCGCCCACCTGTCGCTGCCGGCGCCGCGCTCGATGGCGGCGGAGGCCACCGATGAGGAGTGGCGCGAGGTCTTCGGGCATCTCGTCGACCCGCTGCCACGCCTGGTGCGCGCGGTGCTGCCGCAGATGGTCGAGCGTCGCGCCGGCAAGATCCTGCTGATCGGCAGTGCGGCGGCGCTGCGCGCGCAGAAGCGCGCGTCCACCTACAGTGCGGCGCGCGGTGCGCAGCTCGCCTACATCCAGACGGTCGGCATCGAGGCAGCGCCGCACAACGTGCAGGTCAATGCCATCGCACAGAACTTCGTCGACAATCCGACCTACTTCCCGGCCGACCTGCAGGCGCGACCGGCGTTCCAGGAACGGCTGCAGCGCGAGGTGCCGCTCGGCCGCCTGGTGTCGGCGCGGGAGGATGCGATGTTCGCGGCCTACCTGTGCAGCGAATCGGCCGACAGCTTCGTGGGCCAGGTGTTTCCTGTTTGCGGCGGCTGGGTGATGCGCTAGGCCGTGGGAGGTGCGGGACGCCCTCCCGGACGAGCAGCGGTTATCATCGGCTGAATCGATTGAAAGGCCCGCTTTTTTCGTCTTTTTGATCGATCGGATCGGGCTTATCTTGCGGGCTCTGCAACGCAAGGAGGTTCGCCATGGTTGAGATTAGACGTGCCGACGAGCGGGGCTACGCCGACCACGGCTGGCTCAAGTCCTACCACTCGTTCTCCTTCGCCGAGTACTTCGATCCGCAGCACGTCGAGTTCGGCCCGCTGCGCGTCATCAATGAGGATCGTGTCGTCCCCGGCGCCGGCTTCGGCACGCACGGCCACCGCGACATGGAGATCATCAGCTATGTGCTCGAGGGCGAGCTGGCGCACAAGGACTCCACGGGCACGAGTTCCGTGATCCGCCCCGGCGACGTGCAGCGCATGAGCGCGGGGCGCGGCGTGATGCACAGCGAGTTCAACCACTCGCAGGAGCGGCCGGTCCACTTCCTGCAGATCTGGATCCAGCCGAACGTCCGCGGCATCGCGCCGGAGTATGAGGAGAAGCGCTTCGAGCCGGCGGACAAGCGCGGGCGCCTGCGGCTCATCGCCTCGCCCGACGGGACCGGCGGCTCGGTCCGCATCCACCAGGATGCGCGGGTCTACGCCGGGCTCTTCGACGACGACGAGCACGCCGCACTCGAGGTCGCCCCCGGGCGGCGCGTGTATGTGCACGTGGCGCGCGGCCGGCTCACGGCCAATGGCAAGTCGCTGGCCGCGGGCGACGCGCTGAAGCTGCAGGACGTGGAGCGGCTCGGGCTCGGCGGCGGAACCGACGCCGAGGTGCTGGTGTTCGACCTGCCGGGCGGCGACGGCTGAGCGGTGCCGCGAGGGTTGCAGGCGTCGGGCCGGGGTTGCTACGAGCGCGCCCGGAAATATGCGCGCCCTCCGCAACCCCGGCCCGACGCCGGACACGCCGCGCCTGGGCGAGCCCGCCTGCGTCGGGCTCGCACGGCGCATGCAACGCCCACCCGATTCAGCGTTGGAGTCCGGCCCTCGCACCGGCCGCTCAGCCCCCGCATCGCCGCCGCCCGTCACGCTCGATCCGGCTGACTTCACTTGCGCCGTGCGAGTGGCCGGCTCGGCGGCCACTCGCCCAGGCGCCGCGTGTCCAGCGTCGGGAAAGGATTCGCAGAGGCCCGCATGCAGCGGGCCGGCGCGAATGCTTTCCCGGCGCCGGCACCGTGGCGAGCTGGGTGACCCGGCTGAGTAACCTTCGCACGGGCCGCGCGGGAGCGTGGGCTATGCTCACGCTCCCGTCCCGGAGGCCGGCCTGTGTACACGCTCTACTACTCTCCCGGCACCGCCAGCATGGTGGTGCACCTCGCGCTGCTCGAGATCGACGCACCGTTCCAGCTCGTGAAGGTGGATTTCGAGCGTGACGAGCAGCACGGCGCCGACTACCTGAAGCTCAATCCGCGCGGCCAGGTGCCGACGCTGGTCGTCGACGGCCGGCCGTACTTCGAGTCGGCCGCCCTGCTGATGCTGCTGGCGGAACGGCACCCCGAGGCCGGACTCGCGCCGCCGCCCGGCAGCGCACTGCGGGGCGACTACCTGCAGTGGATCGTGTTCTTCGCGAACTCGTTGGGGCCTGCGTACCGGCAGTGGTTTTACCCGCCGGACCTGGGCTCCGGGGAGCATCCGCCCTTCGTGCGCGAGGCGCTCCGGCAGAAGATCGAGGGCGCCTGGTCGCTGGTGGATGCGCACCTCTCGGCTCACGGCCCCTACCTGCTCGGCGCGGAATTCTCGGCCGTGGACTTGCTCGCGCTCATGTACATGCGCTGGTCGCGCAACATGCCGCGGCCGGTCACCGCGTGGCCCGCCCTCAAACCCTACGCCGACCGCCTGCGGGCACGACCGAGTTGGGCGAAGCTCTACGAAATCGAAGGTCTGACGGAGTGGCGCGCCTAGATCCGGATCCGTTGCCAGCGTCCCGAGCGCCAGCGCAGCAGCATGCCTACGGCGAGCAGCACCACGTACGAAAGCAGCGCGAACCAGCCGCCCACGGCGCCGAGCCCGAACTGCGGCAGCAGGTCGAACCAGCCCTGGCCCGGCGCGAACGTCAGCATGTGCGCGAGCGGCACGAAGACACCCCACGACAGCCCGAGGAAGATGAGCGCCGGCACGCGCACGTCGCCCGCACCGCGCAGGGCGAAACCCGAGCCGAGCTGCAGTCCGTCGAAGAGCTGGTAGCCCGCGGCGATCCACAGCAGCACGAGCCCGAGCCTCACCACCTCGGGCGCCTGCGGGTCGCTCGCGCCGACGAACAGCGGCATCACCCACGGGCCCAGCGCCGCGAGCAGCACGCCGACCGCGCCCATGTAGCCCGTCGTGACCACGATCACCCGGTTGCCGAGCCGCCGCGCCCAGTCGCGATCCCCCGCGCCGATCGCCTGCCCCACGAGCGTCGTGCCGGCGAGTGCGAGGCCGACACCGGGCAGGTAGGCAATCGAGGTGAGCATGACCACGATCTGGGTGGTCGCGCCGTCCACCTGCCCGAGCCGCACCTGCATGAGCGAGAACAGCGCCATGCCGAACAGGTCGGCCGCGTACATTGCGCCCATCGGCAGGCCGAGCTTGAATTCGCGCCACAGGTTGGCGGCGTCCGGCCGCCACGTGAGATGCGTGCGATACATCCGTCGCAGGTCGGCACGCAGGAACACGCCGAGCGCGAACACGAGGCCGATCAGCATGCTCACGTTGGTGGCCCAGGCTGCGCCCGCGATGCCCCAGCCGAGCTCGAAGATGAACACCTGGTTCAGCACGGCGTTGACCACGCCCACGATCGCGGTGGTCATGACCGTGACCCGCGGGCGCGACACGCCGTTGAAGAATCCGAGCAGCGCCCACAGCGCCACACCGAGCGGCGCCCCGAGCATGCGCGGCCACCAGTACTCGAGCGCATTGCGCTCGACCAGGGGATCGAGGCCGAAGAGGCCGAGGAGCGCGCCGCCGTACCATCCGAGCAGGGCGAAGAGCGGCAGGGTGACTGCCGCCCCCCACAGGCCGACCCAGGTCGCGTGGCCGGCCCGCCAGCGCCGGCCGCTGCCCTCGTACTGCGCCACGAAAGTCTGCACCGAGAGCCCGATGCCGCCGACCAGCATCACGAAGAAGAACACCAGCCAGAAGATCGCCGCCATGCCAGCCATGGCGGTCGTGGAGATGTGCCCCACGAACCACGTGTCGGTGAGGTTGATCACTGCCTGCAGGCTGCTGTTCACCATGAGCGGCAGCGCAAGCGCTGTGATGGCGCGGTAATCGATGCGCGGCCGGCCGTCGGCGCCGATGCGTCGCGCCGGGAGCGGCCGCTCCCCGCCCGGAGCGGTGCGTTCGGGCGGGGAGATGGCTTCGGTCACGAGCCCCGCCTCAGCGCCGCATGTGACGGTGGACGAAGAACCAGTAGAGCGCAGCGAGGAACGCGGTGAGCCCACCGACCCATAGCGAGATGCGGTGCACGCTGCCAGCCATCAGCTCCGGGTCCTGGCCGGCGGTGACGCCCACCCAGGCGAGCACCGTGCACCACAGGCCCGAGCCCGCCAGCGTCACGAGGGAGTACCAACGGAAGTCGAGGCGCACGATGCCGGCGGGGATGCCGATCAGGTGGCGGATCACCGGCAGCAGCCGCGAAACGAACACGCCCATGGTGCCGTAGTGCGCTGACCACGCCTCGGCCTTCTCGATCTTCTCCGGCGTGATGAGCAGGTAGCGTCCGTAGCGCATCAACAGCGGCCGCCCGAGCAGCCGCGACCCCCAGTACATGATGCTCGCGCCCACCCACGAGCCGACCGTGCCGGCCACCACGACGCCCGTGAGCGACATCCGGCCATGCGTGTAGGCAAGGTGTGCCGCCGGCGGGATCACGAACTCGCTCGGCAGCGGCACGATCGAGCTCTCCAGCGCCATGAGCAGGCCCACGAGCAGGTAGCCGCCCTGGTCCAGGGCGCCGAGGTACCACTCGAGCAGGGACGAAAGAAGTGCGCGCATGGGCCGGTGGCGTCTCGCGATTGAGGAGGGGGGAACCCACGCCAGCCGGCGCGGAAGCGGGGCCGGCATTTTGCCAGATTCCCCGTGATCCTCCGGGTCGACGGTGGGAGCGCCAGCCGACTGGTGCGACAATCCACGCCCCCAGCCGGGTCCCACCGGATCGGAGCCTGCATGCGTCGTCGAGATGGATTCCTTGCCTGCCTGCTGGCCGTGCTGGCGCTCGCCGCACCGTTGCCGGCGACCGCGCAGGAGGCGGCCGCGCCGGCTGCGCCCGCTCGCCAGGGCCCGGAGATCGTCCCCCAATCCGAGATCCCGGTGCGCGCGGATGCCGATGAGCGTTACGCGCAGGACGTCATCCAGCGCAGCAAGGCCCGTGATCCGATCGAGCGGCTCGGGCCACCGCTCGAGGCGCTCGGCAAGTCCGTGGCGGCGACCGCCGAGCTATTCAAGGGCGAGAACCTGCAGCTCCTGTCGGTCATCCGGCTGGAGAGCCTGTCGCGGCACTGGAACTTCCATGCCAAGCAGCTCGAGGAGTGGCGACGCGACCTCAGGCAGGTTGTCGCCCAGTACACCGAGGATGCTGCCGAGCTGGCCAGGCGTCGCGCCAGCTGGGAGGCGACGCGCGCCGCCGCTGCCGAGGCCGGCGGCATGGCCCCGGCCCTCGCCAACCGCGTCCAGAGCGTACTGGCCCAGCTCGCGCTCGCCGAGCAGGCCGTGTCGGGTCCGATCGACCAGCAGATCCGCCTGAGCCGGCGTGCCAACGCGATCGAGAACAGCATCCGCGCCGGGCAGAAGGCAGTGTCCGCCGCCATCGCCTACAACGACCTGCGCCTGACCCGCATCGATTCGCCGCCGTACTGGAAGACGTGGGAGGACAGCGGCGCTTCCGAGGGCGCCCTGCAGTCCGTCCGGGTCGGCCTCGAGATCGAGCAGAGCTTCCTCGAGGAATACAACGCCGCGACCGCGGGTGCGCACCGCGTGAAGAATCTCCTGGCCCTTGCGCTCCTGCCGATGCTGCTGTGGCTGAGCCGGCGCAGCCGCAGGATCGACACCGACGATCCCGAAATCCAGGCCTCGACGCGGGTGCTTCGCCGACCGATCTCGTCGTGGATCCTGCTCGTGCTGGTGAGCGTGCTGGTCTTCGACCCGGATGCGCCGATACTCCTGTACCAGGTCGCGCTGCTGCTGGCGCTCATCCCGGTGCTGCGTCTGCTGCCCGCCAAGGTCTACGAGGTGCTGGGACCCTGGCCGTACGTGGCCACCGGACTCTACCTGCTGAAGCAGTTGGGGTTCCTGTTGACGGCCAACCCCCTTTACCACCGCACGTACCTGCTGTTCCTGACGGTGCTCAGTCTCCTGCTGATGGTCTGGCTTCTGGTGCGCCGGCGGTCGATTGCGCAGGTCGAACCCGCGCAGCGAAGCGTCAAGCTGGTCCGCGGCATCGGATGGCTGGCCGTGGTGGCGCTGGGCGTCTCCGCAGTCGCGAACATCGTGGGCAATGTGTCGCTGGCAGAGATGCTTACGACGGGCCTGCTCGACGCGGGCTACGTGGGGCTCGTACTGTACGCGGGCGTGACCGTGCTCGCATCGGTGCTGCGCCTGCTGCTTGCGCGTCGGGTCTTTTCCAGGTTCCGCGTCGTGACGCAGCACGCCGGGCCGCTGCTGAACAGCGTTACCCGCCTGCTGCAACTGGGCGCAGCGCTGACGTGGGTCCTCGTCGTGCTGAACCAGTTCCGGCTGCTCAGACCGCTTCGCGACGTCGCGACTGCCGTGCTCACCCACGAGCTCAGCTTCGGCCAGATCTCGATCACGCTCGGCGGCGTGCTGCTGTTCGGCTTCTCGGTGTGGCTCGCCTTCTGGGCCGCCCGGACCGTCCGCGTGATCCTGCAGGACGAGGTGCTGCCGAAGATGTCGCTGCCGCGGGGCGTCGCCAACAGCATCTCCTCGCTCACCTACTACGCGATGGTGATGCTGGGGCTGATGGTAGCGCTGGCGGCCGCGGGCTTCGAGGTGAGCCAGCTGGCGATCGTGGTGGGCGCGCTCAGCGTCGGCATCGGTTTCGGCCTGCAGAACGTCGTCAACAATTTCGTCTCGGGCCTGATCCTGATGTTCGAGCGGCCGATCCAGCCGGGCGACGTCGTGGAGGTGTCGGGCACCTCGGGCAAGGTGCGCGAGATCGGCATGCGCGCCACGACGCTCTCGACCTTCGAGGGAGCGGACGTGGTGGTGCCGAACGGCGTCCTGCTCAACGAAAAGCTCATCAACTGGACGCTGAGCGACATGGACCGTCGCATCGACGTCAACGTGGGCGTGGCCTACGGCAACGACCCGCGGCGGGTGCTCGAGCTGCTGATGGAGGTGACCCGGTCCACGCCGGGAATCGCAGACGAGCCAGCGCCCGCGATCCTGTTCACCGGTTTCGGCGCGAACTCGCTCGACTTCGCCATCCGCTCCTGGACGAACAACTTCGGCGACTGGGTGAAGATCCGCAGCGACCTGCACGTGCGCGTGTACGAGGCCCTCGGTGCCGCCGGCATCCAGATTCCATTCCCGCAGCACGACCTGCACCTGCGGACCGTGTCACCCGCGGCCGGCGAAGCGCTGGCCGGGCGGCAGCCGTCGCCCGCCGCGGCCGGGCCGGGGCCGCCAGAGCCCGCCCCGGCCGCCTGATGCTGATCGAGGCCGAACTGCTCGGGCCCGGCGCGCGGGGCGTCACGGCGGTGCTGTCGGGCGCCGTGCTGGTGCTGGCCGCGATCAGCGCACCCTGGCGGGTGTGGCTCGAGGACCGCGAGCGGCAGTGGGTGTGGCTGCTGAGCCTCGGGCTGCTGGTCGGCATCTGGTCCATGAAGGCCGGCATCACGCCAGGCCTGTCGCTGCGATTCCTGCTGGTGAGCGCGCTCACGCTGATGCACGGCTGGCAGCTCGCCGTGATCGGCGGAGCGATGACGCTCGCGGTGCTGGCGGTGGTGGGCCAGGCATCGTGGACCGCCTTCGGCGCCGGCCTGCTCTGCGTCGTGATCGTGCCCGCGCTCTTCACAGCCTGGCTGCACGAGCTCGTCCACGCGCGCCTGCCGCACAACTATTTCATCTACTTCTTCGTCACCGTGTTCGTAGGCTCGGCGCTCGCCTACAACCTCGCGGGGCTCACGCGCGTCGGCATCCTCGCGGCCTCGGGCTCGCTCGACGCGGCACACGTCGGGCCCGAGTACTTCGCGGTGCTGCCGCTCATGAGCTTCGGCGAAGCCTTCGTCAACGGCGTGGTCATGGCCATGACGGTCGTGTACCGGCCGCAGTGGGTGATGAGCTTCGACGACCGGATGTACCTGCGGCGGCCGGAGGGCTGACTCCAGGCCGCTCGCGCGAGGCCCTTCAGTCCCGCAAGTGAAAAGGCCCCGCAAGCCGATGAGCTTGCGGGGCCCTCGTAGCGCGATGCTTGCGCCGATTACTTGGTGCGCTTTCCGCCACCGCCGGCCGATTTGCCGAAAGTGGCGGTTGCGGACTTGTCGCCATTCATGGTGACGCTGCAGGTGAGGGACGTGCCGCTGCAGGCGCCGCTCCAGCCCGTGAATGTCGTGCGGTTGCCCGGCCTGGCCGTGAGTGTCACGGTCGGCATCGAACTGGCCGCGTAGTCCGTCGTGCACGAGGTGGTGCACGACTTCGTCGGTGCGCTGAAGCTCACCGAGCCGCTGCCGCTGACCACCAGCGAGAGGCGGTTCACGGGCTCGATCACGGTGACGTTCTGATTCGCCGTCGCGCTGCCGGATCTGGCCGTGGCGGAGGCCGCGACCTCATACGTGCCGAGCCCATACGGCGCGGGCACGCCGAGGGTGAGCGTGGTCGAGGCACTCTGCCCCGGGGCGAGGTTGAACGAGCTGGAGCCGAACGCCTTCGACCACTCGGCAGGCGCAGTCGCGCCGAGGCTGACGGTCTGCGAGGCGCAGGAGCCGCTGTCGTTGTTCTTCACCGACACGTTGAACTGCGCGGACGAGCCGTATTCAGTGGCCGTGCCGGTGGGCGAGGCGGTCACCGTGGGTGCGGCCGCGACGCAGGGAACGGCGCCGTAGTTGACCGCCACTGTGAGCGCGGAGGGCGTGACGCCCGTGACCGTGACGCTCACGTTGCTGTACGGATCGGTCCAGGTCTGCCCGAGCTGCAGAGCCGCGTCGCCGAAGGAGGTCGTCGCAGGCGTGAAGTCGAGCACGTGACTTTTGCCGCCCGTCGTCGAGTCCTGGTAGTGGATCAGCGCACCGGTAAAGAGCGATGAGTTGAGGGCCGAGCTGTAGAGGCCGGTGTTCTGCCGGCTCTCGATCCAAAGCCAGGCGTCGTTGCCGGTGCCGCGGCGTACCTTGAGCGCTTTCAGGCCGGCCGGGCGGCCCTCGTAATTCTGGAGGGTGTAGGTGCCGCCGGACTCGACGGTCTGGTAGTTGGAGCCGAGGCCCAGCCACCGCAGCTGGTTGGCCGCGTGCGAGGACGCGTAGAAGCCAAAGTTCCACGAGCCCATGGTCGAAGTCGGATCGCCGTACTCGGAGAGCGTGCCGGCGGCGCCGACCGCACCGAGCGGCTCGGCGCCGAAATCGCGGCTCGACGCGTGCGACAGACCGAGGTTGTGGCCCATCTCGTGGGTCGTGAGCTGCACGCCGCTGGCGCGCGTGCTCATCGAGCTGCCCTTGTTCCAGGCCATCGAGGCCGTGACGCTGCCGTCGCCCGGCGAGGTTACGGTGCGGCATCCGACGTTCGCCACGCCTGCCCAGCTGCAGGCGCCGTTGTTCGGCACGACGAACAGCACCCGCGTGAAGTTCCTGAAGTTCACCTGGCCGTCGGCCGCCCTGATGGCGGCGTCGCCGAGGCCGTAGTAGTCGCAGAACGAGGCGCCGGTCGAATCCTTGTTGAAGTCGCTGTTGAGCTCGACCGGGCCCACCACCTGCGTATAGGCCGGATCGATCCAGGTCTGCCCGTCGGAGTTCTGCTGCCAGAAATCGGTGACGGAGCGGTCCGGTGTGGCCTGCGCGGTGCCCGCGTAGGCGTTGCCAAGCAGCACGCCGCGCACGAAGTCCTGAGTCATGCCCGAGGCGAGCTTGTAGCTCGGCAGGTTGACGAGCACCGTCACTACGTTCTGCGGCCCGGTGGAACCGCAGGTGGCGGTGGTGCTGGAGGTGGTCGCCACGCCGTCCTGCGCGGCATCCATCAACTCGACTTCCGTCGCGACCATCTTGCGGTCCGAGCGCACGCCTGAGAGCCCCAGCTTCCTTCCGCTCGTCAGCCCCGGCGGCTCCGCGCCCGCGAACTCGACGTCGAGCACCTCGCCGGCGCGGTGCAGGCGATACACGGAGCGATGTGACTTGAGGTCCGCGCTGTCCTCGATGGTGTACTCGAGCTCGCCCTCCCAGCGGCCGCGCTTCTCGAGGCTCACGGCCTGCTCTGGGAAGCTCGCGGCGAGCTGCTCGAGTACGGTCGCCGGGAAGGCGAGCTTCTCGGCGGCGGTCGGGTCGGTCGCCATCAGCGTGCGCAGCGTCGCGGCGCGGGCGGCCAGAACCTCGGCGGCGCGCGTGCTCGGTGCGCCGGCATTGGCTCGGCGCAGTTCCGCCTGCAGCTTGAGCACCTGCGCGTTGTAGGCGCGCACCTGGTCGGCGCGCCGTGCGTCCTGGCCGAACGCCGTGGCGCTGGCGGTGCAGGCCAGCGCGCCGAGCGCGATCAGCGCCAGCGCACGCCGGATGGGTGAGGGACCATAGGCGACGGCATGAGGGTTCATAGAGGTTCCATCCGACGGGCGTTGCCAAGGGAACGAAACGCCGAGCGAAGAGCTCGGAAGGGCAAGCCCGCAGACAGCGGAACCGTGGCGCGGAGAAATCCGCACCTGACGCATGACGGCCCTGTGGCCGGCAGCCCCGCTGGCGTTGGCCGCGTGTGCGGCCGGTAGCCCGGAAGCTTTGCGTCCCCACCTTTCGATGGGTTTGCCCTTGGGCGCGAAGTCTGCGCCCGCGAAACCCGCAGCGCAAAGGCCGGATTCGCAAATCCGTCGCCCGCTGTCCGGTTTATGTCACGCAGACGGCTCGGTTATGTAAATTCCCTGGCGTTCGCGCGAACCGAGGTGGTCCCGGCCTAGGTTCCGGTCGCACCCAGGGGCGCGACATTCGGCGGGGCCCCGAACGCCTGCGCCGTCGCCTCCTCCACCCGCTCGAGCCACACGAACTCCACGTCCCTGCGCACGCTCTCGGGGATGTCGTCGAGGTCCTTGCGGTTGCGCGCCGGCAGCAGCACGGTGCGGATACCTGCGCGGTGCGCCGCGACGGTCTTCTCCTTGATGCCGCCGACGGGCAGCACGAGACCTCGCAGGCTGATCTCGCCGGTCATGGCGACGTCGCTGCGCACGGTGCGGCGGGTCAACAGCGACACCAGCGCGGTGTACATCGCGACTCCGGCGCTCGGGCCGTCCTTCGGGATCGCGCCCGCCGGCACGTGCACGTGGATGTCGCTCTTCTCGAACAGCGCCGGGTCGAGCCCGAGCGCCTCGGACTGCGACTTCACGAGGCTCATGGCGGCCTGCGCGCTCTCCTTCATGACGTCGCCGAGCTGCCCGGTAAGGATCAGCGCGCCCTTGCCGGGGATGCGGGTGGCCTCGATGAAGAGAATGTCGCCGCCCACCGGCGTCCAGGCAAGGCCGGTGGCCACGCCGGGCACGCTGACGCGCATCGCCACCTCGTTCTCGTAGCGCGGCGCGCCGAGGATCTCGCGCACCTCCGGCGCGTCGATGCGTGCGCTCTCGGCCTTGCCCTCGGCGATGCGCACCGCGACGTTCCTGAGCACCGCGCCGATCTCGCGCTCGAGGTTGCGGCAGCCGGCCTCGCGCGTGTAGTCGCGGGCGATGCGCCGGAGCGCCTCGTCGGTCACCGTCACCTGCTCGGGCTTGAGGCCGTTGGCCTCGAGCTGGCGGCGCACGAGGTAGCGCCGCCCGATCTCCACCTTTTCTTCCTCGGTGTAGCCGGTCAGCTCGATGATCTCCATGCGGTCGCGCAGCGGACCCGGGATGGTGTCGAGCTGGTTGGCGGTGGCGATGAACAGCACCTTCGAGAGGTCGAAGGGCACGCCGAGGTAATTGTCGCGGAAGGTCGAGTTCTGCTCGGGATCCAGAACTTCGAGGAGTGCGGAGGCAGGATCCCCCTGGATGCCGTGGCCGAGCTTGTCGATCTCGTCGAGCATCAGCACCGGGTTGCGGGTGCCGGCCTTGCGCAGCGACTGGATGATGTTGCCCGGCAGCGCGCCGATGTAGGTGCGGCGGTGGCCGCGGATCTCGGCCTCGTCGTGAGTGCCGCCGAGGCTCGTGCGCTGGAACCTGAGCCCGAGCGAGCGGGCGATGCTCTGGCCGAGCGAGGTCTTGCCCACGCCCGGCGGGCCCACGAAGCACAGGATCGGGCTGCGGCCCTCGGGGTTGAGCTTGCGCACGGCGAGGTACTCGACGATGCGCTTCTTGATCTTCTCGAGGCCGTAGTGGTCGGCGTCGAGGATGCCGCGCGCGCGGGCGATGTCGATCGACTCGTCGTCGAGCTTCGACCACGGCAGCGCGAGCAGCGTATCGAGGTAGGTGCGCGCCATCGAGTACTCGCCGCTCGCCTCGTTCATGCGCTCGAGGCGCTTCAGCTCCTTGCGGGCGTGCTCCTCGATGTCGGGCGGCATGCCGGCCTTCGCGATCGCCTCGCCGAGTTCCGCGACCTCCTCGCCGCCGCCCTCGTCGCCGAGCTCCTTCTGGATCTGCCGGAGCTGCTCGCGCAGCACGATCTCGCGCTGGCGGTCGTCGATCGCCTCCTTGGTCTGCTCCTCGATCTGGCGCGAGAGCTTGAGCACTTCGACGCGCTGGGTGAGCAGGGTCGCGACGCGCTCGAGGCGCTCGCGCAGGTCCGTGATCTCGAGCAGCGACTGCTTGTCCGCAGGCTTCACGTCGAGGAAGCTCGAGATCGTGTCGGCGAGCGCCGACGGCGACTCGATCGCCTGCAGCGAGTTGCCGAGCTCGGCCGGCGCCTGCGGCAGCAGCGAGATCGCCTCCATGGCCTTCTGCTTCAGGTACAGGGCGCGCGCCTCGACTTCGGGGTGCGTGGCGCCCGATTCGCTCAGATACTCGACGCGCGCCACGAGATAGGGGAAGCCGCCCACGGCATCGAGCACGCGGAAGCGTCGCTCGCCCTGGCAGACGAGGTGGTGCGTGCCGTCGGGCGCGGTGATGTAGCGGACCACGCTCGCCACCGTGCCGACGCGGTACAGCTCGTCGAAGCCGGGATCCTCGGTCTCGGGATCCTTCTGCAGCAGGAAGCCCACCTTGGCTTCGGTGCGCACGGCTTCCTGTGCCCCCGCGACGGTCTTCGGGCGCTTCATCGCCACCGGCAGGATGACGCCGGGGAACATCACGAGGTTGCGCACCGGCAGGACGATCAGCATGTCCTCCGGCAGGCTCGGCGCCGTGACGGGCTCGACGGTCTCTGGGGTGGCGGGGGTGTCGTTCGTGCTCATCCGTCTTCCTCGGCCCGGTCAGCGCCGGGCCAGCAGCAGCTGCAGGCAGCCGTTGGCGAGTTCCTGCCGGACCAGGGCCCAGCGGCCCGGCGGCAGGGCGAGGCGCCGCTCGAAGCGCCCGTGGGGAATCTCGAGCCGCTGGATGGCGGCGCTGGCGAGCCGGCGGGGCAGGCGGCGCTCGCCGCGGACCACCAGCTCGCCCGGGGCGCACACCAGCTCGATCCGGTCCGGCGGCACGCCCGGCAGGGCCACCTCGACCAGGATCTCGTCCCCGTCGGCGAACACGTCCACGGGCGGCTCCCAGCGGGCCTGCTCGGCGCCGCCGGCCAGCCGGAAGAACTGGCGCTGCAGCCGATCGGCCTGCTCGAGCAGGTCCACGGTCTCGCCCCACATCCAGGGGCCGGGGTTGCGTCGGGTCATGTCAGGTCCGTCACCGGGTCCGTCAATTGGGGCCGTCCGACCCGAGGTGGGGGCGGCTTGGGCCCGATGCAATCCCCCGGCCGACCGCCTATCCTGCGCGGGTGCCAAGTTCCAGCCCCGAGCGCTT
>Ga0316601_100000840_pt1 | contig 14103 bp, 16 predicted proteins | sample OWC_soil_day5_no_FD_207663 | JGI IMG/M metagenome (GOLD analysis project Ga0316601, IMG submission 207663) | Wetland soil microbial communities from Old Woman Creek delta, Ohio, United States - OWC_soil_day5_noCT | ecosystem: Environmental > Terrestrial > Soil > Wetlands | place: USA: Ohio...
AGCGGAATGCGTCCCGACCTCCGTGATCCTCGTCAAGCCTTGGCCGCAGGACGACGTGCATCGGCAACCCTTGCACCAGCCCTTCGAACGTGTCCAGCTGCGCGGGACCGCCGCGGAGGACGATCACAGCGAGGCAGATTCAAGCCAGACGGGGTTCGATGTCACTCGCTCACTCGCGGCCACTTCTGTGCTTTGTCCAGGTACTCGAGCAGTTCGTACTCGCGGGCAGTGAGGTCGACTGCCGCCCCGGCACGGGTGACACGGCACGTCATTCGATCGAGTTCGAGGTCCCCCACCGACACTCGCAGCATGTCATGCGCCTGCCCGCGACGCAGCAGCCCGCGGATGCGTGCCAGCAGTTCCTCGAACGCAAAGGGCTTGACCAGATAGTCGTCCGCCCCAAGTTCAAGCCCGTTCACCCGGTCGGGCACCGTGTCACGGGCGGACAAGATCAGGATTGGCACGGTCGAGCCTTGCCGTCGCACCGCGCGCAGGATCTCCAGGCCAACACGGCCCGGAAGCATCAGGTCCAGGATCACCAGATCGAAGGCCTGCGACGACAGCAGTAAATGAAGTAGCCTTCCTCGCCCGTGGTGACCACGACGACGTCGAATCCCGAAGCAGCCAGCCCGCGCTCGATCGCATGCGCGACCCGAGTCTCGTCCTCGACGATCAGAATCCGCGAGCTCATCGCTCGTGCCCGGCATGGCGGCGGAACGCGGCCCACAGCGCCAGGTCGTAGCCGATCTTCAAGGCGCCGCACAGGGCCAGTGGCATGGCCATGAAGCCCGCGGCGAGCAACGCACCGCCCAGGGTTGGGCTCAGCGCCGCAGCCAGGCTGCGCGGCACCGCGGTGTAGCTGGCCGCGGCCGGGCGCTCCGGCGCGGTCACCACGGCCATCACGAACGCCGAGCGCGTGGGCACGTCCATCTGTGATAGCGCACTGCGCAGGAACAGCAGCACCAGTGCCAGCGGCAGCGTGGTTGCGAAGGCGGCGCCGATCAGGCACAGGTTGGCTGGGATGTGCGTGAACACCATGGTGTTGAGCAGCCCGAAACGCTCGGCCACCTTGGGGGCGAGCCACTGCGAGGCGGTGGTCAGCAAGCCGGCCCAGAAGAAGAAGGCACCGGCCTGTGCCGCCGAGAGGCCGAAGCGCGTGGACAGCCACAGCGCCAGCAGCGAATTGACGACCAGCCCGCCCGCGAAGGCATCAACGCTGAACAGCAGCGCCAGGCGCACCACGACCGGACGCGACGCGTCGAGCGGCGCACTCTCCACTTGGCCGGTATGGCCCGGGGCGGCGGGCAGCCCGCGATACAAGGCCCACACGCCGAGACCGACCGCGCCGTAGAGCACGAACATGGCCCGCATGGTGGACAGCGGGTCCACCTGCTGCGCAGCGGCCAGCCAGGCCGGCAGCCCGGCCAGCAGGGCACCGAAGGCCGCCGACAGCGAGCCGACGATGGTGTAGCGTGCAAAGGCCCGCGTGCGCGCGTCGCCCTCGAACAGCGTGGCCAGCCGCGCGTGCTCCAGCGGCAGGAAGACGCTGACATCACCCGCGCTCGGGTTCAGCGTGCCGACGAAGGCAATCAAGAGCAGCGGCAGGAAGCCGGACGCCGCACCGAAGGCGGCCCCCGTGACTGCCATCAGCAGCGCGGCTGCGCTCAGCAGGTGTCGCACGGGCCAGCGGTGCCCAAAGGCACCCAGCGCCAGCGTCGCCAACGCCGACCCCAGCAAGGTGCCGCTGCTGATCAAGCCCACGGCCCAAGCCTGGTGGCCCAGCGCCAGCAGATAGGCCGGCAACAGCACCGCGACATAACCATCGGCCAGCGCACGCAGCGCACGTGCCAGCAGCAAGCGCCGCAACTCGCGCCGGGCGAGGTCCATTTCAGCGCGTGAGCGGCTTCAATGCCTGTCCCACCGGCTGGCCGGCACAGTGCGCGTACAGCGCGTCGTAAAGCACCAGGCCCTGCGCCAGCATGGCGTGATCGTCGGCGTAGTTCAGCGACAAGCCCCGCGACACGGCCAGCAGGCCCGCAGCCTCGGGAGCCGCCTCGGGGTGGCCGCAATCGGCGGCGCGCACGATCAGCGCCAGCTCGGCCAGTGCAGCGTCGCGCAGTTCGTACTTGGCGATGAAGGCGTCGAAGCTGCACAACTCGCCGTGATGGCCCAGCTCGACGTTGGGCACGTCATAGGGTGTCGCGCCGGTCTCATGAGCAATGCGCATCACGTCGGCCCCGGGCACGTACAGGAACTCGGGCTGCGCATCGACAAACCTTGTCACCAGCCAAGGGCAGGCGATGCGGTCGATCTTGGGGCGTTCACGGGTGATCCACTTCATGTCGATGTTCCTTTGGTCTGCGTTGGCCGGCCTGCGAGCTGCCAGCCGTCGATGCCGCCGCGCAAATAGCGCGCGTTGAGGCCGGCGGCGCGCAGTCGCATCGCCGTGGCACGGCCAACTTCATGGCCGTACACGCAGTACACAACCACGTCGCGGTCGGCCGGCAGTTCAGCGGCCCAACGACCCACTGCCGCCGGGTCGCACCAGCGGGCACCGGGCAGCATCGACGCCGCCTGCTCGAACACGCCGGCGCGGCGCACATCGAGCAGCACCGCATCGGCGATCTCGTCCTGTGCCGCACCGAAGGGCTCGCTGGCCGCGTGGACGGCCCGCTGGTAGCGGCCATAGACCGCGGCCCAGTCAATGTTGCCCATGAACGCGTCGACGTAGGCACCGGCCGCGGCGCCGTAGTCCATGTGGTATGCATGCTCGTACATGTCCAGCGCCAGCAGGGGCACGCCACCCGCCACCGCGTGGGTGTGGTCGGCGGCCCATTGGTTGACGAGCGTGCCGTCGCTCGGCTTAAAGACCAGCAGCACCCAGCCCGAGCCGCCACCCAGGGCCTTGCCCATGGCGATGAACTCTTCGCGCCAGCGGTCGACGCTGCCGAAGTTGGCATCCAGCGCCAGCTTCCAGGCCGGCTCCATCGACTGCCCGTCACCGCCGAGGCTGCCGAAGTACAGCTCGTGCAGCAGCATCGAGTTGGTCGCGATCAGCTCTTCGCGCTTCAGGCCGTTGAGCTGGAAGCCCGGTACCGTGGCGAAGGCGGTCGTGCCGAGTTGCGCGCGGATGGCGTTGAGCCGCTTGACCGCGCCGCCGTAGTTGTTCTGGTGGTGGCTTTCGATCAGCCCCGACGACAGCCGGTGCAGCGCGGCAGGGTCGAACGGCAGCGCTTGGATGCGTGCGTCCATCGTGGTTCCTTCAGCGCGGCGGGAAAGCCAAAGTCACCGCCAGCCCGATCGCCGCGCAGGCACCGAGCAGCGGCATCACGCCGACCTTGAAGCGGAACAGGGCGAATGCAGCGGCCACGGTGATGACCGCCGAGGCCGCGTCGAAGCGCCCGCCGAAGCCTTGCGGCCACAGCACGTGATAGGCGAAGAACATGGCCAGGTTCAGGATCACGCCGACCACGGCAGCGGTGATTGCCGACAGCGGCGCGGTGAATCCCAGCTTGCCGTGCGTGGCTTCGACCAACGGGCCGCCGGCGAGGATGAAGACGAAGGACGGCACGAAGGTGAAGAAGGTCACCACCGCCGCAGCCAGCGCGCCACCGAGAAACAGCGCGTCGGGTCCCAGCGCCTGCTTCAGCCAGCCGCCGACGAAGCCGACGAAGGCCACCACCATGATCAGCGGGCCGGGCGTGGTCTCGCCCAGGGCCAGGCCGTCGATCATCTGCGGCCCGCTGAGCCACTGGTGGGTTTCGACTGCGCCCTGGTAGACATAGGGCAGCACCGCGTAGGCGCCGCCGAAAGTCAACAGCGCGGCCTTGGTGAAGAACCAGCCCATCTGCGTGAGCGTGCCTTGCAGTCCGTTGGTCAACACCAAGGCTGCCATCGCAAATATCCAAAGCCCGAAGCCGTAACCCAGCACCTTGGCCAGTTGGCTTTGCGAGAAGCGCGCGTGCTCGGGTGTCGGCGTGTGGTCGTCGATCAGCGCCGGCCCATAGCTCGCCTTGGCACTGCCATGCCCGCCGCCCAGGGAAAAGACCTGCGGCCAGCGCCGTGCGCCGAAGTGGCCGATCAGTGCGGCGGCGGCAACGATGGCAGGAAACGGCGTGTCGAAGGCGAAGATGGCGATGAAGGCGGCGGCGGCGATGCCCCACATCCAGCGGTTCTTCAGCGCCCGCGTGCCGATGCGGTGTGCGGCGTGCAGCACCAGCGCGGTCACGGCCGGCTTGAGCCCAAAGAAGATGCCAGCCACCAGCGGCAGGTCGCCGAAGCGCAGGTAGATCCAGCTCAAGGCGATCAGGATGAACAACGAGGGCAACACGAACAGCGCGCCGGCGACGAGGCCGCCCCAGGTGCGGTGCATCAGCCAGCCGATGTAGGTCGCCAGTTGCTGCGCCTCGGGGCCGGGCAGCAGCATGCAGTAGTTCAGCGCGTGCAGGAAGCGCTGCTCGCTGATCCAGCGCCGCCGCTCGACCAGTTCGGTGTGCATGATGGCGATCTGCCCGGCCGGGCCACCGAAGCTGATGAAGCCGAGCTTCAGCCAGAAGCGGAAGGCTTCGGCAAAGCTCACGCTCGACGGTGCGGACGCGGCGCCGGCAGCGGCGCTGGGTTGAACGGCAGCGGTCATGAGTAGGCTCCCGGTGTCGTCTGTGGCGATGCGTACAGCGCGTCGAAGACCGTGGCGGCGTGCGCCACCAGCGCATCGTCATCGGCATGCAGTTCGCGCAGCCCGCCCAGCACACTTTCCAGGCCGGCGGCCTCGGGTACGGGGATGCCGCCCGCGTCGAGGTAGTGCACGGCGCCGGCGATGCGCTGCAGCTTCGGGTCACTGTCCAGGCCGAAGCTGGCGAGCAGGACCTCGAAACTGACCCGGGCGCCGACGTGCGTGAACCGGGCGCCGTCGTAGTCGAAGCCGAAGGCCCCGCGCGGGGCGGGTGTCGAAGCAGCTGGATCGGCCAGCCAGATGAAACGCGCCTGCGTGTCGATGAAGCGGCGGATCAACCAGGCGCAGGCCAGCCGGTCTACCCACGGCCGAGCGCGCGTCGCCCAGCGTTTGCCCTGGAACTTGCGCCGATCCAGCAGCGCGATGCCGTGATCGGCCTGCGGCCGGGGTTCACCCTTCGAGAAGCGGGCATCGAGGGCTTGACGCAAAGACTCCAGCTCGGATTGCGCCTGCTCTGCGGCGGCGCCGGGGTAGTAGTCAATGCGCCTCAGCGACAGCAGGGCTTCGGACACAGCACGAAGGCGACGCCGGGCCTCAGTTTCGCCGAGCGCGGCAAGTTCGGATTGCAGTGTGTTGGCTGTGTCGCGCCACTGGGCGTAGGCCTCGGTGCGGTCGAACAGCGCCAGCAGCTCCTCGCGTTGCGCATCGCCGCTGGGTGAAAGTCTCAGCACCATGGCCGTGCCGCCGTGCTCCCGTACCTCGGCGGCGAGTGGGTCGAACAGCGCGCCCTTCGCGGATGGCAGCAGGTAAGCGCCGTCCCGCAAGGCCGCACATCCGAGTGCCTTCAGTGCGCGCCACACACGTAAGCGCACGGCGTTCGGTTGTGTCGGGAGAGTGACGATCAGGATGGACCACATGCGTAGAAGCATATGACACATTATTTGAAATGTCTACTACTATTGCCTGCAAACTCAAGCAGCCCTGCGGTCTTCAACTCCGGCTCGCAGTGCGTGGTGACACGCCCGATACGACGTGCGAGCCAACATCCAGGATGTTCGTCACAGCCCCGGGCAAGGCATTCAACGTCGCTGCGCATTGCGACTACGGTGGGCGTCGTGCAACTCGGGCGTCGTCAACACGCCAGCGCCATCGAATGTCTGCTTCAGGTAGTCGAATCTGCCGACCCAGCCGTCAGCTCAGGGTCGACTTGACGCATTGCCGTCGCCGATGGCATCGCCACAAAGCGGGCCCACAAGTTGAACACCGCAACTGCCGACATCGGGTACCGACAGTCCCGGCCAAGCCGCAGCCTGCTTCTTGACTCTCACCTGGCCATGCTCGCGTCGCAGGCGATCAGGAGGTACCTGGATCTGTAGCAGCACCTATGGCCTATGGCCGCTCCGGCATGCGACCCCAGGCCTGAACGAACACGCTCGACAGCACCAGAGTTTCAGGGTCTTCGAGGTGGCGCGTCAGAACGGCCGTCAACTCGTTCAATTCGGCTTCATCGATCAGTTGCTGATCGAGGAGCCGGGCCCGCGCGTTCTCCACGAAATCAAGCAGCAGCATGCGACGCCCGTGACCCACCGGGTAAGCGTGTACCCACGGCTGCACGCGAATATCCACCAGCCCGGCCTCACGCATCAAACGCGGCACCTTCGTCCCGATCGTCCTGTCAATCCCGTCCATTTCGGCCGAAGTGTTGAGCACCTCGAGTAACCGGGTTTGCGCCCGGTGGGGTGGATCGCATCGCTGCGTGGACGACTCGGCCTCATGCAGGGCAACCACGCCACCGGTTCGGACAAGCCGGACCATCTCCTGCACCAGGGCCTGCGGTTGCGGAACGTTGACGAGAACCAGCCGCGCGATTGCGATATCAAACGATCGCTTAGGCAGGCCTGTCCCGCGCCCGTCGGCATGCAGAACTTCGACATTCGACAGCTGACAGTCCGCGACGAAGCGTCGTGCACGCTGTACTTGCTCGGCGCTGCGTTCCACGCCGACGACCCGGCCGGTCGCACCAACGCGTCCGGCGAGTAATCCCAGACAACCTTGTGGGCCACAGCCAATTTCGATCACGCGCGACCCCGCCGGGACACCGACGTGATCAAACAGCCAGTTCGAATCGGCGGCAAGTTCTTGAGCTTGTCGCTGCAGACGATCTTGCTCCGCCTGCCGATAGCCCAGAAAGTAGGGATCGGGTTCGCTCACTGTTCACTTTCGGGATGGTACGCAGCGCTCGATCGCACAGAGCCGACTCGGACCGGTATCGCCGGCGCAGTGCGGGCCTTCGAGGTGCATGTTGCAGCGGTTCACACCGCACTCGCCGTTCCGCGCGGCGAAGCACACCGCGCGGCTCAATGTCAAACCGCTCTCGAATGCACGAGGTGAGTCAAGGCACTTCATGTGCGGACCTGCATATCTGATCAGGGGCTTCGGGTCGCTCTCGACCGCCACCCCGCTAGGTCTTGACGCTGACCCTGTAGGCCTCGCGCACCGGCGGGCCAGTCATGAAAGCGCCAAACTTCGCGATCTGCTGTTGCATGTAGCCGTTGTCTTCGCTGGCCTTCTGATTGGCCTCGCTATCCCAGATGGAGATCGACACGCACTTGCCGGTCGTGGCATCGGTGAGCAACTGCATGCTCCGGCAGCCTTTCTGTTCCCTCGAGGCAGGAACGACGGAATCACGATAGGTGCGGATGGCTTCGTCCATCTTGCCCGGTTGGATCTGGATGGTGATGTGTCTTGCGAACATGGCGAGAGTCCTCGACTGAGTGGTGCGCGCTAGATCACGCGCCGGATCGATTCGTTCACCGAGCCGGGCAGGAAATTGGCGCTGGCCTTGTTGATTTGGGCGCGCGATTGCCTGCAAAGTCAATCCTGCCGATACGTCCGTGCGGCAGCCACGGCGAGTGGACAGCGCGCAATGATCGCTCGGACCTTACATGGCGGCCTCAAATCTGAAGTGCAACACCCACCAGCGTAAGGTGTGCACATGGATCAGACGACGCAGTACCGCCAGCTTCAGCCCGAGGATCGGATGACGATGGCCAGCATGAAGCAGCAGGGGTTCAGCGCCCGGGCCATGGCCCGGGCGCTGGGCCGCAGTCCTTCGACCATCACGCGTGAGTTCGAGCGCAACACGCTGGCGGCTTTGCCGTACGGTTCGCACACGGCGCAGCTGAGCAGCGCGAGTCGGCGAGTGGCCGCCAGGCCTGCCGGCAAGCTCGATTTCGACAGTGTCGGCTGGGGTGCGGTGCGCACGCTGCTGGACTGGAAGTGGTCGCCGCAGCAGATTGCCGCTACCCTCAAGCGCGTGTTCCCCGACGAACCCGAGCGGCACGTCTCGCACGAGACCATCTACACGGCCATCTATGCCCAGCCGCGGGGGGAGTTGCGCAAGCAGCTCGTGGCCTGTCTGCGGCATGGTCGCAGCACCCGCATGCCCCGCTCGCGAGGCGAGGATCGGCGTGGCCAGATCCCCGACATGGTCAGCATCCATGTGCGTCCACCCGAGGTGGACGACCGCGTGATGCCCGGCCACTGGGAAGGCGACTTCATCAAGGGCGCCGGCAACAAGTCCTCGGTGGGAGTGCTGGTGGAGCGCACGAGCCGCCTGGTGCTGCTGGCCAAGATGGATGACGCCACCGCCGCCTCGGCGCTGGCGGGCTTCTCTGCCAAGCTGAATTCGATCGCCGCGCCACTGCGCAAGAGCTTCACCTACGACCAGGGCAAGGAGATGTCCCGGCACGTCGACCTGGCCGCGCAGACCGGCGTGAAGGTCTACTTCTGCGACCCGCACAGCCCCTGGCAGCGCGGCACCTGCGAGAACACCAACGGGCTCATCCGACAGTACCTGCCCAAGGGCACCGACCTCAGTGTCTTCAGCCAGGATGAGCTCGACGGCATCGCCGACAGCCTCAACACCCGACCGCGCGCCACACACAACTGGCATACCCCGCTCGAAATGTTCGCGCAGACCTTGGCCAGCTCTCACAAGCCTCCATCCTCAGTTCATTGAACCGGGTGTTGCGCTTCGGACTTGAAACCGCCCCGCGAAATGGGCCGCTTGAGGTCGCTGTGGCGGCGCCCGCGAACTGTATGACCTCGTCGCCCCGAATTGCGATGGGAAAACTCGCGTTCATCAGTGGTAATTCAACGGCCTGTTAGCGACGTGGGTGTACTGCCTCGACATTCGGGACTTCTTCCCAAGCATCAAAGATTTGCAAGTCATAGAAGCACTGCTTCGACTCGGCTACTCACAGCGATCCGTCGAGCTCCTGGCTCGGCTCTTCACGCTGGAAGGCCGGCTTCCACAGGGTTCGCCTGCGAGCCCTGTGATTTCGAACTGGGTCTTCTATCCGACCGACTTGGCGTTGGTCGAGCTCGCACAGGACTTGAATGTGCGTTACACGCGATATGCAGATGACCTCGTCTTCTCTGGAACTGGAGCGCCGCCACCGGACCTGAAGGATCGAGTGCGAGGAATTGTCACAGCGGCGGGATGGGTAATCGCCGAGGACAAGGAGCAACTGGCGCAACTGCCCGCGCGACTGAAAGTTCATGGTTTGCTGGTTCATGGCGTGGCTCCGCGACTGACCAAGGGATACAGAAATCGCATTCGTGCGTTCAAGCACCTACTTGCGGCAGGCTAGATTGCCAAGGCAGACATGCAGAAGATCCAAGGTCACTTGGCCTACGCGCGCTTCATCGACGAGGACTGACGGGCTGCCCGGAGGCTTCCGCTGCATTGCTGCCACTTGCGTCGAAGCGGCCAAGGGCAGCAGCCGGTGGTACGCGTGAACACACCCAGCAGCAACGAAGCTCGGCCTTGCGCCGTCGCGAGCCCCGGCCCATCCTCGCATCATCCATCGCACGCCGTGCAAGGCGCCAGGCAGGCGGCGCGTTGCGGCCGCATGGCGCAGGGCCGCGCTAGCATGCCGCCGCCATGTCGAACACGCTCGAACGTCCCGCCATCGCGCCGCCCACGCTGCGCCAGCTGTGGGCCGACTTCGGCCCGCGCTATGCGGCCAACGGCTTCATCGGTTGGCTGTTCGCGGCCACTGCGCCGGTGGCCATCATCCTGTCGGTCGGCAGCCAGGGCGGCTTGAATGAGGCGCAGCTCGCGTCCTGGCTGTTCGGCGCCTTCTTCGTCAACGGGCTGATCACCATCCTGTTCTGCTGGCTGTACCGCCAGCCGCTGGCCTTCTTCTGGACCATCCCGGGCACGGTGCTGGTCGGCCCGGCGCTCACGCACCTGAGCTTTGCCGAGGTCATCGGTGCCTACATCGCCACCGGTCTGCTGGTGCTGCTGCTGGGTGCCTCGGGCTGGGTGCGGCGCGCGATGCTGGCGGTGCCGATGCCCATCGTCATGGGCATGGTGGCGGGGGTGTTCCTGCGCTTCGGGCTGGACCTGGTGCGCGCGCTGCACCAGGACCCGGCCATCGCCGGCGCGATGTTCGCGGCCTGGCTGGGCTTGAGCCTGTGGCCGGCGGCGGGGCGGCGGCTGCCGCCACTGATCGGCGCGCTGCTCGCCGGCGCGCTGGCCATCGTGCTGCTCGGCCGCTTCGACACCGGCACGCTGGGCGCGATCGAATTCGCCCGGCCACTGTGGCAGGCGCCGGCCTGGTCCTGGGCGGCGATGGTCGAACTGGTGCTGCCGCTGGCCATCACCGTGCTGGTGGTGCAGAACGGGCAGGGCGTGGCGGTGCTGCGCGCGGCCGGGCACGAGCCGCCGGTGAATGCCATCACCGTGGCCTGTGGCGTGGGCGCGCTGGCCAGCGCGGCGGTGGGTGCCGTCAGCACCTGCCTGACCGGACCGACCAACGCCATCCTCAGCGCCTCGGGCGAGAAGCCGCGCCACTACACCGCCGGCATCCTCACCGGTGTGCTGGCGCTGGGCTTCGGCCTGCTGGCCCCTGCCTGCACGCGGCTGATGCTGCACGCACCCAAGGCCTTCGTCATGACCCTGGCCGGGCTGGCCATGCTGCGCGTGCTGCAGGCGGCCTTCGTCACTTCGTTCAAGGACCGCTTCACGTTGGGCGCCTTGGTGGCCTTCCTGGTGACGGTGGCCGACCTGGGGCTGTGGAACATCGGCGCGGCCTTCTGGGGCCTGCTGGCCGGCATCGTCGTGTCCTGGCTGCTGGAGCGGGGCGATTGGCGCGCTGCGGCGCGCTGATCTGGCTCGGCTCGGCTTATCGTCGGCCTGTCGTCACACTCGCAGAGGAAGAACCATGTCCTTCGATTTCACCGGCAAGCGCGTGCTCGTCGCCGGCGGCAGCCGCGGCATCGGCCGCGCCATCGCGCTGAACTTTGCCGCCGCCGGCGCCGCGGTGGGCGTGTGCGCGCGCGGCAGCGCGGCGCTGGAGGCGGCGCGCGCCGACCTCGCCCGCCACGGCCAGCCGGTGCACGCGATGGCCTGCGACCTGGCCGATGCCGCGTCCATCGCCGCCTGGGTGCCGGCCGCGGCCGAGGCGCTGGGCGGCATCGACGTGCTGGTGAACAACGCCTCGGGCTTCGGCATGGGCGACGACGAGGCCGGCTGGGCGGCCGGCCTGGCGGTGGACGTGATGGCCATGGTGCGCTGCTCGCGCGCCGCGCTGCCCTGGCTGCAGCGCGCCGGTGCCGCCGGTGGAGCCAGCATCATTCACCTGTCGTCGATTTCGGCCTACCGGCCGTCGACGCGCTCGGCCGCTTATGCGGCGGTGAAGGCAGCGATGAACAGCTACACCGGCAGCCAGGCGGCGATGCTGTGCCGCGAGGCGATCCGCGTCAACGCCATCGCGCCCGGTTCGATCGAATTCCCCGGCGGCGTGTGGGAGCAGCGCAAGACCGACAACCCGGCGCTGTACCAGCGCACGCTGGCCAGCATCCCCTTCGGCCGCATGGGCACGCCCGACGAGATTGCCGAGGTGGCGCTGTTCCTGGCCTCGCCGCACGCGCGCTGGATGACCGGGCAGGTGCTCAGCGTCGACGGCGGCCAGCTGCTGGGCGTGTAGCCGCGGGCGGCTGGCTACACTTGTGCGAACCCTGTCGTCGAGAGCCGCGCCATGACCGTCATCGCCATCAACCACCCGCTGGTGCGCCACAAGGTCGGCCTGCTGCGCGAGGACGAGATCTCGACCAAGAAGTTCCGCGAGCTGACCAACGAGATCGCGCGGCTGCTGGCCTACGAGGCCACCGCCGATTTCCCGCTGGAGAAGACCACCGTGCAATGCTGGAGCGGCCCGGTCGAGGTGGAGCAGATCGCCGGGCGCAAGGTGACGGTGGTGCCGATCCTGCGCGCAGGCCTCGGCATGCTCGACGGCGTGCTCGACATGATCCCGAACGCCAAGGTCAGCGTCGTGGGCGTGAGCCGCAATCACGAGACGCTGATGCCCGAGCAGTATTTCGAGCGCTTCGTCGGCCACCTGGAGGAGCGCACCGCGCTGATCATCGACCCGATGCTGGCCACGGCCGGCTCGATGATCGCCACCGTGGAGCTGCTCAAGCGCCGCGGCTGCAAGGACATCCGCGCGCTGGTGCTGGTGGCCGCGCCCGAAGGCATCGCCGCGCTCGACAAGGCCCACCCCGACGTGCGCTGCTGGACCGCGGCGATCGACAGCCACCTCAACGAGGTCGGCTACATCATCCCCGGCCTGGGGGATGCCGGCGACAAGATCTTCGGCACCAAGTAAGCGGGCGCAGCGCGGGCCATGGCGACGGGCGACGAGCGCGTCTTCATCAGCTACTCGCGGCGCGACTACTACTTCGCCGAATCGTTGACGCTGCAACTGCGCCAGCGCGGCGTGGCCGCCTGGATGGACGTGCTCGAGCTGCAACCCGGCGCGGACTGGGAAGCCGCCCTGTTCGAGGCCATCGACGCTTGCGCGGCCTTCGTGCTGATCGCCTCGCCGGCGGCGCTGGCCTCCGGGCCGGTGCAACGCGAATGGCAGCGCGCGCTGGCGATGGGTCGGCGCGTGCTGCTGCTGGGCTGGCACCGGCGGGTGCACCTGCCGGCCGAACTGCAGGGCTGCGAGTGGCTGGACTTTCGCGGCCGCTTCCGGCCCGTGTTGGCGCGGTTGGTGCAGCGATTGACCGTGCCGGACGTGAAGGCCTCCCCCGCCGGACCACGACCCGGCCATGGGCCCGTGCTGCCGCCCGCGGTGCTGAGCGTGCTGGTGGCGCTGCTGCTGCCGATCGCCGGCTATGCCTTTGCCATCGCGCCCGACGCGGCGCTGGATGGACCCGAAGACTTCGTTCCAGGCTTGGGCCGCGCCGGCAGCGCGGCGTTGTTCGCGCTGTTCGGCCTGGGCCTTGTCTGGATGCTGTCACTCAGCCTGGTGCAGCGGCGCATGGGCATGACGCGGCTGATGCTGTGCCTGGCCTTCGTGTCGGCCCCTTTCATGCTGACGGCCTGGAAGGTGTTGCGCGAAGGCGCGGCGGGCGTGGCGCAGATGCACGGCCAGGTCGGCCAGCGCGTGCTCGAGCACCTGCCGTGGGTCTGGCTGCTGGCAGCGCTGCCGCTTCTGGCGATGGCGTGGATCGTGCTGGCGCGGCCGCCGGGGTTGCTGCACTGGATGCCCACCGGCAAGGCCTGGGAACGCATGCGCCGCCCCGGCCGGGGGCTGCGGCCGAGCGCCGCCACGCCGGCGCAGGCGCTGGCAGCGGTGCGCCGCTACCGGCTGCTGCACGATCCGGCCGATGCGCCGCTGGCCGACAGCCTGCGCGCGCTGCTGGCCGGCCAGGGTGCGCAGGAACAGGCCGACCCGTCGGCCCGGCCGGTTCTGCTGCTCAGCAACCGCACGGGGCGCGACTGGCTGGCGCGGCACGAACAGCTCGGCGCCGATCCGGCGCTGCTGCTGGTGGTGGGCAGTGCCATCGGCCTGCCGTCGACGCTGGGCTGGCTCTGGAGCCGGCAATGGATCGACCTGCGCCGCGGCTCGCTGCCGCCGTCGTCCACCGCGGCCTTGCTGCCGACCTTGCCCGAGTCAGTGACTCAACTGCGGCTGCCGGCGCCCGTGGCGCGGCTGCATGCGCTGCTGTGCGCGCTGGCCGTGCTGCTGGGCCTGCTGGGCTACCTGACGACGCCGGCGGCCGTGACCGCTGCCGACGAAGCCTCGGTGCCGATGCTGGCCGGCGCGCTGCTGTGAGGCCTGTGGATCTGGTGCGCACGCCGGCTGCTGCGCCGCGAGCAGCCGGCCGCATCGCTGCGCCGCTGGCCGGTGCGCCTGCTGGCCGTCGGGCTGCTTTTCGTGGTGCTGGCGCCGCTGGGCCGCGACCTGGAGGCCGAGGCGCGGGCCGCCGGTGCCGTGGGTGCTGTGGCTGCCCTGCTGCTCGGCGTGGCCTGTTGGCGCGCGCTGCCGCAGGTGCAGGCCTGGCTGCCGCAGGCGCTGCCGTTGTTGCCAGCCGCGCAGCGCCTGGCGCCGCCGGCAGACTGGCGCACCACCCTG
>Ga0316601_100000841_pt1 | contig 14101 bp, 7 predicted proteins | sample OWC_soil_day5_no_FD_207663 | JGI IMG/M metagenome (GOLD analysis project Ga0316601, IMG submission 207663) | Wetland soil microbial communities from Old Woman Creek delta, Ohio, United States - OWC_soil_day5_noCT | ecosystem: Environmental > Terrestrial > Soil > Wetlands | place: USA: Ohio...
GTGTAGCCCGCGGCCCTGGCGTGACGGAGGTAGAGCGTCCGCGTCGGCGCGTGGCCCGGCGCGATCGTGTAGGTCGTGGTGCGGACTGCCGCGTTCTCGACGGTCATCACGCCGCGGTGCATCGCGACCAGGCGGACCGGGTGCTCCTCGTTGGTGCCGCTGGAGGTCACGGTCGTGCCGCCATCGAGGGCGTACGGGATCCAGGTGGTCTCGCCGATCTGGAGGCGTGACAGCAGGCTGTCGCCGACGAAGGTCCCGCCGGAGAAGATCGCGATCGGGCCGGGCTCGAGCGTGTAGCCGCTCGAGTTCTCGAGGCGCGCGACCCGGAACGGGTGGCGATCGCTGCCCGGGGCGTTGCCATCGGGGCGAAACAGCAGGGCGTCCTCGCCGCGGACCGCCTTGTTGAGGATCGAGACCATCGACGAGGCACCGCGCCGGATCGAGACCGGCTCGGTCAGCGCGTAGCGCACCGTGCCCGCGACGGTGGCCGGCGTCGTCCGCGCGTGGACGCTCGCCTGCATCGACGCGGTGTCGAGCCGCTGCGGCGAGCGCTGGCGAGCGACGTAGGACGGGGACTCCCTCGCGACGTCGCTCGTGCGCTTGAGGATCAGGAGCTCGACGCGCCGGTTATTCGCGGCCGCGGTGGGGCCGGTCGCCCGCAGCGGGTTGGTCGCGGCGTACGGGGTGACCTCGAGCCGGCTCGGGGCGACGCCCCGCGCGACGAGCGCGGTCCGCACGGACTCGGCGCGCTGCGACGACAGTCCCCACGGCTCGGCCTCGTCGGCCGCCGCGTGGCCACCGATCTCGACGAGGGCTATGTCGGGGTTCTCCCGCATCGTGGCCGCAATGGCATCGAGGATCGGGCTCGTCGCCGTCGCGATCACCGCGCTGCTCCTGGCGAACGCTATGTTCTCGAGGATCACGATCGCGGAGTCGGTCGTCACGACGCGGCCGCGATCGGGGCAGCCATCGTCGTCGTCGACGCCGTTCTGGCTCTCTCGCTCGCTCGGACACTTGTCGTCGACGTCGACGATCTGGTCGCGATCGTTGTCGAGCTCGGCGCAGCCATCGAGGTCCTCGAAGCCGTCCAGGTCCTCGCGGGTCGCGGGGCACACGTCGTCGACATCGAGGATGCCGTCGGCGTCGCGGTCGGTCGCACCGGTGGTCTCGGTCGCGATCGGGCCGAGCACCGTCGGAGAGATCAGGCGGCCCGTGACGTCGGGGCGCTGGACGTACTCGGGCGTGTGGAGGTCATGCGCGAACGACATCGGCGCACCGGTCGCGAGCGTGAGCTGGACCCCCCGCCAGTCCTCCTGCGACGAGTTGTTGACCACCGCCCAGCCCTGGAGCAGCGCGCTCGCCTTCGGGTCATCGAGGACGAGCCGGTACGCCGCCTTCCAGGTCGGCGTCGGGACCGCGTAGCCGACGAGCAGGTCGTGGACGCGGCCGGCCGCGAGCCGCACGTCGATCGCGATGGTCTTGTCCTTGTCGCCGGCGACCGGGACGTCGACCGTCGCGACGCCGGCGCCGAGCCGATCGATCACGGTCAGCGTCTTGAGGACGTCGTCGAGCTCGGGCGTGGCGAACGACAGCCGGAGCGTGCCGCCGGCGATCTGCCCGGTGCGCTCGAAGTAGCCGATCCCGTTCTGGTACAGGATCACCCGCCGCAGCTGCATCGGGCGGGGCGCCGAGGCGCCGCAGCCCATCGATCCGAGGCAGACGACGGCGATCAACCGGGAGGCTTGCATGCGGGCACAGTGCCGCCCGCGCGCCTGCCGGTTACATCACCAGGACTGCATCTTGGAGACGGTCACGCGGTTCATCACGATCGGCGTGTTCGGCTTGTTGCCGGCGTCCTGCGGCACGCGCGCGATCTGCTTGACCAGATCGAGCTCCTTGCACTGCCCGAAGATCGTGTGCTTGTTGTTGAGGTGCTCCGGTCCGACCTCGGTGATGAAGAACTGGCTGCCATTGGTGCCCGGGCCGGCGTTCGCCATCGCGAGCACGCCGGGCACCATCGCCAGCCCGTTGTTGACCTCGTCGCCGAACTGGTAGCCCGGACCGCCGCGGCCGACGCCGAGCGGATCGCCACCCTGGATCATGAAGTCCGCGATCACGCGGTGGAAGATCAGGCCGTCGAAGTACGGCTTGCCCTTCTCGATCGTCCCGGTCTTCGGGTTGAGCCACGGCTTCTTGCCGGTCGCGAGGCCGACGAAGTTCGCGACGGTCATCGGCGCCTTCTCGGGATACAGCTCGCAGTGGATCGCGCCCATCGTGGTCTCGAAGGTCGCGACCATCTTGCCGTTGCCCTTGAGGTCCTTCGCGTACTCGGCGAGGTCCGCGGCGACCGGCGGACGCACGTCGTCGCCGGACGGCGGCGGGGTGGGGGCAGCCGCGGGCGGGGTGGCCGGCGGCGGGGTGGCCGGCGGCGGGGTGGTCGGCGGCTGATCGCCGGCCGGCTTCATCGCCGCGTTGCCACCAGCGCCCTGGTCCGGCGCGCTGGGCTCGCTGTTCTTGTTCTTGTGCTCGCAGCTGGCGAGCGCGGTCAGCAGCAGGATCGTACCGAGGAGCTTGGTTCGCATTGCGCCGCGAAACATGGCGCAAACCCCGGGCGGCTGCAACACGGACGCTACATGCGACGTGTCGGCGCCATCTCGCGCGCGGGTGGCAGCCGCTTGCGAAGTGGCGGCTCACGCACGATCGGCGGGGCGGTGACCGCGGGGGCCGGCTGGGTCCGCGCGACCGCGAGGGTGAGCGCCGGGGCACACGTCACCGCGCGACCCGCGACGCCGATCCCCGTCGCCGCGAGGTCGGTGCACACGGCGTCGTAGGTGGCGGTCACCGGCGTCAGCTTCGGGGCATCGCCACCGCGGCCGCCGATGCCCTGGAGCACGAACTGCGGCGACTCGACGAGCGCACCGCACACCCGGCGCAGGGTCGCCGCCGACACGCCCATCGCCGGGGCGTCGAGGGCACCGACGATCGCGGCCAGGGCATCGCGCTCGGCACCTTCGGTGATCGCCGGCTCGCCGATCAGGCGATCCTTGAGCGCGGCCACGAGGTCGCTGGCGAGCGCGGTCGGATCCGCGGCCGCCGAGACGGCGAGCCGGTCGATGAAGTCCTCGGCGACCCAGGCCGGGCGCGTGCAGCTGCCGTAGCGATCCTCCCAGGCGAGCCGCGCCTGGAAGTCGAGGCCGCGGAACCCGCGCTCGCTGTTGCGGAGGAACGTCCCGATGCCGAGCTGGAACGGGATCTCCGTCGACGGGAACACGCCCTTCATCACGCACACGTTCTGGTAGGTCTGGCAGCACGCGCCGAACTGGCCCTGGCAGAAGCCGTTGAGCTGCTGGCACGTCGTCGATTGCTCGCAGCCCTCGCCGAAGTCGGGGAACCGGTGGCCGCCGGGGGCCACGGACCACTCGAGCGCCGCCGCCGTCGCCGCGATCAGCGTGCGCGCATCGACCGCGGTCACCGCATCGCCGGGGCCGTTCTTGCGCCGCGCCTCGTCGGCATCGGCGGTCACCCACGGATCGAACACGTTGGGATAGATGTACGGCGACGCCCCGCAGCCGGCCTCGGCGGGCTGGCGGTTGAAGTAGTCGCTGGAGACGATCGCGGCGAGCAGCGCCTTGAGCGAGAAGCCCGACGTCGCGAACGTGGTCGCGAGGCTGTACAGCTGCTGGCTCGCGGCCTCGTTGCGCGGGAAGTAGTTCGCGATCGTGAGCGACGTCCCGGTCGCCTGCTTCCACACGTCCTCGGTGATCTTGAGCGTGACCAGCCACGCGAGCGCGGTGTCGGGGTTGGTGATCGCCGCGTCGCCGGGGAGGGCGGTGCCGCGCAGCGCCGCGAAGCCGCGCCCGAGCGCCGCCTCGAGGTCGTAGACCGTGCTGCGCTTGCCGGTGACGCTCGCGAGCTTGCCGTCGACATCGGCGATGTCATCGCGGACCGACGTCGGCGCCGCGAACGAGCCGCACCGCGTGCTCCAGCTCCACGGGCGCGTGCTGCCGGCGTCGACGAAGTCATCGACGCGGAACGCCGCGTGCGCGCGCTCGGAGGCGATGCCGTTCGCGTTGCCGTAGACCGCGAGCTCGGCGGCGCCGGGCACGGGCCAGTGGCGATCGAACTCTGGTTCCTCGCTGTCGGTGACCGAGGCGGTGCTCGTGTGGCAGCCGAGGCAGACGACGTCGCGGTGGAGGTAGCTCGCGTCGAACGTGCCGCCGAAGTCCTCGCGGCGCGCGATCTCGGCCTCGATCGGCGGGACGTTCGCCGCCGGGATCGGGTGGCTGACCATCGAGAAGATCTGGGCGCGATAGATCGGGGTCAGATCGTCGAGCAGGATCGCGCTCTTCGCGAGGTCGAGCATCGTGAACGAGCCGCCGTCGCCAGTGCCGGTCGCGGCCTGATCGCGGATCGCGGCCGCGAGCCCCGGCGTCGCCGGCGTGCGCAGCGTGTCGTCCCAGCAGCTCGCCTCGGTCTGGATGTCGATCCGCTGCACGTGCAGCGCGTCCATCACGACGTCGACCCAGCGGTCTCCGAACTCGGGGCGATTCATGATCGCGCGCGCGACGACGTCCCGGGGATCATCGCCGAGCTCGGTCGCGGCCGTGTACAGATCGACATAGACGTCGACCTCGCTCTGGCTCTTCGGCCGGCGGCCGTCGAGCGCGAGGAACGCCTGGCGCACGAACGACGCGGGATCGCCGTCGCACTGGTCGAACGTGTTGCCGCCGGTGCCGTCGATGCCGGCGTCGGGCGTCGCGCTGTTGCCGCAGCCCGAGCAGCCGCTGGCGCCGAGGGTCAGCCCGATCGCGATGGTGCCGAGGAGCCGCATCACACGCTCCTTCCGAGGAACTTGCTGATCGAGCGTTGCGCCGCATCGAGCTCGTTCGTCGCGCCGGGGACATCGGCGACGTTGAAGCCGTCCGATCCGAACGGCCACATGCCGAGTGCGAGCATCGCGGCGATCCGGTTCTCCGACGGCGTGGCGTACGCGGTCGCGTAGCCGCTCTTGCCGATCGCGCCGGACACGCCCTTGTGCGCGGTCGTGATCGGGCCACCGATGAACGCGGTCACGTAGCCATAGGGATGGTGGTTGCGGCCGTCGGCCCCTTGCCGGCCCGGCGTGCGGCCGAACTCGGTGTTGAGGATGATCAGCGTGTCATCGAGCGAGATCTTCGTCGGATCCGTCTCGCCCGGTGCATTGATGATGCCGAGCAAGGACTGCAGCATGTTGTCGAAGTTGACGGCGGTGTCCAGCGCGTTGTCGCTGTGCGTGTCGTAGCCGCCGCCGCCGGAGGCCTCGTAGAGCCCGGTGTCGCTGACGCAGACATAGGACGCGGGCTCGGTCGGGTGTGTCAGCAGGCGGCGCGCCGCGGTCAGGCCCATCAGCGGCAGGCTGCGTCGCGTGGTCCCGCACGAGCTGCCGTTACGCGTCATGAACAGATCGTCGGTGAGCACGTTGCGGATCGCGTCGGAGCGCTTCGAGGTCTCGAACGCGACCGCGAAGTCGTCGGTGCGCGCGCTGCGGACGCGGCCCTCGCCGGGCCAGGTCAGCCGCGCGTTGTACTGCTCGAGGTACGCGCCGACGAGCGCGTCGTGCTGTGCCCGGTTCGCCCCGACGGCGTTGCGCTGGAGGAGGTTCGTGAACTTCGTCGCGTTGTCGGTCTTGATCATCAGCGGCCGCGCGGCCCCGATGTGCGTGCCCGCGGCGGCCGCTGCCGAGACGTTGTCGCTCGACACGCCGCCGGTCGCGAACACGTACGAATGCGGTGACGCACGGCCCGGCGTCTCGCCGCCATCGAGGCGGGCGCGCTGGATGTGCGCGCCGAGCCCCGCGGCGTTGGGCTGGCCGACGGGACGCCCGGTCAACGCCATCGGCACCGCGGCCTCGTGGGGCTCGAGGTTGTGGCGCTGGACGACGAGGCGCATCCGGTCGACGACATCGGTGCGCGCGAACAGCCGGTGCGCGAACGGCCCGATCTCGACGTTCGCGGTGTTCGCGTCGGCGCCGAACGTCCGGTCCATGTCGACGTTGCCGCACGCCGAAAGCGCCGCGGCATTCCCCGCCGGCAGCGCGTAGTACATCGTGTTGCGGTACTGCGGGTCCGGATCGTCGGCCTTGCCGTAGTCGCGGACGTAGTACAGCGTCTCCCACGGCGACAGCCCGCCGTAGAGGAACACCTCGAGGACCTTCTTCGCGCGCTGCCCGACGGGCAGCTGGACGCTGTCGGTCCCCCCGGGGAACGCGCCGAAGGTCGCGGCGCGCGAGCGCCCGATCCACGGTCCAACCATGACCGCAGCACCCGCCCCACCCGCGACCGTCAGGAACGTTCGCCGTTTCATGCGGCGTACGGTACCCGCGCAGCCCGGCGCGCAACACCAGGAACGCTCAAGCCCCCTCTCACCTCGATGCGCCCGCCTCGCACCGCGGGATGCGCACTCCGAGCACATGTGAGGGCCCTGTCATGGTGGCCGGGGCCCCGGCGTGGTGTGGTCCTCCCATGCGCTGGCTCACGGTCGTGGCAGTGGTGGTGGCAACCCATGGATATGCCGAGGCTCAGCGCTGGCAGGACGCGACGGCGGACTGCCTGGGGACCACCGCGGAGTGGAGCAACCGGGTCGACGTCGGCGATCTCGACGGCGATGGCAAGGTCGATCTCCTGATCGCCAACGGGGGCGACTACGACACCGCCGGCCCGCCCGAGGCCGTCCGGATCTGGAAGAACCTCGGGGGCTGGGGCGCCGCGGGCCCGCACTGCGCCGAGATCTCCGCCCAGGCGGTCGGCGGCTTCACCGGCAGCTCGCGCGTGATCAAGGCGATCGATCTCGACGGCGATCGCGACCTCGATCTGATCTTCGGTGGCGCGTACCAGACCCAGCTCAGGCTGTTCACGCGCAACGCCGGAACCTGGAGCGACGCGACCGCGCAGCTGCCCCAGCAGCTGACGAGCGTCGGCGACGTCGAGGCCGGTGATGTCGATGGCGACGGCGATCTCGACCTCCTGCTCTCCGAGTGGGGCGCCACGGCGCCGAGCGCACCCGGCTACCCCGGTGGGCGTACGCGGCTCTATCTCAACAACGGGCAGGGCACGTTCGCCGAGGCGACGGCGACCCACATGCCCGACCTCCTGATGAAGTGGTCGTGGGACGTCGAGCTCGCCGACGTCGACAACGACTGGGACCTCGACGCGCTGGTCGCGTGCAAGCGGTGCACGACGAGCTATGTGTTCATCAACGACGGCACCGGGCACTTCACCAATGCGCCGAACGCGCTGCCGCACTTCGCCAACAACTACGACTTCGAGCCGATGGACATCGACGGCGACGGAGATCTCGACCTCGTCACGATCAACGACGGCCCGCAGCTCCGCGAGCACGTGCTGGTCAACGACGGCCACGGCGTGTTCACCGACGAGACCGCGACCCGGCTCGCCGGCACCGCGAACCCCGCGAACGCCGACGACAACGCCGCGATCTGGCTCGATGCCGACGCCGACGGCGATGCGGACCTCCTGATCGCGACACTCGGCGTCGATCGCTTGCTGATCAACACTGCCGGCGTGTTCACCCTCAGCGCGGGCGCGACGCCGAACGACACGCCGGCCTCACTCGGCATCGCCGCCGCGGATCTGAACGACGACGGCCGCCTCGATCTGCTGCAGGGGCAGGGCGAGATCGCGTTCCCCGACAAGGTCCAGCTCGCGACGGCGCAGCTCGCCGTCGACACCGTGCCGCCGGCGGTCGTGGTCGAGCGCAAGCTCGGCAGCGCCACGGTCGGCGTGATCCACGCCCGCGTCCACGACCACCAGGGGCCGTCGCGCGCCCACGACTGGCAGCGCGTGTGGCTCGAGCACGACGGTGTCCAGGCGTTCGCGTTCGAGTCCGCGCCGCCGCCGCTCACGATGGTCGACATGGTGTGGATCGGCGAGTTTGTGTGGGCGGCCCCGCCGCTCGACGGGGTGACCAGCTACCGCGCGTGCGCCACGGATCGCCGCGGCAACTCGACGTGCTCCGAGCTCGTCTACGTCTTCGACGGCGGCACCACGGAGTTCGGCGACACGATCGACGCGCCGGGCGGTGGGAGCGGCGGCGGCAAGGGCTGCTGCGACGCCGGGCGTGGTCCGGGCTCGGCGGTCGTCCCGCTCGCGATCGTCGTGATCGGCCTGCTCGCACGACGGCGCCGTGCTGCTACGATCGCGGGGTGAAGGCGGCAGGCAAGGGGTTCGTCCTCGCGGCAGCGAACGTGCTGGTGATCGCGATCGGGATCTCGGTGATGGAGGGCGAGGCCGAGGAAGGCGTCCTGGTGACGATGTTCGGGATGATCCCCGGGTGCCTCGCGGGCCTGGTGCTCGGCGTGGTCGCCGGTCACCTGGAGGCCCGCGGCGTCCCCCAGCGGATCGCCGTCCTCACGGTGCCGACGCTCGGCGTCGTGGTCGTGCTCGCCAACATGTTCGGGATGGACGAGCTGGTGCTCGTCGCCTCGATCCCGAGCGTCGTCGCGGCGCTCGTGCTCGAGCGCTGGACCCGCAAGCCGCCGCCGCCGCCGGCGGTCCCGGTCGCGCGGGTCCGCGCCGGCTAGTGCCAGAACCCGATCGACATCGCGACGTTGCGGTACCGCGACGCCACGTCGCCCGTGAAGGACAGCCGACCGCGCCGCTTGCCGATCAGCCAGAACTCGAACACGCGGAGCTCGATGCCGAACGTGACGTGGATCCGGCCGCCCTGGTCGACGAACCGCTCGGGCTCCCAGTAGCTGCCGGCCCGCAGCCGCAGCCGGCCGGGCATCGCCTCGACCTCGGCGCCGGCGCGCAGGCTGATCGCGGTGTGGCGGCCCGAGCGCTGGAGCTGCTGCAGGCCGAACGCCTCGATGCCATACGCGTTCGGTGAGCTGCCGGTGACGAGGACGTCCGTGGTCACGGTCAGCGAGTGCTCGTCGCGAAACCGGGTGTCGAGGGTCTGATTCCACCGGGTCTTGGCGTGCCGGTAGGCGAAACCTCCGATCGCGCGCGCGGGCGACACGGCGCGCTCCGGTAAGATGTAGCCCCGGCAGTTCAACGGATCGCAGCCCGAGGTGTCGGCCTCGGTGCCGAGGATCTCCGACTCGAGCGCGCCGGCGACCCGGAAGTTCTCCATCTGCGGCACCCAGGTGAAGCCGGCGACCAGCCCCGTGCCGTTGATCGTGAACAACGAGTCGCCGTCGTGCTCCGAGACCTGGAACGTCACGTTCTGGATGCCGACGCCGACGGCGAGGTCGCGGCTCGGGATGTGCTTCGCGAGCACGAAGCGGACCCGCAGCGCGCTGGCATCGAGATCGTCGATGACATCCGGGGTCGAGTTGAAGAGCGGTGAGGTCTGCCCCGAGATCGTGACCGCGCTCGCCCAGTTCTTGATCCGCAGGCCGAGGCCCGAGGTCAACAGCTGCGCGCCGCCGCTCGCGACGAGGATGCCGTTGTTGTCGTAGTCCGTGGAGCCGTTCGCGTTCAGGTAGTCGGCGTGCCAGTCCCAGCTCCAGTTGCCCGGGTCGGTCGTGGTCCTCACCACCGGTGCGGACGGATTGATCAAGGTCCCGGCGGTGCCGAGGATCAGGGCCGCGCCGGCGCCGCCCATGCCGACCCACGCGGTGTTCCCGATCGCGACGCCCTCGTAGAAGTCGATCGCGTAGTTGGTGGTGGTGATCGGCCCGTCCGCGCGCGCCGGGGCGGCGGCGGCGGCGGCGAGCGTCCACGCTCCGACCAAGACGACACCGCGGCCCATGCCCCATCATAGCCAGAGCGGGCTATGTTGGTGTCCATGCCCGGCGGCGATGACGGCCCGATCAGCGAGTCGACGAAGGAGACGGGCCGCGGCTCGTCCCCCGCGGTCGGCGATGCGGGTAGCTCGTCGTCGGCGCGCTCGCTGGTCGCGGTCCCGTTCAAGCGCCGGTTCCTGATCCCGACGGTCGTCCTCGCGATCGCCGAGTTCGTCGCGATCGGCTACCCGCTGTGGGTCGCGTTCGACCTCGGCGCGGTCGGCGGCCAGACCCTGCTCGGCACCGCGCTCCCCGTCGGCATCGGTGCGTGCATCGTCTGGCTCGCGGCGATCACGGCATGGCTCCTGCCGCTGTGGTCGGCGGTCGGCGCCCGGCGGCGCGGCGAGCGCGTCAACAAGGAGCTCGCCGCCCGCGCGTACCGGATCACGATCAAGGGACCCGTGCGCGTGCTGCTGCTGCGCACCGGCCTGTGGGCCGGCGCCGCGTGCCTGACCGGCGTGTTCTTGCACGTCTACCAGGACTGGCCCGTGCAACGGATCGCCGAGATCACGGCGGTCGCGGCCGTCCATGCGTACGTCGTGTCGTGCGTCCGCGCCGTGTGGTGGGCGCAGATCTTCGGCGAGATCCGGACCCGGCTGTTCGCCGCCGGCTCGCCGCTCAAGCGGTTCGACGACAGCCACTTCCGCCGGTTCATGCTCGTCGCGATGATCGTCGCCGGCGGTGTGCTCGGCGCGCAGGCCGCGTTCGCGTACTACTTCGTGCTCACGCGCGAGCACTACCTCCAGTTGCAGACGTTCTATCCGGTCGCGGCGATCGTCGGCGTCGCCGGCTGGTCGCTGCTCGCGCGGATGTTCACGTTCGATCTCCGGCGCTACCTCCGCCAGTCGCGCGGCGAGGTTGTCGAGGGGGCGCCGGCCGCGGCCGCGATCTACCGGCGCGCCCAGGCGCTGCCGTACCGCCTCGCGCTGACGACGATCGGCGTGTGGGTGATGATCGCGATCGTCGGCGCCCTGGTCGCGCGGTTCCACCTCGGCTTCGACGTCGACGACACGATCATCCTCACCGTGGCGACGCTCGTGCTCGCGGTCGCCGGCGCGATCTACGAGCAGCTGTGGTACCGCGACGTGCTGCGCCCGCTGCTCGCGCACCTGACGCAGCGCTACCGCGTGCCGGTGCGCAGCATCGCGCCGTCGCTGTCCCTGCGCAGCAAGCTGATGCTGTCGTTCGGCGGGGTCGTGCTCCTCGCGTGCGGCATGGCGCTGCTGTGGGGCTTCGTCCAGTACAAGAGACTCGCGAACGATGCGGCAGGCCGGCAGTCGCGCGTCGGCCTGGCGTGGATGCACTCGGAGCTGCAGACCGAGATCGCCGCGCTGACCATGCCGCCGACCGCGCAGGCGGTGCGCGAGGCGCTGCGGCGGATCTCGACGGCCGCGCCGGAGGCGCCGGTCATGTACTACGTCGACGCCGACGACGAGACCCTCGCCGTCGGTGGTGGCCCGGTCGGGGCCCCCCTGTTGCCGTGGTACATGCGCGCGCAGATCGGCAGGCACGGCAACCAGATCGCGGTCAACGCGGCCGGGTTGACCGGGCGCTCCGAGCGGCTGTTCCTGAGCTGGCAGGGCGCGCGCTATGACCTCGGCTCGGCCGCGGTGTTCTATCCGAGCTATCGCGGCCGCGGCGAGTCGATGGTGCGGCCGCTCAAGGAGCTGCTCGTGTTCTTCCTCGTGCTGTTCGCGGCATGCGGTGGCATCGTCGCGTTCACCGTCGCGCAGTTCATGGCGCCGATCCGCCGGCTCGAGCAGCGCGCCGATGCGATGGCGCGCGGCGAGCTCGCCGATCCCGTGGCGTCGGGCGGCGAGGGCGACGAGATCGGCCGCTTGACCCTCGCGCTCGAGGAGATGCGGCGCGCGCTGCGCGACAAGCTGCGCTCGACGGAGGAGGTCAACCTCGACCTCGAACGCGCGGTGCAGATGCGGACGGCGGACCTGGCCCGCAAGAACCGCGAGCTCGCGGAGACGCTCGACAAGTTGACCCGCGCGCAGGAACAGCTCGTGCGGTCCGAGAAGCTCGCGTCGATCGGTCAGCTCGTCGCCGGCATCGCCCACGAGATCAACAATCCGGTCAACGCGATCGTCAACACGGTCGGCCCGCTCGAGGAGGCGATCAACGAGATCGACAGCATGGATCAGGCCGCGCGCACCGAGGCCGCGAAGGAGGTCCGCGACATGGTGCGCGTCGTCCAGCGCGGCGCGCAGCGCACCAAGGCGATCGTCTCGGCGCTGCACAACTACTCGCGGACCGATGACGAGAGCGTCGTGGACTTCGACGTCGATCGCTCGATCGTCGACTCGCTCGAGCTGCTCCGCCACCTGCTCAAGCAGAACGTCACGGTGACCAAGCAGTTCGGTGACGCCGGCCGGGTCCGCGGCCACGCGGGGCAGATCAACCAGGTGTTCATGAACCTGTTGACCAACGCGGCGCAGGCGCTCACCGGACGCGACAACGCGACGATCACGATCACGACGACGGGCGACGACGCCAACGTGATCGTCAAGATCAGCGACAACGGCCCGGGGATCCCCGCGGCGGTGCTGCCGCGGATCTGGGATCCGTTCTTCACGACCAAGGACGTCGGCGAGGGCACCGGCCTCGGGCTGTCGATCGTCCACGAGCTGGTCGAGCGCCACGGCGGCCGGATCGCGGTCGACACCCAGCTCGGCGAAGGAACGACGTTCACCGTGACGCTCCCGCGCCAGGTTCCGGACGCGCTCCGCAAGGTCCGGACCACCGACGCCAAGCCGCGCGCGAGCTAGCGTTCTCGGCCGGTTGCTCGCCCGTTTGTCAGTTTGTCAGCGTCGCCCGCCGGGGCTGACAGCCTGGCAAGAACGTGCTCTCCTCCCCGCGAATCCTTCGAGGGATTCCAGCTGGTTGAGTGGAATCGGACCTGGCCCACGGCTTGTTAGAGAGGAGGGGAGCGTATGTGGAATCAAACCGCCCAGAGTCCGTTCCGCCGGTTCGCGGCGGCCCACGTCGATGGCGGCGGTGGCGCCGCGGCCGAGGAGCCGACCGAGCTGCGCGGGGATCCCGAGCACGCCGGCATCGTCCTGGTCGTCGATGACGAGGCCGCGATCGTCGAGTCGCTGACCAAGATCTTCCGCCGCGAGGGCCTCAACGTCCTGTCGGCGACCGACGGCAACGCCGGGCTCGACCTGCTCCGCAAGCACCGCGTCGGCGTGCTGCTCACGGATCTGATGATGCCGCAGACGTCGGGCATGGACCTGCTCCGCGCGGCCAAGACGATCGCGCCCGAGACCGAGGTCGTGCTGATGACCGCCTACGGCACGGTCGAGACCGCGGTCGATGCGATGAAGGAGGGCGCGTACGACTTCGTCACCAAGCCGCTCAAGCGCGCGCACGTGGTGCGGATCGTGCGCAACGCGCTCGAGAAGCAGTCGCTGCTGGTCGAGAACCGCAGCCTCAAGGCGCAGCTCGCCGAGAAGCGCCGCCGCGCGATCATCGGGACGTCGCTCGCGTGGCGCCGCACGATGGACATCGTCATGCAGGCCGCGCCGAGCGAGGCGAGCGTGCTGCTGCTCGGGCAGAGCGGCACCGGCAAGGAGCTACTCGCTCGCGCGCTCCACGACAACAGCGCCCGTGCGAAGGGCCCGTTCATCGCCGTCAACTGCGCGGCGATCCCCGAGTCGATCCTCGAGGCCGAGCTGTTCGGCTACGAGAAGGGCGCGTTCACCGGCGCGTCGACTGCGCGCGATGGCCGATTCGAGGCCGCGAACGGCGGCACGCTGTTCCTCGACGAGATCGGCGAGATCTCGCGCCACGTCCAGGTCAAGCTGCTGCGCGTCCTCCAGGAGGGCGAGATCGAGCGGCTCGGTGGCGGTGGCAAGTCGCGGCGGATCGACATCCGCCTGATCGCGGCGACCAACGTCGACCTCGCCGGGGAGGTCAAGGCCGGCCGGTTCCGCGAGGACCTGTTCTACCGGCTCAACGTGATCCCGGTGAACGTCCCGCCGCTGCGCGATCGCCGCGACGACATCCCGCTGCTCGCGCAGCACTTCGTGCAGGTCTACGCCGAGAAGAACGGCAAGGCGATCTCCGGCTGCTCGCCGACCGCGATCGAGCGGCTCTCCGAGTACAGCTGGCCCGGCAACGTCCGCGAGCTCGAGAACGCGATCGAGCGCGCGGTCGTGCTGACCCGCGCCAACCACACGGTGATCGACGAGGACGCGCTGCCCCGCGAGATCCGCGATGCGACGCCGGGGACCGCCTCGGCCTCGTCGCTGACGTTCCCGCTCGGCATGCCGCTCGCGGAGATCGAGATGCGCGTGATCCACGAGA
>Ga0316601_100000842_pt1 | contig 14091 bp, 12 predicted proteins | sample OWC_soil_day5_no_FD_207663 | JGI IMG/M metagenome (GOLD analysis project Ga0316601, IMG submission 207663) | Wetland soil microbial communities from Old Woman Creek delta, Ohio, United States - OWC_soil_day5_noCT | ecosystem: Environmental > Terrestrial > Soil > Wetlands | place: USA: Ohio...
GCGTACCACATGAGGATGTTCTTCACGGGATTGCCGAACAGCGGGTCCTTGATGACGTGGGCGGCGGTGGTCAGCGGATCGATCGACTCGAAGCCCATGCCGAGCTCGAGCGCGAGGTTGAGCTGGTAGACCGCCGGGTCCTCGTAGGCGCCCTGCGAGGCACCGAGCAGCAGGGACCACGCGGTGGAGCGCTCGAGCAGCATCGACCAGTTGGCACCGGGGACGGCGAGCACGCCGCGGGTGAGGTTCGGGTCGTAGGCCATGAACGTGTTGCCCATGATCCCGCCGAGCGATGCGCCGAAGTAGACGGTGTTCGCCGGATCGATGACGGACTGGCCGTTGAACTGGAACTCCGGCGCCGCGGCCATCGGCCCGCGCGCGATCGACTCGAGCGACATGAAGTCGATGACCGATTGCGCGAGCTTGTCGGTGATCTGGGGGACCCGGTTCATGTCGTTGACCGCGAGCGGCACGAGCGGGAACTGGCGAGACGTCAGGCCGATGAAATCACCGGCGATGATCACGACGCATTGATCCTGCGCGAGCTGCACGATGAAGTCGTCGTTGAGGTACTCCTCCCCCGAGCCGAACAGGCCGTGACCGAAGATGATCGTCGGTCGCGGCAGCGGCTGGGTGGTCACACAGGCGGGGACGATCGCGGCGAACCGGGCGTCCCGCAGGCCCTGCTGCTGAGGGACGTTGCTCGCGTCGCGGCGCATGACCGAGGGGTCGGTCTCGCCCGCGGTGAGGAAGTCGGGCGACTTGAACGTGCCGAGGTAGCGCTTGAAGGTCGCCTCCGAGTTCGGCTGGGCGGTCGCGGTGAACGTCAGGTTCGCGGCATTGGTGCCGATCGCCGGCAGCGCGGCAGCGCGCATCGCGGTGAGATCGGTCCGCAGGTAATCGTCGGACACCGTCACGAAGTCCCACGCGAGGACGAGCTCGCTCTTGTCGACGCCGGCGGTGGCGAGCGCGGCGAAGATCTCCGGATAGCGCGCGGCGAGCGCCGCGAACTTCGGATGACCGAAGTCCTTGCCATCGAGGATCGCCTGGAACGCCGGCGGGATCGGGAGATCGCTGCCATCGGCGGCCTTGACCGCCTTGCGGATCGCCACGGCGTAGCGCGAGCTCGTGTGGAGCCGCGCGAGCGGCCGGATGATCAGGTTGCGCTGGTTGACGTCGGCCGTGTTCTGGTCGATCTCGGCGAAGAACGGGGCGCGCTCGCCGGTGTTCATGTCGACGAGGACGATCGGCGAGGTCGCCGCGAGCGACGCATCCGGGTCCAGGTGGGTCGGCAGGCCATCGGCCGAGACCCCGGTCGGGAACGAGGACAGGATCGGGCCGATCGCCGAGAATCCATCCCACCGGTTCATCCAGGCCGAGTCGACCGGGATGCCGTCGACGTTGACCGGCATCGCCGCGTTGGCGACGTCGAGCCGGAACCCGGTGGGTGAGCTCGCGTCGACCTTCGCGTACGCCATCGACGGCCACGGCAACATGCAGCCGGCGCCACCGAGTGGGTTGCACTCCGCGGGGATGCCGGTCGAATCGGTGCCACCACCGCACGCGGCGAGCAGGGCGAACACGAACAAGCTTCGGGCCTGGGCGTCTGGCATGGAGGCGCACCCTAACATCGACCTCCGGGAACTGCGGAGGAAAACCCCCGATCCGCGGCCCCCCCACGACCGGCTTCCGCCGCATGTGGCACAGCTCACCTTGTAGACGGGGGCGCTTCGGTGGAACCTCCGCGGCCGGTGTACGTGCCGCTGCTCGATAGACTGCTCTACCGCCACCCCTTCGAGGGCGGCAGCGCGCGGCGCTACGAGCGCGACGAGCGGCCGGCGTTCGGCGACCTCGACGCGCGCCTGCTCGACCGGCTCGCGCTCACCGGCACCGAGCACCTGCTCGATCTTGGCTGTGGCCCTGGCACGTTCACCGCGTGTGCCACCGGGCGTCATCCTGGGCTCGTCATCGCCGCGGTCGATCCAAGTCACGACTTCGCGCGTCCTGGGATCATCCGAGCCGCCGGGGAAGCCCTGCCGCTCGCGGATCGCTCGATCGATGTGGCGATCTGTCTGTCGTCGATCCGCCATGTCCGCGATCGAGCGCGCACGCTGGCCGAGCTGCGGCGCGTCGTCCGGGGTCGGCTGTTCATCGTCGAGCTCGATCCCGCCGCCGATCGAACGCGGGTAGCGACGCATGCCGACCGGCTCGGCTCGCCGCTGCTGCGCCGCGCGTTCGGCCCGTTCGTGCTGCGCACCTCGCCACCCGCGACGGTGATCGCCGCGCTCGCCAGCGCGGCCGGCTTCGAGCTGCGCTCGCTCGAGCCCGATCCGATCCAGCCGGTCTACGTGATGGAGCTCGGGTGAAGCGGTCGTGGGCGCGCCGCACCGTCGAGGTCCACGACGAGCTCACCGCGATCGCCACGACCGATCTGCGGTGGTGGCTGCTCGCCGGCGGAGTGGCGGCGGCCGAGCCGTGGGGGGCCGCGGGCGACTATGTCATCTCCGATGCCACGCCGACCGCCGACACGTTCCTCGGGTACCGCGCACCGATCGCGGGCGATCCGCTCGCCGATGCGATCGCGCGTGCCCGGGCCGCCCGCGACACGCTGCGCGAGCTCGATGGCGAGCTCCCCGCGCAGCCCCTCGCCGTCACGATCGGTCCCGCCACGCGGACCATCCGACCGAGCAAGCACCGCAGGAACGGGAACGGCCACGCCGACGCCGATGGCGCCGGCTCGGTGGTGGTGCCGAGCACGCTCGACGTCGCCGCGTTCGCGATCGGCTCGCGCTGCCTCGTTGCCTCGCTCGACGATCCTGGCCTGCCACGACAGCTCGCGGCTGTCGCGGCGGGTGTGATCCCTCCACCGTGGCGGGGCGCAACCCCGTTCGTCTGCGTCTCGATCGGCGACGATCCGATCGAGAGCGCCCGGCACGGCCATCGTCGCGCATGGCACGACGGGCACGGCCCGTGGCTCGGGCTCGGTCGCGCCGGCGAGCTCCGCACGGTCTCGACGTGTCACCTCGTCGTCGACGGCTGCGGTCACGCCCTCATCGCCTCGCGGATCCTTGCGCGCGCCGGGGGAGCCGCCGCCGCCACGCCCACGCCTCCCCCGCTGCCGATGCTCGCCCCGGTCGCGGGCGGCATGCCGCTCGCGGTGGCGTGGCGCGAGTTGCCCTGTCCGACGCCGCGCGCGCTGCCGCTCGCCTACGCGCTTGGCCGCGTGCTCCACCGGAGGACGGGCCGCCATGCCGCGCCGTTCTCGCCGACGTTCCAGATCCCGATCGCGCCCGGCGATCGGGACGATCCGTTGCGGATCCGGCGGCGCGCTGCGTACGGCCTCATCAGCGTCCGGTTCGACGACGGTGCCGCCGAGCCGTTCGAGGTGTTCGAGGCCCGTGCCCGCGAGGTCCTCCGCCGCGAGGCGACCGGCGGCGGGCTGTGCACCCGCCTGCTCGCCGCCGCCCGCGCGGCGCCCGCCCCGCTCGCCTGGAAGCGCAAGAGCATCAGCGCCACCCGCGCGCGCTGGCTCGATCGGTTCGCCGAGGTGATCGGAGGGCGCGCTTGCTTGTCGAAGATCCGGGTCGACGCGCCGTTGCCCCCGACCTGTGCGGTGTCGTCCCCGGCCCGGCTCGCCACCACCGAGGATCCGCTGGGCGGCTGCGTGCTCACGATCCTCGACGACGGCCACCATGCCGCGATCACCGCGTGCGGCTCGGGGCTCGCCGGCACGCCGGCCGCGGCGAACGCGCTGCTCGACGAGCTGCTCGCGCTGCTGTGACCGCCCGCGCTACTCGGCGTCGTCGCTCACGGGGATCGCGTCGTGCTCGGGCGGTGGGGTCTCGCTCGGCCCGCCGAACGACAGCGCGGGCGTCCAGCGCGGGCGCCGGATCCGAGGCATCCCCGACGCCGGTGGTCGCGTGTGGATCGGCGTGGTGAACACGTCGGCGAGCCACGACAGCTCGCTCACCACGTCCACCGCGCGTGGCCGATCCCAGCGATCGTACGCGAGCATCTGATCGACCAGCCTCGTCAGCTCGGGCGGTAGGTCGCGGCAGTGCACGCCGATCGGGACGTGCTGCGTGGTGCCGTCGTCGACGGTCGCGAGGATGCCGTTATCGAACGGCATCCGCCCCGCGAGCATCTGGTAGGCGAGCACGCCGAGCGCGAACACGTCCGTGCGGTCATCGATCGGGTCGCCGCACCTGAGCTCGGGCGAGGTGTAGTGCCACGCGGCGACGGACGGGGCCAGCTGCTGCGATCGCGCGTCGTGAGCGCGGGCATCGCTCCAGTCGGCGACGCAGATCGGAAACCCGCGGGTCCGGCCGGTCATCAGGATCCGTTCGGGACGCAGGCCGCAGTGAATGACCCCGCGACGGTACGCGTGCTCGATCACCTGGGCGAGATCGCGCATCAGGGCGATCGCAGCGACGTGGTCGATCGCGTCGGGTGACAACAAGTTGTCGATCGTCGACGCATCGACGAGCTCGGTCGCAAACCACGGCCGGCCCTCGTGGAGCCCGGACTCGTACACGCGGATGATGCCGGGGTGGTGCAGCGCGTCGAGGATGCAGGCCTCCCGCAGCATGCTGAGCACCGAGGCCTGGTCGGTGGGCGCGTGGTGGATCTTGATCACCGCGTGGCGCGGCAGCATGACGTGGACCGCGCGATACGACGCCGTCGTGGCGTGGCTCGCGAGCTCGAGCTCGATCCGGTAGTTGCCAATCCGGTCGCCAGCCAACAGGAGATGATCGAGCCGATCTGAAGCCGCCATGCGGGTGTGCGGCGTCATAGCCGAGAATTCACGCCATGGGTATGCCAATCACGGCACTCCCGGTCGATCACGCCGGCATCTGGTTCTTGCGCGCCGCCAGCATCTCGATCAGGTCCATCTTCGTCAGGATCCCGATCACCGACCGCTGATCGTCGACGACGATCGCGACCTCGCCCCGCTCGAAGATCCGCGGCAGCTCGCTCGAGCTCGCGTGCAGCGCGACGGTCGACACCTTGCGCTCCATGACCTCGGCGACGATCGTCTCCTTCGTCCCGCGACCCGCCACCAGGTGGTGCAGGAGGTCGCTCTCGGTGAGGATGCCGACGAGCTTGCCCTGGTCGAGGACGGGCATCTGCGAGATGCCGTGCTCCTTGAACAACTCGGTCGCGCGACCGAGCTTGTCGTTGAGATCGAGCGAGATCACGTTGCGCCGACCGACGGTCCGCACCACGTCGGCCACGGTGCCGACCTCCCAGTCGCCCTTGACGTAGCCTTGCTGCCGCATCCACCGATCGTCGACGAACTTGGTCAGGTAGTTACGGATCGAGTCCGCCAGGAGCACGACGACCCGCTTGCCGGCGCCCAGCTCCTTGCAGACCTGGAGGGCGGCCCACACGGCCGAGCCCGACGAGCCGCCGACGAGCATGCCCTCCTGGCGGATCAACGCGCGCGCGGTCAGGAACGACTCGCGATCGTTGGACTTGATCCAGCGATCGACGAGCCGGCGATCGAGCACGTCGGGGATGAAGTCGTAGCCGATGCCCTCGACCTTGTAGCTCTTGATCTCGCCCGGGCCGGCGAGGATCGAGCCCTCGGGATCGACGCCGATGATCTTGCAGCCCGGGACCTCGCGCTTGATGACGCGCGCGACGCCGCTGATCGTGCCGCCGGTGCCCGCGGTCATCACGACCGCGTCGAGCCGGCCGCCGCACTGGTCGATGATCTCGCGACCGGTGCCTTCCTCGTGGGCCGCCGGGTTACTCGGGTTCGAGTACTGGTCGAGGATGTGCGAGTTCGGGATGACCTCCTTGAGCCGGCGCGCGACCCCGATGTGGCTCTCCGGCGAGTCCCAGGCCGCCTCGGTGGGCGTCCGGATGATCTCGGCCCCGAGCGCCTCGAGCACGACCTGCTTCTCCTGCGACATCTTCTCGGGCAGCGTGATGATCACGCGGTAGCCGCGGACCGCGGCGGCCATCGCGATGCCGATGCCGGTGTTGCCCGACGTCGGCTCGATCAGCGTGTCCCCGGGCTTGATGCGCCCGCTCTTCTCGGCGTCGAGCAGCATGCGGACGCCGATGCGGTCCTTCACGCTGCCGCCCGGGTTCATGAACTCGCACTTCGCGAGCAGCTCGCAGGGCAAGCCCTTCGTCACGTGCTTGAGCCGCACCATCGGGGTGTGGCCGACCGCGTCGAGAATGGAGTCGAGAATCATCTCTTTCGACATCGCGCGCACTCTACCCGAGGGCTCGGCCGGTGGGTCGATCTCGTGGACGCTTCCGCCCGCACCCGCGGTGGTCTACGGTCTCGCCCGATGGACACGCACTACCTCAACACCGACCTGGACGTCGTCACCAGCGTCGATCCTGCACCGCTCGTCGCCGCGATCGAAGCCCGGGGCGGTTCGGTGATGGCCGTCCAACCCGAAGGTAGCGGCTGGCGCGCCGTGTTCGAGATCAATGCGCAACATGACCTGCCCGAGCCCACGATCCACGCCCTGCTCGATCTGGTCGGATCGCTCGACGGCGAGGCCGGGGCCGCGTGGACCGGCGCGCAGGTTCGCGAGCTCAACATCGGCTACGACTGCGGAGACGGGCCGTGGGGCTTCCATCAATCGCTCAGCCCCTCCACGCTGGCGCGCATCGCCGCCGCGAACGTGGGCCTGCGCTGGACGCTGTATCCCGAGCGCTCGCCGGTCTAGCGAGCCCCGACGCAGATTCTGCGCGATCCCCGGGTCGTTGGGCGGGTACGCCGCGTGCTTGGAGTAGGTGCATGACCCCTCACTTCCCGCATCGCTACGTCTCGACGACCACGCGGACCGGTCATGGGCAGGCCAAGCTCGAGGCGCCGCCGCGACCGCCGATCGTGGGTGGGCCGACCCCGGAGCTCCACGGCGACCCGACCCACTGGTCACCCGAGCACCTGCTGGCTTCGTCGATCGGGCTGTCGCTGTTCACGACGTTCGACGTGTTCGCGGCACGCGAGAACATCGCCGTGCTCGGGTGGCGTGACGTGGTGACCGGCGTGCTCGACCGCACGTCCGCGGGCCTCGCGCTCAAGAGCTTCACGGTCGAGATCGAGATCACCGTCGAGCCGGCCGACATCGAGCGGGCACGGACCATCCTCGATCGCGCCAAGGAGTACTGCATCATCTCGAAGGCGCTCAAGACCCCGCTCAAGATCGAGGCCCACATCTGGAGCCACGATCAGCGGCACCCGGTGCACGCTTGAGGGCGCTGTCCAGCATGCTGTCCGGCGTGATGTCCGGCGTGATGGCCGTGGCGGCGTGCCAGGCGAGCCTGGCCGACCCGCCGAAGCCGATCCCGAAGCCGATCCCGAAGCCGATCCCGAAGCCGACCCCCGCACCCGGCTACGACCACGACGCGGTCGTGCGGTTTCACATGCACCAGAACTTCGATCTGCTCCGCGCGATCGAGCGCCTGCTGATCCGCGGCAAGCTCGATGAGGCCAAGCAGTTCGCCGAGGCGATCGCGACGGCACCCGACGAACCGGCGCACGGCCCGTGGGCCACGCAGACGCTGCTGGTGCGCGATCGCGCCGCGGCGCTGGCCCGCGCGAGCTCGGTCGAGGACGCGCTGCGGAAGGACACCTCGCTCGCCTCGGCGTGCGGGAGCTGTCATCGCGAGCTCGACGTCACCCTGTTCAAGGATCACCCGGCGGCGCCCCCCGATCGGCCGATGCTCGACGCCCGGATGGCGCGCCACCGCTGGGCCGCCGATCGGCTGTGGGAAGGCGTGGTCGGCAATGCCGACGAAGCCTGGCGAGCCGGGCTCGACGTCCTCGCGGCCGCACCGCTCGACCTCGGCGAGGCCCGCGCCCCGTTCGCGCGCAACCTGCAGCAGCTCGCGAGCACGGCGCGACGCACGAAGCCCGCGGCCCCCGATCGCTCCACCGCCTACGCCGAGCTCCTCATCACCTGCGCCGGGTGTCACGCCCTGCCGCGCAAGTGAGTCAGCGCTTGATCGGGGGGAACCCTGCCGGCGCGCCGGAAGGGGGGCGAAGCCCTGGGGAGATCGCGCCGAGGATTGCCGCGCGCACGGCCGAGCGGACCGGCGCGGGCACCGCGTCCCCGGGCACGCTCCGGCACAGCGACACCGTGCGCTTGAGGACCTCGCACGCCCCCGCACAGCGGTCGCACGTCGCGAGGTGCGTCTCGATCCGAGCGCACGTCGCCTGATCGATCTCCGCACCCGCATAGGCCGTCAGATCCTGCGCCAGCTCCGGGCACGGATCGGTCTCGCTGGCGTCGAGCACGCCGACGAGCGCGTGGCGCAGCGCCATCCGCGCACGATGCAGCCGGCTCTTCAGCGCCCCGATCTCGACCCCGACCACCTCGGCGGCCTCGGCCGCGCTCAGCCCCTCGACGTCGCGCAGCACGAGCACCTCGCGCTGCTCGGGCGCCAGCGACGCGATCGCCGTCGCGAGCGCCTCGCCGATCTGACGCGCCTGGACCCGCAGATCGGGCGCCGGCGCCGGGTCCTGGAGCTGGTCGTCCACCGGGATCGTCGGACGGACGCCGCGACGCTCCTTGATGCAGAAGCTCCGCGCGATCTGATAGAGCCACGTCGACAGCGCGGCGTCGCCGCGGAATCCCCGCAGGTGACGAAACGCGGCGAGCATCGTCTCCTGCAGCACCTCGCGCGCCGCGTCCTCGTCGCCACACATCCGCAGCCCGAACCGATAGATCCGCTGCTCGTAGCGCGCGAGCAGCTGGTCCACCGCCGCGCGGTCTCCCGCCTGGGCCGCTGCGATCAAGGACTCGTCGGAGGTTTCCACTCCTGCTCCATACCATCCCCCAGGGTGAGCGGGACCGTGAGGTAGCGTCTGCCGTTCGCGTGCGGGCGCGGCAGGTGCCCCGCATCGATGTTGATCTGGACGCTCGGCACCAGCAGCCGCGGCGGGGCCAGGCTCGCATCGCGCTCGCGACGGAACTGCACGAACTCGTCGCGCGTCGTGGTGGCGCGGAGCTGCACGTTGGCGCGCTTCGAGCGCTCGATCGTCGTCTCGTACCGCAGCGCGCGACCGTCCGGCTGGTAGTCGTGGCCGACGAACACGCGCGTGCGGTCCGGCAGCGCGTACAGCAGGTCGTGCACCGAGTGATACAGCTCTGCCGCATCACCGCGCGGGAAGTCGCAGCGCCCGGTGCCGTGATCCTCGACGAACAGCGCGTCGCCGGTGAAGACCGCATCCTCGATCAGGTAGGACACACACGCCGGGGTGTGGCCCGGCGTCGCGAGCACGGTGATCTGCAGCGTGCCGGCGGCGATCGTGTCGCCATCCGAGAGCAGGCGGTCGAACTGGCTGCCGTCGGTGGGAAACCCAGCCGGCAGATCGAACACCTGCTTGAACACCGCCTGGATCTCGGAGATCCGGCTGCCGATCGCGACGCGCGCGTCGAACCGGCGTCGCAGCCACTGCGAGCCCGAGACGTGATCGGCGTGCGCGTGGGTCTCGAGGACATAGTGCAGCCGCAGCCGGTTCGCGACGCAGAAGCTGGCCACGCGCTCGAGACCGGCCGCGGTCATGCGCGACGTCAGGGAGTCGTAGTCGAGGACAGGATCGATCACCACCGCGTCCCGGCTCGTCGGGTCGTAGACCACGTAGGTCATCGTCGAGGTGGCGGGGTCGTAGAACGGCTCGATCTGGATGACGCCTGGCTGCATGGCATCTGGTGAGAGCTTGGACCGCGAGCGAAGGATTCGCGAATCGTTTGGCATCGGCCTGGCTCTCATCCAATGTGCTCGTGCTCGCCACCCTCCTGTGCCTCGCGATCGGGCTCAGCCTCGGCATGCTGGGCGGCGGGGGCGCGGCACTCGCGCTGCCCGTGTTCGTCTACGTCGCGGGCCTCCCTGCGGCCGACGCCGTCACGGTTTCTCTGATCGTCGTCGGCGCCACCAGCCTGGTCGCGACGATGGGGCACCTCCGCCATGGCCAGGTCGATGCCCGCGCGGTCGCGCTGGTCGCCGGGGCGGGAATCCCCGGGACGCTTCTCGGCGCCGCGTTCACCAGCCTGGTCCCGCCGAGCGTGCTGCTCGGAGCGTTCGCCGTCCTGCTGCTCGGGGCCGCGGCGTGGATGGGCTTCGGCAAGATCCCGGCCCCGCGACCCGCGCGGCGGTGGCCGGTGATCGCCGTGACCGGCGCGGGCGTCGGCATCCTCACCGGGTTTCTCGGGGTCGGCGGCGGCTTCCTGCTCGTCCCCGTCCTGACCCGGCTCGTCGGGCTCGAGACCCGGCGCGCCATCGGGACCTCGCTCGCGGTGATCACGATCAACTGCGTCGCGGGCGTGCTGGGCCACCTCGGGCACGCCTCGCCACCGCTCGCCCCCACCGTCAGCTTCACGCTCGCTGCCGGGCTCGGTGCGGTCGCCGGTCAGCTGGCGGGGCAGCGGCTCCGGATCTCGCACCTCCATCGCGGCTTCGCGATCCTGCTCGGCAGCGTCGGTGCCGCGGTGGCGTGGCGCGTCGTCGTTGCGAGCTGAGCGCGCCGGGATCGATCGGATCGCGCACCGTCTGCGCCTGCCCCCGACTCGCTGCAAGCACTGCGTCAGTGCGTCAGGGCTCGTTCTTCCACGTGTCCATCATCACCGTCTGGAGCACCTCCGCCAGCACGCGGCAGGCGTCCACCGCCGTGAAGATCCCCTCGATGCCCTCCCGGCCCATCACGATCACCGAGCCGTACTTCTTCTCACTCATGATCTGGACCACTTCATCGACCGGCGTATCGCTCGTGACGATGAACGGGCGCTCCGACATCGCCTCTTCGATGTGCGTCGAGGCCGCATCCATGTGCGCCACGGCCTCGAGCAGCCGGAGGTCGCGGTCGGTCACGACCCCGACGAGCTGACCGTCCTCGAACACCGGGAGGTGGCGGATCTTGTGCTCGTGCATCAGCTGATGCGCTTCGCGCAGCGACGCATCGCGCTTGATCGTCCAGGGCTGCGGGGTCATGTAGCGCGAGATGGCTGGCATCAACATGATCCTGGGGATGTGCATCGGGCGTGCCGGCAGCGGGCATGCGAGGCTCCGGCCATGAGCTCGCCGTCGCTCGCCTACCTCGATCTCGTGTTCTGCGTCGATGTCACCGCCAGCATGACTCCGTTCATCGTCGCCGCGCGGGCGCACATGGCGGAGGTCCTCGACGCGTTGCGAGACAATCCGGATGTCGATCTGCGGGTCGCGATCGTCACCTACCGCGATCACGGATCGGGCAAGGTCGTCGAGGTCCACCCGTTCGCCGAGGCCGCCGCCGACACCGGGCTGCTGCTCGAGGCCCTCACCGTCGGCAGCCCCCCCGAGAACACCGACTCCGCCGAGGCGGTGTTCTCCGGGCTCGTCGCCTGCATCGACTTGCCGTGGCGCGTCGGCGCGTATCGCGTCGTCGTCCTCGTCGGCGATCGGTTCCCCGACCGCGATCCCACCGGGCTCACCGTCGAGGACATGGTCAGCCGGCTCGATGCGGCCGGCATCGCCGTCCACGCCCTCGCGATGATCCCGTCGCAGGCCCCCCACCACGACCCGGTCCTCGAGCAGGCGTTCGAGCGGCTCGGCAACGCGACCGGCGGCGCCTACCACACCGCCAACACCGGCGATGCCGCGATGAGCGTCGTCGACCGGATCTCGCAGCGCTGCCTCAGCCAGCTCGACTTCGACCGCCGGCTCCACGAGCTCCTCCCCGACGACGGCTCCGAGCCCGACGCCGAGATCCTGGCGCCGCAGCTCGGCGCCACCGTGACCGACGTCTACGCCGGCGTCATCCGGTTGCGCCAGCGCCACCTGCGCTGACCCGTCGCTGCTTTGGCAGCGCCTCGCAAAGGGTGGTAATCACGACTGGATGTCGTCCATCGCACAGCTCGAAGACCTCCTCGCACGCCGCATCGTTGTCCTCGATGGTGCGATGGGCACGATGGTCCAGGGCCTCGGGCTCGCGGCCGAGGAGATCTGGCGCGGCGAGCGCTTCAAGCACCACACCCACCCGCTCAAGGGCTGCAACGATCTGCTCGTTCTCACCAAGCCCGACGCGATCGAGCAGATCCACTACGAATTTTTGCGGGCCGGCGCCGACATCATCGAGACCGACACCTTCACCGCCACCTCGATCGGCCTCGCCGACTATGGCCTCGAGGGTGTGGTCCGCGATCTCAACGTCGCCGCGGCCCAGGTCGCGCAACGTGCGGCGCGGCGCGCCGAGCAGGAAGACGGCCGCCCGCGCTGGGTTGCCGGCTCGATCGGCCCGACGACCAAGACCGCGTCGCTGTCGCCCGACGTCAACGATCCCGGCGCGCGCGCCATCACGTTCCACCAGCTCGTCGAGGCGTTCGCCGAGCAGGCCAAGGCCCTGATCGAGGGCGGCGTCGATCTCCTGCTCACCGAGACCCACATCGATACCCTCAACTGCAAGGCCGCGCTCTACGCGTTCGAGGAGCTGTTCGCCCAGGGCGTCCGCCGCGTCCCCGTGATCGCCAGCGTGACGATTCCGGATCGCTCCGGTCGCACCCTGTCGGGCCAGACCGTCGAGGCGTTCTTCAACTCGATCTCGCACGTCAACCTGTTCGCCGTCTCGATCAACTGCGCGCTCGGCGCCGACGACATGCGCCCGCACGTCGCGGATCTCGCGCGGATCGCCGGCCTCCGCGTCGCGTGTTACCCCAACGCCGGCCTGCCCAACGAGTTCGGCCAGTACGATGACACCCCCGAGCACATGGCCAAGGTCCTCGGCGCGTTCGCGCGCGAGGGCATGCTCAACCTCGTGGGCGGCTGCTGTGGCACGCGCCCCGAGCACATCAAGGCGATCCGCGCCGCCGTCGAGGGCGTGGCGGTCCGCAAGATCCCGTCGCCGCCCAGGTTCATGCGGCTGTCGGGGCTCGAGGCGCTGACGATCACGCCCGAGACCAACTTCGTCGTCGTCGGCGAGCGGACCAACGTGACCGGGTCCGCGGCGTTCCGCCGCCTGATCAAGGACGACAAGTACGACGAGGCCGTCGCGGTCGCGCGCCAGCAGGTCGAGGGCGGCGCCAACATCCTCGACGTCTGCATGGACGAGGGCATGCTCGATGGCGTCGTGGCGATGCGCCGGTTCTTGAACCTGATCGCCGCCGAGCCCGACATCGCGAAGATCCCGGTGATGGTCGACTCGTCGAAGTTCTCCGTCATCGAGGCCGGTCTCGAGTGCCTGCAGGGCAAGGGCGTCGTCAACTCGATCTCGCTCAAGGAGGGCGAGGAGTCGTTCATCCGCCAGGCCAGGATCGTCCGCCGGTTCGGCGCCGCCGTGGTGGTGATGGCGTTCGACGAGACCGGCCAGGCCACGACCGTGGATCACCGCCTGGCGATCGCGCACCGGGCCTACAAGATCCTCACCGAGCAGGTCGGGTTCCCTGCCGAGGACATCATCTTCGATCCCAACATCCTCACGATCGGCACCGGCATCGAGGAGCACGATACCTACGCCGTGAGCTTCATCGAGGCCGTGGCCCGCATCAAGCGCGAGCTGCCGGGGACCAAGACCTCGGGCGGGGTGTCGAACCTGTCGTTCTCGTTCCGCACCAGCCCGCGCGTCCGCGAGGCGATGCACGCGGTGTTCCTCTACCACGCGATCAAGGCCGGGCTGGACATGGCGATCGTCAATGCCGGCCAGCTCGCCGTGTACGACGACATCGATCCCGTGCTGCGCGATCACGTCGAGGATCTCGTGCTCAACCGGCGCCCGGATGCCACCGAGCGGATGCTCGTGCTGGCCGCCTCGTACTCCGGCGAGACCGTGCGCAAGGAGGACGAGCTGCTGTGGCGCGCCCAGCCGCTGAAGACCCGGATGGCGCACGCCCTCGTCAACGGCATCACCGATTTCATCGATGTCGACGTCGCCGAGGCGCTGGCCAGCTATCCCAAGCCGCTCGACATCATCGAGGGCCCGCTGATGGATGGCATGAACATCGTCGGCGAGCTGTTCGGTGCGGGGAAGATGTTCCTGCCGCAGGTGGTGAAGTCCGCGCGCGTGATGAAGAAGGCCGTGGCGATCCTCGAGCCGCTGATGGATGCCGAGAAGCGCCGCACCGGCGTGACCACGGCGAAGGGCAAGATGGTGAT
>Ga0316601_100000843_pt1 | contig 14086 bp, 15 predicted proteins | sample OWC_soil_day5_no_FD_207663 | JGI IMG/M metagenome (GOLD analysis project Ga0316601, IMG submission 207663) | Wetland soil microbial communities from Old Woman Creek delta, Ohio, United States - OWC_soil_day5_noCT | ecosystem: Environmental > Terrestrial > Soil > Wetlands | place: USA: Ohio...
ACAGCCATTCATTAACCATGGCGTTAAATAATCCTTCCTGTTCTATCTGCAAATTGTGCCCTGCTCTGTCCAACACAGCAAAGGTTGCTCTTGAATAGTTTTTTAATATATGCCAAGCATCCTTATAACCTACACAGGCGTCTTGCTTTCCTAAGAGTATAAGAGCAGGCTTCTGAAATACCTTATCTAGATTATCTACATCAAAGGATAATTCATAGCTATTTTTCTTAATCCCCTTTAAAAACTTACTATTTGTCACATTCACACCGGCTCTTACTTCATTCTTGTATCTTTCATAGATTTTTTCCTCATGAACTACAAGATCAGAATGGTATCTTTCCACCTCTCTTGGGGACAGTTTAGCTAATAAGCTATAATTATTTATTAAAACAACATGCTGAGGTAAATTTCGTTTTTTCTTCTCTGCTATAATAACTGGGCAAATTAGAAGAATGCCCTCTACCCTTTCAGCCATTTTACATAGTATTCCCCTTGCCAAATATCCACCATAGGATTCTCCTGCAAGAAGAAATTTTTCATTGGGTAGGATTATGTTTATAAAATCAATTACAATATCAAGAATATCATCAGAGCTAGTTATCCATTCTGCACTAGCTGATTTGCCCATGCCAGGCAGATCTATATATACTCTCTTAAATCCATTTCTTTCATTGAAAATCGGTTCCATGCATCCGCTCATTATTCTATGGTCAACGGCATAACCATGGAGCATAATAATAGGCTTACCCTCGCCAATTGTCTCATAGTTTATTGATACATTTCTTATCTTACATTCCATTGTTTTTTCTCCTTTTGATGTGAGCCATTTTCATGGTTTGCTACAAGGTGGTCATTGTAAAATTATATTTCATCATTAAGCCATTTTTCTATTTCAGAAATCATATCTGCATAACGAGTTATTGCATTAATTGTTTCTATTGCTTGGTCAGTGCCCAGACCTTGTTCTTTTGCATCAGTACATTCAATCCATAAAGACCGTTTCAAACTATATTCCAGCCACCCTAATTTGCCGGAAAACCCAGTTAATAAAACAGTTTTCCAATTTACTTGTATTGTTCCCTTTTTCTTTTTATATCCAGCTAGGAAAGCTAAAAATCTTTCTTTATCAATGTTTTCCGTTCCATCTTCAGCCCAATAGATTGCTGTCTCCGTTAAATCCTGATTAGGGTTTATATATCCAGCGGACTCCCAATCAATAATAATTGGATTGTCTTTCAACCACATAACATTTTTAGGATCTAAGTCCCTGTGACTAATAACCATTTCTGATGAAAGCTCCGATGCTGCTTTATTAGCCTCACTATTCCAATTATAGATATTATCAAGGTTTTCCTTCAGCAGGTTAACCCATTCTGAATTATTTTCCTGGCCCTTTTCTAAATAATACTTCCAGTCTATTGGTTGATCATTATCTGACCAGTTGTTAAGTATATTTAAATGTGAAAAATCAGTCATATGCATATCCGCTAGAATAGTACCTATCTTTTCACAATGAACTGTATTAATTTCATTAGCTTTTAAACTTATACCATCTACCCAATCAAATACAAGATAAAATTGCTTGTCCACCTCTTGAAGGAAGGTGTCTTTAAATCTTTTAGCAGGAAGAGCTGGTATCCTATTTACTGCAGCACTAACAATAGCTTCTGAATGGATAAAGTGCTGCATTGCAACAGGTCTAACCATTATTCGAGGATTTAATGCTTTAACTGCATATTTACCTTTAGTAGTTTCAACAGCATACATTCTATGTAAAAAGCCACCGTCGATGGCTTTAGGTTCATTAACAATCTTACCAAGCTGTAAAACATCACATAACTTTTCAAATTGAAGATTATATTGAATTTCACTCATTTTTATATATTCCTTTCCTTTTGTAATATGAAATAAAGTAATTCAAATAAAATTTATAGTAAATGTTCTATATTGTTAGACTGAATTACCTTCCATCCATCTACCCCATATACTATTTCATGTATACCTGTTGTGGTAATTTTACATAATGAATCGCATTTATTTGTCCATTTAAGACCATTTACAATATGATAGATTATATTTATTACTCCACTATGTGTAACAACCATTACATTTGGGCCCACTTCACCCTTAACAATGGAATTACAGAGTTTATTAAAAGTTTCTTCAATTCTTTCATAAAACTCTATAGGGCTCTCTCCTCCTGGATATTGCTCATCCATTTCTAGTGTATTAAAGAAGAGTCCGGGGTACTTTTCAAGTGCTTCACTATTAAGCATACCTGCCAATAAACCATTATTCATTTCTCTCCATTCTGAAGAAAATTCAGCTGATACACCAATCTTTTTCTCAATTTCTTGTGTTGTTTCAACAACTCTTCTTAAATCACTACTAATTAATGTATCTACCTTATATTTTTCATTGTTTTTATATAAGTACTCTCCTAATAACTTTACTTGGTTTAAACCTTCCTCAATTAATCCTAAATCACTCCAGCCACCGCGATGATTTGCACAGTCTTTTCCATGTCTTATTAAATATATATTCATATGCTTCACCCCACATAGAAATTTTCAATTTAATCATACCATTTTTACCTCAAATTGGATATAACAAAAGTGGCCTATGCCACTTCCCTTCGTGTAATTTAAAATTTAAAATGTAGAATGTAAAATGATTGTTGAAATTCCTAGCAAGTAAAAAATAAATGTACGATATTGTTATATCGTACATTTCCTCTTAAAAGCTTCAAATTAACGTCCCCACTTCCTTAGTCTTATGGCTTTTCTTAATCTAAATATAACACTGCTTAAATCGATTTGGATTTTGTTTTCTTTCTTAGCACTGAATAATCATAACCTCTTGTGCAGCATCCCACATTGACTTACCATATGTCACTTATCGTCTCGCATTCAAGACGTTCCTAAACCTAGCCAGACCTGGCTTAGTGAAGGAATGTGCTTTGGCTTCTTCAAAGACTTGACCCTAATTTAGCCAAAGCAAACTTGAATGCATTGTTATACGTAGTTTTAGCCACTACACTTTAAGCTAAGTCTACTTTAACTATTCTTAAGTTTATTTCACATTATAAAAATATTAGAGAATAAATTTTGCAATCATAGCATCCAATCATTATATGTGTAATACTCGTTATGAGATATAGGTTTGTAATCTGTACAAAACTCAAGAAGTCTTCGGCTCCTTGAGTTAAGAGAATTCCGATTTTCTGAAAAAAAGTCACATACCTCACTCTTATTATTAAATATCATATCTTTTAAACAAAATATTTCATTATCTTGATCACCGTATGGACAGAAATTACCGTGCCTACACGATTGACAACAAGCTACACTTATGTTAGATGGAAGTGCATTCTGTAAATTTATTACTGCCCCTTCAGTAATACTAGATGCTCTAGAAATAAAATGGTCATTTTTCCAATTTATCGCATAATGTATATCCTGTAGTTCATCTTCGTTTGTTTGCTCGTAAATCATTTTGGTTTGTATTGTTAACAATATACCATCAATAATATAATTCACATATAAAATAGTTTCTTTCAACGATATACCCTCCATTTTATAAATAATTTTATTACACATAATAAAATTATCTTTTTAAGAAATCCACATCCATAAACTATTAAGCTATCACTCTGTTTATGTAAAATTACGTATAACTTTTGTATAAATACATTTTTAGAATTTACAACTGTACCTGAGCCCCAGTAAAACATTGTTAAACTATATCATTTATAAAGGGTATAGCAGTGGCTATGGATTTTTTATAATCAATAATGTATTTTGTATCCTTGCTAAACACAATAGCGTTTGTTAATGTTATTTTTAAAATACATGTCATAGGATCATCCTCATTTACATGTCGATCATAAAAGGCAGCAAAAACCTTTTTCAGTTCTTCTCTCAATTCCCTGTTTGATTCTGCTTTTGGACTACCAAGGTTTTCACCGATCCCTTGTCCACACATCAAATCTTTACATATTGCTACATTTGCTTTTCTACTAATATCCATCATTTTCTGAGAAGAACCATAGGTCACCACATAAACCGAACCATCCTTATAATATCCGTCTACATTTCTAACATTTACGCCATCCTCTGCACAGGTGGCAAGTGAAATAATTACATCATGACCTAATTGTTCTTTCATTAACTCTGTTGCTGCTTTAAAACTCTCCATCATCTATCCCTCCAATATTATTTTTGAAATATAGGTTGTAACTTTAACTGCTTCATGATCATTTTCTGTCCAAAAACAATCAACTTCAGAATATTGAACTGTCCCTAACTGAAGGTTTTTATTTATAATTAGGGAATAATTTTTCAAAAGTTTTTATAGATACTGTTTGCTGCATTAGTAATCCAATAATATCTGCCCCTACATCATGTAAACTTACATATGCTATAAAATCATCAGTCCTATTCAATACTTTAAATTTATCACTCAAACGGCGGACTACATTAATTCCTACCTGGATTAGCCTTTCTTCAAACAAATTACTTTCAAAGGCTATATCCATGCTTACATCAAGAATTGGATGTTCTTGATTGATACAATAGTAGGCATCCATTATTTCTTTAAGTTTTGGGCCAACAAAATCTTCGCTGTAATATCTAAATGTAAAATCCCCCTCATTATATCTTTCACCCCATATTTCTTTTAGTTCTTCCTCTAAACAATCTGAATATACCTCATTAACTCTTGTTTTATAAGAGCTTTCTGTATTAATAGATGCTCCATTCACACCGCCATCAGTATCAATAAATAATGTAAATGCATAAACATCTTTATTGTCTTCAGATTGTGCAAACCTATCAATTGCTCTACAGCAATCATCATATAACAAATCTTCAATAACTTTACAATCCACTAAGTATGGTTTTTCCTCCGGCAAACTGATATAAGATAAAATATCATTATTCACTGTATAAACTACGTAGCCGCTTTCCTCATACTCCCATTCCCCCAAAATTACCTTTTTCAAAAACTCCTTATAAACCATTTTATTCTCCCCCTATTTATAATTGAATTTTCTATATCGTTTTTAAATATCCAATAGAAATAGTCCTTTATCTAAAAGCAACAACAAATACAACTATAGCAGCAACAATTAGAACAACTCCAAAAATAATAGTAGACAGCCATTCTTTTTTTTTCTTTTGGTATTTAACATTTTTTATATTGTTTTCAAGACTTAATAATAATTGCTTATAATCTGGCAACTTTTTGCATCTTTTAATTAAGATTCCTTTATAGATATATTCTATATAAGTTGATGTTCCCTTTAAGACAATGAAATCATCCGTTATTGTAAATTCTATATTTTTTTCAGCTAATGTATTTAAAATGACCTCTTTATAAATTTCTTCTTTAATATTATAAATCGTATACTTTACGTCATTTATTCTACTAAAAACTATATAGACGGCAAATAGTGTCAACGGTATTATTCCTATTAAGAAAGATATTAAATAAACTCTATAATTATTTGTAAAAGCAATTTGCATAATGGAAAATAAAGATACTATAAACGTACTTTTCTCTCGTTCACTTGAATAGCTAATTATTACATTTTCCCTATTCATCTTAATACCTTGTAAAACAAAATATAAACCAACTGCTAATAAAATAGCCCCTAAACATATTAATTTTAGCTTCACACACTTGTCCCCCTTTTAAAATAAATGTGCCTAACCTCCCATAGTTTTACTCAATTGTAAAGTATTCTTGCTGCATTATAAGATTCTACATAATTTGCTTTTTTCCTTTATTATCTAAAATAAAGCTCGTTTTTATTTAATTATCAGATTGGTTTTTCAGGTATAAAGCACTAATATAACAAGTCAAATATACTATAAAATCACTCATTAAAACGCAAGTGAATCATCCGTTTTTACTTTGTTTCACTATACAAATAAGGGGGTTAATTGAAGATAAATATGTGCATTAAATATAGCTATGGTAAATATATGAATTCATTTTAATTTATTGTATAATTATTTTTATATACATTCGTAGGATATTGTGTAACTAATGAATAACTATAAAATATATTTTGTAGTATCAAAGGGAGGTATCAAAAATGAAAATAGTTTTTATGGGGACTCCTGATTTTGCAGTTCCCTCATTGAAGAAAATGATAGAGAAATATAATGTAAGTGCCATTGTAACGCAACCTGATAAACCAAGTGGAAGAGGGAAAAAGGTAGCAATTTCACCAATCAAAGAGGTCGGACTATCAAATCAAATTCCAATTTTTCAGCCCGAAAAAATAAGAACAGACTCTGTAATTATTGATAAATTAAAAGAAATAAAACCTGATTTTATTATTGTTGTAGCATATGGTCAAATCATAACTAAGGATATACTTGATATACCAAGACTGGGATGTATTAATCTACATGCATCTCTCCTTCCAAGGTTTAGGGGTTCATCACCAATAAATTGGACTTTAATAAATGGGGAGAGAAAAACTGGAAATACAACTATACTAATGGATACTGGTATAGATACCGGTGATATGCTTATGAGAAGTGAGTTTGACATATCTGAATCTATGACAGCAGGAGATTTGTACGAATTATTAAAAACAAAGGGTGCTGAACTGTTAGAGGAAACAATAAATGGAATTATCACAGGTGAAATATGTGGGGTAAAACAACAGAGTGATGGAAGTTCTTATGTACAGATGTTAAACAAGCAAATGGCAAAGATTAATTGGAATGACAGTAGTATTAACATACATAATTTAATAAGAGGATTGAGTTCTTGGCCATATAAAAATATAAACTCATGGCCAACTGCTCATACTTACTATAAAGATATCCCAATTAAAATATTCAAATCCAAGCCATTAGAGGCAAATATTATTAAACCACCTGGTTATATCATAGATGCAAATAATGAAGGAATTACAGTGGCCACCAATAACGGTATTCTGATTATAGAAATATTACAGTTTCCAGGGGGGAAACCTCTTGAGGTAAAAGAATTTTTAAAAGGAAATAAAATAGAAAAAGGCATTATATTATCATAATTTTCATCGTAAGACCGTAGAGTATTTAACTTTAGCCATAAAAAAGTACACCTCCAAATGTCCAACATTTGGGGTGCACTTCAAATATTAGTTCCCTTAAAAAATCCCAAGCTTCAAAATTATTTTTGATCCTATGGAGTTTTTCATTCAAATTACATAATTAATAGGTATGCTCTGCAAAAGAAGCAATCTCAACAAAATCATTTCTTTCATATAACTTTTTAGCACCAGCATTTGATTTGGCAACCCGGAGTCTTATGTTGTTAATAGATTTGTTTACCCTCATATTTCTAATACAATGTGCTAATATATAACTTCCATACCCTTTATTTTGGAATATTGGTTTTACTACAATATCAGTAATGTAGTTTTGCTCATAAATGTATGCACCTACTAATTCATTGTTTAACCAGAATGAACAGACTTGATTAAAATTATTCAAAGTATTAAGTTTTTGATGAAATTGTTCTTCATATACAGCATGGCTATTTGTTTTAAAACCGTTATCAATATTTAATTGATAATATGCACTATCAAATAGATCAACAAATTCTTTTAACATACTGCTATCAAAACCTTTATCAGTCAAGTTACACTTATTTAAGTGTGGCAGTTCTTTACCGATATATTCAAGGTGGTATCCCTCTATATCTGATTTAAAGCCTAAATCCCTTACTAATTTAATTATTTTTTGATTATTTCCATATACGTTAAAGCATAATTCTTTTGAATTTCCTTTTGAAATATATTCATTTGTTATGTTACTAATTGCTTCTAAACTCTCTTCTATATTATCTTCATTAAGAAAGGACGCATAAAAGATGGAACACTCCTCATTATCAACTAGTATAAATGCGCCTTTATTTTGCTCTGAAAATATAGAATGCAATATTTGAACATTATTATTTTCAAAGGCTTTGTATACATAATCCTTTCCGTGAGGAGATATCAATTCAATTAATTTTAATATTTCTTCTTGAGACATTTTTTCAATCCTTCCACTACATGTTTATTATTTTCATATCTGTATGCTGTATACCATAAGTTGATAATCTTCAGACTAAATTTTTAACACATATTAAATTCAAACCGTATAATAATAAAGAGTACTAAATATGGAGAACTAATATGTATTTTAACAATTCCTATAATAGATGAGGGTGTGTACCTATGCCTGTAGGCAGAGAGACACCAAGCACGTCAGCTGCCCCTCAAGAAAGCCCACCCAGCTTTTTACCTGAGATAGAAAAAGCCCATGCAATGGGTTTTGAAAAAACCCCTGGAACCGACGTGGTATCATCTTCCACTGTTATTCCTTGTGTAAATGAACTTACCTATATATGGCTAAAAAACCACTCAACATTTTGGACAAAACCAATTTCAGTAAATAAAAGCTTCATTACCTGCTGGTTATGGAATGGAACAACCTGGTATAAATCTCAAATTCAGTTGAATAGTGTAGATTACTTTTTATGTAAATGGTTTTAAACTCCTAACTAGTATATGACTAACCATAAGAATAAGCCTATCTTGTGTTAGGCGGTGCTTGCACCCAGTGAAGGAATGAGGTGCCGACTTTCTATGACCTCGAAAAATTTTCCTCTAGGCACCCTTCCACTACATAGTTGATAACTAACTCTCCCCAAGACAGTTTGGGCATATTTCACGGCATTTGAAGCATTTTATCTTAAAATCACCGCCATTTTCTTCACCATAAGCATAATTCCAACAATCAAGTTGTTTAAGCTCAGGACTTCCCACTGCCCTCACAGGACAGGCATCTACACAGAGGTTGCATCCATCAAGGCAAGGACTTCCCTCCATAACATTATCTGCTTCTAAGGCAATGTCAACTAATATTACACTAAGCCAAACCATATTTCCATACTTTGGGGTAACAAGTAAAGTGTTTTTTCCAATCCTGCCGAGTCCTGCATATACGGCACAATGTTTTGCAGAAACAATATTTCGAAACCGTCCTGTGGATTCATCAAACTCAGTAGGACCAATTGTACCTGTAGGAATTGCAACCACTCCTTGATTTTCTAAATCAGTACATATTTGTACAGACATCTTGTCCATTTTATCAGACAAAATATTTCTTACAATTGTGTATGGCACAGTAGAGTTGCATTGTAATGTTCCATTTAGAAATTTTTTTGCAAATACTATAACTGATTTGCATGAAGGTAAAACATCACAAGGATGATAGCCTTTGGGTGCGTCATCAAAACGATCAACAGAGGCAATTCCGCACAAATCTGCACCACTTTCCATTATTAATTTTTTAATTTCCTTTGCTGTTATCATATTTCTCCCTCACTTTATCTTAATAAATACAATCCCCTTCATATTGCCCTTCCAATGAATCAATTCAAAAAGATTTAATATCCCTATATCTTAATAAACTTCTCTTTAGCATATATTTTACTTGAAATCCACACCCAAAGTATAAGATACAAAATAGAGAAGTATAGAGAATCTAGCCAATTACCTGCCCAAGGGGTTATAAACTTCAATGTTACCCATTTACAGAACAGTAAAGGATCCTTAAATTGAGTATCATGAATAGGAATTAGCCAAAGTGTTTTTCTTATAAACTCAGATACTAAATAAACAAAAATTGGACTGCTGCCTAAAAATACAAGGGGTTTAAATAAATTATCTTTCTTAAATATGTCACAAATCAAGTACAAAAGAGTTAAGCTAGCAGCTGCAACTGCTACAGTAATAAGTACAAAGGAGCTGGTCCATATCATCTTGCTAAAGAACATAATTTTACTAAATAGAAAAGCACCAAGAAAGGTGACAAAAGCAAAAATGCCCATACCTAATACTTTAAAATATTCATTTTTACTTTTATATGTTAAAATACATCCCATCACACAGCCAAATACCCCTGTTGCTATTGATGGAATAGTACTTATTATTCCTTCAGGGTCCCATGTTCCATAAGCTAAATGACCTTTTAAGTAATATGAGTCTATCCTTTGTACTAAATTTCCTTCAACAGCAAAACCATATGGTTTTAATAAAAAGTAATATCCTAAAATTATTATAGTAGAAATTGCTATTAACGAACCTAAAACATACTCATCTTTCTTAACACTTTTTTTAAGCACAATATATATTAGGGCAGAAAATAAATATACGATTCCCAGTCTTTGCAAAACGCCAGGTATTCTTATAGAATGAAAATCGTATACAGGAAATCCATTTAAAATCAGTCCCAGTAATATTAACATTATGCTTCTTTTAAATATATTCAAAATTATAGATAAAATTCCTACATTTGCTTCTAGCCTTTTTTTCATTACAATTGGGATTGTAAGCCCCATTACTATTACGAAAAATGGGAAACCAAAGTCAGCAAAAGTTAGTCCACTCCAAGGCGCATGCCTTAATTGAACATAATTTCTTTCTGTATTTCCAGGATTATTGGCTAAAACCATTAATGCTACAGCAAAACCTCTAAACACGTCTACAGACTTAATTCTTGAACTCAATATATCCACAACCTTTCAATTAGAGTTAACTATAAAGTATATTGTGCCATATTCGCAACACACAAATGTTAAAATCACCATTTGAACCTTATTGTTCCTATTAATGAATTATTCTATAAATATGTGGAGATTCCTTTAATATATTTCATAAAAACTTTTCTTTAGTGAAACTCTATTAATGAAATATAATACGAAAGGAAGATTATCATGATTCCAATTCAAGTGGGCGCAGAAGCACCGAACTTTACTGTAAAGGACAATAAAAAACAAGAAATAAGTTTATCTGCATATAAAGGAAAAAAGGTACTTCTATCCTGGCATCCTATTGCCTGGACTCCAGTTTGTACCGATCAAATGCGAGCATTAGAAAACAATTTACAGAACTTTCAAAACCTAAACACCGTTCCTTTGGGCTTCAGTGTGGATCCCCAGCCCTGCAAAGAGGCATGGGCAGTTGCACTTCAGATTAAGAATGTTAGTCTGCCCTCTGACTTTTGGCCTCACGGGAAAATAGCTGGTGACTATGGAATTTTTAATGAAAGTACAGGAATGTCAGAACGGGCCAACATCATAATAGATGAAAACGGAAAGGTAAAATGGGTGAAGGTTTATCCCTCTGAGCAGCTGCCGGATATAAATGAAGTTCTGCAGGTTCTGTCTAGTAAATAACCATAGGGTTCCTACTGAAAAAAAGGTGCGTTTCACCCTTTATTGGTGAAACGCACCCTTATTAATTTATGTGGCAAAGTAAACGTCCCTCTGGCGCCCTTTGAATGTGCCACTGGAAACGTCCCTGTGGTGCGTCCCTGTGGTGTTTTGCCTTTATATCAAGTTATCTTCTCTTAATAAATTAAACAGTGTTGGGTTAAAGTTAAACTGCTTCATTAAGTCTTTCACTTCTGCTAAAGCTTTTTCTTTCTTATCTTTAGATACATTGCCTTTAGCTGCTCTGATTAATATGTTTTTAGGTGAATGAGATATATCTATAAATTCTAAAAGCTGAGTTTTATAGCCTAGGTATTCTAGTAAATTAGCTCTAACAGCATCTGTCATAAGTGCTGCAACTCTTTCTTGTACTATTCCATACTTTGTTAGTATAGATAGTGATTCAGCCTTCATTTGATCATTAAACTCATGCTGACAGCAAGGAACAGAAAAAATCATTTTAGTATTCCATTTTATTGCATTATATAATGCATAATCTGTAGCTGTATCACAGGCATGGAGCGTAATTACCATATCAACATTATTGTTATACTTAAATCCATTTATATCTCCAATTTCAAAATGCAAATTTTCATAGCCATATTTCTTAGCTATGTCATTACACTTTTTAATAACCTCTTCTTTAAGATCTAGTCCTATCATTTTTACATTGATTTTCTTAATCTGAGTAAAATAATAGTACACTATAAAGGTTAAATAGGATTTACCACAGCCAAAATCCAAGATTGTAAGCTCTTTAAAATCATTTTTCTTAACCTCATCGTCTATAATTTCTATGAACCTATTGATTTGCTTATACTTATCATATTTTGAATTTATAACTTTACCTTCCTTTGTAAAGATTCCTAAATCTATAAGAGGTTCTATAATCATCCCCTCTTTAAGGATGTAATTTTTTTCTTTATTGTGACTTTTATTTGCTACATTTGTATTGTCACTTTTCTTTTTTCCTAAAAAGACCTTCCCCTTTTTAGATATTTTCAAATCAAAAGTATGTACATTAGACCACGCAGAAAGCTGCTTATAGTTTCCATGTAGGTACTCTATCAGTTTTTCTTCTAGGCTTTCTAGGTTAATATTTTCATGAAAAACCTGCTTTTCAGTATGTTTTTCTATCTGATAATATTCTTTGCCCTTATCTTCTTTTAACACAAAGGTTATTTTATTATATTTAACATCGTTATTCATTTTATTGCTGATAACTATTTTTATAATTTCTTCTTCCGCTAGTTCATTAACTGCTCTTTTTAATTCGTCCATATGTTATCTTTTGGGAGAGGTATTATAAATACTAAACTCTCACCAAAGCTACCTCCTTTGTTTATGCATTTTTCTTGTGTTGTAATTTGATATTCATTTTATTATGAAAATAAATACTAAAGAGTATACTCAAATCCCCAAGACTTATATTATACACTTCTTCATTTTTAATTAAATCAATAGTTAAGGTAAATTTATTATAACATATTTTCAATTAATGGTATAAAATCATGTCCAATTAATTATTCATTTTCATAATCAATTAACTTGTTGTATTGCAAGTTACTTAATAAAGGGTTTTTATACTTTTCATAATTCTCATCTGGATGCATCCAATCTATTAATTCTTTACCTTTTGGTTGATTATATGCCTCTTGCCTTAATTGAACCCATTTGTAAAAGGAATCGTATATTTTCTCTCTTTCGCTGTGAAGGCATCGTATTATTATTTGATGCAAATCATCACCACAATCTATATAAACAAAATCTCTTCCCTTTTCAAATAGACAAACCTGATTTATTCCACGGATGTCATTATTTTCTACAGCCCATATTACCTCCTCTAAGTCAATATCTATATTCATAGCTTTCCCAATTTCCCTCATTACTGCCTCAGTATGCTCTGGCAATATTAAGGTTACAAGGAGAGTCATATCATCATATTTTTCCAATAAGTGATTATAGTCCATCACATTCTTGGTAATTTCAATTATTCTAGTATAATCACATTTTTTCTCCCTTAAAACTTTCAGCGAAAATTTTTCAACATATTCTTTTATGTTCAAATGTAAGAATTCTTTAAAACCCTTTGGTTCTAATAGTTCAATAATTGAAAATAGAGGCTTGTGAATGAATTTATTAGGATTATCCCACTCTAGAATAATAATTCTCCCTTTCTTTTTCAAAACTCTTTTAGCTTCAATAATAATCTTATTCCTTATATTATAATCAACCTCGTGTAAAACTAAGGAAATCACTACTATATCAAAGTAGTTGTCGTCAAAGCCTATATTGGTGGCATCCATAACATAGGTTGTAATATTTCTTATTCCCCTTTTACCTATTTTTTCTTTAGCAACTGTCAGCATATCTTTTGATAAATCAATACCAATTATTTCGCTTTTAGGTCTGTTCTCTGCAATGGTAATACTATTTGCTGCTGTTCCAATACAAAGGTCCAATACTTTCAATTTTCTATCTGGTATATATTCTAGCATACCTTTTCTTGGGTTTGTATTTGTATCTTTAAAGTAAATTACATCGAGCAAATCATAAAATTTAGAAATAATCTTATATTGTAAACTCATAATTCCCCTCCTAAAAAAACAATACACTTGTAAATAAATGCAATTATAGTATAATGTGTGTATCTGATTATACGCAATAGTAAATAACTGTAAATCAGAGATTTTATATATAATCGAATAAAGGAGTGTGTATTATGCTTGAATACAAATTTGATACCCAATTATTAATCGAAGGACATAATCTTTCGGAAGATGCAATCAACGAATATATAACAAAGAATTTTGAAGGTGAT
>Ga0316601_100000844_pt1 | contig 14085 bp, 9 predicted proteins | sample OWC_soil_day5_no_FD_207663 | JGI IMG/M metagenome (GOLD analysis project Ga0316601, IMG submission 207663) | Wetland soil microbial communities from Old Woman Creek delta, Ohio, United States - OWC_soil_day5_noCT | ecosystem: Environmental > Terrestrial > Soil > Wetlands | place: USA: Ohio...
GATCACCAACATAATACTCAAGGATTGCGCCATTAGGGCTATTTGCCTGGAGTATTTTCCGAATACCATCTCCATCCAATGGGTACAAGTTATTCATTACTTCCTTCTGGCTAACAACCTTGGAAGTGATATTATTTTCTTCTTTATTCAATTTATTCAAATCATTTTCCTGTTTTTTGATCTCATCCTTATATGATTTCAATTCTTTTTCGAGTCTATTCTTATCCGTCGAATTAATTTTATTTACTGTTTTCGAAGATTTATTTTCGCTCTTGCCTTTTCTTACCCCGCCGACCCCCCTTGAAGAAGCGCTTCCTTCCTCTTTTCCAAGCGCGATTTCAACTTCATTCTTCTTCTTTGAAAGATCGCCAATATTTCCAGATACCTTTCTTATATTTTCCCGCAGCGCTTCCACCTTCTTCGCATCTTCCTCATTCAAACTTGACGATCCGTCATTTCTTGAGTAATAAATAGAAGATTCGTAAAAAGTCCTTGATTTAGAGCTTTCCATATAACCGATCGCTTTATTGGCGTCGCCCTGTTTCGCAAGAATACGGATCACCGGTTCATATACCACCAGTCGATCGTCGATAAACCGTGCCTGTTTCTGTGCATCCTTGAATCTTCCGCTCCAAAGCAATTCCACCTCTTTGATTGCCGAATAATAATTTTTCAAAGCCTCGTCTTCCCGTCCCTGCCTCTCGAATACCTGGCCAATCCCATAGTACAATTTCCATTTATCTGTATTTGGTTCATTCCTAACCATTGAAAGCGCAGTCTCGTATTCTTTCTTAGCTTGTGAATCGTCTTTCATTTCATAATATATCTGCCCCAACAGCGTATGCCCGGCAGCGTTCGCCGCCATATTCCGGTATTTTTCGGCATAATTTATCGCATTATTTGCTCTGCCGATGGCGTCATTAAAATGTTTCTGAGCAACATCTTTCTTTCCTTTATCTTGCTCAATTTTTCCAATAATATAATGCAGTTCGCTTGAATAAACATTAGCAGTTAATATATTTGGCTCTTCTTGAACAGATTCAAGGTAATATCCTTTAAAATATGGAATCCCTTTGTCAACATAATCCACAGCGGAATAATAATTTCCCTTTAATAATCCTTCATAGAAAACACCATAATTAACATTGTATATTCCAAGCACTTTTAATTCTTTGAAATTTTTAGAAGAGGAATCTATTTTCTTTACAGTGTTAAGCGCTTCATCAAAATATTTTTTCGATTTTACATCTTCCTTCATTATTGCGTATACGGCACCCACCTTGGATGCAGATGCTGCTGCCTGAATCCCTTGAAAACTGCTCACATATTTGCCAATCTTGTACATGGTTCCAGTTTGCAATTCTTCGCTTTTTAGCAATGCTTCTTCGGCTTCATTCAAATTCCCCAATTTAATATTTAAGTCTGCAATCTTTCCATAAGTTAACTCTGTATATACCTGCTTCATGTCCGTATTTAATACATGCAATTTTGGTATTGCCGCGGCAGCCATATTAAATTCCTTCAACGATTCGACGTACTGTCCCATCGTCATATAATAATACCCTCTATCCATCAACAAAAACGGGGCATCTTCCCCTGTAAGTTTTACATCTTTCAGAATAGATTCAAATATATTAAACGAAGCCTGCTTATTTCCAGCGTTAAACCATATTATATACGCTTTATATAACAACATACGACGTATATATGTATCATTGTCATCTTCTGGACTAATAGATGTATTAAAAATCCACTTGGAAGCTATATGTTCACTAATCCGGTCCGACACATTCTTCTGATAGTGTTGATCACGTGCTTTCCCATAAATTAACGCAAAACCTATTCCTTCCTCGCAAATCCTCCAGGCATCTTTAAAATCTCCGATTTCGATCAGGGCGTGAGCAAACTTGAGATAGGTTTTGCGTAACATAATCATTGATGGAGTTTCCACACCGCCCTTCTTAATCGACGAGATACTATCATTTACAATATTTCTTCTGACTTCTGGCTTTAAATATTGACTACTCGGATTATAATTCTGTTGAGTTTCCTTAATGTACTCTTCATAATTACCTTGTCCGTATTTATCCGTTATAATATTTGATGTAACTGCACTTACGGTGGCGCACCCAGCAGTAAAAGCACAAGACATAAGGGCTATAAATGACAAAAACAACCTTCCTAGATTCTTAACTATATATGCTTGAAACGCACTACCCATGTCACCGCCCCCTTCCCTTCTACAATTTGTGTAATATTTTTTATGGTATCTCCATCGCTTGTCTTATATATCTTCGGCGCACCTTGTCTGACTGTTTTTGCAACGCCTCTTGTTTTAATTTTTGATAATAATATGTTTGCATCCTCTTTTTGTTGGCGAGAACCTTTTTTGTCCATATTGGCAAGTAAATTATCGATATCATTCATTTGGTTTATATCCGCTAACACGTAAATAGTTTCAGTTCCGGTATTTTCATCCAAATAAAACCAATCGTTTCCAGAAGGTATACTATATGCAACATTTCCTTTTATTCTATTGTTATGACCTGCAATGGAACTTGGGAACAACAAATTTGCTTTCCCCATCGAATCAAAAATTATTACATATATATAACATTCCCTTGAAGTCGATACATTTATGTGGAAATTGTCGTCCGACTTTAGCGTCGATCCTTCCCTGATAATCACTTCTTCATAGTTATTTTCACCGATTTTCCTTTGACCGATAATGTTTACCTGGATACTTAACGGGATGGACTCGGTTATTATCGGCGCCTTTTCCGCAACGACTTGGTCTGGAACTTTATTGGAAGCTACGGGAACCTGAGCATGTTCTTCCTTAGGCGGCAACGAGGCTTGGGGGGTCAATATTTCTTTTTTTGGACCGGCCCCTCGTTTCGTTATCTTACTTGCGGGGGATACAGCAGCTCCCGGCGGGTCTAGGGCAGAAACGGCCGGTGCGGGAGATGCTGCGTTTTCTTTCTTGCCTTGAAGACCATATATCAACCCGGCCAACACCAGGCAGGCAACGCATGCCCCCACGATGACCGGCACCTTGTAGGATTTTTCCTTTCCTTTCTTTATATCTCCCCCAATATTCACCGGGCCCGGTTTTATCACTGCCGGGCCGATGCCGTCCAGTTCCTTAACGATATCCAACGCATCGTCGTATCTCTTGGACCTGTCCGGGTTCAGCGCTTTTTTTATGATGGAGTCGATTTTTACCGAATACGACGGGTTCACCTCCGAGGGCATCGGGAAGGTCCCCAACGGGAGGTTGAAGGACAGCAGCTCGTAGAGAATTACTCCCACCGAATAAATATCTGCCCGTTTGTCGGCATGAGCGGCATCGTTGTATTGTTCGGGCGCCATGTAAATAGGCGTGCCCATGTAGGCGGAAACCGACACGTGGATGGATTGCGACTCCGCCTTGGCGATACCGAAATCGGCGATCTGCAGCTTTGGCTTTTTGGAATTCGAGTCGGTGACGAGAACGTTTTCGGGCTTGATGTCCCGGTGGATGATGGTCTTGTGGGCATAACTCAAGGCCGAGCAGATCTGGCCGATCAGGTACTTCACTTCCTCCAGTGTGAGCTTCTTGTCGTATTTCTTCCGTTCATTGATGAATTCCCGCAAGGAAATCCCTTCGACCCATTCCATGGTGAAATACAGTACCTTGTCGGCGGATTCCCCGATATCGTACACACGCACGATGTTTTCGTGGACCAACTTCTGGGAGGTGGCGACTTCCTGCTTGAACCGGGTGATCGCTTTTTCGTTGTCGAGGTAGGACGGCAGGATGACTTTGAGGGCCTTCACATCGTTTAAGATATTGTCTTTTACCTTAAAAACGATCCCCATCCCGCCCTTGAAACCGTCGTTCAGTATTTCGTATCTGCCTGCGAAGATCGCCCCTTTTTTCAAGGTGCTTTCGATGGTTTCCACGCTCATGGTGGTTTTCATGCCGCTGAACGTCCCGGGACCGCTGTCGAACGCGTCACTCTCCGGCAGGTCCTTCCCGCAATGGACGCACTTCGCTGCGCTTTCAGGATTCCGGGTGTTGCATTCGGGGCATATCATAAATCCCTCCGGCGATATAATTCCTGCAATGAATTTTTCAATTCCGCGACAGTCTGGAACCTCTCCTCCCTGTCAGCGGTGATGCATTTCCGGATGATCGAATCCAATTCGTCCGGAGAATTCGTCATGTGCTTCCCGATACTTTCGTACTGCGAATCCGGCTTGAACGTCTTGCGGGTCAACATCTGGTAGAAAGTTTTTCCCATGGAGTAGATATCATCCCTCTCGTCCGCGGTCCGGGCGTCCAGCCATTGCTGCGGGGAGGAATATTCCTCCGTGCCGGCGGAGAAAGAGCACCTCGATATCTTCTTGTTGGCCTTGTCCTTGGCCAGCCCCAGGTCGGCCAACTTGATCCGCGGGAAATCCTTCCCTTTTTCTAAAAGGATATTGTCCGGCTTGATGTCCCGGTGGATGATCCCGTGCCGATGGAGACAATCCACGGCATCGCACAACTGGAAGGCCATCCGGAAGAAAGATTCCGGATCAAGAAACCCTTCATCGATCATTTCTTCCAGCGTGCCGCCTTCGACATATTCCATTATGATCAGGTATTCCCCGTCCGCTTCCCCGTATTCATACGCCTTGAGGATATTTTCATGATCCAATACCTTTGAAAGAAGCTCTCCTTCGCGCCGAAAGCGGGCGACCATGGTTTCGGCGTTGGTTTTCAATGAAAATCTTTCCAGCCGGAGATATTTTATTGCCACCGGGCTGTTGTCCCGGATCCTGATGCCGTGGAATATATCCCCCATCCCACCTTCCGCGATTTTCCGAATCACCTTGTACTTTTTCACGAAGGAGCCGTCTTCGCCCATGGACCGGTCGTAAAATCCGCGGATGCGCTCTATTTCCTCGAGGAGCTTTTCTTCCTCGCCGGAGGAGAGTTTCCTGTCGTATTTCGATGTGGGGTCTTCAGGAAACCTGGTACCGATTTTTATTTTATTCAGAAGCCTTAGAAGTTTTGTCGCAACCCGGATGTCCTTCTCTGAATCCAGCAGCTCCTTTATTTCCTCAAGGTGGACTTCTTCCCTTCCCGTATTAATGAGCTGTATAAGCCGGTCCACCGCATTGGCCCGCAGCGCCGAATCATTATTTGTTCCGATTAATTGAAATAACGCGGAAAGTTCGGAAGGAATTTTTAGGGGACGTGCCCTCGAAGGGGATGCACCATCTATTATATTTGTGCTTTTATCTCCGGACATCTCGACCCTATTTAAGCCAGTTAAAAATGTTGTTGACCACATCCTCCGCCCATTTTTCATCTATGTCGTATTTTTTCGACAGGTCCGGAAAACTCCTTATTCCCTGTTTCAGGCGATCGATCCGCGACGGGTGTGTAAGGGGGTTGTATAATGAAGCCTCAGGGTGGCCGAAATCTATCGCTGATGTGATCAACTGGAACTGGATGTACCCTTTCCAGAGCAGCTCTCTGAATTGCGACCTGTCGATAATTATCCTGGCAAATCCGTCGGCATGGTGTTCCCGCTCCAGATTCGTCGTACTTGTCCTGAAATCGTAGCCGGTTTCGCTGAAGGTATGGTCATAGCATATGTGTCCCAATTCATGGGCAAAACATTGAAATACCGCACTGGAGGCATTCGGCCCGAATTCGGTGATGGGCTTTTCCATAGGCAATACGGAAACAAGATCCTCTATGGTGAATCTTCCCCTGTTGGCTTTGAACGTTTCAATAACTCTCCTTAGCAGGTTTGCGTCGTAGATTCCCATCCGTCCGGGAAGATCGACTATGCACGCCGCGATCGCATAAGCGAAATTCACGTAACCTTCATAAATGGATATTTCATACTTGTATTTACCTTGAGATTCCATGACTCTGTCTTTATCTAAAATGCAGGCATGTCCGTTCACTCCATAATTACCAACCATAATAATGTCAGGCCATATCTGGCCCGCCTTTTCCCTATATTTTTCGTTTTCGACAATGTTTGGGTTTGATTTTATAGTTAGCAGCATTTCTGTAAGGTAAGAGACCTGCCAGTTTCGAATTTGTTCGCCCATGTATATATTCTTCTCTGAAGCATCAGCTACATTCGCATTATGGGCGGTAATATCATTTCTACTTCTTTCTTGGGATTTATACGAAAAGCTTGGGGGGGCTTTTTTAGGTGCTGACGTATTTCCGACCACATGCGCCTGAGGTCCCTTGAAGCCACCTCGGATCCGTTCTTTTATCTCCTCCGCCCTCGCTTCCGCCTTCTTCACGATTTGGTCGGTTTTTTCTTTATATTTATCTATCGGATTATTTTCACCATAGACTATATTTGCTTTACAGAATGGGCAAATATTTTCGGATGACTGGATAGGCTTATAACATTGAGGGCATATCATGAAATACCTCTCTTATATATCGCTCTTATAAATTATTAATGCTCGTCCTGGAAAAACTTTTTCCCGCAGATCGGGCAAAATTTCGATCCTGGTTTCACTTTGACTCTTTTCTTACAATCCCCACCGCACCAAATAGTTTCCAACTCCTCCTCTTTCGTGCCGCTTTCCATATTTACGTTATAGAAACCGGGAGCACCCGAACCACCTGGACCCAACGGACCTGATGGACCGAACGAACCAATCGGGGGATAAACAACCTTCCCCCCCTGAGACACACCAACGGTCGCGTCTCTTTGTGTTTCGAGCGCTTTATTAAACATTTCCTGCATGGTTTTCATGGAATTATCTTTCTGGGCCATCATCTTCTCGTACAACGCTTCCTGCTTTTCGGCAGAAAGACCTTTATATTTTTCCTTGTATGCTTCCGCGAGATCTTTAGAATTTGCAGCCCCCATGGCCAGTATCTGCTCTTCCGTCATTCCTTTGAGCATTTCCGTTTTCTTCAGCTCTTTCAACATCTCAGCTTGTTCTTTTCCCGAGGAAGAAATCAGGGCTTCGATGCCCACTTTTGAGAGACGCTCAAGCCGCTCCGCCTCTATATTCATTTCTTCCCGCTTCTCTTGAGCCTTCATTTTTTTGATTCTTTCAACCGCAGAAAGCCCCATATCCAAATCTTTTTGATCACCTTCACGCTCCAAATCCTTTACATCTGAATCCGCTTTGGCGTCTTCGATCCGAACTTCTCTTTCCACACCAAGAGTTTCTTTTTTGATTCTCGTCCTTTGTAATGCCTCTTCAAATTCTCTTCTCTCTCTTTTCGCTTTCACTTCCCATGCCGCTAATTCATTCTCTTCTACTCCTACCATTTGAGTCTTTCTTAATTCGATGCCATGTCGCTCTCTGGCGAGCTCATGCTCCATATCGATTTTTTCAAGAAGGAAGGCTCTTTTCTTCCCGCTCTGTTCGAAACCGCTCAAAAGTTCGCTGACTTCGTCTTCCCTCAGGTATTTCCCCTTATTGATTTCATGCACATATTCTTCCAGGTCATCCGCGGACTTGATCTCGTTCATCTTGTCGGAATTTACAAGCGCCCTCAGGTCCGCCCACACTTTCTGCCGCTGCGCCGTATGCTGCACTTTCCGTGTTTCTTCGAAAATTACCTGAAGCTGTTCGTTGTCATATACATCAAATAATCTTTTTCTTTGGGATAACCGGGCGTCGCTTTCGCTGACGAGGAGGAACGTCTCCTCGTTGACCCCTTTTATTTTGTCGTACCTGTTATTCCGATAACGGATCGTCCGCAACTGGAAGAATCTCAACCCGTAACTTTGTCCGAGCGTCCTGTTGAGGTGCTCTTTCACGACGTTCTCGAACTCCTGCTTCAGCGACAGGTTCGAGTGAAGCTCCTTTACGGATTTTTGCCCGATCGCTTCGTTGAAGGCGTTCTGTATCTCGCCGATGAGGGAATTCCGCAGATCGGTGATGCTATAGGTTTCCCGGCTTTTCATCACGTTGACGAAAAACAGACGCGCATCCTCGAGACGGAGGACAGTGTTGCATGCGATGTCGATCATCAACGGGTCGTTCGTATATACTTCGTCGATGTTCAGGTCCAACTCGACGTCGCCCGAGTCGATCAGCAGTACCGTAGAGGGGTTATACACCAGGACCTCGACGGTTTTATCCACGGAGTCCTTGGCTTCAGCACTGAACCACCCCGCCACGCCGGCGACAATGTTGCCGCCACCCCGGATGACGCTTTCCTTCAGCGCATCCGTAAAGGTTTTCAGGTCGTATTTTCCCGGCTCCAAGGTCGCTTTCAGCACCCCGTTGCTCACCAGCAGCGCCCGTGTCCCTTCCTCGACGACCACTCCTCTCTGCAGAGCGCTTTCAGTCCTTTCCAGGTCGATCCTCTTGGCGAAATCGTCGCTTCCCCTTTTCCAGCGCAGGCCGACCATCTCCCCTGTGGGTTCCTCTTTTTTCCCCGTCGGCACCCCGGCGATTATCGTCCCGCATTCCGGGCAGAACCTTGAATCGCTATCTATGAGAGCCTCGCACCCTGGACACCGGATCTTGCCGCCCGACAACCTGGCGCCGCAATTCCTGCAGAAATTCGCGCCCTTCTTGTTATCCTCCCGGCAATTCATGCACCGGATCGGTCCCTCGGCGTCGGGCATGGCGTCCTCCTCTCTTAAAATCCTCTTTCGCTATATAAGTTCAGAAGATTATGTATATCTTTTTTCAGTAGGTCGGCCTCATTCCGGTGATCCATGGGGCTTCCGGACACAACCGTTTCATATAATGTTTTTGAGGACTTTGTCAGCAGCTTGAATGAGCTCATGACATTCCGATCGAAATCATTGACGTTATCGTGGTCCCCCAAACCCTTCTTGAGGACGTTCTCCCTGGGGGCGAGCTGCACCACCTGTTTCAGGTGCAGCAGGTCGCTTTCGATATCGCTGAAGAAAACCCCCTTATCCTGTTTCCCCTCGGAATTCAGCTTGGATCGTACCGCGGACACATTCGCAAGCGCCTTGTCCACCTCTTTCGCCAGATCGACCCGTAAGGAGGTGTCCGTTTCGATCAGATGAGACCGTCTCGAAGGAATAATGAACCATTTTAATGCGATAAGACCCAGAAGTGCTATCAACCCGTACAAGAGCCACTTCCTGTAAGGGGAATATGTGGTCGTGTCGAAATCTTTCGAAAAAAGGATGTCCCCTTTTTCCACGTCGACAAGCTTCAAGTGCACTTTGACCGTATGGGACATGAAGCCCTTTTCCATGCCCCCCACCTTGCCGAACATGACCGCCTGGACTCCCCGGATCCTGCCAGGCTGGATCCGCGTCTTTTCGTCCATGATGTCCTTCAGCTGAAGCCCCTGTTCGGCGAGGATCTTGTCGAGGTCCGCGCGCTCGATGACCCGGAAGGCGGTCTTTTCGGTAATCGCGTTGGTAATGGCGTTCCGTACGGTGCCGTCATCGCCCTCCAGGTCCAGGACCGCGAGCCGTATGATTCCTGACTCCGTCGGAATCGCCTTGACGACGGCATGCTGCAGCTTTCTTAAAGCTGCCGCCTTCAAGTCATTTTCAGCTGAAACGTTATGAGGAAAAAGAAAAGGAAACAGGAATAATGCGCATATAAACAGGGCGACTTTTTTCATTACACCACCCCCATTGTTGCTCGCAGACTATATTTTAATTCTCGGCCCCCGGTCAAGGATTTTCCCGATGGCTTTTATTGTTTTTCCCTTACAACCACCCCTTCGGGACGATGCAATCGATTAAAAAAATAACAAGTTTTATTATCGATAAGATCTAACGGTATGTTCCCATCGTTAACGCGCTTTGCATTGTTCATAACCTGCCGGCCTCGAGGAATAACTCAGTCCCCTCGATTTTTTCCACGGCGAATTTCCTGAGGCCGCCGACGGCATCCGCTATGTAGTAAATGTCCTGGGTCGATTGGACCCTCAGCACCGCTCCCTCGCATTTGTCATGGCAATCTTCCACCTGCACGTCCTTTACATAGGGAATGTTTTCTATCAACGACTTGGCTTTGCGGAGCGAAGCGCCATCGGCCAGTTCCCGGATCCTGATCTTCACCTTGTTGATCAGCTTGTTCCTCATGCCCGCCATCGCCTCCCGCGCCATGACACCCGAAACCTTGTCGACGGCATCGATTCCCGCCTTTTCGAAATCGCTGCCGAACCCCTTTTTGTGATGCTTCGTAAGGGAGAGGACTTCCTTCTTAGACCCCAATTTATGGATCTTGACTTGGCCGGTCGCATGGGCAGACCGGATCTCCTTCGTCCTCTCTCCCGGACTGGATTCCACGAAGCCGACGATCACGAGGTCGGTCAGGTAATAGACCCCCATCTTCTTGACCGCTTCCGTATTCCCCTGCCGTATCGACGTCACCAGGCCTGAGACCGTCTCATTCCGGACGATTCGGTAATCGACAACTTCATAACCCTTCCCTTTTACCCGCCGGTTCAATTCGTGCTCGAGGATATGCCTCTTCATCGGATGCCCCAGGTTCTCCTCCGACGTGACGACAATCACCCGGTCGGTATAAAGGTTCTTCATCAGGACGTCTTTGAGCGCGTCCTCGTTAATGACGGCCTGGATCCGGACCCTGCAGGACCCGTCCTCCCCCCGGTTTTCCGAGACGACCTTGTACCTGGACACAACCTCGCCTCGCTTCAACCGGAACACCTTCAGGAGATTCCGCTTTTCCCTCGCGAGGATCTCGTCGTTGACATACAATCCGATCCCCCGCAGGAGCGCGTCCTCCTTGGCGGCTTCCAGAGCCTCCGCCCTCGCCTCTTCGATGTCTTCGCTCGAAAGAATCGAGGCGCTGCCCACCCCCGCGGATTCCAGCGCATGCGCCCGGCACAAGAAAGAAGCGATGGTAAGAACCACCACGAACACCGGAACAAATACGGCATTTCTTGCCTTCATGGCGAACCTCCAGGACTCTTTTTCAACGTGAACGTGAACAGGACGCGTCCCACGTGAATCACGTCCCCGTCGTACAGGACCGCCCTTGTCACGCGGATGCGGTTCACCCGCGTTCCCGACCGGCTTCCGAGGTCTTGAAGGATGATCTTTCCATGCCTGCATTGCAGGGAGGCGTGCCTCCCGGAGACCACCGGGTCGTCGACCCGGATTCCGCAATTGAGGGCCCTGCCGATGATCGCCCCGGCCTGATGGATTTTATATTCGCCGCCGGGTCTCCCGTCGATGAGCCGAGCGATGGAGCGGTCCTCTTCATGCGACACCGCCACGTCGATCATCCCGGGCTTCATCGCCTCCCCGCGGAATTCCACCGACAATTCGTTCAGCATGCGGTAGTTCTTCTCCCGCATCCAACCCCCCAGCGCTTTTTCGAGCATCGCCCCGATTGCATCGCAGAGGCACCCATGCCGACGAAACAGCGACTCTTCGATGGACACGGAAACCTTGTTGGGGAGGATCATCGCGCCGAGCAGATCTTTCCTGTTTCTTTCCAGTTCCCTCTTGACCGCGATCTCGATCTGTACGGGATCGAGCTCCCCCCTGTTCCGGACGGACCCCTCGATCGCGTTTCCCAGAAAGTCTTCTATTTTTGTCAAGATGCCCATGTGTCAAGAATGACGAATGGCCGCTGGATTTTTCTGCATGGGGACTCCCCGGGTTTACCGTCAACGCGAATTCAGGGCCGTAGCCAACACGTCCATGGCGATTGGCGCGGCCTTCAAGCTTCCAAAGCCCTGGTTCTCGGCGATCACGGCCACCGCGTATCTCGGCTTTTCGGCGGGGGCGAACCCGATGAACCAGGAATGGGGTTTCTCGCCGGTATCGATCGACCCGTTCCCGTTCCGGTCCCCCACCTCGGCGGTCCCGGTCTTGCCCGCGACGGCGACCGCGCCGCCTCTCCCGCCAGCGGGGAAGGTAACGTACCTGCCCCCTTCCAGGAAGATCTTCTTCACATCCTTGCCCGTTCCGTTGACCATAACCTCTTCCATGAGTGACATCAGCCGAGCCGCCGTCTCCTCCCGGACAACCCGTTCCGGTTCCCCGGAGGTCCTGGCAAAGAGCGTTTCGGTGCCGTCACCGGTCCGTATCCTCTTGACCAGGAATGGCTTCATGAGAACGCCCCTGTTTGCGATCACCGACGCGATCATCGCCATCTGTAACGGGGTGGCCGACACCAGGTTCTGTCCTATGGCTCCCTGCGCGACCAGCTTCGGGTTCCGTTTGAAATCACTTCGGCTGAATTCCTTTTTCCCCGTTTCCTTTGCGCCGCTTTTCCACACGAACGACCTGCTCGCCGCGGAGTAGAGACGATGGCCCTCGATACCTTGAAGAAGGTCATGTTCCCGATTGAATCCGAACCGGCGGGCGTACTCGAGGAGGTCCTCCCCCAATTCGACCCCTCTTTCGCTGAAGAAAATGTTGCAAGAGGCGGGGAAGGCCCTTCCCAAGTTCGTTTCTCCGTGGGCATGAATATCCGATATGCCGTAACGGTTCTTCGTCCCCCCGCAGAACGATTTGGGGTTTTCGTTCCTTCCGTCCCCGTCCCTCTCAATCCACGCGGCCGCAACGACAGTCTTGAACGTTGAACCGGGAGGATACAGGACTGTAAAGGCCTTGTTTCGGAAGCGCTCCCCCCCTGCCTCTGACGCCGCTTCCCGCCACTTTGCCTTCCTCTTCTCGTTTGGGTCCCAGGATGGACTGCTCACCGCAGCGACGATCTCCCCTGTTCCGACATCGAGAACAACCAACCCGCCTTTCGTGTCCTTCATATGGTCGTAGGCACTTTTCTGCACGGCGCTATCGAGGGTGAGCTGGACGTCGTCCCCCAGGCGGACACGTTTCAAGGGATCGGCGGTCATCCCCATGAGAGGCGTGTGGGTCTTCCCGGCCAGAAAATCGTCCAACTCCTTTTCCAGACCGTACTTCCCAAACACCGAGTTGCGATATCCTATGACCGGGAAAAACTCAGGACCGAACGGATAGGACCTTTCCCCGCCGGCTCTCCCGGGACTGGGCCTGTTTCCTGCGAGAAGGACGCCGTTCCTGTCATAGAAGGTGCCTCTCCGGATCCGTTCATCGGAGAAGACTCTGCTGTTCGCGACGGAAACGAACTGGTTGTCGAATCGAACCTCCCCATCGAGGAGGAACAGGTGGGGCACGCTCTCCCGGACCCGCCTCTCGAGCCTTGCGCCGAGCATCCTTCCCGCCAACGCTCGCTCGTCCACCATCACTTCCCGGTTTTCCGCGCGGAACACCCCGTCCGCTATCAACGAGTCCATGAGCCCAATGAACACCTTGTCGGAAAATTCTGCTTTGTAGTACGCGTCCCTCGAGATGATCATCCTGTCCGAGAGCTGATACGCGGCGATGAGGCCGAGCCCGATGAAAAACAGTGCGATTCCCTTATGCCTCATTTCCACCCCCGGTTTTCCCCGACAACCGGATCACGATCCCGATCATGAAGAAGTAAACGGCCAGGGAGCTGCCCCCATGGCTTACGAACGGGAGCGTGATCCCCGTCAAGGGCAGCCCCCCCAGGTTTCCGCAGACGATCATGAACGACTGGATCCCTATGAGCGCGGCGATCCCTGTGACGAGCGCCTTGTCGTACGCGCTCTCCAGTCGGGCGGCCACCTTGAAGCACCGCGCCAGGAGGACGGCGTAGGAAAGCAGGATGGCCGCCGCCCCGATAAACCCCATCTCCTCGCAGACGGCCGCAAAGGAAAAATCGGACTGTACCTCGGGGATGCGGTAGGACTGGCCGTACCCGATGCCGGAGCCAAGGATACCGCCGGAGGAGATCGCCCACAGGACCCGGGACATGCTCTCGCTCCTGCCAAAAGGGTCCAGCAGGATATCGATGCGCTGCCTCACGACGGCAGGCCAGCCGGCCGCATAGGAAACATATCCCGCGATCCCGAGGAGAAGGATGAAGAAGGTCGTTGCGGATACCGGGTTCCCGGAGTAATGGAACATAACGAGGAAAACACAGAACAGGAGAACGGTCGGTCCGAGATCCCCCTGGATCACCAGCGGGACCAGGCTGAAGAAGCACATCAGGGAAAAGGGGACGGCATATTGCCCCCACATCCTGATGCTGCTGCCGCCGTACACGGCCATGCCCTTCCCGCGCTCA
>Ga0316601_100000845_pt1 | contig 14078 bp, 7 predicted proteins | sample OWC_soil_day5_no_FD_207663 | JGI IMG/M metagenome (GOLD analysis project Ga0316601, IMG submission 207663) | Wetland soil microbial communities from Old Woman Creek delta, Ohio, United States - OWC_soil_day5_noCT | ecosystem: Environmental > Terrestrial > Soil > Wetlands | place: USA: Ohio...
CGCGGCAAGCACCAAAAGAGAAAACCGGATCAACTCCAGTTGTTCTGATGCTAAAGTTTTTTAAAAATCGGCCGATATGTTGTATATCTGGTTATAATCACACACAAATTCATTTTAGCGCTTGAAGTCTGCACCCGTTTTCGGTTATGATGTCATTGTGCCCATGTTCTGATTCATCAATGCGCATGCGCTTCGCACCCATGAACTATCGTACACCTCAAATCGTCGGCATCCTGACTCTCCTGTTTGTTGTGATGCTGACACCATCCACGGCACCCGCCGACATCTATCGTTACATCGATGAGAACGGGGTGATGCATTTCACCAACGCCCCTACTTCGGCCAAGTTCAAGCTGTTCATGCGGGAGCGCAAAATCTTCATCAGCAAACTCGACTCCAACCAATTCGACCCCATCATCACCGAGGCATCCAAGAAATACGGCCTCGAGGCCCCCCTCATCAAAGCCGTCATCAAGGCCGAGTCCGATTTCGACCCCAACGCCACATCCCACAAGGGCGCCCGCGGGTTGATGCAGATCATGCCCATGAATTACCGGTTGCTTAACGTGGAAAACCCTTTCGACCCCCATCAGAGCATCGACGGCGGGGCGCGTTACCTGCGGGACATGATGGACCGTTACAACGGCAAGCTCACGCTCTCACTGGCTGCCTACAACGCCGGGCCCGGCGCTGTCGACCGCCACGGCGGCGTCCCCCCCTACCAGGAGACCACCGAGTACATCGAGCGTGTCATGAAATATTACCACCGCTACAAGAATTCTTGAGAACACCCCCTCGCCGTTTCATCCCGTTTTTCAGGAAGCCGTGCCGATGGAGCCCTTGCCGCTTTGCTTGACCCGGAAAAGGGCCTGGTCCGCCCGAGCCAGCAGGCTTTTGACATCCTCGGCGTCATCGGGATAGCTCGCCAGCCCGAAGCTGGCGCTCAGCCGCACCGCAAGGCCGCTGTCGGTGAGGTAGGTGGTGCGCATCATTTTTTTGCGGATGGACTCCACTTTGAGTTTCGCCCGCTTCTTTTCGAATCCGGGCAGCACGACGACAAACTCGTCCCCTCCGTAGGCCACCCCGAAACACGGCTTCTTGATGGCGGAGCGGATGGTACGGGCGACCTCGCGCAGCGCCTGGCTGCCGTTCAGGTGCCCGTGGGTGTCAACCACGTGCTTGAAATTGTCCATGTCCATGAAGATCAGGGAAAACGGCCCCTTGGATGTTCGGTTTTCCTCGAAAAGCTCATCGAGGGCCAGATAGAGGTAGCGGGTGTTGAAGAGGCCCGTGAGGTTGTCGCGCAGGGACAGGTTTCGGAAGCGCTCGCGACCCTGGCGCAGCACCTCTTCCAGCCGTTTCTGCCGGGTGTGGTCCACCAGGATCCCTTCGATGATCTGCTCCCCGTTGTCGTCCCGCGTCAGCCGGTAGTTGGCAAGCGTCCACACCGTCCGTCCGTCCTTGCGCCGGAGCTTGACCTCGTAGTTAGCCAGCAACCCCTTGCGTTTCAAGGCCTGAACCATGCGCCGCCGCTCGACCGGGTCGAAATAAAACTCGGTGCTGCGGGCCTTGAGACGCAGCATCTCGTCGGGCGATCCGTACCCCAGGATCCGGGCATAGGCCGGGTTGACCCGGATGAATTTTCCCGAAAGCTCGCTCTGGAACATGCCCTGCACCGCATTGAGGTACATGCTGTGGTAGCGCTGCTCCGCCCGGCGCAGCTCATCCTGTGTGGCCTTGAGCTCGGTCAGGTCGGTCAGGAAAAACAGGTAGCCGATCACCTGCCCGGCCTCGTCCCGCAGCGTGCTGCGTTTGAAGAGGGTGGGCAGATGCCGACGGTCCCGGGTGATGAGAGTGGCCTCAAAGCTCATGTGGTCGCGGCTGGCCGAGTAAAACTCCACCCCGCCCTGTTCGTACATCCCATCTGCGCTTTTGCCGATCAACTCCTCCGGCCCGTATCCGGTCATGAAGAGCAGGGCGGGGTTTACCTCCGTGATGCGCAGTTCACGGTCCAGCATCATGAACCCTTCGCTCGTTGAGTTCACTACCCGTCGGTATTTCTGCTCAATCAAGTGATGGGCGGTCACATCCTTCAGAAAGCAAAGGGTAGCCGCCTGGCCCTGCCAGGTGAAGGCTTCGCTTTGCATCTCCACCCAGCGGGCATCGCCGTTCTTGGCCAGGATCTTGAACGTGAAGGGTTCCCGAGGGGTTTCGCCGCGCACGCTTTCGGCGGACTGCTGCAGCACGAGATCCAGGTCCTCCGGGTGAACCACGCGTTGCAGGGTGCCGGTTTTCAGCTCGTCCTCGGAATAGCCCAGCAGCTCCTGGGCTCTCGGATTGGCAAAGAGAAAGGCGTGGTCCTGAATCACCAGGACCGCCTCATTGAGCCGCTCGATGATACGGCGAAATACCGGGTTCAGATCAGAGGCCTGGGCGTCGAGCGGGAAAGGCAGACCGGCTGCATCCGGACGGGGCATCTCTGTTTTACTCATCGGAGCCCGCCTTGGCGGAACGGTGTTGCATTTCCAGGACAAGGGCGGTGCGAGTGGGCAGATAGAGACTGAGCGTGCTGCGGCCGGACGGCTCTTCGAAGAGCGTGAGGTGCTCCTGCTCCGGCGCAAGCCTGGCATGGCCGCCATATTCTAAGGAATCGCTGTCGAGGATGACGCGGTATTTTCCGGGAGGGGCAACGATGCGATAGCCGAAATGGGAAACCGTGGGGTGGAAGTTGAAGACGAAGACCCGCCCCGCCCGCTCGCAGGCGATGACCTTGTGGTCGTTGTGTTCATGCAGCAGGTTCGGCCAAGGATCCTTGAACATCCGCGAGGTTTTCGCCAGCGCGATCATGTCGCGGTCGAAGCGCGCCAGGTATTGGTATTTGAGGTTCGGGTCGTCGGCAAGGTTCCACTGCCGGCGCGCATATTTGAAGGACCAGCCGTTGCCCTCCCGCGGAAAGTCGATCCACTCCGGGTGGCCGAACTCGTTTCCCATGAAAGTGAGATAGCCGCTTCCGGCGGTGGCGAGCGTGATCAGCCGGATCATCTTGTGCAGCGCTATTCCGCGGTCGACGCGCAGATGGGCGTCGCCGGCCTGCATGTGCCAGTACATCTCCTCGCCGATCAGCCGGAAGATGATGGATTGGTCGCCCACCAGGGCCTGGTCGTGGGACTCGGCATAGCTGATGGTCTTTTCGTCGCGGCGGCGGTTGGTGAGCTCGTACCAGAGCTGCCCCATGGGCCACTGCTCGTCCGGGACCTCTTTGATCAGCTTGATCCAGTAGTCGGGAACGCCCATGGCGAAACGGTAATCAAAGCCGAAGCCCCCCTCCCTCTCCGGTGCCGCCAGCCCCGGCATGCCGCTCACGTCTTCGGCCACCGTTACGGCATCCGGCCGCAGGGTGTGGATCAGGCGGTTGGCCAGCGCCAGATAGGTGAGCGCGTCCTGGTCCACGTTGTCGTTGAAGTAGTCGGCGTAGGAAACGAAACTCTTTTCAAGGCCGTGGTCGAGGTAAAGCATGCTGGTCACCCCGTCGAAACGGAAGCCGTCGAGGTGGTATTCGTCCAGCCAGAAGCGGCAGTTGGACAACAGGAAGTGCAGGACCTGAATCTTTCCGTAGTCGAAGCAGCGCGAGTCCCACGCGCGGTGGCGCCCCCGCGGCAGGTCGTGGAAGTACTGGTGCAGGGTCCCGTCGAAACGGCTGAGCCCCTCGACCTCATTGGACACGGAATGAGAGTGCACGAGGTCGATAACCACCGCAATCCCCTTGCCGTGGGCGGCATCCACGAGCGCCTTCAAATCCCCAGGGGTCCCGAAGCGCGAGCTGGCGGCAAAAAAACTCGACACCTGGTAGCCGAACGAGCCGTAATACGGGTGTTCCTGCACGGCCATGAGCTGCAGGGTGTTGTAACCGGCCGCCGCGACGCGCGGCAGGACTTTGTCGGTGAACTCGCACCAGGTACCGACTTTTTCCTCGGCCTGGGCCATGCCGGGGTGGACTTCGTAGATGAGCGGCGCAGCGGCCCTGCGCCGGAAGCGCGGGTGTTGCCACTGGTAGGGCGTTTCCGGGTGCCAGACCTGGGCGTTGAAGATGAGGGTGGCGGGGTCTTGAACGACGCGTCGGGCCCAGGCGGGAATGCGGTCGCCCCGGCCGCCGCGCCAGTGGATCTTCAGGCGGTACAGATCCCCGTGGCGCAGGGTTTTTTGGGGCAGCCGCAGCTCCCAGACGCCGTCGCCGCCCTTTAGTTTGAGCTCGCACCGCGGCTTTTCTTTCCATCCGGTCCCTTCCGAAACAAGGAAGATGCGGGTGGCGTTCGGCGCCCACTCCCGCAGGACCCATTGGTTGCCTTTCAAGTGCAGACCGAAATATTCATGGCCGGAGGCGAAATCGGCCAGGCGCATGCGGCCGCCCGTCAATCGTTTTTCAGTTGTGTCTATCAGGGACAGGCGGCGTCGGATAACACCGGCATAGGGCTCGAGGAGCGGGTCGCGGCGGACGATGCGCTTGACGGCTCCCTCACCGGAGGGCGTGGCGAATGGCGTTGAACGGGGCATGGTTTCTCAATAATCATGAAATATGAAATCGTTGCTCCGCAGCGGCCGGCTGCGGAGCAACGATTTCATTCCACCACCAGCGGCCGCTGCAGCATCTTTTCATACAGGTCGATGTACTGCCGCGCCGACTGCTCGTAGGTGAAGGTTGCGGCGCTTTCGGCCATGATGCGTTTGATCTGGCGGGCTCTCGACGCCGCCGGCAGCGTGTAGAATTTCATGGCCTCTTCGATGGCCCAGAACAGGCCGTTGCTGTCGAAGGTCTTGAAAAGGAAGCCGTTGCCGGTGTTGGCGCCCGCGTCCAGGTGGCGGATGGTGTCGTGGATGCCGCCCGTGTCGTGCGCCACGGGCAGCGACCCGTAAATGGGGGCGATCATCTGGGGCAGGCCGCAGGGCTCGAAGCGCGACGGCATGAGGATGAAGTCCGAGGCGGCGTACGCCAGGTGTTCCATCTGTTCGCTGAAATCGCAGATGGCCACGCGCTTGTGGAACTGGTGCTGGTTGACGATGTCCTGGAACACGCGCTGGTAGTCGCCGTTGGCCACGAAGACCACCTGAAGGTTCCGGTCCCACCAAGTGGAGATCAGCCGGTAGAAGATATCCGCCAAAAGTCCGCATCCCTTCTGCACCGGGTCCAGACGCGACGGCCAGAAGAAGAGCGGCGCGTTCACATCTTCGATCAGCCCCAGGTTGCGCTGCAGGAAGCGTTTGTTCTCGCGCTTGGCCGCGGCGTGGTCCTTGATCCCATAGATTTTTTTGAGGTCCTTGTCGGTCTGGGGGTTGAAAGCGGGGTCGGGCGCGTTGAGGATGCCGAAGGCGCAACCGGCGTAATATTTGTTGGCCATCTCGTGGCGGATCTGTCCTTCGACGAACGGGTGCAGCCCGTCCACGATTTCCAGCAGGAACGTGGGGCTCACCGTGTTCACGAAGTGCGCGGCAAAGATGCCGCTCGTCAGAAAATCCACCGGGTTGGAATCCCGGGAGGCCTCGTAGGAAGGGGCATAGTTCATGTAATACAGGTGCTGCCAGAAGCTGGCGGCGTCGATGCCGCGGTCCTCGATGAAGGCCAGGGTGGACTTGACGGTGTGGATGTTGTGAATGGTGAACAGGCAAGGGATGCGCAGCCGTCGGGCCACCCCCGGGATGAGCCCGGTCATCCAGTCGTTGCAGTGGATGAGGTCGGGCTGCACCCGCGGAATGATGTTGTTGACGACTTCCCGTTGAAAGGCCAGGGCGAGCTTGATGTTTTCATCCCCGTACTTCGAGTAGACCCGGTTGATGTAGAAAAACGCACGGTCCTCCGCCAGGTGGACGCGATCGTCCGGCATTTTGCGCTGGATGCTGGTGATCTCCTCTTTCAAAAAAGGGACCAGCCGGTCGCTGAAGATGGAGCGGTAGTCGGGAAGCGCCACGTGCACGTCGGCCCCCTGGTCCAGCAAGGCGCTCACCAAGGCGGCGGATACGTCGGCCAGCCCACCGGCCTTGGCCGTAAAGAAGGCGGCGAGGTTGCCCATGCGGTCCGGCAGGTAGGTGACCTCCGGGGTCACGACCAGTACTCTGGGGTTGCGGCGCGGGGTCGTCATGGCGCCCCTCCTTTCATGTGATTAGTCCGATGCCCAGGTGATCAGTCCCGGTGTCAGTTTGATCCAGGCGTCCCCGTGCGGTGTCGCCCGAACGGAATAGCCGAAGCGACCGGCGGTCTCACAGGATATCTGGCAGCCATAGAGATACCGGCCGTCGCCGCGATCCTCCAGCACCTGCATGGGGATGACGCGGCTGTCGGTGAGCTCCGAGAAGCTTTTGTAAAACCCGACGTAAAGCTCGATGTCGATTTCATCCGGGCGCAGCTCGCCCATGCTGACCTCGGAGGTCACCTGGAATGAATCCCCCACGCGCTGCACCCCCCGGATATCCCGGGCCGGCGGGTCGATCTTAATACTCTTCCAGAGCGAGCGCACCCGTTCCTGCTGGGCGCCGAGCCGCTTGGCCTCCGCTCCGCCGTCGGCCACCAGCCGATCGTACCAGCGGGCCGCCGGGGCATAAAGTTTTCCGGCGTAGTCGGTGACCATGCGCAGGCTGCAAAACCCTTCCATGGCCATCTTCATCGAGGCTTTCATCTTCTCGATCCAAAGGGTGGGCAGATCGCCTTTCTTGCGGTCGTAAAAGCAAGGCACCAACTCGTTCTCGAGGATGTTGTAGAGCGCCTGGCTTTCCACGGCATCCTGATAGGCGTGGTCTTCGTACTCCTCGCCGTTGCCGATGCTCCAGCCCACCCCCTCGCGGTAGCCCTCGCACCACCACCCGTCCAGAATGCTGAAGTTGAGGGCGCCGTTGATGGCCGCCTTCATGCCGGAGGTGCCGCAGGCTTCGAAAGGCCGGCGGGGAGTGTTCAGCCAGACGTCGGCGCCCTGCAGCAGGTGCCGGGCCAGGTGCAAATCATAGTTTTCCAGGAAGACAAATCGATCGCGCACTGAGGGCCGGTTGGCAAATTGGAACAGCTGCCGGATGAGATCCTTGCCCTCGTTGTCGCGGGGATGGGCCTTGCCGGCAAAAATGAACTGCACCGGCTGTTTCTCGCTGTTGATGATGGCCTCCAGCCGCTGCGGGTCCTGGATCAGCAGAAACGCCCGTTTGTAAGTGGCAAATCGCCGAGCGAACACGATGGTCAGCACGTCCGGGTCGAGCGCTTTGTCCACGGCCTCCAGCACTTGGCGGGGAGCGTTGCGGCGCTGGTACTGCACGACGAGCTGTTCGCGGCAGGTGCGCACCAGGCGCGAGCGGTTCAGCTCGTGGGCGCGCCAGAGCTCTTCGTTGTATATCTCCTCGATGCGCCGGATGTTGTCCGGCCGCTGGGACCCCAGGTACCAGTCGGGCCCAAGGTAGCGGTCGAGCAAACCGCCGAATTCGTGGGACACGAACGTGGGGATGTGCACCCCGTTCGTGATGTGGGCAATCGGGACTTCCTCCACCGGGCGGCCCGGCCAGATGTGGGCCCACATCCGGCGGGCGACGCTGCCGTGCAGCTCGCTGACCCCGTTGCAGGCGGCCGCCAGGCGCACCCCCAGGATGAACATGGAAATTGGGCCGTTGTCGTGGGCGCCCTGGGCCTGGCCCCAGGAGAGCAGCTCCGTTTCCGTCACGCCCAGCTTCTCGGCCAGGGGCTTGAGAAAGGGCCTGACCATGTCCGCCGGGAACTCGTCGTGGCCGGCTGCGACCGGGGTGTGGGTCGTGAACACCGTCGTGCGCGGAACGATTTGCAGGGCCGCCTGAAGGTCGATTCCCTTTCCATCGGTGAGCTGGACCAGGCGCTCCAGCCCCGCAAAGGCACAATGCCCCTCGTTCATGTGGACGATTTTTGGCGTTATGCCCATGGCCTGAAGCGCGCGCATCCCGCCGATCCCGAGCAGCACCTCCTGGGCCAGGCGGATCTTGGATTCGGCTGCGTAGAGACGCGCCGTGACCTCGCGGTGCTCGGGGGGGTTTTCCAGGATGTTGGTGTCAAGCAGGAAAAGCGGCACCCGGCCGATAAGGACCTTCCAGACAATCGCATGGATGGGGCCGTCGGCGCCGCGGATGCTCACCCGAATTTCGTTTCCGGCCGCATCCCGCATGCGCTGTAAGGGCAGGCTGAAAAAGTCGGTCTCCGGGTAAGCCTCCTGCTGCAGGCCTTCATGGTTGAGGTATTGGCGGAAATAGCCCTGCCGGTACATGAGCCCGACTCCCACGAGCGGCAAGCCGGTGTTCGAAGAGGCCTTCAGATGGTCGCCGGCCAGGATCCCCAGGCCGCCGGCGAAAAACGGCAGGCTTTCGTGCACGCCGAACTCCATCGAGAAATAAGCGATCTGTTCGCCGGGGCCGAGGGGCAATTCGACTTGGATCTCGGGGTGGTTCACCCGTTTGTCGAACAACCCGCGCACCCGCTCCAGATGGCCGATATAGCTGGTGTCCTTGGCAAGCTTCTCCAGGCGGGCCTGGGGGACCCGGGTGAGAAACGGGATCGGGTTGCGGCCGCACTCGGCCCAGAGGCGCGGATCGATGCGCCGGAACAGCTCGATGGCGTCGCGGGTCCAGCACCACCACATGTTGCGCGAGAGGGTTTCCAGGAATGTGAGGTTCTGCGGGATGTTCGGCTGCACCTGGTACGATTTGAAGTTTCGCATAGATGTCAGTTGGATCCTTAATGAAATTATTTGGGTAAACGCGGCCAGCACCAGTCAGCCGGCGCCATTGGAACGAGGAAGGGTTCGTCAATCGGGCATGCGGTATCCGCACCCACGGACCAACCAGGATACAGGTTCATTCCAGAAAAATCAACAGGTTCTGGGCCTTCATCCTATCGTGTCAATTTCAGCCACACCCGCACCCATTCGCTCGCCCCCCAGGCTTGGGCATCGCAGCCGCGGGTCGTGTGGGGGTAGTCCCCGTCGATGACCTCCGGCAGGTGGCCGAGGCAGCCGCTTTCCAGCAAGCGGATGCTGCTCGTGAGCCAGGACAGCGCCGTCTGCCGCCCCTGTCCGCCGTAGGTCATCGCCCAGGCCTCGCAGTAGGAAGGAAACGGCCAGGTCCAGGCAGTGCCGTTGTGGTAGGCCGGTTTGCGGCGCGTGTCCTCGTCGCCGCTGTATTGCCCCCAGTAGGGCCGGTGGGGGTCGTTGATCAGGTTGCCGTTGAAATGCACCGGCAGCGCACGGTTGACAGGCCGGTCCGCGAGGCTGCGGATGGCGCCGGGCACCAAAAGCTCCTCGCAGGCCCTGAGGATCTGCCGGGCGCGCTCGGGTTCGGCGACGGCGCCCAGCGTGACGGCAAAAAGCTGGTTCGGCCGGAGGTGATCGTCGGCCTTCGCGCTGCGGGCGGCCTGGCCCGGTGCGGCATGCAGGCAGTCGGCGAGGCAGCCGAGGGCCGGCTGCCAGAAAAGCGTCACCAGGGACTCCCGGACCTTATCGGCCAGGGACTTCCAACGGCGCCCGTCTTTTTTGTCGATGCGCGCCAGGAAGGTCAGGGTCGCATGCCAGAACACCTGGATTTCAACGGGATAGCCCTGCCGCGGGCTTCCGGCCGGGAAGTTCGTGTCCATCCAGGTGAAGTGAGACGGGCTGAAAACCAGCCCCGAGTCCGGGTCCATCTTGACCCCGTTGGGCGTGCCGGCGATGGTGGCCCGGGCGATGGAGGCAATGACCTGCTTCACTGTGCGGCCGCCGCAGTCGCTTTTTAGAAACCGGTCGCCGCCCTCCGCCTCCGCCAGCTCCGAGCAGGCCACGGCAAACCACAGCGGGGCGTCCGAGGTGTCCCGGTTGCCGGCGTCGGCGCCGCGGATCATGTTGGGCAGGGTGCCCCGGTCCTCGTACTGCCCGAAGAGCATGAGCACGGCCCGCGCGTCTTCGAAGCGGCGGGCGGCGATGAGCCCGCGGGCAAAGATCAGCGAATCCCGGCCCCAGTCCAAAAACCAGGGATAGCCGGCGATGACCGTCTTGAGGCCGCCCCGGTCGACGACGTAGTGGCCGAGGGATTTTTCGAGCACCTCGATCGGACGCAGGCCCCCCGCCGTTTTGGACTCCAGCGGGGAGCGCTCGGGCAGCAATGCATCTGCCGGCGGGGCGGCGAGCGACGAAGGCGGGCCGGTTTCGGCCAGCAGGTGGACGGTCCGGCTGCCGGTCAGCGGGGCTTCGAAATAGCCCGGGCTGAAGAGATCCGAGTGCGGGTCCTGCCCGCGGTCGGCATCCAGGTCATGGCGGATCATATACTGCCACTGCGATTCCGGCACGAAGCGGCCGTTCGAGATCTCCATCTGCAGGCGGTGGGATGCGTCCGGCTGGAAGCTGAAGCCGCCGGATTCGGCCTTGACCGAATTCCGGAAGTGCTGCTCCGGCCCGGTGAAAGCCTTGGTGGTGTCGTGAAAGCTGCGGCTTTCGATGTCGGGCCGCAGGATCAGCCGGACCGGGGTGGCATCCGTCAGCCGGTCGGGGTCCGCACCGGCCGGGTGGCGATAAAAAGCCAGGCGGACGGCGTTGCGCCTGGGCAGCATCTCCAGCCCGGCGGTGAGCAGCACGTGCTCGCCCTGGCCGCTCGGGATTTTATAGCGCCAGAAGGCCCCGCCGCTGTTGCCCGCGGCAAACGCCTGAAGGCAGTCCAGGTTGATGTCCTGGGAAAACCCCTGGTAGAGCAGCCAGGCCCGGCAGCGCGTGAACATGACCCAGCGGTCTTCGGGGTAATCCGGTGCGAGGTTGGCGGCAAGCAGGGCGTCGTACTTGCTGGCGAGCCCGCCCCAGGCGACCGATGTGCGCAGCATCGCGCCGCGGCCGTTGGTGCCGAGCACGAGCAGCGGCTCCTTGAGCAGCTCGGAGCGGGTGAAGACCCGTTTCACCCGGGCCTCCTCGGCGCGGGGCAGTAGCAGGATGCGGGCTTCCGCATGGCGGGTGCCCGCCGCCTCGTGCGCGGCCACCAGGAGCGACAGGCGCTTGAGCCCCTGGGGGGCGGGGAGTGGCGGGAACAGGCAGAAGAAGGCCCCGTCGGCTCCCCTCCCCCCGTTTTCCGCGATCAGGGTGCGGTCTTTGTCGACCAGCCGCGCTCGGAAGCCGCAGCCGCATTTGACCAGCAGGAAATGACCCGGCGGGATCATGACCTCGCGCCGGAGGTCCCGCGGCCACTGCCAGGTGACGACACGGCTTTCCGTCCCCCCCGGGTTGAACTGCGCACAGAAGGCGACCGGGTCGTTTTTCAGTTCGGCGGCGGCCCGGTCGGCGTCGAAGCTGCCGATGTCCCGGGTGTTCCGGAAGTGGGTGAACACCTGCAGGGCCTTGGATCTGAGCTGCTGATGCTCGATGTGCGGGGGCAAGGCGAAAGAATCGGCCGGCTGCGCCTGCAGCAGCCCGAGGTCGGCCGGGTCCGGGCTCAGGCACCGCACCTGCCCGGGCGCCAGCGGGCAGGTGAACAACGCGCCGGACTCCCGGGCTTCCACCGGCGTTTCCGTGAGCAGGTCGGTGTACATCCGCTGCCGCAGTCCGGCATCTTCCGGGTGCCACGAGGCCTGCCCCGGCCGATCGTGGTCGAGGTTGACCGCCACGAGCAGCGATTTGCCGGTCGGCCGGTGGCGACGCAGGATCACCAGGTGGTTCCCGCCGCCCTGTTCGATCAGCCGGACCTCCGTGCGGTCGTGAAAAGCCGGGTGACGCTTGAGCAGCGTCGCCAGGCGGCGGATTTCCGGCACCTGGTTGACCGGCGCGCCCCAGTTCAGGGGGATGGCCTCGTGGACGTTGATCTTGTCGGCCGCGAGCCACTCCACCCCGTTGGCGAACCCGAAGGCCCCTGCAACGGAGGACAGGGCGCAAAGGGCCGTGCGCATGCGGGCGTAGGCGTGGGACGTCGCCGCCAGCCGCGGGTTGTCGTGGGTTTCGGCGAAGTTCACCGTGAGGCCGTCGGTGGCGGAGATAGCGATCGCTTCCGGCAAATATTGTTCGATCTGGCTGCGGTCGTAGTTCTGGAACAGCTCCGAGTAGGCCCAGTTCAGGTTGGCCGTGTTGAGCAGCTGCCGGGTGACCGAGATCTTGCCGCCGAGCCCCTCCAGCAGGAACGTCGTGTCGGGAAACTGCTCCCGCACGCGTGCCGTGATGTATCTCCAGGCGGGGTGAGGGACCATGTAGCCGGCGTCGCAGCGAAAACCGTCCACCCCGCGGCGACACCACGTGAGGAAGACCTCCGCCATGAACTGCCACAATTTCTGGTGACGGTAGTCGAGCTTGGTCAGGTCCTCCCACTGGACGCCCCAGGCCCCCGGCACCTCGATCCGGCCCTCGGCCGTGCGCGCCAGCCATTCCGGGTGGTTGGTGTGCAGGTTGGCGGCCCACCCGGTGTGGTTGATGGCGATGTCGAGAAACAGACGGGCGTTGCGGCGGTGCACGGCGTCTACGAGTTCGATGAACTGCTCGGTCGGGGTCGCCTTGGGGTCGAAAACAGCCAGGGCCGGGTCGACGCTGCGGAAGCTCAAGGCCGCGTAAGGGCTTCCGAAACGGCCCATCCGGCCGTAGGTGGTCGGCGTGGGGTGGATCGGCAGCAGCATGAGGATGCGACAGCCCAGCTCGCCGAGGATGAAATCGAGCTCCGCGATAAGGTCGCGAAAGGTCCCTGACGGCGGGATCACCGTGTAGCGGGCGGCGTCGAGCACCCGGACGCACTCTTCGCCGGGGGGAGGCAGCGGTTTTTTCCCGGATTTGTTAACACCGAACTGGCGGACGAAGGCGTTGTAGATAATGTTGGCGCAGCAGGATTCCGACGACTGCACGTTCACGCAGGCGTTGGCGCCGGGCGGCCAGACCGGCGAGCTCTCGTTTTCCTGGAGGAAGAAGCACTTGGCTTCGAAGTGGCCCACCTCGCACAGCGCGAGCTGTATTTCGAAACGGTTCTCGGAGACCCGGCGCATGGCAGTGTCGAACCAGTCCCGGCCCAGGGGTGTTTCCTGCAGATGAACGCTGCGGATGATCTCGGTGCGGGTCACGGCCGCGTGGCCGATGTTGGTGCGGATCCAGGCCGTCCCCTTCATCCCGGACGGGACCGTCAGCGCGAATGTCAGAACGTCGCCGCAGAAGCGGAGCGTGTTTGTGCCGGGAACGGGGTCCTGGATCAGAGCGTCGGAATGCTGCATCAATAGCCCCTTAAACGATGGCGTTAGAAGGTTTTGCTACAGCATACCTCAGAATTGTTTGAGAAAAAAGGTGCAATTAGTGTGAAATTGTCTTGAAAAGTCGGAAAAGCACGCTAAGCTGAACAGATAGAGCACCCGCTTTTGCGGGTCGCTGGAGTGCGGTTCGTGTTGCCGGCAGCCGCCGGCGAAAGGAGAAAACAGTTGTTTCGAAAATGCTGTTTGCCGTTGTTCGCATTTGCCTGCATCTCGGTGTGCGGGGTGTTCGACGCCCACCCGCAATCACCGTCGCGCAGCACCCCCGGCCCCGCGTCCACCCGGCTCTCGCTGGTCCAGGCCCTCATCTGCGAGGACATGAGGGACGGGATCCCCTACAATCCCGCCGTGGCTTTTTCGATTTCGACGGGCAAGATCTACTGCTACACCCTCTTTGATCAGATCGCCGAGGACACCGCCGTTTACCACCACTGGTTTTTTCGCGACAAGCCCAGCGCGCGCATCCGGCTTTCGCTGAAACATCCACGCTGGAGCACCTACAGCAGCATCCAGCTGCGGGAGGCGGACCGGGGCCCCTGGAGGGTGGAAATCAGCGACGCCGGCGGCCGGGTCCTGAAAACGCTCCGTTTCAGCGTAACGGATTAGCTACCGATGGAAAACCTGATTCGGTTCTTCGAGGGGTTCCGCTGGCAGGATGTGGTCGACATCGGCTTGAACAGCTACATCCTTTTCCGGTTTTACGTGCTGTTCCGAGGCACTTACGTCTTTCGCGTCCTTATCGGCCTCACCATGCTGTGGTTTTTCCAGCAGATCGCCGGCTACATGGGGCTGATCGTCACGAGTTGGGTGGTCCAGGGCATCGTGGCGGTGGCGGCGCTGATCATCGTCGTGGTCTTCCGCAACG
>Ga0316601_100000848_pt1 | contig 14073 bp, 12 predicted proteins | sample OWC_soil_day5_no_FD_207663 | JGI IMG/M metagenome (GOLD analysis project Ga0316601, IMG submission 207663) | Wetland soil microbial communities from Old Woman Creek delta, Ohio, United States - OWC_soil_day5_noCT | ecosystem: Environmental > Terrestrial > Soil > Wetlands | place: USA: Ohio...
ATGGATTATCAGCTCCCCGCCGCGATCATCGCTCTAAAGCAAGGGCTGGGGCGGCTCATCCGCAACAGCACGGACCGTGGAGTGCTTTCCGTTCTTGATGTGAGGATGATGACGAGCCGGTACGGTCGCTTCTTCTTTGAGAGTCTTCCAAAAATGACTCTTATCCACGATCTTCAAACCATCCACCGCTTTTTCGAGCCCCAATGAGATCCGACGGCATCAGATCTTAGGACGCGACCTTACCCCAAAAGAAAAAATCGAACAGAAATTTTTCACTTAGTGCGAATTTTGTTTTACGTTCTTCAATGTGTCTGGTATAATATGATCGCTGGTACGGAATAATGCCGATAAAGCCATGGAGACTCCTATCGAGTCAGCGAAGTGAATCGTTCAAGATATTCAATCTGCGTACGGACCGTGCCAGTTCGCCGCGAACGAATGAAGCGTACGACTTTTATATTCTAGAATCGGCGGACTGGGTGAACGTGATTCCCCTCACCCCTCGCAATGAGGTGGTGCTGATCCGGCAGTATCGACACGGCATTCGGGAAGGGACTTTGGAAATTCCCGGAGGGATCGTGGAAGAAAGCGACTCGCCTAAAGATGCTGCGCGTCGAGAGTTGATCGAGGAGACAGGCTACAAAGAGTCAGAGATGCAGCTGCTGGGAAGTGTACATCCGAACCCGGCATTCCTGACGAATCGATGTTACACCTTTGTGGCAAAGGGTGTCTCCCGCGTGAAGGAGCAGGAACAGGACGAAAAGGAAGACATTGAGGTGTTGGTGAGACCTCTGAAACAAATTCCCGAGTTGATTCGGGACGGACAAATCACCCATGCCCTGGTTCTGGCAGCCTTCTACCGCTTTTATATGGAGTATCTTCCACGGTTTTAGGGACGAATGCTTCGCTCGATGACTGGACAGAAAAGAACCCATGGCCCTTACAAGTACGCAGTTATCTGCCCTTGAAGTAGAGCTGGAGAAAGAAAGCCCCCTGCCCGAGAGCAACCGGCGGACAGACCTGCCTGTATTGCTAATCCACAACGTGGACGACGCCTGGGAACCGGCCGATTATGAAAAGGCGCTCGATGAAGTCGATGAGCTTGAGAGGGCGTTACGCCGCCAGGGACATCCTGTCACGAACATGCCGGTCTATGACTCTGACCTGGCAAGCCGCCTGAAAAACTACGATCCCGACAAGTATATCGTTTTCAACGGTTGTGAAGGCCTTCCGGGAATCCCGTTCAGCGAAGCCATGGTGGCAAAGACTCTCGAGGCCATGGGATTCACGTACACAGGCTCACCGCCCGAGGTTCTGGCTACCGGATGGGACAAGGCCAAAGTCAAAAAGCGGCTCGGAAGCCACGGGGTGCCTATCCCTGCCTGGAAGATTTTCAGTTCCCCTCGCATGAGCGGGTGGCGAAAGTTTCCGGCCATTGTGAAGCCGGCCCGGGAGCATTCCAGCTGCGGTCTTTCAAGAGAGGCGGTGGTTTTGTCCCATGACAAAATGTTTTCAAGGATCACCTATGTTCTGGGCCAATTCCAGCAGCCGGCCATCGTGGAGGATTTCATTGACGGTCGAGAATTCCATGTGTCTCTTTGGGGCAACCAATCCGTGAAGGTGCTTCCTCCGGCTGAAATGGATTTTACAGCCTTTAGCGATATCGAGGATCGTCTGTGCACCTTTGATGCTAAGCATAAGCCCGACTCATCGGCCTATGAAAAAATCTGCTTACGGATCCCGGCCGCTCTGAGTGAAACGGAAAACAAGGAATTGGAGAGGGTCGCTCGGAGAGCCTACCAGGTGATCGGGTGCCGCGACTACGCCCGCATGGACATCCGTGTGCGCGACGGCGTGTTTTACATTCTCGATGTCAACGCCAACCCGGACATCAGTTCCGATACCAGCATGGCTTTTGCCGCAAAGTTGGCAGGGTACTCTTTTGGCGCCATGCTCAGTCAGATGGTCAATTTCGCCTCTCGCCGGCACCCCTTTTTGCACCGCTAATTTTCCGCCCCAACACACTGAAAATACTTCCCAAAAAGCTGCGGAACGAAAGGCTGAGACCCTGCTGAAACGGGGGTTGAAGATTTTTTTGGGAGGGACTATCTTTTAAAATTGTTGTACAAGACAACACGCGGGTCCCGGTCATGGCATTCTGGGACTCTCAAGTGTCCTTTATTCGGAATAGTTCAGGAGTTGGGAAATGAAGCCCTATGAACAAGGCGCACTGGATGGTTTGTGCGCCGTCTATAGCATTGTGAACGCCACCCGGATTGTTTCCGGAATTGGTGAAGAGGAAGCCAAGGAACTGTTCAAGGAGATCATTCGCTATCTAGAGACCAAAAAGGATCTGGTAAAACTCCTCATAGAAGGCATTGACCTGCTGACGATCGGGGGTATCCTGGGCGAAGTGGTTGGCGACAGGATCAAGAACCGCTACATGCCCTTCAAGCAAAACCCTGACACCCCGCTGGACGAGTTCTGGAATGAAATGATGAATTTTCTGAGCAGTGGGGACCGGAGAGCGATCCTCATCGGGGTCGGCGGCCCCATGTGGGATCACTGGTCGATTGTCGAGTTCATCACAGACAAACAGATCCGCTTTTTTGACTCTTACCGGTTGAAGCGGCTGAACCGGAGCCGGTGTGCAACCATGAGGAGCACCTCGTCGAGGCCTCACGTGCTCAGTCCGACGCACACCTATTTTCTTTCATGAAAGGCCGATGAAAAACGCCCATCTGCTGCGTTCCCCTCGTTCCTCCTCACTGCGGCGTACTGAATTGTACGCCTCATTCGTCGGAACTTCGGGTGCCTTGCATCTGGACGTTTTTGATCGGCCTTAATGACATTCTGGAAACCTGCATCCGTTTCGTTCCTCTGGGAGAAAGCGGTTGCGGAGTACCGAATAACAAAAGATTAAAAACCATCCGTTAAGGAGAATACATGAGCCTTCGTCACGGGTTTGAGAGCCTGTGGGTCCGGGAGATCCCTGAACTGAAAGCCAGAGCAGAGATGTTCCTGTATGTAAGAACAGGAACGGACATGCTCTCCCTCACGAGCGAAGATGAAAATAAGGTCTTCGGCATCACCTTCCGGACGCCGCCATCGGATTCAACGGGAATAGCTCATATCCTCGAGCACTCTGTGTTGTGCGGTTCCAGGAAATATCCTGTAAAGGAGCCCTTTGTAGAGCTCTTGAAGGGATCGCTGAAAACCTTTCTGAACGCCATGACCTACCCGGACAAGACCTGCTATCCCGTGGCAAGCCAAAATGTGAAGGACTTCTACAACCTCGTCAATGTCTATCTGGATGCGGTTTTGTATCCCCGGCTTACACCCTTCGTCTTTCAGCAGGAAGGATGGCATTACGAACTGGACAACCCGGCCGACCCGCTCAACTACAAAGGGGTTGTCTTCAATGAGATGAAGGGGGCCTATTCTTCTCCTGACAGCCTTCTCGCAGAATACTCCCAGCAATCCCTCTTCCCCGCCAACCCGTATGGGTTCGATTCCGGTGGAGACCCGAAAGAAATTCCCAACTTGACTTTTGAGCAATTCAAAGCGTTTCACGAGAAATACTACCATCCGTCCAACGCACGGGTTTTTTTCTATGGCAATGACGACCCCGAAGAGCGCTTACGCCTCGTGAGCGACTACCTGAAAGAGTTCCACCGCATTCCTGTGGACTCCGCAATTCCTCTTCAATCGCCGTTTCCACAACCACGGCGGTTTGCCCAGGCTTTCCCGTCCGGCGAGGAGTCCTTGAAAGCCATGGTCACCTTGAACTGGCTTCTGGACGAGACGTGCCGGGTCGAACAAAACTTCGCCTTTCACATGCTGGAGTACATGCTTCTGGGTATGCCCGGATCCCCGCTCCGAAAGGCCCTGATGGACTCCAAGCTCGGGGAAGACCTTGCCGGAGTCGGCCTCGGAAGTGAACTGCGACAAATGTATTTCTCAACAGGCCTTAAAGGCATTTCTCCTGATCGTGCCGAGGATGTGGAGGCCTTGATCCTCTCGACGCTCTCCCGCCTTGTCCGAGAGGGCATCCATCCCCATACCATCGAGGCCGCACAGAACACGATTGAGTTTATCCTGAGGGAAAACAACACGGGGAGTTACCCCCGCGGCCTGGTGCTGATGCTCCGCAGTCTGACCACCTGGCTTTACGATGAGGATCCTCTTGCCCTCTTGGCCTTTGAGACTCCACTGGAAGCGCTCAAACGAGCGGCAAGCGCCTCCCCTGCTTATTTTGAGAGCCTCATTGACCGATACTTCCTCAACAACGCCCATCGCACCTCACTGCTCCTGAGACCCGATCCGGACTTGGCCAAAGAACTCGACCGCACCGAAAAGCAAGAGCTCCTCAAGGCGCGCTCCTTAATGGATTCCTCTGCGCTCAAGAAAATCGTGACCGATACGGCAATGCTCAAAGAAATTCAGGGAACCCCTGACCCCCCGCAAGTTTTAGCCCTGATCCCCAGCCTCAGGCTTTCAGATCTGGAGCCTGTAAACAAAAGCATCCCGCTGAGCCTGATCCAGGAAAAAGGATGTGATCTCCTCTACCATGATCTTTTCACAAGCGGGATTGTTTACCTGGACATCGGGTTCAACCTCTATGCCCTGCCCCAGAAGGTCCTTCCCTACGTGCCCCTTTTCAGCAGGGCGCTGCTGGAGATGGGCACGGAGGATGAGGATTTTGTGAGCCTCACCCAGAGGATCAGCAGAAAAACAGGAGGAATCCGACCCGCCCTTTTTGCCTCCTCTATTAGGGACTCCCAGCAGGGAAGCGCCTGGCTTTTCCTGCGAGGTAAAGCCATGTTCAGACAGACGCAGGACCTTCTCGACATTTTCCATGATGTTCTTCTGAAGGTTCGCTTGGACAACAGAGAGCGTTTTCAGCAGATGGTCCTGGAGGCAAAGGCGCGGCTGGAAGAAAATCTCGTTCCCAGCGGCCACCAGTACGTCAACACGAGGCTCCGCGCTTTTTTCAATGAAGCGGATTGGGCTGAGGAGCAGATGAAAGGCATCAGCCAGATCTTTTTCCTGCGCACCCTGTCAAAGGCTGTCGAAGAAGACTGGCGCAAGGTGCTTCGCGTGCTTGAAGAGATTCGCACCCTCCTGATCAATCGGAGCGCTCTCCTTGTGAATGCAACAACAGAAGCAAACAGGTGGGTCTCCATCCAGCCGAAGATCGGGGAGTTCCTGGATGGTTTGCCGGTTTCGCCGTTCCAGAGGAAACCCTGGAGCCCAAAACCGATGACGGATTTCGAGGGCCTGACCCTTCCGGCCCAAGTGAATTATGTAGGCAAAGGGGTCAACCTCTATAGCCTGGGATACCGTTATCACGGTTCGGCCCATGTCATCACTCGTTATTTGCGGAACGCCTGGCTGTGGGAAAAGATTCGCCTTCAAGGAGGCGCATACGGCGCCTTTTGCTTCTTTGACAAACACTCCGGCACTTTGACCTTTGTCTCCTACCGCGATCCGAACCTGCTCAAAACTCTCGAAGCTTTTGACGGTTCCTCGGGATTTCTCAAGGATATCAAGATGGGAGAAGATGAACGTATCAAAGGGATCATCGGCACCATCGGAGACATCGACCAGTATCAACTCCCCGATGCCAAAGGCTACACCTCCATGGTGCGCTATTTGACGGGAGAAACTGAAGATCGCCGTCAGAAAATGAGAGATGAGGTTCTCAGCGCCACGAAAAAGGATTTCCAATCCTTCGGCGAGATCCTGGAATCCGCCATGCCCACGGGGGTCGTCAAGGTGCTCGGCTCGGAGACCGCGCTCCTGGAGGCTGATGCGAAAAGCCCGGGCCGGCTAAAGGTGGTGAAGGTCCTTTAGACAAAGAGCTGCATCAGATCACCGGCTTGCGAAGGCGCTTAGTTTCGCTTCGCTGTCGTTTGCCTTCCAGGCGACGTTCTCTTGAGCGCAAGGTGGGTTTGGTTTTGATTCGCTTTTTAGGCTTTTCCCCAGCCCTACGAACCCACTGGATGAGTCTGTCTACGGCATCCTGCCGGTTTCTCTCTTGAGTTCTGAAACGCCTCGCATCAATAACAAGAACACCCTCTTTGCTCACTCTTTTTCCGGCGAGTCGGACGAGCCGTCGCCGGACATCCTCAGGCAGGGACGGAGATCTGGACACATCAAACCGCAACTGGACCGCCGTGGCCACTTTGTTCACATTCTGGCCTCCTGGGCCTGATGAGCGAATGAAGTCAAGCTTCAGTTCCGTTCCGCGGATGAGAATGTCCGGAGTGACTCGAATCATGGCTGTTCCTTTGTTGAGGACTCAGGCAGCGCGGGTTTCACCATGAGAACGCTTTCCTTGCTTATCTGCACGGTTCCCGGCTTTGATCCCGGATGCTTCTGCACGCACCGCGCCCGCGTAACCGATACGGCGACCGTTCCCCCGCTCCTGGCCTTGCTGTGGAAAGCGGCAATGGCAGCAGCCCCTCTCAGGGTATTACGGTCCGGTTCCTGATCAGGTTTTGCTCTCAAAATCACGTGGCTGCCTGCCAGACCTCTCACATGAAACCACCAATCCCGGGGTTTGGCCGCCACAACGCTGAGATAGTCGTTGTCCGCATCGGTCCTTCCTGCCAGCACGACCCAGTCCCCCGGAAGCAGGTATTCGTAAAAGCGAGCTCGGCGCCCCTCATCCAGTTCTTGTTTTTCAGGCATCAGCGGCTTATCCACGGAGCACTATTCTATCAACTCCTGGCAGAGATGGGGGAGAAGATGAAATGGAAAGAAGTCCGAATGGTCTCTCGAAGCGATCGGCTTTGCCTAAACGCCGGGATTGTCCTGTAGGGGACGGCACCTTGGAGGCTTGTAAGGAATGCGATACATCACGTGAATATCGTCCGTGTTGAAGTCATAGATCTCGTAGCGTTCTACTTCTTTTCCCTCCAAGGATTTGAATTGCCCCACAGCTTTGTCTTTGACGACCGTGAAAACTTCCGTTTCTTCTGAATCATAGTCATCAAAATCCTCGGCCGGGAGGCTGTAGACGACCATGAAGTAGCTGATCTCTTCCTTCCCCTGAACTTCGGGAATGTTTTCTACCAGGGACTGATAAAAAACTCCTTCTTCCATGTTTTCCTCGATGGCTTTCGCCTCTCTCCGTGCCTGCAGGGAAACAACCTTGTCGGTTTTGGCCATGCATCCTCCCCCTTGGGTTTGTTCTAGCCTTTAAGACGTGATATTAGGTCAATTGATAGTGTGTGTCAACAGAAAGAACACGCTACATCTTGTAGCCAAATTTAGATAAGTTACAAGCACAGCGGACGAGGGTTGGGACAGAAGTCACGGGTTGAGAATCTAAGACCAAGAACTTCTTCGCAACCCGCCAGGCGGCTAAACCTGCCACAAAGACGGCGGCAAGCCTGCATGAGGCGAGAGGGGTAACTCTTCAACGACCAATGTGAAATGATCAATGTTCAATGAGAGATGATCGGGTTGCGGCCAAAGGCCTGCATTAGACCTTTGATAGTGGAGAGATTGCTTCATGGCCCCGAGCCATGGTCCTCCATTTTCTATTTGCTTAATCGTCCAAGTTTCGGTAAGTAAGCTGCAAGAAAATCTAGAGGCAGGGGCGAGCGGCCATGGCATTCAATTCCATATGGGAAAGATTCTCATATGATCTGGCGATCGACCTCGGGACATCGAACACCCTCATCTACGTAAAAGGCAAGGGGATCGTGCTCAACGAACCCTCGGTGGTCGCCCTGAAAAAGGATGAAACCGGGTTCGATAAAGTGCTGGCCGTGGGCAAAGAAGCAAAGATGATGCTCGGGAGAACTCCTGAGCGCATCGACGCTGTGCGTCCCATGAAGGACGGCGTGATTGCCGACTTCGAGGTGACGCAGGAGATGCTCCGCCATTTTATCCGCAAGGTCCATCATCGCAGAACCCTCATCCGGCCTCGCATCATCATCTCTGTCCCCATCGGCATCACTCCCGTGGAAAAAAAAGCCATCTACGAGTGCGCCAAATCCGCAGGCGCAAGCGAGGTCTTTCTCATTGAAGAACCCGTGGCTGCTGCCATCGGCGCAGGATTGCCGATCACGGAACCCACAGGCAACATGGTGGTGGACATCGGGGGCGGCACAACTGAAGTCGCCGTGATCTCCCTGGGAGGGATCGTCTACAGCAAATCGGTTCGAGTGGCGGGAGACAAAATCGATGAAGCCATCGTCCAGTACATCAACCGCAACTACAATTTTCTGGTCGGGCTGAGCACCGCCGAGGTCATCAAGATGACCATTGGAAACGCCTATCCCGGGGAAAAAGTGGAAACCATGGACGTAAAGGGAAGGGACCTGGTGACCGGAACCCCCAAGATCCTGACCATCGACTCGGATGAAACGCGGGAAATGATCTCGGAGGAGTTGAACACTATCCTTCAGGCCGTCAGGAGTGCTCTTGAACAAATGCCGCCCGAATTGTCGGCGGACATTCTCGACAAAGGCATTGTGCTCACCGGAGGCGGTTCTTTGCTCAAGAACCTTGACGTGCTCTTGAGGGAGGAGACAAAGGTTCCCATTACGGTTTCGGAAAATCCTCTTTTTACCGTGGCCATGGGTGCGGGAAAGGCGCTGGATAACCTCTCCATCTTGAAAGAAGTCATTGTCCGCTGACTTTCCACCGAACCGCTGGCTTTTCCGACGGAGCCCAATGAGCTTTCCCCACTTTCCCCTTGACAGCAACGCATTTCTTACGAAATATTAGCAAGTTGGCAAAGTGAGCTCCTTTCCGGGTGCGGTTTTGCCAGAAGCCGAACCCTCCGGTCTGGGCTTCAACGGTCTGTGGTCGTGGCCCAGGGGCTGAATTGGAAGAGCTGATTCCAGATTGCCTTCAACGTGAAGAGTGGATTTCATCTTATGACTCGTTCGACTCTACTTCGTCGCGTGCAGGGGAACCTCCGCGCTGTTCAAATGCTGATGCTCGCGGCCTGCACCCTGATCCTCCTTCCCGGACGGCTCTTGGCCGCAGAGTCTAAGGAAGCTTTCAGTCTCCAGACCGTGATCAACAAGGCTCAGGACTTGGCTAAGAAGCCCTTCCAGGAACGTCAGGCTCCTGTGCCCGACTTCTTGGTCAAAATGAAGTATGACGAGTGGCGGGACATCCGGTTCGATTCCGAGAAGGCTCTCTGGCTCAAAGAAAAGCTACCCTTCACGCTTCAGTTTTTCCATCCTGGGTTGTACTACACAAAAACGGTCAGTATTTTCACCGTGGATGCTGCAACGACTCAGCCCGTGCCGTTCTCCACAGATCTTTTCAAGTACGGAAAGAACGAGTTCAAAGATAGAGTGCCTCCCAACCTGGGATTTGCCGGTTTTCGCATCCATTTCCCCATCAATGTCGACGCCTACAGGGACGAAGTCGCAGTGTTTCTTGGGGCAAGCTACTATCGCGCTGTGGCGAAGAAACAATACTACGGCCTGTCCGCAAGGGGTCTCGCCATTGACACGGGCTTACCCTCGGGTGAAGAGTTTCCATTCTTCACGGATTTCTGGATTGTGAAGCCTGAGGCAAATGCCAAGAAGCTCACTCTTTACGCTCTCCTGGATTCCGTCAGCGTCACCGGCGCCTACCGGTTTGTGATCACGCCGGGCAAGGAAACCGCGATTGATGTCACGAGTCGGCTCTTCCCGAGAAAGAAAATTGAGAAAATCGGAATTGCTTCCCTCACCAGCATGTTCTTCTACGGAGAGAACGTAAGCCAGAGGCCCATTGATGACTTTAGACCGGAAATCCACGACTCGGACGGGCTCTTGATTGCAACTCGCGCCGGTGAATGGATCTGGAGACCCCTGTACAATCCTCGCACCCTTCTCATGACTTCCTTTCATGCTCCGGACCCAGTCGGTTTCGGCTTGATCCAGCGGGATCTGGACTTTGAGCACTACCAGGACCTGGAGGCCCGCTATGAAACACGGCCGAGCATTTGGATCACCCCGGTAGGGAAATGGGGCGAAGGCCGGGTCGAACTCATCCAGATTCCTACGGACAAGGAGATCAACGACAACATCATCGCCTTCTGGACTCCCGATCGCCTTCCGGAAAAAGGAAAGCCCATCTGGTTTTCCTACCGAATGCTCTGGCATTACCCGGGACCCAGCCGACCGCCTGCAGGCCGTGTGGTGGCCACCCGAATTGCCAAGGGGAGAAACGATAAGACGAAGATGTTCGTCATCGATTTCGCGGGAGAGCGACTGGAGTCCCTTCCGGCGGACAAACCGCTCACGGCAGTGGTCACCGTGGAGCCCAGAGGAAGGCTCATCGAGCAACAGCTTTACAAGAACAGCGTCACGGGCGGTTGGAGGCTCGCCTTTCAGATCAGCTTTGAGGAGCCCAGTTCCTTGGAAAAAGTCCTTCCCACCATCCGAAGGCCTGTCGTGGAACTGCGGGCTTTTCTCAAGCTCGGGGACAATGCACTGACAGAAACCTGGAGCTACCCCTATCAACCGTGAGGAATCTTCCATGAGCCCGCTTCATGATAAAAACTGGCAGAGGGCCCAACAGCGAGTCCTTGCGTATCTTCGATTCCTGAACCTGCCTTCGGTGGTCAACCTTGAGCTCGCCCTGCAAGCACTGAACCGAGCCAGATCCCGGCTGGAAGAGTCCCCGGAATCTCATCCCATCACCGAATCATGGAGGGCCCTGCAGGCCATCCTCGTCGAACAAGCCTCCCCTGAAGCGCGAGACCTTATTGCTCCGAAATCCATGATCCCTCCCTTGGCCAAAGTTCACAGCCTTTGCGGGGAGATCCAGTCTATGCCTCCGTTGAATCGGGGCTCTATGGTCCCCGGCAGATTAAGATGATGGCAGAACAACCTTTAACGATGACATTGGGCCAAAGGTCATGAATCCTCCTTCTCTCGATAAAGAATGGGAGAACGCTGCGCGCCTGAGAAGGATTCTTCTTCTGGCGCTCATCATCGCAACCTCGATAGTTGCGAGCGCCCACATGGCCGACATCCTCCCCCATCGGGGCTCCACCCGACTGGAGTTTGTCATTGTCATCGTGTTCGCTACCCTCTTCGCCTGGATCTCCATCGGATTCTGGGAAGCCATGGCAGGGCTCTTTACGCTGGCCCGGCGTGTCGATCGGTTTTCAATCACCCTGGGCGTCGAGGAGGGTCAATCTCTGGAAGGGACCGGTGCCCGGACGGCGATTCTCATTCCCGCAGCCAATGAGGAACCGGAGCGGGTGCTTGCCGGTATCAAGGCGACCTATCAGTCTCTGGAGGGCACAGGCCAGATCCGGCACTTCGATTTCTTTATCCTCAGTGACTCAAGCGACCCTGACCGGTGGGTCGAAGAGGAGATGACCTGGGCGGAGACCTGCCGCTCCCTTGGGGCTTTCAACCGGATTTTCTATCGAAGAAGAAGGGTGAACCTCAAGCGCAAGAGCGGAAACATCGCCGACTTCTGCAGGCGGTGGGGCAAGAACTACCGCTACATGATTGTCTTCGATGCAGACAGCGTCATGGCCGGAAATACCTTGGTTCGGATGGTTCAGGCCATGGAGCGGCACCCCAAAGTCGGGATTCTCCAGACGGCACCTCTTGCCGTGAACCGTGAAACCTTGATCGCCCGCACACAGCAGTTTGCCAACCACGTGTACAGCTCCATGTTTGCTGCCGGACTTCACTTTATTCAGCTCGGCGATTCCCACTTCTGGGGCCACAATGCCATTATTCGAGTCGAGCCCTTTATGCAGCACTGCGGGCTTCCGGAGCTGCCGGGCAAGCCCCCGCGGGGCGGGTTCATCATGAGCCATGATTTCGTCGAGGCGGCCTTTATGAGAAGGGGCGGATGGGAAGTGTGGCTCGCCTACGACCTTGGCGGCAGCTATGAGGAGGTGCCCCCCACCCTGCTCGAAGAACTGAAGCGGGATCGACGGTGGTGCCAGGGAAATCTTCAGCACATCCGTATCGCCTTTGCCAAGGGATTGCTCTCAGCCCATCGCGCCCTTTTCCTCCACGGCGCCATGTCTTACGGCGCTTCCCTGCTCTGGTTTGTGTTCATCGCCCTGAGCACGGCGGCGGCCTTCAACGAGGCATTTCGCACTCCGGTTTATTTCCCTGAGGGCCGCACCCTCTTTCCGGATTGGCCTGTGTGGCATCCCCAATGGGCTCTAACCCTTCTGGGGACCACGGCCATCATTCTTTTCATGCCCAAGCTGTTCAGCATTCTCCTGATCCTTTTGAAGAAAGATCAGGCTCGCCAGTACGGAGGCAGTCTAAAACTCCTGGCCAGCCTGGTTTTGGAGGTTTTCCTGTCCGCTCTTTTCGCTCCGGTGAGGATGCTCTTTCATAGCAAGTTCGTTTTCATTACACTCCTCGGCCGACAGGTGGGTTGGGGTCCTCAGCAGAGAAGTGACCTTGGAACCGGATGGCGCGAAGCCTTGCGATTTCACGGATTCGGCACACTGCTTGCCCTGCTCTGGGCAGCGGCTTTGTTTTTCATCAACCGTTCCTTTTTCTGGTGGAATTCACCCATCTTTATCCCCTTGATTCTGTCCATCCCCCTGTCCGTATGGTCCAGCCGCGCGAGTGTCGGCCGGATCTTCCGAATGCTCGGTCTGCTCCTCATACCGGAAGAGACGAAGCAACCTGAGGAACTCAAATCGCTCGAAGCAAGTCTTGCGTCCAATCAGAACACCTTTGCCTCATTCCCTGAGGCAGGCGGGTTTGTGAGGGCTATCATCAATCCCATCGTGAATGCGATTCACCTAGCGCTTTTGCGGGGCAAAGAAAGAAAAATCACGCAGGCGATTGCATCAGGCAGGGCCGGTCTTCTTGAAAAAGCACTCTCTCAAGGACCGACTGCTTTGAGCCCAAAAGAGAAAAGGATCATCCTGTATGATCCCGTGCTCCTTAAGGAACTGCATCGCCAGGTTTGGGAAACGCCTGATGACAGGATCGTGAAGTTGTGGGGGGGGATCAGCTGGCATTAGGGTCATTACCGAATTATCGCTCGACAATCTCGCTTTTGATTCCTCTGGAGTTCAACTCAACAGACGACAGACCCTTTATAGCGTAATCGATGCTCTGAACCGATTCGAGATAGACGGAGTAGGGATAAGCGATTCCGCTCGCGCTCACGTGGGGAACGGTCTTGGCAGCCGCAACCTCCTTGGGCTGCAAGCCTGTTTGAGGCGTCTCAGCCTTCTTGGTAACTGCCGGCTGCTGAACGGGCGGAGGAGAAGCCTGGGGTTGGCTCTTCACATGCTGCTGGACCGGCGCTGGCGGCGGCGCAACTTTAACCGGCGGTTGTGCCGGAGAAGGTGGTATTTCCACCTTTGCGACTGCCGGGGGTGCAGGGGGAGGTGTCGGTTGAGGCGGCGTCACAGTCTGTGCCGGTTTTGCCTGAGGCGCTGAGGGTTGGGCTGCTTTGGGTGTGACCGGCTTAGGCTTTACACTCGGTTTTCCAACGACTTTTCTCGACGCTGGGCTTGAGGCTCTCCTCAGCCAAATATTTTTGACAGCTCGTCCTGGTGAAAGACGGGCAACGCGCACTCTCGGGAGGCCTTGATCAGATTCATCCCGTTCTTTTTCGGGATCATCCTACCGATTCGGGTCGCCGGAATCCCGGCTTTTAACAGCTTTTTGATCACCTTTTCCGATGCAGAATGTGAGACCGCAACCAGTAGAGAGCCAGAGGCAAAGGCACCTAGGGGATTGATGCGACAGTATTCGCAAAGCAGGCGGGTTTCTTCGGTCAAAGGAATCCGTTCGGCATATACTTCCACGCCAAGACTGCTTGCCGTGGCCATCTCGTAGATCCCCGTCGCCAGTCCCCCTTCTGTGGGATCGTGAAATGCGTGAACCTCTGAAATACTTCCCAGCAGGGTCGCTTCCTTCACAACGCTTATTCCGGGCTCGCGGAGGTACTTTTGCGCCTTGCGGATGAATTTTTTGGGAAACGAAGATTCCAGTTCCTTTGCCTTTTCAAGAGCAATGATCGCCGTAGCCTCTATGGCTGCGGACTTCGTCATCACCAGGTCATCCCCTTCCCGGGCGCCCGAAGTGGGTTTGAGGTGTTCTT
>Ga0316601_100000850_pt1 | contig 14067 bp, 12 predicted proteins | sample OWC_soil_day5_no_FD_207663 | JGI IMG/M metagenome (GOLD analysis project Ga0316601, IMG submission 207663) | Wetland soil microbial communities from Old Woman Creek delta, Ohio, United States - OWC_soil_day5_noCT | ecosystem: Environmental > Terrestrial > Soil > Wetlands | place: USA: Ohio...
GGGTCTTTAATAAGCCTTGCAACAGAGAATACTTTAGTATCTGAGTACTCTGGAAAATAATCCTGTGAATGTACTCCTGTAACATAAGGTCTCCCATTGCATTTCATTGCTTCAATGTACCAATCTGTTTTTGAAAAATCATAATCATGAAGGGAATAAGGATTAGCATCTTTTCTTACCCCAGATACAAGAACCTTATCAGTTACTAGTATAGTACCTAATATGTCTTTACGGGTAAGGAGCATATAATTAGACAATTCATCCTTTAATGCTACTTCCGCTAAAAATCTTTCATATTCTGAATCACCTTTAGCATTATTTTTTAAAACCGTATCTAAATAGGTTATAAAATCCTTATTATAATAAGGCATAGTGGTTATGCCGTTTAAATCCTCTAAATATGAAGAGATGTTTTGGGATATGGCTTCAAGATGATCATCAATTAACACACTAATTTGTTTAGTAAACTGAACCTTTAAATATGAGGAAATAATAAGCATGCTAACAATAATAGGAATAACAAAGCTAAAAAAATATATAAATATAAACTTTAATTTTATAGAATATACTCTCTTCATACCATCCTCCAAAAATAAAATTAAAGGCAGCTTATATAAATCCTATAAAGCTGCCATTTATAATTCTTATCTGATTTTCCCTTATATTCCTTATTTTATCATCATTTAATAGCACTGTCCACCATTCCCTTAACGAAGTATTTTTGAAGAAATACATACAATATAGTTATAGGAAGAATTGCTATAACAGCCGCTGCTGCCGCCACATTAGGATTACTGCCAGTTTGACCGAAGAAGGAGTAAATTGCTAAAGTTAATACCTTCTTATCTGGAGTTTGGAGGAAGTACAGTGAAAATTGGTAATCGTTCCAAACTGCCACTCCAGTTAGTATAATTACCGTTGCGGTAACAGGCTTTAATAGAGGAAGTATTATTTTATAAAATATCCTATAGGTGCTGCAGCCATCTAAGGTAGCTGCCTCATCTAACTCTATTGGTATGGTTTTTATAAAATTAGTGTATAAGAAAATACTTAATGGCAATTGAAAAGCAACTTGAACTATCACTATTCCCCAGTAAGTACTTATAGCCTTAAGAGAAGCCATAACTGAATACAGTGGAACTAAAAGGCTAAGTGGGGGTATCATCATTACAGCAAGTATTCCAGTAATAACTTTTTTATTAAGCTTTGACCTATTTCTAGCTAGTGGATAGGCCGCCATGGCACCAATTAGAACGATAAGGATTGCAGATAAAAAGGTAATTATTATTGTATTTTGAAAGGCTACCATCATTCCACCGGTTTTCACTGCAATACTATAATTTTCAAAGAAGAATTTCTTAGGAAGGAGCCAATAGGACCTGAAATCTCCCTGCCTTGTAAATGAAGCCACTAAGGTTATATAAATTGGTATCATATGGAGTAAGGCTATAATTACTGCAAGGAGTGTTTTCCACCATGTTTTTTTCTTCATTAAAACTCTACCTCCTTACTTATAAAGACCTTCTGCATTATCAAGGTTACTATGAATATTACTGCGAAAAGAAGTATTCCTATACAAGCTGCATACCCTGCATTTTGCCCTTGAAAGTAAGTGGCATTTATTAAGGTTGAAAGTGAATGAGTGGAGTAAGCAGGATTACCATCTGTTAAGGCTTTAATTATGTCAAAGAGCTTTAAACCTCCAATAAGATTAAGAGTTACACTAGTTACTATGGCAGGATATAAAAGTGGCAAGGTAATTGATTTAAATTGCTGCCATGAGCTGGCGCCATCTATTGTTGAAGCCTCATAGTACATTTCCGGTATACTTTGAAGACCTGCTAAATAAATAACCATAGATATTCCAACATATTGTATTGTATTTATAAAGATTAAAAGAGCAATTGCAGTTTGAGGCTTGGAAAGCCAAAATATAGGCTGTCCCCCAAAGAGCTTTATAACATCATTTAGTGCACCACCATCGTATCTTGTCATAAAAAACCACATATACCCCATAACTATTGCTGAAATTAATACAGGAAGATATATGAAGGTTCTTGCAAAGCCTCTCATTTTAAAGGATTTATTTAATAAAATAGCATATGAGAGGCCTAATATTTGTTGAAAAAATGTACTTCCAAAACCATATAGCAAGGTATTAATAAGTGCCGTTCTTACATTGTGGTCTTTAGCCATATCTAAAAAATTTGTAAAGCCTACATATTTATAACTCTGAGAATATCCATTCCAGTTGGTGAAGGCTATTCTAAAGCCCTTTAAAAATGGATATACTATAAAAACAACCAACAAAATCAGCGCTGGAACATACATTAAATTAACCCATTTGTAATGTTTCTTCAAGCGAATCTCCCCTTTAAGAAAGCAGGCTAAATATAATTTATATTATAAATCTTATTTAGCCTGCTAAAATTTTAATAAGCTATTATATTATTGTTTTCTCAGCTGATCATAATCAGCTTTAAGCTTATCACGGACTTGATCAAAGTTCATTGAGTGGAAAAGCATTCCGCTTCCTGTTTTACATAGAGAATCCCACATTCCATTTGGAAGATAATCTCTGTCAAAATATCCAAAGGACTTGAATTTTTGTGCGTTCTCAAAATATGAGGTTAATTTTCCAGCATCTGTCTTATATCCTTCGCCAACAAGACCTGTTGGATTTAAGTCTCCTGATGCAATCAAATTAACATTTTCTGGTTTAGCTAAGTATTGTAAGAACTTTAATGCTTCTTCTTTATTCTTGCTGTCCTTCCAAATACCAGCGGCCATCTTTTCGCCACAAATTACAGTTGGCTTATCTTCAGCTGTTGCTGCTGGAAGGGGCATAAATCCCATATTGCAATCTGCCTTAAGCTTTAATACATCTCCTATTACTGAGTTACCAAAGAATGCAAAAGCTGCGTTGCCTTTTGCTAGGTTTTCTGAAACAGCTACATAGGTGCCTTCTTTAGCATCTGCATTGAAATATCCTTCCTTATCAAAGGATGTAAACAAATCATATGCTGGCTTGTAGTTATTCCAATCAAAGGAACCATCTTTAAGCTGAGTTCTAAAGTTTTTGCTATCATTAGTTACAAGGAAGGATGGAAGTACCCAATCAAAGAAGTTTCCTATAGTCCAATCGTCCTTTGCTCCACCTAGATGTACTGGGATTTTACCCTTTGCTTTAACTTTTCCACAAGCTGTTTTAAAGTCGTCCCAAGTTTTTATGTCATTAGGATTAACTCCTGCTGCATCTAAAACGTCTTTATTATATACAACACCTGCTACATCCACGTCCATAGGTAAAACGAATATCTTGCCATCTTTATTTGAAACAATTGGTTTGATTAGAGGATTAATCTTACTTGCCCAAGGTTGATCCTGTAATGGAAGCAAGTATTCGCTATATCTAGCTACTGACCATCCATGAGTAGTAAAAATATCTGGTAATTGTTTTGCTGCCATCTTTGTTTTCATTGTTGCTTCATAATCAGGAAGAGTATTAATTTCAACATGTACATTAGTTTCTTTTTCATAGTTAGCTGCTATTGTCTTCAAATTTGTAACTGTTATTGTTGTTGGTGTAAAATTAACTGCCATATTAATTGTTACCTTTTTCTTTGAGCCCCCTCCAGAAGTGGTTGTGGAATCATTTGAGCAACCAGTAATACCTATGGTAGTTGCACAAAGGGTTAACGCTAGCATTGTACCTAAAAGTTTCTTTTTCATAAAAATTAATCCCCCTTTACTTTTATGTAAATATGATCAGTGGCTCCCCGCCCTGTAAATACATGATAACATTTACATTATGATAAACCTATGTACTAAAACTACGATTTTCAGGCTGTATTTTACACTGTTATGATTTTGTCGCAGTATATTTTTGTGTTCAAGAATAAATAAAAACCAATGGAAATTATTATTGTCCAGGGAAGTAAATATACAACTCCAAATAACAAAACTTGTATTATACACATTAAAACAACGTACTTTAAGTTTAAGTGAATAGTGCTTAAAGATTTCATTATTAAATCTGCATATTTTATTGCATCCTTCTCTGCATAGATAATAAATACTATTTGGAAAAACAAAATAAACTCAAAGCATATTAAATACATTATTGAAAGGGCTACAAAATTAAGATTAATTAATAGAGGCAGCTTGTAAATTGCAATAATTACAGCTATAAACCATATTGTTATGATTAAAGAATAAGGCATCTTTTTAATAAAGGCTTTAAAGTAACATTTTGTAAGATCCTTAATCTCCATAGAATTGTCATTGCTTTTCAAGGTTACAAAAGCTTTATAACCTGCTGTTATAGCAGTTCCACAAGTTATTATAGGTGTCGCTGTTATAAGCACAAGACAGCTTATATAAATCAGATAAAAGACTATTTCTCCATAATAAAGAAATTTTTGTTGATTAATCTTCATAAAAAATCACCATCCCCTTATAATTTTACCAATTACAGGGGGATGGTAACAAGAAGTTTAACTACAATTTACAGGCTATTTTCTACACAATACTCATAAAAAGTAGTAGGATATTTATTATACCTGCGACTTTCTTAAAGTTATCTATAATCACTTCTTCAGTGACCTAAATAATTACTAGTTATTTTTTTGAAGCTATATACTTGTTAACTTCCTTCTCCAATATGTCAAATGGTATGGAACCATTTTTCAATACTACATTATGGAATTCCTTAATACTAAACTTATTTCCTAATTCCTTCTTAGCTTTTTCCCTAAATTCTAATATCTTAAGCTCACCAACCATATAGGAACAGGCTTGACCTGGGTATACTATATACCTATCTATTTCCGCCATGTTCCCTGCTGCACAATTTTTTCTCATGTACTCAGCTGCCTGTTCTCGTGTCCATTTTTTATAGTGAATACCTGTATCTACAACCATTCTCCCTGCTCTGTACAATTGTGATTGAAGATATCCTATTTGGCAATTTACATCATCATATAAGCCATATTCATTTGCTAAGGTTTCAGCATATAATGCCCATCCTTCTTCAAAGGCAGTAAAACTCAAATTTTTTCTAAAAACAGGTATATCCTTTATCTCATTTTGAATAGACAGCTGAAAATGGTGGCCTGGTACTCCCTCATGGTAAGCAAGTGGTTTCATTGATTCCTTACAACCATTCATGGATAAATTCACAAGAAAAACTCCTGGTCTAGAACCATCTAAACTTCCTGGCATATACGCATTAGGAAATGACTGCTCTTTATATTTAGGTACCGCTTCAAGTTTAAGCTTTGTAATAGGTTTTATGTCAAAGATCTCTGGAATTTTTTTATCAACCTCATCTAAATAAAGCTTATATTTATCGAAGGTTTCCTGTCCAAAAATTCCTTGAGAATAGCACATTCTAACACCTTGAGAAATATCGTCACCAGTATACCCAATTTTAACAAAGAGTTTTTTTAGTTCACCTTGAATTCTTTCTACTTCCTTAAGTCCTAAATTATGCACTTCCTCAGGGGATAAATTTGTTGAAGTGTGCTTTTTTAAGAGATACTCATAATACTTATCACCATCTGGTAATTTCCACACCCCAACTTCCTTAGGTGCCTTGGTTTTTAAATTCTTCATCACATTATTAAGTTTCTTATATGAAGGAATTATTGTACTATCAATTTGTTTTTCCACTTCGTTGCATAATCTTGTTTTATCTTTTTCACTTATGTCTTTCACCTGTGAAAGCTTATCCTTAAAAGTAGTATATAGCTCATTATAATTAGCTTTAGCACTTGTAAACATATTAATTTGACTAATAGTTTCATCAACAATGATTTCTGGTGGAATCACTCCTGCTTTTTCACTAAGTTTTACTTGCTCGATTATTAAATCAATTTTACTATCAAATTTTGATAGCCTTGCAACATAGTCTTCTGCATCCTTAATATTTTTAACGTCATGTAAGCTTATCATGTAATCTATTAAATCACTTTGCTTCCCATTAAACTGATTAACTACATAATTATAGCGATCAAATTTCTCTCCATCTATGGAATTATTAAGATACCACTCTAAAACCTCTGATGATAACTTCTGTGTTTCTGTTTGCCCACTCTTATCATAGCTTTTTAAATCCTTAAGAAATTCTTTGTTCAACTTCTCAGTTTCTTTAATAAATCTCTCAGAGAAATCTGTTAATTCATCATTTTTAGTAGAAACGCCATACTTTTTCATATCACCTAAGTAAGATATAGTTTCTGGGTCTCTATCTACGGTTACTCTAAAATACTCATCAAAAAACTTGTCAATGATAGCTGGTTTCTCATACTTTACCACTTGTTTTTTTATTAAAGATTTCTTAATTTCTTCTTTCACCATTGTTTTAGGCTTCTTTAAGTAAGCATACATACCTGAACTAGCAACACCAATGCAGACCAAAGATATTACTGCTATTTTTAATTTTTTCATACCCTAAATCACCTCCCAATTATACATACACTTTTATGTACGTATAACAATTGGAAAAAGTTTGCATTTTGGTGTTTTTTATTTTACTTGGGAATCTTCATCTCAAAGAGAGCAAAGACTCCTCCACCCTCTAATAGGAATTTATCAACTATCTCAAAGCCTAAACTTTTATAAAGGCTGCATAGTTTTTTATTATTCCATCCAGTGTCTAATCTTAAATAAGGAACATTTTTCTTTTTACATTCTTCTATTGCGAACTCAACCATTTTCTTAGGTAATCCCATTCCTGCATACTCTCTTCTAACACACAATTTGTGCAAGTACCCTGCTTCATTCTCTTTTGCCTTTGGCCAAAAGAAAGTATCACTCCACTGGAGTATCATACAGCAAGCATCATCTCCGTCAACTTGTCCTAAACAAAACTCATCTTCACTGGAATTTACCATTAACTTTTCCCTTGTAAGGTACTCATCTTTCCAGACATTTAAACCAACTGAACGGCCCCATCCTGCAACTTCTTTCATAACATCAATTGATTTTTCCACTTCTCCCTTTACTACTTTGAAATTGTTTACCATGAATAATCCTCACCAAAACGACTTGTTTCCTTTAGCACCTCTTTAACTATTTTTGCTAGTTGATCATACTTAGTATGATCAACTAGTCTAAAGTATAAGCCTTTTAAGAAAAGAATTACATTATGTTCAATAAATAAATAATCAGGAACTATACCTTTTTTTTCTCTGTTACCAATGCTTCTAATCCATTCTTCAATTTCTTCTACAGGAATTATATCTCTTTCCAAAACCGCCTTAACAGCCGATATCATACGCTCATCCTCGTTGTTAATATATCCGTAGTAATTTATTTTAATTTTTTTATGTATTGAATCTAATATCTCTTTTAGTCCTTCATATCCTATTATTTGACATTGTGCAAGTTCCTCCAGGGCATCAGCACCGTGGGCAGCCCCATGAGCCCATCTTTTACCTTCTACAAAGCCTCTTACATCCCTGTCCTCATTATAAAATTTCAAAACTGTATTAAAAGCTTTTAAAATATCACTATCAGATAAAAGTTTCCTGTGCTTATAGATGATACATGCAGCCACTTCAACGGAAAAAGTCCTGCCAAAAACCGTATCATTAATTTCTCCCAATCCATTAAGAATATGTTTTTCGTCTAATGCTATCATAAATATATCATGTGCTTCTTCAAATGTCAGAACATCCTCCATTATCCAGTTTGCCAGAACGCTAAAAACCAAATCATCACGCAACTCACCATCAATATCTCCTATATAATCCATCATATCTAAGGATAATTTTAATGGGTTCATGCCCTCTGGTACTGCATATTGGTTATCCTTTATATTTCTTAATAATGTCTTTAACGCTTTCTTATCCATACATTTCCCCAACCTCTCAATATTTTGTTGAACCCATATAACTCTCCACTCACATACTTCTTTCATGCCTATCTTCATATAAACACTTCTAGCAGCTGGGTTATTGTAAAACAAATATGAATGTTTGCCTTCTTTCAATAACATTTCAAATAGGCCTATTAATGTTTCCGTACCGTAACCCAAGTTTCTATATTTAGGGTTTGTTACCACACCTGCGATAATAGCACTTTTTTCACCCTCCATGATTGTTGAACAGGACGAAACCATTTGATTATCAACACTTAAATATGCTGTTCTTTTATTATTTCTGTTGTTTATCATGTTGTTTTTTATAAATTCACCCTTGTCTTCAGGAATACAGCCCCAATATTCCTCAGAGGTCATTAATAGCTCATGGAGCATTCCTAATTCTTCTTCACTGTTTATGGCATTTACAGATAAATCCCTATATCTCTTTCCAACTGAAATATTCTTAACAACACCCATATATGACAATGTATCTTCTTTCACATCAACATAAGGTATAAACTTTTCAATTAAACTGCTGGGACCTGATAATTTCATAAAATTTAATTTTTTTATGATGTCCTTATAAACTTCTACAGACCTATCTTCATTTGAGTAGTAGGTTATATTATTAAAATTATTTAATAACATAGATACTAATTTATCATTTTCATACTCTCCATAAACATTAAACCCCTCACCCTCATATTTGTTTCTTAATAAGTCATCGATAATAAAATAATAATCCCCTATGTTCTTGCCAAATAACTCCACAATTTCCTTATGATTATCAACTGTTAACTTATGTACTTTCATAAAATCCACTCCTTTTAATTGTAATTTATAATTTTCTTCATTTATCAAAGATAATTTAGTTTACTTATTTTTAATGCACTTATTATACTCATCCTTTGTAAGAGCATAATATAACTCCCCGTCATACCCACTGTACTGAATATCATCCACCTGAAGAATTTTTTCAAATTTCATTCCCATTTTTTCAATTACCTTTTGTGAAGGTATATTATCAGGTTTTACTACTGCAATAATTCGATTTAGTCCTATTACTTCAAATCCATATTGCAGCATTGCCTTAGCTGCTTCAGTAGCTAATCCTTGTCCCCAATATTCGCTGGATAAGCCATAAAATATTTCAACATCTTCTGGGTTGCAATCAAGCGAACCTAAACCACACCAGCCTATTACTTTTTTACTTTCCTTATCTGCTACAGAGACACCGAACTTAATTATGTTTTCTGGTGTGTTTTTTTCATAACAGTACTCAACCATCCATTTAATCAAGTCTTTTACCCATTCGTATGACATCACACCTTCAGGTATGAATGCCATAACTTTTTCATCACTATAAATTTTATATAAATCGTCATGGTCCTCAAGAGAATATGGTTTAATAATTAAGCGCTCAGTTTCAATATAAATATCTTTAAACATGATATAAACTCCCCCTTTAAATTAGCGCCACTTAAATAATGAGATAAAGCCCTTATTACTTCTTGATAATCCAAATCTAGTATAAAAAGATTCTTCAGAAGGCTTGGTTATGAGTATAGGATTCAAATTATTTTCATCAAGAAGTTCCATTACCTCTCCAAATAACTTTGTACCAATACCCCTTCCTTGATAATCTCTATGAACAAGTAATCTTAATATATAAGCATGCTTGATACCATCAGAAAGTATCTGTGCAAAGCCTATTAGTTTATTGCAATCATCTCGAACAGTAACCCATCCCCAAGAAAAACCTAAAGACTCTTCTAGTTTCTTTGGGGAGCTAAGTCCCCAGCCAATTGTTTTTAACAAATTATTTAATTCATTAACATCTATTTTTTCATTTCTTTTAATTTGCATTTGTATTTCTCCTTTACATTTCACCTCATATTAATTTTTCATATAGTTTAAACCAGTTCAACCCGTAGTTTCCAAGTCCCAAGTCAACTGTATCAATGTATTTAAAACCACATTTTTCATACAGCCTAATGGCAGGTATATTACCTTCGTAAACATCCAACCTAATTGATTTAGCTTGTGACTTAATACCTTCTTCAATAGAAAAATCCATTAATGCTTTACCTACACCACATTTCATAAAATTAGGATGTACCACAAATGTATATATAACAAAAACCTCTGAATAATCAGACTCAAAGCCCCATTTAGCTTCATAATATGCAGGTTCAGGCACATGACTTAAAATAACAGAACCAACGATTTTTCCATTATGCCTTGCTACATAAAGATTCCCCTGTTTTATTCCATCAATTGCATTTTGTCTAACAGGATATATACCCTTTTTCCATCCAGGATAATTTACCCCTTCTTCCAAATAGTCATTCAAATCATTATAAAGTTGTTCTAATTCATCAATATCCTTTTCTTTTCCCAAATCAAAAATCATATCCATATGTGTATTGCTTTTATATTTTTGCAAATATTCTTCTCTTGTAAGCAAATAAAAAGGCTCACCGTTAAAGAAATCCAATTCCTCTGGAAGTCCCCCTAAAAAATATTTGAATTTTAATCCCATATTTTCAATGACCTTTTTAGAAGCAATGTTGTCTGGCTTATGAATAGCTGCAATTTCATTTAAGCCAATTACATTAAAACCATAATCGAGTAATGCCGCCGTTGCTTCTTTAGCATAACCTCTTCCCCAATAGTCTCTTCCTATTAAATAATAGATTTCCTTTTCCTTAAGACCACAATTGGATGTTCCTATGCCACACCATCCGATGTGAGTACCACTTTCCTTTAAAGTTACATTAAAGGAATACTTAAAATCCTCATCAAAACCTACCCCATAGCAATCAATTAGCCAATAAAATAATCCTTTATAATCTTCGTAAGACATAACATCCATATCCAAGTATTTAAATAGTTCTTTGTTTTGCATTAATTTAAAGCAATCTTCCAAATCCTCTTTTACATAAGGTCTAATTATTAATCTCTCTGTTTCAATTCTCATTTCTTTTACTGTACTCATAATTCCCATCCTCCTTAATTCCTCTAATCTTTTATGTTGTCATCATTCCAGGTATCATGTATTCCCCTTTTACTCCTAAATCCCCTCTTACAAAAGGATTGCAATCGTCAATTTTGTATTCTCTCATTTTATAATTAAATCCTAGCCAATCTGGATTAAAATCAAATTCAATAATATGAACACCCTCAAAGCAAAGATGTGGTGCAATCTCCTCAAAAGTTACATTTCTTTTAGCTACAATATCATATATCATGAGCCTATTATCCTTCTGCTTTGCAACAAACATTAAATCAAGCTGCGGTATTTCGTAAATATTGTTTTCAAAACTATAGAGTAAATGAAACCAATCTATAGAATATTGATTTAAACAATCTAAGATCTTTGAGTACTGATTTCTTTCTTTTAAATACATATCAACCTTCGGATCCTTTATATCAAGTTTTATCATCTCACCTTGGTTTTGCAGCTTACATTCAATATAAGGCTGCTTATACTGAAAAGGCTTGAATCCGAATTTAGGATAAAAGTCCACTACGCTGTTGCCACCATGTAGAAAGGCAGGTGTATCTGGATATTTAGCGAGAATATGCTCCATTATCTCTCTAGATAAGCCTTTGCCTCGATACTCCTCTCTTGTTGCTACCCCTCCAAGCTGCAAAACTTCCTTCTTTTTACCATTTATAAGCATTTTCATTTTAAAAACTGATATCTGGGCAAGCATAACGCCATTCTCTATAATAGAATAACGCTCAAAATCGTCATCCCAAACCTTTTTTTCATGCCATTTATCAAAGCTAAAATGAAATGCTTCAAGTATTAAATCATTAAGTTGTTCACCATATTCCTCTGTATACAAAACTCCACTTGTCATTTTTATCATCATAATAATCCATCCCCTAAATATTTTTTTGCACTGCTTATGCTTCAGCAACCATTATAATTTTATTTTCAACCTGCCAGATAATCTCAATATTCTTAAATCCTGCTTCTATTAAAATTTCCTTCTGAGTTTCAATAGCAAAAGGAATATCTATGTGATAAAGTCCTCTTTCCTCTTCTGTTAAAGAATTTATTTGCTCATGATATCTTTCTAAGTACTCAATTTCATTTTCCTTGCTTACCATGTAATCCCCTTCAATATATTTGCCGCCCTCTTTTAGTGCTTCCCTAATTTTCTTATAAAGCTCAATCTTCTCTTCTTTTAAAAAATGATGCATCGTCATACAGGCAACCACATAATCATAATTTTTATTTTCAAAAGGAAGTGTTAAATAAGAGTCCATAATGATTTTTATATTATCTAGCTTATTTTCATATTTCTCTTTGAGCTTTTTAATCATCTCTTCAGACATATCAATTCCTGTTATTTGAGCATTTGGAACCTTTGAGAAAATCCCCTCAAGCTCTAAACCTGTTCCACACCCTAAGTCCAGAATATTAATCTTGTCTTCTGTTTTTCTAATAGGATGTGATATAGCTTTATAATATTTTTCAAACTCTTCCACAGTTTCTTTCATATGTTCCTCATAACCATCTGCTCTCTTGTTAAAAAACTCTCCCATTCTTTCAATGTCTTCTTTTATATTTTTATTCATAGTGCTTTCCCCCTCCGAATCCTTTACCTCATCCTCTGTGGCTGTTTCCATGATAAACTGTTGTTCCATAATATTTTCTCCTCTCAAATTTCAAGTCTCAGTTCTATTCCCTGATTTAAATCCTTTATGCTGCTGCCTTCATTAGCACTTATCATCAATAATTGTGAAGTAATTTCATTAAATATACAAAAAAACAAAAGGCTGTAGTGAAATATGATTTCATCTACAACCTTAAATTAACTATGCTGTACTTCACCCAATAAATTTAACAATATGTATCAAATAATGCTAAATGTTTAGAGGCATAAAAAAACCGTACGTTAAGTACGGCGGTTCACAACATAATAATATACAAATATACTTCTTAAAACCTATAATTTTAAGAATATAATTTATAAAGGTATTAACGCTGAAACTATTCCTTAACTATTGTAATAATCTAAAGAATTGCAACACAAACAAACCTGCATCTATACAAATTTAACGTACTATAATAAATCCATTTAACAGCACTAGAATAACCCTCAAATGTTAAACAGAAAAAATCATATGCCAAATAAACTTGTATTTTTGCCAAGTGTACAACACACTCTTTAGACAGATATTAAATTATCTTATTTTACAATATTAAGAATTAGTTTTCTCATATAGACGTACCTCCAATAAATATTATAGATATATATTAACTTTATTTCATTATTTTGTCAACATCAAAACATAAAAGAAATATATGTAGAGCTTTCCTTTCTAAGTATATTTCAAATATTTTATTTTGATTAATATATAAGAATATGTACCGAAATTATTCCACTAGGGCTTATGTCAATAGTGATGTCTCTCCCCTCAATATTATTTATGCTGAAAATCTGGTCTTTTTTAGTTTCCAGATACTTTTTTATCATTGGATTAATACTGGAATAATCTATTGTATTATCATTTAAAATATAATTTACATACCTAGCTATTTCAGTTTTAGAAAAATCTAAGTCTTTTAATTTTGAAGGAGACATTTTACTATTTAATAGGTCAATTGACAGCATTCTCTTTTCATATGAAATTTTTATTCCACTTATACTTTTATCTTTACCTACCATATTTCTGTAATAAAAATCTTGAACACTGTCAATTATTTTTTCATCCTCATATGTTAACTCATATACTCTATCATATCCATAGACGAGTTTTTCATCTTTTAACAACTGTTGAATTCTGTTATTTAAAGATATAAATTTCTCATTCTCAGCTTTATGATGAAGCAAGCTCTCCTCATTAAGGTCTACATTAGAAACATCTCTAAACTTTCCATTCAAATCGTAACATAAGGTACTAGAAAAGAGAATTGATTCATTGAAACCTTTAATCTTTTCATCTAATCTTTTCAACTTATCCTTTTCATTATTTATAAGGATCTTTCCCTTTTCATTTTCTTTTTTAAAATCCCAATTTTCATCCTTAGCTATAAAGCTGTAAAAAGCTTTTACATGGGTAGTTGAGATATCGAAATTCGAAGTGTCTATTTTAGTTCTCATACTCAAGTTTTTTGTTAATGTATTTTCTTCACTATTTATATTCCAATACATAGAGGAGTAAAACCCAGTTTCCTTGCT
>Ga0316601_100000853_pt1 | contig 14060 bp, 11 predicted proteins | sample OWC_soil_day5_no_FD_207663 | JGI IMG/M metagenome (GOLD analysis project Ga0316601, IMG submission 207663) | Wetland soil microbial communities from Old Woman Creek delta, Ohio, United States - OWC_soil_day5_noCT | ecosystem: Environmental > Terrestrial > Soil > Wetlands | place: USA: Ohio...
TTCCGCCTCACGGTTTTTTCCTAACTCTTGCCCGCTCAAATAACGATGGATAGAGAGGGCTGCCTTTCTTCCTGCTGCCAGACCTTCAATGAAATTCTTCGGGCCTGTGACTGCATCGCCTCCGGCAAAGAGCCCATCTACAGAAGTCGCTAAAGTCAGAGGATCGACATGGATGGTATTCCAGGCAGTTTGTGGAACGGAATCACCGAAGCTGGAAAGATCCGGAACATAGATGGGCGAGGTGATCACCAGATCAGCCTTCAACTTCTTTTCCGGTCCTTGAAGGGATAGCACCCTTGTTCTCCCAAGGCTTGTGGGCGTACTGAGGACCGCTTTTCTGAAACAAACCTCTGTCGCCTTGCCCCTGGAGGCCGTGATCTTCGATGGAACAGAGAAAAACTGGAAGGACACTCCTTCTCTTTCTGCCTCTGCAATCTCCGAAGCCTCGGCCGGCATCTCCCTTTGCGAACGGCTGAATAGAACCGTCACCGATTTCGCTCCAAGTCTCAGTGCCGTCCGTGCTGCATCCAGGGCCCGGTCACTTCCGCCCAGCACCGCCACTCTCGAAAAGGCAGGAAGTTTTTGTTTCAGGGCGACTTTTTTAAGAAACGTCAGGGTATCCACGACCCCTTTGGCCTCGTGTCCTGGGAGATTCAACTTTTTGGCTTTGTGAGCTCCCGTGGCCAGGAGGATGGCTTTGTACTCTTTCGCCCTGAGGCTGTCGAGAGAGGTCTTGCCGCCAATCCTTGTATTGAATTCGAAATGCGCTCCAAGTTTTTTGACGATATCGATCTCCCGATTGAGTACCTCCTCAGGTAATCGAAATCGCCCTGTCCCCACGGCCATGGTCCCGCCCGGTAGAGGAAGGGCCTCGAAGACGGTCACCGGATAGCCATGGCGTCGCAAATCATAAGCAGCCATCAGACCTGTGGGGCCAGATCCCACGATAGCCACCTTTGCTCCCTTTTCAGGGCCTGGTGCCATACCCTTTCCCAACCCCGCTTTCAAAATCCCCCCCTCCCCCCCTTTATCAAAGGGGGGCGAGAGGGGATTTATTTCAATCTCTGCGACAAACCGTTTCAAAAGGTCGATGGCGATGGGCTGATCCACATCCCCTCTTCGACAGACCTTCTCGCATGGCCGGGCACAGAGTCTGCCCGTGATGGCAGGGAATGGGTTCTGTTGACGAACAAGCGTGAGCGCTTCGTCAAACCTTCCTTTCGATATGAGATCGATATAACCTCTCGCATCGACCTGGATTGGACACGCCCCGGTGCAGGGAGCGATTTTGTCTTGATACACAGGCAAAAGGGATTGCGGCATGACCCCACTTTTCACATGGGGAAGATCTTTTTCCGGAGGAGGTAGATGGCGGATATCAACCTTGTTAGGCTTGACCTTGAGAATTTCTTTCTGATAGGTGATGCAGGGATAACGGGAAATCAGAACAGCCATTCCCCCCTCTGGCTGTTTGGTATATTGATAAGCTTTCTTAGCCTCCCGGATCATGCCCTTGATGTCGTAAGGGTTGACGACTCGAATGTATTTGACACCACATCCTTTCACCAGTTCCTCGAGAGAAAGGCACTTGCCGGGATGGCCATCCGCCGTGGTTCCGGATTCGGGGGTCGGCTGCATGCCTGTCATGGCCGTAATCGAGTTGTCGAGGATCACAAGAATGAAACGGGAGCCATTATAGACGGCGTTCAAGAGTCCGGGAGCTCCGGAGTGATAGAACGTCGAATCTCCGATCGTGGAGATGATAGGGACCTCTTTGCCATCCTGATGAAAAGTCTGGTAAAGACCGCTGGCGAAGGTGATGGCCGCTCCCATGTCGTGGCAGGTGTCGACGGACTCCATATTCATTCCCAGGGTGTAACACCCGATGTCACTCGGGAAAATCCCGTTCGGGAAAGCTTTCTTAAGGGAAAAAAAAGAAGATCGATGGGGACATCCCGAGCAAAGGGTCGGTCGACGAACGGGCAAGCCAAGCCCGGCCACCAGCTTCTCAAGAGGCCCTGAAGAAGGAACCTCCCTTACGGGAATGGACAACTTTTTACACAGGTCTGAGATCACCTGGGTAATGACTTCGGGAAGCATTTCTCCTTCGTTGGGAATCCTTTTGTCCAATCTTCCGGTGATTCTTGACTTGTCACGTATTTGAAGCTCGATCACCGGCTCTGTTTCTTCGAGGATCAACACATGATCACATTTCTCAATAAACGCCTCCACGATCCCGGCGGGAAAGGGGAAAGGCGTTCCGATCTTAAGAATCGGAATCGCTTCCCGGAGGCCCATCTCGGTGACGATATCCCGGGCAATCGCATAACCGATCCCCCCGGCGATGATTCCCAGAGAAGCCTTTTCCCTGTCATGCTCGATGAAATTGAGAGAGGTCATGGAATTGAACTCTTCTGCAATTCTTTGAAGCTTCACGTTGAGCTGTTTGTGGAGCTGAAATCGAAATCTGGGTGTAGCGCTCCACCGCTGGGGATTGCGCTGAAAATCGGCCTTCCTTTCAACTTTGTGGATGGGGTTGAACGTGACGGTTTGCTGGGCATGGGAGACCCTCATGACGGGACGGAGGATGACGGGAATCTGATATTTTTCGGAAAGCTCAAAGGCAATGGGCAACATCTGTTGAGCCTCTTTCGGACTGGCAGGATCAAAAACGGGGACCTTCGCAAACATCGCCATAAACCGGGTGTCCTGCTCGGTCTGCGAAGAATAGGGTCCGGGGTCGTCGCAACTAATGATGACAAAGCCTCCGATCGTTCCGATATAGGCGGAGCTCATCAGAGGGTCCGTCGCGACATTTAACCCCACTTGCTTCATGGCCACGGCAGCTCGTTTCCCTGTATAAGAGGCCACCAAGGCGTTCTCAAAAGCGACTTTCTCATTCGTAGACCACTCGACATAGATGTCCAGATTGTTTTCCCTTTTGAAACGAACGATCGCGGGAAGAATCTCCGAGCTGGGAGTGCCGGGATAGGCTGCAAAAAATTGACACCCGCTTTCTACCACGCCTCTGGCAATCGCTTCATTTCCAAGAACTACTCTTTCTTCTTTGTCGGACATCGTGACCTCCCCCCCACCCTTTCCCTCCCCCTCGAGGGGGGAGGGTGAGGGTGGGGGTGTTAATCCATCTCAGTGAGAGAGCAGGACTTCTGCCAGCTTATCCCAATGTCTTCGGACAATCGTCCGAATCAGCTGTCCATCCTGGGACTCTTCTTTTTTAGAAGGCTTGGGGGCCCATTTCATAAAAAGAGTTGCTAAATTTGCGGCCTGTTTTGTAAACCATGTTTTCGCGGGTTCACCCGAATAAAGCCGGGAAATCTGATCCGGAGGCTCAGGCTGCAGGATAAGCAGCCATCCCCGTCGATAGGGATCCCTCCAGGCCAGGCTCGGAGATTCTTCCACGTCGCGGTTGATGACAGAGACCGTTCCCGTAAAAGGAGAAAGGACTCTGGCCGTTTTCCCCGCTGCCGTAATTTCCGCAAGGACCTGTCTCTTCTTCAGAACAGTGCCCGGCGGAGGAAGGCGGATGGAATCTGCTTCCATGGCAAAGGTGGAAACCAGGTCGTCGAATCCCAACTGGATATTTCCGTCCATGGGTCTGGCCCAGAGATGTTCTTCGCTGTAAAAAAGTTCGGGGAAAAAGGTGAATCCGTTCACCTGCAAAGGGTGCTTGTTCTTCGCCGGTTTTACGGCAAAGGCGGGGTGGGTTCCAAATCGGTCTTCCATCGCCTGGTCCACCTCGCAACGCCAGCATTCGAACCCGTTCGAACAGACCATAAAATCAACTAATCCGAGGCGCATATACCGGCAATAACGCAGCGTCCCGGTGTCGGATCGCTTGATCTTCCTGATCCGGTCCATCTCCATTCTAACGGCTCCGGTGGGACAGATATATTCACAGGCCCCGCAGGCCAGACACTGTTCGGAATCGATCTCGAAAGGCGTTCCAATCTTCTTCCGGGTTCCCCGGTGAGAGAACCCAATGGCATCGGCCCCTACGATTTCATTGCAGGTGCGAACACAAAGGCCGCAGAGGATGCAATTGTTTTCCGGATTTTCAGTCTTGAAGGGAGTCTTTTCAACACCCAGCTCCCGGGCTAAATCCTGAATGAATGGAACCTGAGGGCATCGTGCCAGGAGAAGCTCGACCAAAATTCGTCGTGCCTGAATGACCTGATCAGAATGAGTTTCTACTTTGATCCCTTCCCGGGCAGGAAAGTTACAGGACGTCACCATTCGGGCCTTTCCGTTTTCGGATACCTCCACGGTGCAAAGCCGGCACGAACCATGAGGCGCAAGATCCGGATGATAGCAGAGCGTTGGAATCGAGATGGACATCTTCCGGCAGATTTCCAGAAGGGTCGTCTCTTCCTTCGCTTTCACTTTTTTGCCGTTAATGGTGAGGGTGATCATAGTTGTTAAATCAATGTCAAATTACAAATGTCAAAGGAATGTCAAATGCTCAAATACAAAAATAAGTTTTTTTACATCGCATTCTTAATCGCAACTGAACAGGTGATTACCACCCCGTATCAAGTACGTGGTAAAATCGGGCGGGAATCCGAAAAAACACTGGATTCCGGGTCAAGCCCGGAATGACAAAAAAGAAAAGACTAATGTCCGGTTCCATAAATTTTTGACATTTGGTAATTTGGATTCTATTTGAACCTTGAACTTTGACATTTGGTATTGTTTCAACTGATGGTGACCGCTTCAAACTTGCAAGCCTCATAGCAGGCCCGGCACTTCACGCATTTCTCTTCGTCCAGCTGATGGGGTTTTTTCTTCTCCCCCGCAATCGCATCCACAGGACAAACCTTGAAACAGGCTCCGCAGCCCGTGCACTTTTCAGGGTCGATGGAAAGAGAGATGAGCCCTTTACAGTATTTGGCCGGGCACTTTTTTTCTTGAATATGGGCTTCATATTCCTCTCTGAAATACCGAAGGGTTGACAGGACAGGGTTGGGAGCGGTGAGTCCAAGGCCACAAAGCGATGTGTCCACCATCACCCGGGAGAGGTCCTGTAGAAGTTTAATATCTCCTTCCTTCCCGTTTCCTTCACAGATCCGGTTAAGGATTTCGCCCATCTGCTGAAGTCCCTCCCGGCAGGGTGCGCATTTCCCACAGGATTCCTCCTGAAGAAATTGAACAAAATATCGGGCCATGTCCACCATACAATTGTCTTCATCCATGACGATCATGCCGCCCGAACCCATCATGGACCCGGCTTCCTGAAGTCGATCGAAATCGATGGGAAGGTCGAGAAGCGTTTCCGGAATACAGCCGCCGGAAGGCCCTCCGGTCTGGATGGCCTTGAAACGTTTGTTTCCCGGGATGCCGCCGCCGATATCATAAACGATCTGTCGCAGAGTGATTCCCATCGGGACTTCGACGAGGCCCGTATTGTTAATCTTTCCCACCAGCGAGAAAATCTTCGTTCCCTTTGATCCCTCCGTCCCGATGGAGGTATACCAATCCACACCCCGGTTGATGATCATCGGGACATTGGCCCAAGTCTCAACATTGTTCAGGTTGCTGGGTTGATCCCAGAGGCCGTGCTCGACGGTGTGAATGTATTTGGCTCGAGGCTCTCCGACTTTTCCCTCCAGAGAAGCCATGAGGGCGGTGGACTCACCGCACACGAAGGCCCCTCCCCCGCGGCTGATCTTGACGGTGAAGGTCAACCCCGACCCCAGAATATTTTTTCCAAGAAGGCCGTATTCCTTCGCCTGGTCGATGGCACGGCTGAGATTTGCGACCGCAAGGGGATACTCGTTGCGCACGTAAACGTACCCTTCCTCGGAACCAATGGCATAAGCTCCGATGAGCATTCCTTCAATCACACGGTGCGGGTTTCCCTCTAACAGGGAACGATCCATATAAGCGCCGGGGTCTCCCTCATCGGCGTTACAGATGACGAACTTTTCCTTTCCCTTTGCTTTTCGGCAAGACTCCCATTTTACGCCGGTCGGAAAGCCTCCACCCCCCCGGCCTCTCAGGCCGGATTGTTTGATCGTTTCAATAACCTCCTCCGGAGTCTTTTCGGATAAAACTTTTTCCAATCCCTGGTAACCACCCACCGCAATGTAGTCATCGATCTGAGTGGGATCGATTTCTCCGTTGCTTCCGAAAACAACCCTCTGCTGAAACTTGTAAAATGGGATGTTTTGTTCGCGAATGATCTTTTCCCCGGTCAAAGGGTCCTGGTAGAGAAGGCGGTCGATCACCTTCTCCTCGAGAACCGTGTCCGTAAGAATCTGAGACACATCCGTGGCTTCAACATTCATATAGCAGACCCTCTCGGGCCGGATGACCACCAGGGGCCCTCGTTCGCAAAAACCGTGGCACCCGCTGGCTCGAACGTCAATTTTCTCCTCCAGATGCCGGTTGATGATCTCTTGCTTGAATTTCTCCACGACTTCCGAAGCACCCGTTGCCAGACAGCCCGTTCCGGCACAGATGGTAATGCACGGTCTATTCCCGTCTCTCGATTTTCTCACGGACTGGCGGAGCTTCCGAAGATCGGAGATACTTTGAATGTGAGGACTCATTTCCCCTGATATTTTTCCAGAATGGATTCAATCTTATTCGTGTTGATTTTTCCGTAATATTTCTTATCGATCACCATCATGGGGCCTAAAGCGCAGGCCCCCAGACAGTTGACACTTTCCAAAGTGAAGGATAGGTCTTTCGTGGTTTCTCCCGGTTTAACCTCCAGTCGATTCTCAAGATAGTCGAGAACTCTGGACCCTCCCCGGACATGGCAGGCTGTCCCCAGGCATACCTGGATGGTATGTTTTCCCCTCGGATCGAGACTGAAGGCCTTATAGAACGTGGCGACTTCGTAAATGTGAGTCAGGGGAAGATCGAGGCTTTTTCCCACCTGAACCAATGCCTTTCGAGGAAGGTAGTTCATCTCCCCCTGAATATCCTGGAGGATTCCGATCAGGGAAGCTTTTTGATAACCGTGCCTCTCAATGATTTCGCACACTGCCTGCAAATCGATTGGCATCTATCCTTCTCTTCCCTTTCTGCCTATCGACCCCGGTCCCGATTGAGGACGGGTTGTCATTTGATATTTATAGGAGTCCATAATTGACCAGACAGATTCTTCCAAAAATCTCCCCTCCCCCCATCGAAGGTGGAGGGGATTATGATGGACTAGTTATTAATTTTAGCTGATTCGATTAAGGGTCTCAATGCCTTTTTGAAGAGTTTCATCCGATGCTGCAAATGAGATCCTGACGTGGGTATTTCTTTTGGAAAAGACGCTGCCGGGCACAATAAAGAGATTCTGTTGAATGGCTTTTTCTACAAAGGCCTCTCCGTTTCCTCCTGGAACCTCTGGAAAGATATAAAAAGCGCCTTGTGGCTTTTGGACATGAAACTTTTCTTTGAGTCCGTGGTAGATCAAATCTCTCTTCTTTTTATAGCCTTTAATATAATCATCCACACTGAAGTCCAGGGCCTTGGTCGCTGCTTTCTGAGCAAACGAGTTCACACTGGAGAATGTATATTGCTGGAGGGTGATCATCTGCTGGAGGATCTCCTTAGGGCCGGCCGCATAACCCAGTCTCCATCCGGTCATTCCCCAACCCTTTGAGAATCCGCCAAAAGTTAATGTGTTCTCATAGAATTGTCCGATACAGGGACAGGAAGGGGTGTCGAAAACAAAGTTATCGTAGATGTCATCGGAGAGAATCAAAAGATTTCTCTCCCGGGCGATCCGGACCACTCGCATCAGGTCTTCCTTTGGAAAGATGGCCCCGGTAGGATTATTCGGGCTGTTGATGATAATGAATTTCGTCTTCTTCGATAATTTCTCGACGAACTCTTCCTCTCTCAGTCGGAAATCAGGATAGGTGTCGACGAAGACAGGGACCCCTCCCATCAGAAGAACCTGATACTCGTACATCACAAAAAACGGATCGGGGATGATGACTTCATCCCCCGGGTTGATCAGAGCAAGGCTGGCCAGGAGAAGACCGCCGGTCACGCCCGCTGTCACCATGACCTCCTCGAAATGGATCCCCTTCTTTTTTAGATGGGAGGCGATCTTTTCCCTCAACTCAGGAATGCCCTGCGTAGGAGTATATTTGTTGAACCCCTTTTTGATCCAGGCAATGCCTTCCTCTTTGAGAGGTTCCGGGATATCAAAATCGGGTTCGCCGATGCTCAGATTGATAGGATCTTTCATCTGGCGCGCTAGGTCAAAGATTCGCCTCACCCCAGAGGGTTTAATATTTCTTAATCGATCAGAGATCAACATCCTATTGCTCTCCTTATTCTTTTGTTTCCTTCGCTTTTTCGATGATTTCGAGAATCGTATCGAGCCTTGTCTTGGCCGGAGGGGCCAAGGCGCACTGGATTTGGTCAACGGAATAATGTTCGCCCAGGAATTTTGATATCTCCACTCGAAACTCCCAGCAGACCATGATTTTCCGGCACGGCAGGTCTTCGTTAACGGTTCGACAATATCGAAACGGGATTTCGCCGCCTAATTGAGGGCAGCGGATGATGAGGGTATCATGTTCTTCAATCATGGGAGTTTCGGTAAACTTTGAGGGACTGGGTGCAAGCTCGTTCAAAAAAAATCCTACGGACCGAAGCCCGTAGGATTCTATCACTCACTTATCCAACAACTTTACCCATTTTCATAATCTTGGGTTTCGGCCATCCTTCAATATCCTTCAGGGATTTCATCATCTCTTCCTGTGGCAGCGGGTAGTCAACAAGCCTTCCGCTGAAATAGGATTCATAACCCCCCAGATCCATGATGCCATGGCCGCTCCAGTTGAGAAGGATGACTTTTTCCTTTCCTTCTTCTTTCGCCTTCTTCGCTTCTTCAACTACAACAGAGATGCCATGACTGGTCTCAGGTGCGGGGATGAACCCTTCGGTTCTCGCCCAGAGGACCGCATTGGCATAGCACTCCAGTTGATTGTAAGCCCGAGGCTCCAAGAGTTCGTCAATGATCAATTGACTGACGAGGGGAGCCATCCCATGATAGCGAAGTCCTCCTGCATGGATGGGTGCCGGGATAAAGGAATGTCCGAGACTGTGCATCGGAACCATGGGTGCCATTCCTACGTTATCCCCAAAGTCATAGACAAAGGGTGCTCTCGTCATGGTGGGGCAAGAAGTGGGTTCCGCAGGAATAATGGTAATCTTGGCACCATTGATCTTATCCAGGACAAAAGGAAAGGCGAGGCCGCCAAAGTTGCTTCCCCCACCCGCACACCCGGTGACGATGTCGACTTTCTTCTCCCCAACTTTCTCCAACTGCTTCTTCGCCTCGAGACCGATGATCGTTTGATGCATGAGGACATGGTTCAAAACGCTTCCCAGGGAGTATCGGGTGTCCTTTGACGTGACAGCGTCTTCAACAGCTTCGCTGATGGCAATTCCGAGACTTCCAGGAGAATCCGGGTGAGCCTCCAGAATCTTTCTTCCCACATTGGTATCTTTGCTCGGGCTGGGAACACAGTTGGCTCCCCAGGTATTCATCATCAAGCGGCGATAAGGTTTTTGGTCATAACTGATCCTGACCATATAGACCTTACACTCCAGGCCAAAGAGACAGCAAGCAAAACTAAGTGCGCTTCCCCATTGCCCTGCGCCGGTCTCTGTGGCAATCCGTTTAATCCCAAAAACCTTGTTGTAATAAGCCTGTGCAATGGCTGTGTTCGGCTTATGGCTTCCCGGCGGGCTCACCCCTTCATCCTTGTAATAAATCCTGGCGGGTGTTCCCAGGGCTTTTTCCAATCCATAAGCCCGACGGAGAGGAGTAGGTCTCCAGATGAGGAGTTTTTCCATCACCTCTTGGGGGATATCAATCCACCGATCCTTGGTGTTGACCTCCTGTTCTATGAGATTCATGGGGAAGACAGGGGCAAGGTCTTGGGGACCGATCGGCTGTTTGGTCGCCGGGTGGAGGGGCGGTTGCAGGGGGGTCGGTAAGTCTGCCTGGATATTGTACCATTGCTTCGGAATCTCATCCTCTCTGAGAAAAACTTTGTATTCCTTCATAATCTCCTCCTTCTATCGGAAAAAGAGTTCAATGACACCACAAGAAAACTCTGTTCCATGTCCTTCCGACCACCTCCTTTCATCTTTTTTGCTTTTCTCGGCCTCGCCGCCCCGCCTTCGGTCGGAACCGGGACCTGCGGCTGGCAGGAATGGGGATAAAAGACCTGTCTGCCAGTGGCAGAAAAGCCTTTGTCCAATCTACTAAATTCTCGATCTGGGTTTTGAACTGAGAGAATATGGATTCCAGAGCCCCACCCTATGGGCCCGGTTCGTTGACTCTTAACACCTAAATTTTCAGATAACAATAATTAATCGGATTGTCAAGGGTTTTTATCTATTGAAATCAATCATGGAATATATATTGGGCTTGGGGGTAAAGATGAATTGCGGATGCTTCGTGAAAGGATGGGCGCCTTATGGTCTTGAAAACGTCATATCTCCAGAGAAAGAATTTCCCGGTCTTTTAATCTAACGTAGCCATGATTAGTAATTCTCAGGTTGGGGATAGCAGGGGTTCCAAAGGTGTCAACCGTCAGGATAGGTTTTTCCCATCTGACTCCGTTCTCCCTCAGAGATTCTTCCAGTTTTCTTACCTCATCCCGAACCCTCTCCATCGGTTCCAAAGAAATGACGCCACAGAGAGGAGCGGGCAACTCTGCAACGATTTCTTTCCCGATGGCATAGGCGCATCCGCCTCGAATTTCTTTGAGTCTTCTGATGACTGTCTCCATCGATTGCGTATCACATCCCACGACAATCATGTCCGGCATGTCCCAGCTCGTTGTGGTCCCGTAGGCTCCACGTTGAAGGCCAAATCCCTTGAGAAGACCCATAAAGGCCTTTCCGCTTCCCAGCCTGTTGACGACGAAAACCATGACGACGTCGTTCGATTCCTCAGGATCTTCAAGGTCGATGATCCTTTCCTGGGTCACAAGTCTCGTCACCAGTTCCATTACCCTGACCTTCCCTTTTTTGGGGACAGGGGGAAAACGGTAGTCCTTGATCCTTACCGTGTTAAACATCGCCTCCGGAAAAAAGAACTTCCGCGGCTCAGCCAGGGATTTCCCATCCTTGTAAATAATCTTGCCGTCGCACATCACCAGCTGGGGCGAAAAATCATCGGGGCCGGGAATGATCAGAAGATCGGCCAGCTTCCCGGGCGAAAGAGACCCGATGAGAGGGTCAAGGTGGAAATGCTCTGCCACATTGATCGTCACCATCTGATAAGCGAGTTTCGGCGGGACACCCATCTTCAGCAAACTCCTCAGAGAAGCGTCGAGGTAGCCCTCGGTGAGAAGTCCCTCGGGATCGACTCCGTCCGTCGCCAATGCCAGTCTTCTAAAGTCGATCTTCTTCTTGAAAATTCCTTTGACTCCCTCCAGCTCCTTCCGGATCCCCCCTTCCCGGATCATGATCCAGTAGCCGAGCCGGAGCCTCTCCAATACTTCTTCCTCTGTAATGGGTTCATGGCAAGAAGAGATACCAAAACTGGTATAGGCCTGAAGCTTTCGCCCTTTTGCACCTGCGGTATGGCCCTCCACCACCTTCCCCATCTGCAGCGTCGTAGAAATAAGCTCCTTCAAACGCTCTCCCTGTCTCCCCTCCAGAAAAAGGTTTCCCCAATAAATCTCGCCGATGCCAAGGCATCTGGGATCTTTCAGGATGGACAGAAATTCTTCATGGGTCGGGGCAATGATTTCTTCTGCCGGGGTAAGACCGCAAAGAGGAGCAACCGTGTAGTACAGCCGGATCGGCTGTCCTTCCAACCCTTTTGCAAAATATTCGATACCCTCTTTCCCCGCAATCGTTGCAAGTTCGATGGTCTCCGTAATCACTGTCGTGACACCGGTTGGAAGGACATGCTTGATGAATTCCTCGACACTGTATCGATGACTCAACGTATGGGTGTGGCCATCGATCAATCCGGGGAGGAGAACCATTCCGTCCGCGTCTATCGTGACGGTCTTCTCGCTCGTGGAAAAATCGGAAGCACGACCCACGAAGGCAATGCTTCCATCCTTGACCCAGAGGGATTGGCCTTTGATAAACTCCCTCGTAAGAGAATTGAAGAGAGTCCCATTGATGAAAACGGTATCCGGGCACATTTTCCTAAATAGAATCCTCCGAATGCTCCCGAAGCCTCCTCGGGTTGCCCACTACCCCGGGGGAGGAACTTTTTTTCGGCAGGTTATTGATGATATTTTTCTTTTACATAGGCCAGCGCGTCATCGATGGCTTGGGCGGTCACGTCCAGATCCTGTTCGGTATGCCTGTAGCTGATGTATCCGTGGTGGTGCGGGTGCAAAAAGATGCCTTTCCGGATCAGTTGAGTATAGAAATCATCCCGTCTCTTTCTGTGAGTTTCCGCTGCATCCTTTTTGAAAGTGATATAAAACATCGGTGCAACACCGGTCAGTTCAGCTCCCACAGGATACTTGCTAATAATATTCCGAACTTTTTTCAGAAAGCGGTTACCTTTTTCCCATATGTGGTCAATCACATTCTCACGTTCCAGGATTTCAATGGTCTTGAGGGCGGCAACATAACCATCACTGTTTGGGAAGAAGGTGGATGATATGAAAAGCTTCTGCGCCGCAGCCATCATGACCTCAGTCTTTCCGCTGACAGCACTGATCGCATATCCGTTGGCCATGCTTTTCCCGAGGACCGACAAGTCTGGGGTGACTCCATACAGCTTTTGGGCGCCCCCCATGCTGAGCCTGAAATTGGTGCGGACTTCATCAAAGACCAAAACGGCACCATACTGAGTGGCAATCTCTCTCACTCCTTCAAGAAAACCCGGTTGAGGTTCTTCCATTTTCTGATGGTTGGGATGTCCAAATGGGGTCATAATGATGGCAGCGGTCTGATCGCCAACTCTTTTCATCAAGTCCTCGAGCTGATTGAGGTTGTTGTACCGAAATTCATATACATCTTCGTAGAACTTTTCAGGAATGCCCCCTTTCATCTCGACGCACCAGTCATGCCAGCCATGGTATCCACAGCGCATCACCTTGATCCGACTGGTGTAGGCCCTTGCAATACGGATGCTCGCCGTGGTGGCATCGGAACCGGTCTTCAAAAAAATGCTCATCTCGGAGGAAGGGATGAGTTCGTTCAGTTTTTTTGCGAGCTGATTCTGATACCTCTGCGTGAGTGTAAAACAGAACCCTCTATCTCTTATTTGCTTCATCACCGCCTCATCCACTTCTTCTTCTCTGTAGCCCAGGATGATGGGTCCGTAGCCGCAGAGGAAGTCGATATATTCGTTTCCATCCACATCGGTTAATCTGCAGCCTTTGCCACTTTCAAGAAAGATGGGGTATTCTCCTTCGATAAAGTCACTGGGTTTTCTGGCACCCAGGACTCCTCCGGGAATCAATTTTGTGGCCTCTCCAAAAAGGTCCAGACTTTTTGCGATGTTCAACTTCTTAATCTCTTTCATCAAGATCCTCCTGGCATAATCCTCAGATAAGAATTGAGGATTATGCCTGATTACAAAGATTATTTCAGATTACAAAGATTAAATCATTAATCTTCTGACTTGACAGCTTTTATTTCCAAAGTTTATTAGCAACCCTACTCTGTAACCGGAGGCTTTTAGATAGGATAGGATTTGTGACTCAAACACAGCGGGTAAATTACCCATCAGAGCTTTTACTTCAATTACAACCTTATCTTCAATCACTAAATCTAACCTAAGCCTTCCGATATGCTTGCCTCGAAATGAGACACTAAAACTTTTCTCAGTCTGAAATCGTAACCCGTCCTCTTCCAAAGCTAACTTCAACGCGTTGTGGTATATGCCTTCATTAAATCCAGGTCCTAATTCACTATGCACTTTATACGCACAGGCAATTACCTTTTCTGTTAATGGATCCCTATCCTTAATCACTGTAATCTGCCATTAAATCGATGTAATCAGGCATCTTTGTTAAACTTCAAGCATGGACCTGATCGTCTCCGTTTGATGTATTCTGGCGCCTCTTTTGACTAATGCTGCGATGAATTTT
>Ga0316601_100000854_pt1 | contig 14056 bp, 13 predicted proteins | sample OWC_soil_day5_no_FD_207663 | JGI IMG/M metagenome (GOLD analysis project Ga0316601, IMG submission 207663) | Wetland soil microbial communities from Old Woman Creek delta, Ohio, United States - OWC_soil_day5_noCT | ecosystem: Environmental > Terrestrial > Soil > Wetlands | place: USA: Ohio...
GAGTCACGCAGTCCTGAAGTTCAAGCGAGGTGGGGGAACCAGAGAGATCGATCTACGCTCGCCCGTCCGAAATTCGTGACGGAATGCCTGCGAACAGGATCCGGGGCTGCCGAGGCTCGATTTACCAGATGAAAGGCTGCTATAGGGCAACCAGCACTCTCAGGTTGTTCCGCTGCAGGCGGCGGGGTTCCGACGTAGGTCGGACACTACGACACGAACCCAGGCGATAGGCCACGCCGCCACGGACAGCGTTAGGGTCTGGGAAGATCGGAGGGACGACACAGGATGCGCCTCAATGCCGTTATCGCGGGCGTCGGTATGACCCGTTTCATGAAGTACCCGGACAAGGGCCTCAAACAGCTCGGCGCCGAAGCCGTGCAAGCGGCCCTGCACGACGCCGGCCTGACGGCCGCGGATCTCGACGCGGCGTACGTCGGCAATTGCGCCGCCGGCATCGTCACGGGCCAGGAATCCATCCGCGGTCAGGTCATCCTGGATACGATCGGTATCGGTAAGATTCCGATCTTCAACCTGGAGAACGCCTGCGCCAGCGGTTCGTCGGCGCTATTCCAGGCCGCGGTGATGGTTTCGGCCGGCCTGTACGATGTCGTCCTGGCGTTGGGCGTCGAGAAGCTTACGCACGCCGACAAGGCCCGCAGCTTCGCCGCCTTCTCCGGCGCGGTCGACATCGAGCAGGTGAACGAAATGCTCGCGGCAGCCAGCCAGGCCGGCGGCTCCGGCCAGGACCGGTCGATGTTCACCGATTATTACGCTGGCGCCGCACGCGCATACATGGCGCAGTACGGTGCCACCAAGGAACAGTTCGCGCAGGTGGTGGTGAAGAATTCCTTCCACGGCAGTCTGAACCCCCGGGCGCAGTTCCGCGACGCCATGACCGTCGAGCAGGTGCTGAACGATCGGCTCATCGTCGAACCCCTGACCCGGTCCATGTGTTCGCCCATCGGCGACGGTGCGGCGGCAGCGGTTGTCGTCAGCGAGCGCAAAGCGCGACAACTCGGCATCGGTAAGCCGGTACGTATCTCGACGATCGTGATGCACTCGGGGTGGAAGCATGCGGCCGACGAGCCGGGCAGCAGCGCGGTGTGCGCCGCGGAAGCGTTTGCAGAAGCCGGCATTGGCCCGCAGGACCTCGATCTCATCGAATTGCACGACGCCTCCGCCTTCAGTGAGTTGCTGACCTACGAGCACTTGGGGCTGTGCGCGCCAGGCGAGGGCGGCCAGTTGGTGGAATCGGGCGCGACCCGTCTCGGTGGACGCATCCCGGTGAACACCTCCGGGGGCTTGCTGCGCAAAGGGCATCCGGTGGGGGCAACCGGTATCGCACAGATCGTCGAGTTGACGGAGCAACTGCAGGGGCGCTGCGGAGCACGCCAGGTTGAGGGGGCCAAGCTCGCTCTGGCACAGAATGGCGGCGGGATAAAAGGTGGCGAGGCGGCGGCCATGCTGGTGACGATCCTGGCGACCTAAGACAACGCCAGGCGTCCACGCTCGAAACCGACAATTCGTGGCCCCGCGCCGGTTGGCATCGGAAGGAGGCATCGGTCATCATGGCGATCGCGACAGTGCTCAGGATCACATCAACGCTGGGGGTGCTTGTGCTCCTGGCAATCGGCGTCTTTGGCCTGTTGCGCCCCACGGCGTTTGCGGCCCAGGTCGGCGTGCGGGCGGACACGCCCGCTGGAATGGGGGAGTTGCGCGCCGTGTTTGGCGGCTTCATGTTGGCCATGGTGGCGGCCCTGACTTTGATCGGATCGCCCGTGGTCTATCTCACCGTTGGGGTGCTGTGGCTCGGCGCCGGCGTTGCCAAAACGATTTCCTTCTTCCTTGACCGCCCGGCGATCAAAGATGGCGTGCAAGGGATCGTGTCGGACGCCGTGATTGCGGCGCTGGTGCTGTCCGGATATTTCCAAAGCTGACGCGGGCGGTGGGTTCACCGAAGACGGCAGGCCCGGCCGATTTGAGGCGTGCGGAATCTAGCGACGAGAACGCCGATCGCGCCGATAGGAGAAAGGGACACATGAGCGAGGACACTCGCGGGGCGCGGGCGGGCGATGCGTTGCAGGCGCTGCGCTCGGGGCAGGCGTGGGCCGCTTTCTGTGAGGAACTCAAGGAAGCCGGCGCCGACCTGTTGCGCCCGTCGGCACCCGACAGCGCGGTGGACACCGCCGAGGGCTTCCGCTTCCTGACGCGTATGGTGCGCTGCGCCTTCGAACACATCATGGAGTGCGGCGACGCCGCGGCCCCAGCCTTCTTCCACGTGTTCAACGAAACCATGAAGAGTGGGTGGGACAATCCCGACAACATCCACTCCAACGCGTACATCAACGGTGTTTTCGACTACCGGATTGCCGGCACGCGCGGTGATGCACATTACATGGCCATCGGGGTGTACGGCGGCTCCCTCGGCCGCGGCGGCGGGCGCCGGACGGTTGCCTATGTGGATGTCGATACGTTGGCGACTACTGCCGATGGCACCTTCGAGGTCACCCTCAGTCAGCGTGAACACCCGGGCAACTGGATCCGGCTGGATGCCGACGCCACCACCGTCATGATCCGCGAAACCTTCTGGGATCGCCGCCGTGAGACACCCGCACGGCTGCGCATAGAGCGCCTGGACGGCACACCGGCGCCGCTGGATCCCGCATTCGTGGCTGGCGCGTTGCGCCGGGCGCTGCGCTTCGTGCGCGGCTCGAACAAGACGTTCTTCGACATCGCCGATCAGTGGCGGCCGCGTCCGAATGCGTTTTTCGCATCCGATCCGCAGCAGGCCGGTGCCACCATCGGCATTCCCAACATGCATTACGCCAGCGGGTGGTGGGAGCTGCCCGACGGTCACGCCATCGTGCTCGATGTCACGCCGCCAGCCTGCCGCTACTGGTCCATGACGCTTGGCAACTATTGGGGCGAATCGCTCGACTATCGCTACTGGCGAATTCACCTCAACCAAAAGAGCGCACGCTACCGTACCGACGGGTCCGTGCGGGTCATCCTGGCGCAGAGCGACCCGGGGCTGCCGGATGCCAACTGGCTCGCCACCGCCAGCCATGGCGCGGGAGTATGGACCCTGCGCTGGCTCGAAGCGACGGCACACCCGTTGCCGAGCGTGCGCGTCGTCTCACTTTCCGACCTGCGCTGCCTCTAGGGCCCCAGTCACTGCTGCGGCGGTGCCTGCTTTTTCTCGCTCGACTCCTCCTCGTCGTCGTGCAGCATGCGCACCGCCGGGGTGTCGAGGTCGTCGAACTGTCCGCTGCGGGCGGCTCGAATGAAGGCCCACACGGCCGCGGCGGCCAGGAGCGAAGCGACCGGGACAAGCACATAGATCACGGACATGGCGGCTCTCCGAACGTGGGGAACCAGAACGCGAGCAGGACGACGCTGAGGGAACTCACCGGCATGAGGATGGCGGCAATGAGGGGTCCGATGATGCCCGTCACCGCCAGCGTGGCCGCGGCCGCATTGTAAGCGAGAGAGACGGCCAGGCAGGCGCGGATCGTCCACAGCGTGTTGCGTGCGCCGGTGACCAGGCCGACGATGGGTGTTAGGCCGGGGCGGCTCAGGTAGACGTCGGCTGCGGCCAGGCTCGCCTCGGCGCCCCCGTGCACGGCGATGCCCACGGTGGCGGCGGACAACGCCGCGGCGTCGTTGACGCCGTCGCCCACCATCACCACCGGACCGCGCTGAACCTCCGCTTCGATCGCGCACACCTTTTCCTCGGCCGTCACGCCGCCCCGGCACGCCGCGGGCGGGATGCCGACACGGCGGGCCACCGAGATCACCACTCCCAGATCGTCGCCGGACAGCACCGCAAGACTCCAGCCGTGCCGCCGCAGTTCCGTCACCGCCGCCGCGGCATCCGCCCGGACGGGATTTCCCACTCCGGCGACGGCGGCGATGCGGCCGTCGACCACGACCGACACGGCGCTAAGCCCACGCGACGTGAACCGCTCCTGTGCGCTGCTGGCCCAGTGCGGTGTCTCGCTGACGCGGCGGGCCGCGAAACTTGCGGAACCGACCGCTACGGCCCGGCCGTCGACGGTGCCTTCGATTCCAGCCGGGCTGTGCACCGCGCCGTCCACGCGGTGCACACCACCGGCCGACGGATCTTTCTGGAACGCCAGGGCAATGGCATGCGACGAGGTTGCCTCCAATGCCACAGCCAGCGGTTTGGCCTCGGCGTCCCCCTCCCACTCGATGGTCCCACCGCCGCTCTCGGTAAGTGTCCCAGTCTTGTCCAGCACAATCCGCGATGGCCGAGCGAGCTTCTCCAGGGCATCGCCGCCCTTGACGAGAATGCCGGCCCGGGCGGCGCGGCCGATGGCAACCGCGACGGCCAGCGGCGTGGCCAGGCCGAGTGCGCAAGGACAGGTGACGATGAGCAGCGAGGTGGCATTGTCGATGGCCTGTGAGACATCAACACGCAGCCAGACGAAGAACGTCACCACGGCGAGGGAGACCACTACGCCGACAAACCAGCCGGCGATCCGATCCGCTGAGCGCACGATGGGTGCGCGACGGCGGGAATACTCTTCCACCAGGCGCATGAGCCGGCCGGCGCGGGTCTCGGTGCCGGTCGCCTCGACGCGCACTTGCACCGCCCGGGAAACATTTACCGCGCCCGCGCAGACGCGTGTCCCGGGCGCGATCGGGACCGGCCGCGATTCGCCGGTGAGCAGGGACTGGTCCATCGTCGACGCCCCGTCCGTCACCTCGCCGTCGGCGGGGAACGACTCGCCGGCACGGACCTCGAGCAGGTCGCCGACGCGGAGTGCCTCGACCGGAACGTCCTCGCCGCTGGGTCGGCGCGCCAGGCGCGGCGTGAGCGAAAACAGCAACTCCAGCGAATCTGCAGCCCAGCGCTGCTGCCGGTGCTGCACCCAGCGGCCGACGAGGAGGAGGAAGATGAGTACCGTGAGTGAGTCGAAGTAGATCTCCCCGCGTCCGAGGATCGTGTTCACGGTGCCCGCGATCGCACCCGCACCGAGGCCGAGGGCGATGGGCAGGTCGAGATGCGCCGTGCGCGTCCGGATCGCCGCCCAGGCACCGCGAAAGAACAGGCTCCCGGGCCAGGCCAGTGACACCATCGCAAAGAGCATGCTGAGCCAGCGGAAGAACGTTCCGTGCGCCGCCTCCACGCCGGAGTAGGCGCCGCCGTAGAGTGAGATTGCGAGCAGCATGACGTTGCCCGCGGCCGCGGCGGCGACGCCGATACGGACGATGAACTTGCGGTCTTCTTCCAGCCTGGCCTGGCGGGTCTTCGCGTCGCGGGCCGGGTGCGGTGGATACCCGAGCGAATCCAACGTGCGCGCCACGCGCGACAGTGTGGTGTCGCGCTCGTCCCACACGAGACGTACGAGCGAGCGCCGCAGATCCAGGCGCGACTCGATGACGCCGGGAGCGACGCGGGGCAGGCGCTCGACGAGCCACACGCACGCGGCGCAATGGACACCCTCCAGGTACAGCTCCGCCGTCCGGGTTCCGGGTTCCAACTCCCGCGTCCACACATCCCGAAAGGCCGCGTCATCGAGTTCCGCGTAGCGACGGCCGGTGGTCCGTGCGGGCTGCGCCGCCGCTCCCGAGGACTCCTGGATCCGGTAGAAGCGTTCGAGGCCGTGACCGTAGATGACGTCCCACACCGTGCGGCAGCCGGCGCAGCAGAACTGCCGTTCCGCGCCCTCGACTACCAAGCCGGCTGGAACGTCAAGGCCGCAGTGGGCGCATGCGACGCGCCGGGCGCTGTTCGCCGCGGATGCTGCGACCACCTCAGTGGGCATGCTCGCAGGCTGGTGGCGCGCCGCGCAGCGCTTCGACCCGTTCGACGGCTTCGTCCACACACGTGGGGGGTACCGATTGCGTGTGGATGACGGCGGCCGGACTCCAGCGGCCAGCAAGGGCCATTACGCCCAGGCCAATGACGACGAGGCACGCGGCGAGTTGCGTGCGCACGCCCAGCAAGGCCGTGATTCGCTGGACGCCCGTGCCGATTGCGGCCAGCACGGGTACAGTCCCAACCCAGAACGCAGCCAACGTCAGCGCTCCCGGCAGTGCATGCCCGGTCCCGGCGGCCGCAAGGACAAACGCCCAGAGCCAACCACAAGGTAGGAGTGCGGTCATGAGGCCGACCGCCAGCGCCCTGACGACCGGCGGCCAGCCGAGCGCGGTCTCGTGTCCCTTGCGGATCCACTGCCCGAGCAGCGACACAGCCGCGAGCGGCACAACCGCAAGTGGCGTGGCCGAGAGCGGCGGCAGTTTCACGCCGAGCAAGCGTACGGCTGCGACGATGCCGGCACCGACGAGAATGCCCCCGGCTACGATTCCCGCGGCGCGCTGTACCCCGACGAGCGTGCCACCGACATTCAGCGCGGCACCAAGCATGCCTGCGATCGCTCCAAAGATGACATAGACCACGAGCCGACCGCCGTGATAGGCGAAGTGCAACCGCAGTTGGCCACCGGCGTTGTCCGGTCCAGGCATGGTGGCGAACGCCGCGAATGGCCCGCACATGCCGGCGCAGTGCAGGCTACCAAGCAGGCTAGCCAGCAGTACCGTGCCGATCAGGGTCGCCATGGGTTGGGCCCCACCTGGACAACCGCGACGTGCGTGAACGTCTCCGCGCCCCGGCGCACCGTGGCCCGGCACTCCCAGAGCCCCGGCCGTGCCATCCGCGGGGTGCCCACGTATACGCCGGGGCTTTCCTCTGCCAACGTCAGCTCCATTCGTTGCGCGGCGAACGCGTGATGGAAGGTGATCAAATGCACTGTGGCGCCCTGGACTGGTTGCCTGTCGCGATCGAAGACGCGGCAGACCAATCGTCGCTCCCCCAGGGAGCCGGCGTGCGCGTCCGGCTCGACCTCGACCGACCAGCCCAGCCTCTGATTCACGCGCAGCTGCGCCGCGGTCTCGTCCCACCGCATGGACTTCTCGTAGTAATCGGGTTCGATGGAAAAGTGCGGGTCGCGCCCGGCGATGGTGATCACCGTCAGGTACATCGCAACGAAGAGGACGAGGCTTCCGACCACCGCCGCGGGCCAGATCCAGGCGTGTCGCGGGGATGTCTCGGACGAGCCACTCACTGCGGCTCCCTCCCGCCCACCGTGATGGGACCCAGCAGCCGGTAGTTGAGTTCCTTGGTTTCGCCCGCACCAGTGACGCGGACGACGATGTCGCGCTTGCCGTTGGTGAACACCGAGGCGGGCGTGAGAACGAGGAAGCCCTTGGTGACCGCCGTGCCGGCGGGGACCATCATGGGATCCTCGTCGATCTCCAACCGCGCTGGTGTGCCGGCGCCGACTTCGACGCGGAACGACGCGGGTTGGTCGAGACGATTCATGATCTTGACCCGCACCGGATTCGAAATCTCGCCGTTGGGCAGTTCAACAAACGGTGCGCCGAGGCCGCGCAGCAGCGTCACGTCCACAACCCCCTTGCGTGAGAGCGCGACGATGAAGAGGGCGGTGATCACGAGCAGGACGGTCGAATAGATGAAGATCCGGGGCCGGGCGACGCGGCCGGCCTCTCCGGCAATAGTGGCCTGCGACCCGTACCGGATCAGCCCGCGCGGGCGGCCGATCCGTTCCATCACGGCATCGCAGGCGTCGATGCACTGCGCGCAGCCGACACACTCCATCCGCAACCCGTCGCGGATGTCGATGCCCGTCGGGCACGTCTCCACGCACAGGTAGCAGTCGACGCAGTCGCCAAGTGCCACACCCGCGTCGCGCCTGCCCCTCCCGCGCGGCTCACCGCGCTTCGGGTCGTAACTGATGATCAACGAGTCGCGATCGACGAGGACCGACTGCAGCCTGCCGTAGGGGCATGCGACGATACAGGTCTGCTCGCGGAAGTAGGCGAAGTCGAACAGCATGAGCCCCGTGGTGGCTGCCATGACCAGAAACGAGGTCGGATGTTCGAATGGCGAGGCGAAGATCCACTGCCGCAGCGCCTCGACGCCGACGAAGTAGGCCAGGAAGGTGTGCGCCAGGTACATCGACACCACCAGAAAGACGGCGTACTTGACCGCCGTGCGCAGACCCGTCTGCTTGCGTCCGGGACGACCACCCGCTCGGGGCGGTCCGTCGAACAGCCGTTCGAGTGGGCGATACACGAACTCCATGTAGACCGTTTGCGGGCAGGCGTACCCGCACCACACGCGGCCAAAAACGGCGGTCACAAAGAAGATGCTGACGACGAGGCCGATGACCAGGAGCGCCAGCAACACCGTGTCCGTCGGCAGGAATGTCGTACCGAACAGCGTGAAGCGGCGGTGGAGGATGTCGAGGAGAATGGCGGGTTTGCCGTTGATTCGCAGGTACGGGAGGAGCGTGAAGACGGCAATGAGGATCCACGCGAGGATGCGGCGCGCGCTGAGGAAACGGCCAGGCGAGAGGCGGGGTCGCAGCCAGCGACGCGACCCGTCGGCATTCAGCGTGGAGAGGACCCGCTCCTCAGACTCGGGCAGGGCCGCCGTGGTCATGGCGGCGTCACTTTTTCGGCTCGACCGGTGGGGCAGGCCACGGCGGTATCACGGTCCCCTCCGCGCCCCTGGGGCCGGGGAGGTTCTTGCCGCGCAGGCTGGCGACGTACGAGGCTACCAGGACCACCTCGTTCGGATGCATCCGCGTCTTCCAGGCCGGCATCGCCCCGTTCGCGGCGCCGTTCGCGATGACCTGGGGAATGTCGTCGATCTTGGTGACGTTTTTGTAGGCGTCGTCGGTGAGGTTGGGGCCCACTTGACCTTGCCCATTGGCCGCGTGGCAGGAGACGCAGTTGGTCTTGAAGATCGAGGCACCGAACTGGAGCCAGCCGGGTTCGTTCATGAACCGCACCACCGTCGCCGCGTCCGGTTTGAGGTCGCCGATCTCCGCGAAGCGTTTCTTCATGTCGTCCGCCGTCGCATCCTGATACTCCACGGCGACGGGCGTGGAGATGGTGCTCATGTGGTAGTACAGGAAGTACCAGAGGCTGAAGACGAACGTAGCGAAGAAGATGAGGTACCACCATCCCGGGGTGGGATTGTCATACTCCTGGATTCCATCGAACTCGTGTTCTTGTAATACGTCTCGGGTCGTGTCTGTCATTGTTGCGATCCTTTGCCCGCGGCCGCTCCGCTGCCGCCCTGATCTTCGAGCTGATCGGCATCCAGCGGTTTTCGTGCCTCTGCGTCCATCTCGTCGCGTGGCCGCAGCATGACCCACACCACGACGGCGGTGAAGGCAACGAAGCTCACGACCAGGCCGACCTCGGCAAACGCCACCAGGCCGGAGTGACTCATGATGTCGCTGAGGCTCACGAGTGACTGTCCCCCGGCACGGCGGCGGTTGCCGGATTGGTTTGCGCTGGCGCTGCCGGTGGGGGCGCGAACAGGTCGGTCCCCAGCCGCTGCAGGTAGGCGATCAGTGCCACCACTTTTTTCGTCTCGAGACCGGGCCGGCCCTTCTGCTCGACGATCTGCGTTGCGATCGTCTTTGCTTGCGCCTTGGCGGCGTCGATGCCGCCGGCGATGGCGGCATCATCATACGGCACACCGAGCGTGCGCATGGCACGCATGTGTGATGGGATGGCCGTGAAATCCAGGTCGTCCTGGAGCAGCCATGGATACGCCGGCATGATGGAGTTCTGGGTAATCTGCCGCGGGTTCTCGAAGTGCAGGACGTGCCACGAACTGGACTGCTTTCCACCCTCGCGGGCCAGGTCCGGACCGATCCGCCGTGAGCCCCACTGGAAGGGATGATCGTACACGAACTCACCCGGCTTCGAGTATTCCCCGTAGCGCTTCGTCTCCGCCAGGATGGGCCGGACCATCTGCGAGTGGCAATTGTAACAGCCCTCGGATCGGTAGACGTCGCGGCCGGCAACTTCGAGCGGTGTGTACGGGCGTACCGATGCGATGGTGGGGACATTCGACCGGATGAGGAACGTCGGTATGATTTCGAAGAGCGAGGCGACCACGACGGCAATGACGACGTAGACCGTAAAGCGAAACGGCCGCCGTTCCCAGCGCCGATGCCAGGCGCCCTGGCTCCAGATGTCGAGCTTGTGCGCCAGCCCGGTGACCGGCAGCCCCTCGAGTCGCGAACGCGGCGGTGGCGGCTCGGCGTAGGTCTTCGCCAAGGCCGCGGCCCGCTGGATCGGCTCCGCATAGGTCGCCGGCCGGGATTGCCAGGTCTTGAAGAGGTTGACGCCGGCGAGCAACGCCCCGGCCAGGTAGAGGGTGCCGCCGAGGACGCGCACCCAGTACATCGGTATCAAGGCCATCACGGTCTCGACAAAGTCGGGGTAACTGAGCCGGCCCATGTCGTCCAGAGCGCGCCACATCAACCCTTGCGTCAGTCCTGCAATGTAGATCGGTACGATGTAGAGGACCAACCCGATCGTGGCGACCCAGAAATGCGTGGTGGCCAAGCGCATCGACCAGAGCGGTGCCTGGTACAGCCGGGGCATGAGCCAGTAGATCATGGCGAAGGTGGTGAACCCGACCCAGCCCAGCGCACCTGCATGCACGTGCGCGATGATCCAGTCCGTGTAGTGGCCGAGGGCGTTGACGCTCTTCACTGACAGCAGCGGCCCCTCGAACGTGGACATACCGTAGAAGGTGATGCCGACGACGAAGAATTTGAGCACCGGGTCCGTCGCCACGCGATTCCAGGCGCCGCGCAGCGTCAGCAGGCCGTTGATCATGCCGCCCCATGACGGCATCCACAGCATCACCGAGAAGATCATACCGAGGGTGGAGGCCCATTCGGGAACGGCGCTGTAGTGCAGGTGGTGCGGTCCCGCCCAGACGTAGATGAATACCAACGACCAGAAATGGACGATACTCAAGCGGTACGAAAAGACCGGGCGCTCCGCCGCCTTCGGCAGGAAGTAGTACATCAGGCCGAGGAACGGTGTCGTGAGCAGGAAGCCGACGGCGTTGTGACCGTACCACCACTGCATGAGGGCGTCCTGCACACCGGCGTAGAGCGCGTAGCTCGTCATAGAGCCCGCCGGCACGGCGAGGCTGTTGAAAATGTGCAGGACCGCGATGGTGACGATCGTGGCGATGTAGAACCAAAGCGCGACGTACAGGTGACGTTCGCGACGCGTGGCGATGGTGCCGAAGAAGTTGATGGCGAAAACCACCCACACCACGGCAATGGCGATGTCAATGGGCCACTCCAGCTCGGCGTATTCCTTGCCCTGGGTGAAACCGAGGGGCAGGGTGACGGCGGCGGCGACAATGATGGCCTGCCAACCCCAGAAGTGGATGCGGCTGAGGATGTCGCTGAACATCCGCGCCTTGCACAGCCGCTGGGTCGAATAATAGATGGCGGTGAACACGGCGTTTCCCGCGAACGCAAAGATGACGGCGTTGGTGTGCAGCGGACGCAGGCGCCCGAACGACGTGAACGGCAGGCCTAGGTTGAGGCCGGGGACGACCATCTGCGTGGCGATTAAGACGCCCACCAGCATCCCCACGACGCCCCAGACGAGCGTCATCAGCAGAAACGCTCGGGAGATGGCGTCGTCGTAGACGAACTCCTCAATGTGCCCGCGTTCCTCGTGCACCGCGGGGGCCGCGGTGGTGGCCTTGCTAGACTCCATGTGGACGGCTTCTCCTACAGGGATGCACCTCGCCGCCAGCGGCGGGGAACCCCAATGAACGAATGTGGATTTGGCTGTGAAGGTGCGTGGCGCGTGCTGTCCCGCACGCCGCACCTGACTTCATACTCCTGAGGAAATACCATGCTGTATGGCTTTTCCGGGAACCTGCGCGGCGGACCCGCCGGTTCGATACGGCACTAGTCGGCTCGGTTATCATTCAGGCACCCATAGCGCAAGGGGTTGCGTCATCGCCGTCCGCCGTCGTCGCCGGGCTCGCCCAAAGCCTGGCTGGGGTGCTAGAAGAATTTTGTTATGCTGCTGGTTGCGCTTGTCCCTCCGTCAATCGATCCGGCCGGTGCGCCTGCCCTCTACGGCAGCTTCCTCGGGGCGGGCTGGAGCGTGCAGGCTTTCACGAGCCAGGACGCCGTCCCTGACGATGTCGCTGCCGAAATGGATGCGGTGCTTGCGTCGGCGCCGCTGACCGTCGATGCCCGCCTGCTGCGGCGCGCGCCGAAGCTCAAGCTCGTTCAGGTGATCGGCCATGGCTTTGATCATGTGTGTCTCGAAGACGCCCGCGCGGCCGGCGTGCCGGTGTGCACCATCACGTCGTCGCGCGCCGAGGCGCACACCGTCGCGGAGATGACGATCCTGCTCGCGGGGGTGGCGAGCCGGCGGGTGATCGACGGCGACGTGTTCGTGCGTGGCGGCAACTGGGGACAGATGGCCATGCTGCAGCGCGGGGTCTTCGAGCTCGCCGGCAAGACCATCGGCATCATCGGCTTCGGGCACATCGGGCACGAGGTCGCCAAACGCGCGCGCGCGTTCGACATGCGCGTTCTCTATCACGACCGCACGCGCGCCGAGGTCAACGCGGAACAGGCGTTGGGCGTCGAGTTTCGGGAACTGGATGCCTTGCTGTCCGAGAGCGACATCGTCTCGCTCCATGTCCCACTGACACCGCAAACCCGCGGCCTGATTGGCACGGCAGCACTGGCGAGAATGAAATCGACCGCGGTCCTGGTGAATACGGCCCGCGGCCCGATCGTCAACGCGGCCGCGCTGGCGAGCGCGCTGCGAGAAGGTCGCCTGCGCGCTGCTGCCATCGACGTCTTCGATTCGGAGCCGCCACGGGCCGATGATCCGTTGCGGCAAGCGCCCAACTGTGTGTTCTCGCCCCACGTCGCTGGTGCCACCGCCGAGTCGGTGATGCGCATCCTCGCCGCCGCCCTGGAGAACTGCAAGCGGGTGGGGCGCGGCGAACCACCGCACGACGTGATCGGCGTGGATGAGGGGTAGGCTGCGCCCCCGCCGAGAGGTGCGATTGACCACAGTGCGACCTGAGGCATCCGGAGACGCGGAGGCAATTCGCGGCGTTCATACGGCCAGCTTCCCCACCCCTGCCGAGGCGCGACTGGTTGACCTTCTGCGAAATGCCCGTCATCTCACCGTTTCGCTGGTGGCGGAGCTGGGCGGTAGGGTCATCGGCCATGTCGCGTTCAGTCCGGTGACCGTCGCCACCGGTGCGGGCGGGGTAGGTTTGGCTCCCGTGGCGGTGGTTGAGGAATACCGCCGGAGGGGAATTGCCGCCTGCCTGATCGAGGCAGGGCTTGCCACCTGTCGGGACGCACAGTTCGGTTGGGTGGTCGTGCTGGGCGACCCCGCTTACTACTCGCGGTTTGGTTTTCGTCCCGCCGCGGAGCTCGGCCTAACGGACGAGTGCGGGGGCGGGTCTGCATTTCAGGCAATGGAACTGATACCGAACCGCATGCCGATCGGAGCGGGCCTGGTGCGCTACGCCCAAGCGTTCGCCTCTCTGGGGTCACAATGAGTGGCGGTCGGGCCACCCGTTCCTGGGGCGACGACGAGGACTCCTGACGTCGCGACGCCCTGCAGGCTAGCGCCGCGCATGAGGGCAAAGGGATCAGTTTTCTTTTCACCCTTCATTGAGCGATTCCCGCCAGGTTTGTCTGTAATTATTTCACTTTGGAAATGAAATTTTTGCCGTTCCCGTTCGCGGAGACGCACGCCTGAACAATCTCGGACGGGTCGGTGCGCCGCGACGTGACTGGCATTCCTTATGCTGTCTCGCCAGGCCAGCAGGGGTTGCTGATGGCGCGGTGCGGCGCCGTGAGAGCAAAAGGCGCGGAGCGCTCTGTTGCAAGGCGCCACAAATCGAAGCCAAGTGCGCACTGGAGGGCGTTGCAACCCCGAGCGTCTGCCGGCATCTCGCCGGCGGCACAGGTAGTACGCAAGAGGAGGTGCAGCATGAAAAGAATGGCGTTGATCGTGATCGTGGCCAGCGTCGTTCAATGGGGATGCGATGCTAAGGTCCTCGGCGGAGCAGCGGTGGGGGCTGCCGGAGCAGGGGCCGCGTACGAAATTCAAAACAAGCGGCAGATGGATCGGCAAAACGACGAGTACACGGCGGGGAGGATCGACCAGAACGAGTATCAGA
>Ga0316601_100000855_pt1 | contig 14056 bp, 12 predicted proteins | sample OWC_soil_day5_no_FD_207663 | JGI IMG/M metagenome (GOLD analysis project Ga0316601, IMG submission 207663) | Wetland soil microbial communities from Old Woman Creek delta, Ohio, United States - OWC_soil_day5_noCT | ecosystem: Environmental > Terrestrial > Soil > Wetlands | place: USA: Ohio...
CCTCGAACGCGTTCACCGCCTGGCACTCGGCGAAGAAGTGGGTATTGCCCTTGAGGAACTCGCGGACCTCGGCCACCACCTCGTGGCCGTTGTACGTGAACCGCTGGCCGGTGCACCCGGCCTGGGTCGCCGGGCAGTTCCCGCCGTCGCACTTGACGGTCTCGCGATCGGTGACGGCCCAGTGCATCGACATGATCTGGCAGAACGCGGGCTGCCCGGCCTTGAACAGCGCGCCGTTGCGGTGATCGAGGTTGGGTGCGTCGCACGTGCCGAGGTCTCCCATGATCGCCTCCTCGGTCAGCATGTCGGGGTTCGCGGTGCCCGGGCCGCAGCTGGCCGTCCCGCACTTGGCCGCGGGGAACTCGCCGCCGGTGGACTGCGGGATGCCGGCGGCTCGCAGGTAGCCGGTCGCGATCGCCTCGTTGCCGTCGGCGAACACCGCGATCGTCGGCGCGGCGATCATCTCCTTGGCGACGGTCCCGGTGAATGCGGCGGTCGCCTCGTGCACGGAGGTCACGTGGAAGACGGTGCGCATCGCCCACGGGTTCGCGGCCCACTGCGCCTGATCATTCCAGATGTCGATGATCGCGAGGGCCTTGTCATGATCGGGGGCGTCGATCACCAGCGGACCACCACGATAGCGATGGGTGCCCAGCACCGTGCCCCGTGACACGGCGCCGACGTCATCCCAGATCACGTTCGTCGTCGCCGTGAAGTCGGGGCTCTCGGTCGGAAACGCGCACTTCACGCCCGATCCTTCGATCGCGCAGTCCCACGGGCACGGATCGGTCGACGAGTTGCACGGGGCATCGTGATACGTCTTGTTCGGATCGATCACCCAGTGCACGTGCACGCCCTGGCGCAGCAGCTGATAGATGAGGCCGTACGCCTGGAACACGCCGGTGCTCTGGTACGTCAGATCCATCGGGATGATCAGCGTCCCCGGCTGGAACGCACGATCGGCGGCCTGAGACACGCGGGTGCCGCTCGCGACCAGCGCGACCGCGACCGCGAGCACGCGAAAAGACTTCAAGCCCATGGTGACTCCCCAGGTCGGTGAGTGCGCACGACCTCGCCCACGATATCGCGGTTCGTCATCGCGCTGCACGCTCGATCCGAAAGGAATCGCGACGACACGTAGGTGGAGCACACCTCCGCGCCGATCAGTCCACGGCGGCGAGCGCACGCCAGGTCGGACAGCGGTCGACCGGGGTGCTCGCGTGCGTGACCAGCTCTCGACGGACCGCGAGCCCGAGCGAGTGCGGCATCCGGACCGTGAGCTGGCGCGCCGCGAGCGCATCGACATACGGCGCGATCGCGCGAGCGCCGATCCGGACCAGCGCGGTGACGTCGAGCTCGAGCTGCGCTCTCGCTATTCCATCCCGGTCCTCGCGGCTTTGCCGCTCGAGCTGCGCTCTCGCTATTCCATCCCGGTCCTCGCGGCTTTGCCGCTCGAGCCGGCAGCGGGCGATCGCGGCGCGCACCGGTCCCAGGGCATCGAGCCGCGGCGGGCGGTCGAGCCGCGCCGCGGCCACCGCGAGCCGAGCGCCGAGCGCGCGGTCCGGCGCACTGGCGGCGACGCGGGCGAGCGCGTCGGGGCCGGCGGCGCGCAGCGCGAAGGCCAGCTGATCGGCGCCGATCTCCGATAACCACGCGACCAGCTTGTCGCCAGGGAGCCGGATCGCGTCGTACACCGAGCCGACCGGGCGGTCCGAGGTCGCCGGTAGCGGCGGGATCTCGGCGCACGCCCAGCGCGCGAGCCAGACATCGACCGCGGTGAGCGTGCCGCTCGCGATCGCGTGGCGCGCCCGCTCCGGCAGGCCGACGAGCCCCGCCTCGATCCAGCTCGGGTGCGCGCCGCGGATCCCGGTGGGCAGCGGTGCCGTCGCGCCGGCGAGCATGCGCGCTCGCAACCTGCGCCGCTCGTCGGGCGATGCGGTCGCCAGGTCGGTGGCGGCGCGGCGTGCCGATTCGCCGATCGGGCCCGCGATCCGCGCCAGCACCGCGCGATCGACACAGGCGACAGCGAGCAGCGCGCCGATCATTCCTTCTTGGGCTTGTCGGAATCGATCGAGGGCTCGTTGTGCCCGGTCTCGGCCCGTCGCCGCCGGCGTGCCGGGCGCAGCTTGTAGCGCAGCAGCTTGCCGCCTGGACCGCGCGGCAACGCGTCGACGAACTCGATCCACCGCGGGTACTTGTACGGGGCGAGGTGGGCCTTGACGTACTCCTTGAGCTCGCTCTCGAGCTTGGGGCCACTGTCCTGACCGACGTTGGTGACGACGAACGCGAGCGGCTTGATCAGCCCCTCGTCATCCTCCGCGCCGATCACCGCCGCCTCCCACACCGCCTCGTGGGCGACGAGCGCGTGCTCGACCTCCGACGGGGACACCCACTTGCCGCCGACCTTGAACAGATCGTCGACGCGCCCGCAGTGGTGATAGAAGCCCTCGCGATCGATCATGAAGCGATCGCGCGTCGTGAACCAGCCATCGGCCCGCAGGTCATGCTCGCCGGGGCTCGCGCCGCCGCCCCAGTAGCCGGTGAACAGCGAGCCGCAGGCCAGCTCGAGGGTGCCGATCTCGTCCACGCCGACGGGATCGCCGTCCTCGTCGACCAGCCGGACCTGGACGCCCGCCAGCGGCTTGCCGCACACGCCGGGGCGAGCGCCGGGATCGTTGCTGCGGCCCGCGAGCGCGAACTGGAAGATCTCGGTGAGCCCGTAGCCGACGATGACCTCGGTGCCGAGCACCGAGCGAATCCGCGGGATCAGCCGCTCGGGCATGCCCTCGGCCCCCGCGACCGCGTGGCGCAGCTGGGCAAGCGGGCGCGCGATCCCACGCTCCTCGGCATCGTGGGACAGCTGCGCGTACACCGACGGAGTCGCGAACAGCACCGTGGGCTTGTAGCTCTGCAGGGCCGCAAACAGCAGGTCCGAGTGCGGCTGTGCGGGAAACAGCAGCGACTCGGCCTGGACCGCGAGCGGGAGCAGGAGCCCAGCGCCGAGCCCGTAGGCCGTCGACAGCCGGGCCACCGAGAGCATCCGGTCCGCCGACGTCAGCTGCAGCAAGTCGATCGCGAACGACGCCTGCGCCGCCATGATCGTGCGCTTGGAGTGCGGCACGGCGCGCAGCTCACCCGGTCCCGACCCCGCCGAGTAGAGCAGGACCGAGATGTCGGACTCGCCCATCGGCACGGGCGGCTGCGGCGATGCCGAGACGACGAGCGCGTGATAGTCGTGGGTCCCGGGCAGCTTGGCGCCGACACCGATCACCTCGCGCAGATCCGGGGTCACGGTGCGCACGGCATCGACCACCTGCATGTGCGAGTCGTCGACGATCGCCATCACCGCGCCGGCGTGCAGCACGTACTCCTGGACGTCATCGGGCGTCGACAGCTCGGAGACCGGGACCGCGACTGCCCCGGCGTGGATCACCGCGAGGATCGCCGCCGCGGCCTCCATCGTGTCGCGCATCAGGATCAGCACCCGCTCGCCACGCTGCAGCCGCAGGGCGCGGAGCGCGGAGGACAGCCCCGTGACCTGGCTCGCGAGCTCGTCGAAGGTCCAGGCGCGATCGCCTTCGCGCAAGGCCGTTCGGGGACCGGCGCCGCTCGCGAGGGAGCGGTCCAGTAACCACGCTGCCAGGTTCCCGACCTCGGACATGCCCGCAAATTGTAAGGGAGTCCCGCCGCGACCACAAAAAAGATCGGGCACCCTTAGGGCTTGCGTATCGTGGGAGGCACACATGGCGGTCGGGTCCTGCGGGCCCCCAGCGGGGCCTCCACGCGCCCCACCTCGGAGAAAGTCAGAGAAGCCGTCTTCCAGATCCTCGACCGGATCCTGGGTCCGCTCGACGGGATCCACGTGCTCGACCTGTTCGCCGGGTCAGGCGCGCTCGGGCTCGAGGCACTCTCTCGCGGGGCGGCCCACGCGACCTTCGTCGATTCCGGCAAGGCCGCGATCACCGCGATCCGCGGCAACCTGCGAGATCTCGGGCTCGACGACCGGGCCACCCTGGTCGCGGGCGACGCGATCGCCGTGGCCCGGCGTCCTGCCGCCGCGCCGTGGCGCCTCGTGTTCGTGGATCCTCCGTATGCCTCCGATCTCGCGACCCGCGCCGTGCTCGCGCTGCCCGCCGCGAGCCTCGCGCCGGATCCGGTGATCGTCATCGAGCACGATCGCCGCAACGCACCGCCCGAGCTCCTCGGATCTCTGGTACGAACGGACCAGCGACGCTACGGCGATACGCTGATCTCGTTCTACGGGGCCCCTACATGACGCAGTCCACCTCGATCGCCGTGTACCCGGGCACCTTCGACCCGATCACGAACGGCCACCTCGATATCCTCAAGCGCTCGCTCGCGGTGTTCAGGCGCGTCATCGTCACGATCGCGCCCAACATCCGCAAGAATCCCCTGTTCACCACCGACGAGCGGATCGGCTTCATCCGCGATGCGCTCCCGGAGTACGCAGCTCGCCTGGAGTTCGAGGTCTTCGAAGGCTTGCTCGTCGACTTCTGTCGCAGCCGCGGCGCCACGGTCATCGTGCGCGGCCTGCGCGCCCTCGCCGACTTCGAGTACGAGTTCCAGTTCGCCCACATGAACCGCCGGCTCGCTCCCGGGGTCGACACGGTGTTCTTCATGACCGACGAGCGAAATCACTACGTCAGCTCGTCTCTCGTCAAGGAAGTCGCTAGCCTCCACGGCGACGTCACAGGCCTCGTGCCGCCCGCGGTCGTCGCGGCGCTCGCGGCGAAATACAAGAAGCAGCCATGACCTATCCATTGAAGCTCGCCTCGCGTCTCGATCCGATCAAGCCCTCGATCACCCTGGCCGTCACCGCCAAGGCCGCCAAGCTCAAGGCCGACGGCATCGACATCGTCAGCTTCGGCGCCGGTGAGCCCGACTTCGACACGCCGGACCACATCAAGGAGGCCGCGCGCGCATCGTTGTCGGCGCATCCCGGGAACGTCGGCAAGTACACCGATGTCGCCGGCATCCTGCCGCTGCGCAAGGCGATCGCCGCCGAGCTCGGCGCCGTCCACAAGATGGAGCTCTCGCCCGACCAGATCCTGGTCTCCACCGGCGCCAAGCACAGCCTCTACAACCTGTTCATGGCGCTGATCGATCCGGGCGACGAGGTCCTGATCCCGGCGCCCTACTGGGTCAGCTATCCCGACATGGTGATGCTCGCGGGGGGCCGCCCGGTCGCCCTCGAGACCCGCGCCGAGGATGACTTCGCGGTCACCGCGGCCCAGGTCGCCGCCGCCTGCTCGCCGCGCACCCGCGCCATCGTGCTCAACAACCCGTCGAACCCGACCGGCGCCGTCTACACGCGCGCGCAGATCGAGGCGCTCGCCAAGGTGGTCGTCGAGAAGGATCTGCTCGTCATCTCGGACGACATCTATCGCCAGCTCGTCTATGGAGACGCCGAGTACGTCTCGATCGCATCGGTGTCTCCGGAGGTCGCGAAGCGGACGGTCCTCGTCGATGGGGTCTCGAAGACCTACGCGATGACCGGCTGGCGCATCGGTTACACGGCGGGTCCCCTGCCCCTGATCAAGGCGATGACCAAGATCCAGGGCCAGTCGACCTCGAACGCGACGCACATCTCGCAGATCGCGACGCTCGCGGCGCTCACCGGTCCGCAGGACTGCGTCGCCACCATGCGCAAGGCGTTCGACGAGCGCCGGCTCGAGATGCTGAAGCTGCTCCGCGCGATCCCCGGTGTGACCTGCCGCGAGCCGAAGGGCGCGTTCTACGCGTTTCCGGATCTCTCGAAGTTCGTCGGCAAGCGGTCGCCCGAAGGCTCGGTGCTCGACGACGATGTCCAGCTGTGCGACTGGCTCGTCGAGGTCGGCAAGGTCGCCGTGGTCCCGGGCTCCGGGTTCGGGGCGCCGGGCTTCGTGCGGCTGTCGTACGCGACCGGCATGCCGAACATCAAGGACGGCGTGGGCCGGCTCGCCAAGGCGCTCGCGACGCTGCGCTGAGCCGCCGCCCTCCGCTAGCTGCTCGCTTGACCGACGCGCTTCGGCGAGGCGGTCGCCATGCCAACTTGCCTCGCGTACGCCTGACCGGCACCGCGCAGGAAGAGCCCCGCGACGATCGCGCCGGCGAGGCTTCCCGAGATCGCCGCCGTGATCACGCTGCCTGGGTCGCGGACGTGCATGGAGACCAGCCGGATCTCGAGCAGCGCGATGCCGACGGCGAGGCAGCCGACCATGATCCAGCGCGCGCGGGCGCGCCGGGCTTGCCGCGGAGGCCCGGCCGCGTGACGGATCCGCCGCAGCGTGAACCAGCCGACCCCGAGTAACCCGAGGATCGTGCTGGTGTGCTGCAGGATCCGATGCGTGACCATGCCTCCCACGACCGGCAAGTCGTAGGGAGCATGCAGCTCCGGGATCCGGCGGACGAACACCCCGTTCGCGTGCGTCAGGCCGTCCCACAGCAGGTGCGTGAGATCGCCGAGCGCCGCAGACACCACCACGCTGATGACCGCTCCGACGGTCCAGCGCGCCTGCCACGGGCGGGCCAAGAGCGGCGTGATCGCGGCCGGCGCAGCGAGCAGCACGGGCCACTTCACGACGTGGTGGTACAGCGCCGCGACCACGAGGGTCACCGGCACGCCCCACCCCGCGATGCCGACGAACGTGTGGCTGTACCGGCCCACGAGCTCGCCGCGCACGAAGTACTCGAAGTCGGGCGCCATGCTCCCGATGACGAGGCAGGTCGGATCGAGCCGGAGCCGTGAGTGCCACCGCAGGCCGGGCAGGACGGCCAGGACGTGCGCGGCCGTGAAGGGCATCTCGCCACACAGCATACCCAGAGTTTGGGGCTCGACAATGCCGCAAGGTGACGCGCCTCGCCGGCATCAGGCTGCGGTACAACCCGTCGGTGACTCGACACGACGAGATCGCGCTCCGGCGGTCACGCTCGCATGTCCGGCTGCTGGTGTTCCTCGCCCGCAAGAGCCTGCTCGGCGGCAAGCTGACGTTCGGCTTGCTCGTGATCGCGATCGCCGCGGGCGGAGGCTTTCAGGTCGCGAACACCGCGAACCTCTCGGGGTTCGCGGACGCGCTGCTCGAGGACGGGCTGACCCGCGGCGCGGGTGACATCCGGGTCGAGCCCCGCAACCAGCCGCGATTCGACGACGGCACGGCGGAGGCGAAGCGGATCGGCGCGCTTGTCAGTGCGCGGGCCGCGACGCCGGTCCTGGTCTATCCCGGCGCGGTCGGCAAGGCGGGGCGCTTCCTCGGAGCGCCAATCTACGGGATCGAGGTCGACAGCGAGCTGCTGCCGTTTCACCTCTCGAGCGGGGCGCTGCTCGGCAAGGGCGATGATCGCGGCGTGCTGCTCGGATCGGCGCTGGCGACCCGGCTCGGGCTCGCGGTCGGCGATCCGCTGGAGCTCCGCGTGATCTTCGGCCCGGCTGACGCGGCGATCGGCGAGGACAACGTCGGCCGGTTCACGATGATCGTGCGCGGGATCGTGGTGGGCAGCGGCGGTGGCTACCGGTTCGCGTTCGTCGAGCGCAGCTTCCTCGGCAACCTGGCGGGCGCGCCGGCGAGCGCCTCGGCGATCGTCGTGCACCTGCGCGATCACGAAGCGGCCTCGCTGCTCGCGGAGCGGATCAACGCGAGCTTGCCCGAGGTCCAGGCGATCGGGTGGCGCGAGGACGATCCGTATCTGGCGAGCTACCTGAGCGCGAACCACGCGATCCACACGGTGTCCTACGCGATGGTGATCGCGGCGATCTCGATCCCGATGTGGGCGCTGCTCTACATCCACGTGCTCAAGCGCCGGCGAGAGATCGGGATCCTCTCGGCACTCGGGTTCGGCCGTGGTGAGGTCTTCGTGATCCACGTGCTGCAGGCACTCGCGGTGGCGTGCATCGGCTGCGCGATCGGCTCGCTGCTCGGCTACGGCTTGATCCAGTACTTCGCTGGTCACCCGATCTTCGCGTGGGAGAGCCTGGTCGTGCGCCCGGTGATCTCGACCGCGACGTTCCTCGTGCCCGCGATCGTGATCGTCGTGACGGCGATCGCGGCGGGCAGCTACCCCGCGTGGCGGGCGGCTCGCACCGATCCCGCGATCGTGCTGCGGAGGATCGATTGACCGCGCACGTGGAGCGCTCCATGAACGTGCTGGAGGCGCACGGGCTGACCCGACGACACGGCACTCGCGAGGTCGTGCACGACGCCTCGCTCGTGATCGCAGACGGCGAGTCGGTGGCCTTGATGGGCCCGAGCGGGTGCGGCAAGACCTCGCTGCTCCAGATGCTCGGGTTACTCGATCACCCGACCGAGGGCACGCTCGCGCTGCGAGGGCGCGACGCCTGGAGCTGTACCGAGATCACGCGGGCCGAGATGCGGCTGTCGTGGCTCGGCTTCGTGTTCCAGCAGAACAACCTGTTCGAGCACCTGAGCGCGCGCGACAACGTGGCGATCGCGCGGTGGCGCGCGACCGGATCGCGGCGCGATTCGCTGCGCGAAGCGGATCGCCTGCTCGACCGGCTGGGGCTCGCGACCCGGGCCAGGGCGCGTGCCGCGGAGCTGTCGATCGGGGAGGCGCAGCGGGTGGCGGTGGCGCGCGCGCTCGTCAACCGGCCCTGCCTCGTGCTCGCCGACGAGCCGACCGGCAGCCTCGATACCGCCTCGGCGGCGGCGGTGATGGACGCCCTGCTCGAGGCCGACGGCGTGGCGGTGCTCGTCGTCACCCACGATCCAGAAGTTGCCGCACGCGCGGGTCGGATCCTGCGCATGCGAGATGGCAAGCTGTCGTCGTGACCGATCGGCTCCTCCGCACCACGACGTCGCTGTGCACGCAGTGCAAGCGTGGCGTGCCCGCCGAGGTCTGGCGCAGTCACGGCGAGATCGTGATGCGCAAGGTCTGCGACCTCCACGGCGCCGCCGAGGTCACGATCGCCACGAACGCCGACTGGTACGAGCGGATCATCGCCCAGGCCCCGGCGCTGGCCCGCCCGACCGCGCGCAAGCAGGTCAGCCAGGGCTGCCCGTTCGACTGCGGCCCGTGCACGAGCCACGAGCAGCAGGTGCAGCTGCCGATCGTGCCGATCACGAGCGCGTGCAACCTCGACTGCCCGATCTGCTACACGCACAACAAGAACGGCGCCGGCGCATATCACATGTCGGAGCCCGAGCTGCGCGCGATCCTGCACCACCTGCGGCAGACCGATCCCGAGAAGCGCATCATCAACCTCACCGGCGGCGAGCCAACCCAGCACCCCTCGTTCGAGCGACTCGTCGAGCTGTGCGTCGAGGAGGGCATCCATCGGATCACCGTGTCGACGCACGGGCTGCGGTTTCTCAAGGACGAGCGGCTGCTCGCTCGGCTCGCCGAGCTCGACGCCCGGATCGTGCTGTCGTTCGACTCGTTCAAGCCCGAGCGCAACCAGCAGATGCTCGGCGGCCAGTTCCTCGACGGCAAGCTGCGGGTGCTCGAGCTGCTCGAGCAGTACAACGTCCACACCACGCTCCTTCCGGTGCTCGCGCGCGGCATCAACGACGACGAGGTCGGCGCGTTCATCGAGCTCGCCTTGCGCAAGGACTTCATCCGCAGCATCGAGCTCCACACGATGACCTTCACCGGCCACAACGGGACCTCGTTCGACCGCCGCGGCCGCTACTCGACCTACGACGTGCTCGCCGACATCGAGGCCCAGACCGCCGGCACGCTGCGGATCACCGACTTCGTGCCCTCGCCCGCTGCCCACCCGCTCTGCTACTCGGTGACCTACGTGCTGCGGCTCGACGATGGTCGCTGGCTGCCGTTCCCGCGCTTCATGACTCCCGGCGATCTGCGCGAGATGCTCGCCGGCATGCTCTACCTCGAGCCGACCGCGCCGATGGAGCACCGGATGCAGGATGTCATCGCACGCCTGTGGGCCGGCGAGCTCGAGTGCGCCGACTCCGAAGCGGTGCTCGGCAAGCTCAAGCAGCTGACGACCGCGGTGTTCGCGCCCGGGCTCGAGCCGCTCGAACGGCTGCGCCGCGCCGAGCTCAGCTCGAAGGCGATCTACATCCATTCGCACATGGACGAGGACACGTTCGATACCGACCGGATCCGCCAGTGCTGTGTCGGCATCCGCGAGCCCGATGGCACGAACATCCCGTCGTGCGCCTACAACACGCTGTACCGCGATCGCGACGCGCGATTCGCCGCCCAGCCGGCGGCGCCCCTCGTGACGCTCGGACGTGGTCGGCCCTGACGCATGAAGCCGGGGCCACGCCTGACCGCGATGCTGGTCGGCTTCGTCGGCTGCACCTCGCTCGGCGTGTGGTGGGCCGCCCCCGGGCGCGAGACGCTCGCGCGAACGTGGCACGAGCTCGTGGGGCTCGGCTGGGGCAACGCGCTGATCCTCCTCGGGATCGCCGTGGTGGTGCTCGTGGCCGAGATGATCCGGCTGTGGGTGTTCGGGCGCGCGCTCGGGGTCCACGTCGGCGTCCGCGCCTCGTTCGATGCGTCGATCGCCAACGATCTGTTCACCTGGATCAGCCCTGGCGGCATGCTCGGCGAGCCGGTCTCGGTCTACGTGATGGCGCGCCGAGGCGTCCCGGTCGATGCCTCGCTCGTGATCTCGTTCGGCAAGTTCGCCACGAGCTTCGCGTTCATCATGGGCCTGGCCGGGGTGCTGCTCGGGCTCGGCTACGGGCCGCCGATCGCGGCCTGGGCGATCGTGTCGATCGTGGTCACGATCGGGTTCGGCGTGGTGCTTGTCGGCTCGTTCGTCGTCGGTGCCGCGTGGCCGGAGACCTCGCTGCGCTGGATCGGGCACGGCGAGCAGTGGCTCGAGCGGCGGCCCTTGCTCCACGGTCCGCGGGCGCGTCGTGCCATCACCGCCGGGGCCGGCATCGCGCGGCGATCGGTCGAGCGGATGGCGAAGTTTCGCGCCGCCGGCGTGCGTGGCTGGCTGGCGATGTGCGCGAGCCACGTGCTGTACTACGGGGCCTACGTGGGCCTCGTCGTCGTGCTCGCGCACATGTTCGGCGCGCGCGCGATCGGGCCCATCGTGCCGCTCGCGATCATCTACCTGGCGTTCACCAACATCGCGCCGGCACCCGGAATCGCCGAGGCGGGCGCCGGCGTGTTCTTCGGTCACCTGCTGCCCGACGGCGGAGCGTTCGCGGTGGTGCTGCTCTACCGCGCGCTCACCGCGTACCTCCAGATCGGGCTGGCGCTGACGTACCTGCCGCTGATCGGCGCGTTGCGGAGCATCCTCGAGTCAGCGCAGCCGGGCCGCGATCCACGCCACGACCAGGTTCACCCCCGATCCGACGACTAGCAGCCACGGCAAGCCGTCGAGCGGGCGGCCGAACCAGGTCCCGGTCGAGAGGATCAGGACGAGCACGCTCACCGTGCGCGCTGTCTCCACCACCGGGAAGCGCGGCGAGCACTCGAAGAACTCGCCGAGGATCGCGGCGCCGAGGATCAAGAAGCCGAGGTACCCGAGGTCCGGCGCGATCCCGTGATCGCCGAGCGTGGCCGCGAGGTGGACCACCGCGACCAGCAGGTAGCCGAGCTGGAGCCCCCCCACAACGTACAGCGCGCGCGGCGCCGGTGGGGCGTAGCGCGTACGAGGCTGCGCCGGCTCGGCGATCGCGTCGTCGGGGCGCCAGCCCGCGGGCATGAACCAGATCCGCAGCTTGTCGCGCCACCGCCGCGTCGCGACCGCATCGCGCCAGATCGCGGCCAGCTCGTGGAACGCGACCTTCAGCGGGTGAAAGCTCCGCGGCGGGCGCGTGGTCCCGTAGATCGGCGCGATCGCCGCGAGCTCGGGCTGGAACGTGCCGAACAGCTTGTCCCAGACGATGAACACGAACCCGAAGTTCTTGCCGGCGTAGATCGGGTTCATCGCGTGATGGACCCGGTGGTGCGAAGGCGTGGCCATCACGTACTCGAGCGGGCCGAGCCTGGCGATGTTGCGGGTGTGGACGGCAAAGCCCCAGGTGTCCTTGACGAGCCAGCCCAGCCCCGCGGCCACGATCGGCAGGCCCAGGACCGCCGGCAACACCAGGATCAGGTACGCGCCGGAGATCACGTTGACGAACGGCTCGGCGACCGAGCTGCGGCCGCCGGTGGTCATCGTGAACTCGTCACTCGAGTGATGCACCGAGTGGACACCCCAGGTGAGGTTGATCGCGTGGTGGTAGCGGTGCATCCAGTATGCGGCGAAGTCCATGACGACGATGCCCATCGGCCAGATCCACCAGCCCATCGCGAGCTGGCCCGGCATCGCGGCCTGGACGTGGCGATAGACCACGACCCACACCACCGGCACGATCGACAGCAGCGCGAAGTGCGGGATCGCGACCATCAAGCTGACCGCGGAGTCGCGCGGCGTCTGATAGGGCTTGCGGTGGATCGCGTTGTAGCCAAACTCCAGCGCCATCAGCGCCGCGAACAGGTACGGGATCGAGATCTCGCCCACGACGACTAGCCCAGCAACCGGCGCAGCGGAGCTCGACGGATCACGAGCGCGTAGGACAGCACGCTCGCGACCATGGTCACCGCGACGATCGCGAGGAACTTGAGCACGCCGGGCAGCCGAACCTCGGCCAGCGAGATCTGCAGCAGGACGAGCAGCGGCAGGTGGACGATGTAGCACCAGTACGACGCCTCGGAGGCGAGCTGCAGCGAGCGGTGGCGCCGCCTCGCGTAGCGGACGCACAGGGCGATGAACGCGCCGGTCGCCGCGAGCGCGAACACGCCGCTGGCCGCGATCGCATAAAGCGGCGGGCGCGCCTGGCTCGCCGGATCCGCACTGTCGTACAGCGCCGGCAGGACGGCTCCGAGGCTGGCGACCGCGATGCCGACGAACCACCAGGCGCGCGCTCCATAGCGCTCGAGCTCGCCGGGCCGGGCGTGGACCAGCCAGCCCCAGGCGAACAACGCACCCTCGAACGCGAACGCGCCAGGGTCGAGCGCGAACCCGAGCGGGGTATCGGGCTGCAGCATCCCGGTCACGGCGAGCGAGCCGCACGCGAGGATCGCGACGGAGGCGAGGATCGCGGCGCCGGGCAGCACGAGCCTTCCGCGGCGCGTGACGGCGACCACCGCCAGCGCGATCCCCGAGAGCGCGAGCAGGTAGTACAGGTACCAGAGGTGGCCGAGCGTGATCGGCAGCCCCGAGCCCTGCAGCTTGGGCACGTTCGCCGCGACCTCGGGCCGACCCGCGAGCTCGCGGCCCCAGTCCCACAGCGCGTCGAGCGCGAGCGAGCACGGCACGATCGCGATGACGAGCGGCAGCAGGATGCGGGTCACGCGGTGGCGCACGAACCCGCGAACCCCCTGCCCTTCGAGCACCGCCCGCGAGCAGAACCCGGACAGCCAGAAGAACATGGGCAACGCGAACGCCCGGACGATCCAGACAGCCAGATCGACCCCGAGGTGCTGGCTGCGATCCTGGATCGCCCAGCCGACCGGGGTGACCATGAACGAGAGCGCGCCGTGCGTGGCGAGGAGCACCACCATCGCGAGCGCGCGCGCGGTATCGAGGCCGTGGTGACGCGCGGAGGGCATCTACACCGGCGGACGCGCGCGCGACTCGGCGTGCTCGGCGAGCAGGCCGCCGAGCATGTGAAACTCGATGTACGCACGCGCGACGTCGAGGGCGCCCGGCAACGGCGTCGACTTGTCATCGAGCGCAACCGTGCCACCGGTGCGGTCGAACCGAAACGCGAGGGTCTGGCCCTTGAGCAGGCCACGCTGGCGGACCTCGGCGAGCAGGGGCAGCTCGTCGATGCCGTAGAGGAACAGATCGCGCTGCACGACCTCCGGGAGCCACTTCTCCGACAGCGCGGTCAACTTCATCTCCCACGCGCCTTCGCGCAGCATGTCGGGGACCGAGCCGCGCTCGATCAGCGCGGCGTTGCCGCCGTCGAGCGACACGAGCTGGGCGCGAGCCATCATGTAGTCGAGGCCGAGCGCACCGAACCCGACCGACAGATCGGCGACGCGGTAACCAGGCGCACCCGGATCCTGCTGCTGGCCCTCGAGGTTGTCCTTCATCGCCATGAACGCCTTGACGATCCTCAGCGCG
>Ga0316601_100000858_pt1 | contig 14042 bp, 11 predicted proteins | sample OWC_soil_day5_no_FD_207663 | JGI IMG/M metagenome (GOLD analysis project Ga0316601, IMG submission 207663) | Wetland soil microbial communities from Old Woman Creek delta, Ohio, United States - OWC_soil_day5_noCT | ecosystem: Environmental > Terrestrial > Soil > Wetlands | place: USA: Ohio...
TCAACCTCTCCGACCAGGATTCACAGGGACAGGTCCGGCTCCCCTGGAACAAACTGGCCGGGTATTCCTGGACACTTCTCGATCTTCTTTCCGGGGAGGTTTACGAGAGAGACGGCCGTGAACTCCAGGAATCAGGTCTTTTCGTCGCACTCGGGCCGTGGCAGTTCCATTTGTTTGCGCTCAGTCGTAAGGGGCATGAGTAACTGCTTTCATAGGGTTTACTCAATCGGGGAAGCGGGACCAGATTTAACTGTAGACTTTTAAAAAAAGCATTTGCACGCGGATAAAATCTGATGAACGCGGATTAAACAAGAATCTATGAATCCCAAAGATTCACCCAAAAGCTGATTTTTGCCTTTTGTGTCAGCTTCTTGTTTTATCTGCGTTAATCCTGCTTTTTCAGCGTTGATCAGCGTTCGATTACGGTTTTATAAGGCTAAATTGAAGGGACAGGGGAGTAGCGTCAATGAAAATTCTCGCAGGGGACGCAGGTGGAACCAAGACCCGGCTGGCACTCTATGAACAGACACATGGCCGGGAACGGGGGTCTTTAGAGTGCCGGGCTGTCTCGGATTTCGACAGCAGGTGCGAGCCTTCCCTTGAAGGGATCCTGCGACGATTTTTGCAGCAGCACCTGTCGCACGGCCGGATCAAGGCTGCCTGTATCGGCATGCCGGGTCCCGTCGTATATGGAACCATCCGGGCCACGAACCTGCCGTGGCAGATTGAAGAAAAGTCCTTAGCCGGGAATCTGGGGATACCGAGTTTCAGGCTGGTGAACGACCATGTGGCAACTGCCGCTGCCATACCACTCCTGGGGCCGGAAGATATCGCGGAACTACATCCCGGCTTAGAGGACCGCGAAAGCAGGGTCTTCGCCCTGCTTGCACCGGGTACGGGCCTGGGTCAGGCATACCTGTGCCTGGACGAGCATGGACGCCATCATTACTTCCCTTCCGAGGGAGGCCACGTGGAATTCGCTCCAAAAGATGAACTCGAATTCGATCTGCTCAAATACCTCCTCGACAGGTTCAGGTCCCGGGTGAGTATCGAACGCGTCCTGAGCGGCCCGGGGCTGGTCAACATCTATTCCTTCCTGCGTGACAGGTCCTACTGTGAGGAACCGGCGCAATTGCGGGAAGAGATCGAAGCCGCCCACCATCCGGCAGCCGTCATTACCGGGCATGGGCTGGCAGGACGGTTCCCGATCTGTGTCCGGACCCTGGACATCTTTGCCGGGTTGCTCGGGTCCCGGGCCGGCGATGTCGTGCTTACGTACCTGAGCACCGGCGGACTGTATCTGGGCGGAGGAATCCCGCCGAAGCTGATCGGGAAGCTCCGTGAGGGAGTCGTGGTGGATGCCTATCTAAGGAAAGGCCGCCTGTCGCCGCTGGTGGAGTCGACTCCGCTCCGGGTGATCATGAACGAACACGCCGCCCTTCTGGGCGCAGCTTCCATCGCAGCCGGTCTGAGGTGAAAATATTTCATGAGGCGATAACAAGCCTCAATCTAGGAGAATCTATGAAAGCACTGTTCCTGATTTGCATCTCGGCGCTCACTCTCTCAGGCTGCGCCATCGGCCCGACAACGGTGGCGCGGGACAGGTTCGACTATACCGCGGCAATCTCGGACTCATGGAAACAGCAAATGCTCTTCAACATGGTTAAGATTCGCTATGGCGATGCCCCGGTTTTCCTTGACGTCGCATCAGTAATAAACCAGTACTCGATTGAAAGCGCGATTGATCTGCGGTTTAACTGGGCCAGCCCTATTGTGGGCAGCTCCACAAATTCCCAGTCGGCGGGAGCAGTCGCCCGCTACATAGACCGGCCCACCATCACCTATTCGCCGGTTATGGGTGAGAAATTTGCACGCAGTCTCATGGCCCCGGTTCCGCCAACGGGCGTCCTCAGCCTTATCCAGGCGGGATACCCCGTGGACCTGGTCCTGCGACTCTGCGTTCACTCCATCAACGGTGTACGGAACCGGTTTGGCGGCTCAGCACGCGCCCGCTCCGCCGATCCCGAGTTCTACCCCCTGCTGGAACGGATGCGCAGGTTACAGGATTCGGGCGCAGTCGGGCTGAGGGTCGAGAAAAAGACCGAAAAGGAGGGGACTCTCCTCGCCTTTCGGGGGAAGGTAAGCGAGGAGGTTAACGAAGACACAAAGTGGGTGCGTAAAACCCTCGGGTTGAACCCCGACGGGCAGAATTTCAATATCGTTTACGGCTCCATTGCCAAAGACGACCAGGAGATCGCCATATTGAGCCGGTCAGTCCTTGAGATCCTGGTGGATCTCGCATCCCTCATCGAGGTGCCTCGGGAGCATGTGGATGGGCGCATCGTGAATCCGACAATGGCCGAGCAGGCACCCGACGGCACGGTTCCGGTGACGCTCCTGCGCATCCACAGCAGTCGCGGCAGACCGGAGAATGCCTTTATCGCGGTTCCCTACCAGGATTACTGGTTTTACATTGATAACCGGGACTATCCCTCGAAACGGATTTTCTCGTTTATGATGTTCATCTTTGCCCTGACCGAGACCGGAGGCAAAGAGGGCGCACCGATCGTAACCATCCCCGCCGGATAAGTTGGAGAACCATTTCCGGGTGGTTTGGCACATCATCTGTCCTACATGAGACGAGGAAGAAATACGCCGCCTGCTTAGGGGAGGGCCTACTACCACCTGGCCGATAGGCCAGGACTGGATTATTGGAAAGTGAGACGAAATATCGCCTTTCGTTCGCGTACGAAATATCGACTTGTAATCAGTAAACGGGTTGATAGAATTTTACATTAGAGATACATGGTCATTGAAAGCGGTGACGCGGGGGTATTCCCTGTTCGGGAAGCCCTTCCCAAAGGAATCGGATGCCAAAGTCAACTGAGCAGCAAAAAAGTGATCAAATCCTGGAGAAAGTTACAAATTGTCCAGGAATTTACCTTGAAAAAATCTTGCCTGCAAAACGGGATGATCTGAGCAATATTCTCGACTTTGACCAGTTGATCTCCGATATCATGATTCAATTAGTGAAAATTCCGGTGGAACGGATCGACTCGGAAATCAGGGTAGCGATCAGAAGTGTCGCCGAATTTCTCTGCTTTGACCGAGGCGCCGTTTACCAGGTTTCTCCCGGTACTGCAGGGATGGTCTGTACGCATCAATGGGTGCCGCAGGGGGGCCGGCCGGTATCGGTCTCACCCGTGTTTCCATCTGCGCCCTGGGTTCTCGATCAAATTCTCCACGGCAGGGACGTCATACTTCCCAGCATGGAAGACTTGCCGTTGAACACGGCGGCGGATAAGAAGTTTTTCAAGACTGCTGGAACGCAATCACATGTTTCGCTGGCGATGGAAATTGACGGGAAAATGTTGGGGGCCATGACGCTGGAATGCGTGCATCGGGAAAAGAACTGGTCCGACGAGGTCATCCGTAGACTCAAGCTGGTGGCCGATGTTTTCGCTGGGGCCTTGGAGCGCAAAAGAAGACGGCAGGAAGAAATTGAGACATCCCGGTTCGAGGCGCTTCTGACCGATCTTTCGGCGCGATTTGTGAAGCTGGGTCCGGGCGAAATCGATCAGGAGATCGAACGTTCACTGGAACTGGTAGGAAAGTTTTTCAAAGGAGATCGCTGCGGTATTCTGGATGTTCAATCCGACAGAAAAATCTGCCGGCTCACTCATGCCTGGTTTGCCGACGGGGTTGAACGTGTCTCGAAGGACATTAACCTCGCAACCCACTTCCCCTGGTCCTATAAAAAACATGTTGAAAATGGGCAGGAAGTCATTTTTTCGAAATTGACGGATCTTCCTCCGGAAGCCGGGAAGGATCGCCAATCCTGGGCCTCGATGGGTGTCCGGTCGGCTCTGGCGTTCCCGCTTTTCATGGGGAACGAGGTATGCCATATCTTTTCTATTCAGAACCTTCATAAAGAGCGTAACTGGGACGAGCAATATCTCTCGCGGCTGGTTCTGTTGGGGGAGATTCTCATCAACACTCTGGAGCGAAGAAAAGCTGACGAGAGGCTCCAGGAGCAGGAAAAGCGCTTGAGGCTTGCGACGGATTGCGCGAATCTGGGCCTCTGGATTCTGGATACGGACACGAATGAAGTTTGGTCTACCGAAAAAAACAGGGAGCTTTTTCATATTGCCGCCGGCGTCGAAAGCAATCTTGAAAATTTGCTCAATAGTATCCATCCAGGGGATCGTAGCCGGGTTGCCGAAGCCATCAGGAGCGCAATCACGGGGGGGGAGGAACTTAACATCGAATACCGTATTGTACCCCCCGATGGTACCATCCGCTGGATCACGTCGCATGGGCGCCCGCATTTCAAGACGTCCGGGGCAGCCCACCGTTTGATAGGAGTTTCATTCGATACGACCGATCGTAAACGCAGTGAAGAAGAATTGGAAAAACAGATGAGCTTCGAGAAGCTGATGGTCGACCTTTCGGCCCGCTTCGTAAAAATTACGGCCGCCATGATTGATCAGGAGATCAAGCAGTCTCTGCAAAAAGTCGTCGAGCTCTTTCAGGGGGACTATGGCGGGATGATTGAAATGCTCGATGACAGGAAAATCGCACGGGTCACCCACTCATGGCATGCAGAAAATATCAAACCTTTGCCCGAGGGTGTCAACCTGGCACCCCTCTTTCCATGGTTGTACCAACATATCAGCGAGCAGCGGAAAAACTTCATGTTCGCCTCACTTGCGGAATTGCCCCATGCGGCGGCGAAGGACCGGAAATCCTGGCAAATGCTGGGTACGAAGTCAGCGTTGATAATCCCTGTCTTCCTGGATCACAACCTTCATTATCTTATCGCCATCCGCACTGTGCACGAAGTATTCACCTGGCATGAACAATTCGTCCCCCGGTTGCGCCTGCTGGGGGAAATCTTTGTAAATGCTTTTCTGCGCAAGGAAGCGGAAGAAAGAATGAGAAAATCCTGCGAAGAGGTCCAGGCACTCAAGGAGAAATTACAGATTGAAGCCGAATATCTCCGTTCAGAGGTCAATTCGAGCCAGACCCACGAAAAGATAATCGGGCAGAGTGAGGCGCTTGAGCGAGTCCTTACCCTCGTTGAACAGGTTGCGCCGACCGAATCCACCGTGCTCATCTGCGGAGAGACGGGTACCGGCAAGGAACTGATAGCCCGTGCAGTACATTCTCTGAGTCAGCACAGCGACAAGGTCATGGTAAAGGTCAACTGCGCCTCTCTGCCGGCGTCCCTTGTGGAAAGTGAATTGTTCGGCCGGGAGAAGGGGGCTTATACCGGTGCCCTGTCGCGACAGATAGGGCGGTTCGAGCTGGCTGACGGGTCTTCGATTTTCCTCGACGAAATCGCCGAGTTGCCCCTGGACCTGCAGGCCAAATTGTTGAGGATCCTGCAGGAGGGACAGTTTGAGCGATTAGGCAGCCCGAGAACCATCCAGGTTCGTGTGCGGGTCATATCCGCTACGAACCGTAACCTGGAAGAAGAAGTGAAGAAAGGCAATTTTCGGCAAGATCTCTATTATCGCCTGAATGTCTTTCCGATTGTCGTGCCGCCGCTGCGCGAGAGGCTGAACGACATACCCATGCTTGTGTGGACCTTCGTCAATGAATTCGGGGAAAAAATGGGCAAAAAGATCACCATGATCTCCAAACGGGACATGGAGTCTCTGCTGCGTTATGACTGGCCGGGAAACATTCGTGAATTGCGTAATGTCATCGAGCATGCAGTCATTATGAGCAACTCCAGCACGCTGCAGCTGCGATTGCCCGCTAATGCCAGAAAAGATGTTTCCGGCTCAATGACGCTTCAGGAGGTCGAGGTAAAGCACATCAATGAAGTTCTCAGACATACGGGTGGACGCATAAAGGGTGACGGAGGCGCAGCACAGATACTCGGCATGAACCCCTCGACTCTGTATTCGAGAATTCAGAAACTGGGCATAATCGTTTCCAACAACAAGGGCGATATATCATCCTGAAGCCGATATTTCGTCCGTTTCCACTATTTCCACCGGCTCTACAGTTCTTGCCAATTATAAACATTACAGTCACTTATCGCCACTCGTGTTTTTATTTTCATTTTGGCATAATTCTCGGATAGTTCTTGCTTATGAGGATATTGTCAATAATCAAAATTTTTCCAATGCCCGGGAAACGCAAGGAACTTCTCGACATCCTGCACTCGGTCAAGGGGCCGACGCAGGCAATAAACGGTTGCCTCGACTGCCATATTTGCGAGGAAAATGGAGATGAAAGGACAATAGTGTATTTTGAGCACTGGCAGTCGTGGGAAGTTTTTATCCGCCACATACGGTCCGCTCTCTATGACAGGGTTCTTGGCGCGATGGAGTTATCGCAGAAAGAGCCTGAAGTATGTTTCTACGAGGTTGCGACCATGAAGGGGATAGAACTGATTGACGCCATACGAAACCCAAGCCAGTGAGTCGTCTCTGCAGAAGCCAATTTTTGCCGGCTTGCAGGTTTGGGTAGTATGGCAGTTCTAATGATAAAGGATTTTAATTGGATATGCCGACAACTTATGGGGAAGGTCACCGGCGAATGCGGGTAAGCGAACCGGAGTCGGGTGCGCCCGAGGTTGAGAGGAAAAAATGTATTCATCACAAGAAAGGAGAAACACAATGACGTACTGCGCATCAATTTTTGCTGTAATCACACTTGTGCTGTCAATGGGGACAAGCGCTCTGGCCGGGGAGTATGGCTCCTCTGGAAAGGCCAAAGATCAGAAACCTTCTGTTACGAAGGAGTCGGTGGTGACAGCAACGGCCACTGTTATGGCCATCGACCTGAAAAACAGGATCGTAACGCTGAAGGGTGAAGAAGGCAACATCTTCGATATAATCGTCGGGGAACAAGCGAGAAACCTGCCCCAGGTAAAAGTCGGCGACGTGGTGGAAGTAGCCTATTACCAATCGGTCGCCGTCAATGTCTACAAGCCGGGCGAGGTTCCGTCCGTCACCGGCGATACGAAGCTTCTGGCTACGGCAAAACCGGGAGAAAAACCTGGCGGTCTGGCCACAAGGCAGACAACCGTTACGGCAACGGTCCAATCGACAGACAAGAAAAATCAAACGGCTGTACTGAAGGGACCGGACGGGAAGTCTGTCACGGTAAAGGTGGCCGACCCGAAAAACCTGGAGAACGTTAATGCGGGAGACGAGGTGGTGATCACCTACACGCAGGCCCTGGCAATCTCCGTGGAGAAGCCGGCGGACAGGTGCAAGGGAAAATGCGACTGATGAGGTGTCCCCCAGGGGATCAACGGTTATCTGTGTCATTGCTTGATAGAGCGGGGAGGGTTTTCGCAGAGCGATTAGGAATCTGGTAACAGGAAAAAATCGAACAGGAGGCAACACCATGAAAAAGATCACTACAGCTTTTACATTATTGTCAATCGTAGTCCTCACCATGCTGCTCAGCGGCTGCGTCGCGAGTCAACAGGCACGGAAGGTGGAGGTACAGCAGGCTGTGCTTGTAAACCCATCGATTCTGCAGAAAGGCGCCGAGGGGGAGGCTCTGTACCGTTACGTCAAGCCGGGTGTCGACATCAAGCAGTACACGAAGATCATGATTGACCCGGTATTGATCGCAAAAGACGGGGAACTTGACCCGAAAGACCAGGAAAACTACCAGAAACTTGCCAACAATGCCTACGTCTACCTGACGAAAGATCTTGAGAAGGACTACCAGATCGTCCAGGCAGCGGAACCGGGTACGATGAGGATACAGCTCGCCATTGTTGATGCCGACAGTTCGAAGCCGGTCCGCAATCTCATGTCGACTGTTATGCCCATCGGCATGGGGCTTTCATTGATAAAATATGGCGCCACCGGCAAAGCATCAGGGGTCGGCGAGATCACCGGTGAGATCAAGGGTACCGATGCAATGAACGGCGATCTGCTTTTTGCGGCTGTTGACAGGCGCGTTGGAGGCAAGGAAGTGAAGGGTATATGGGATACCTGGTACAACGCGGATTCCGCCCTGCAGTACTGGGCAAAGAGGGTCGCTTTTGTGCTTTGTACGCAACGCGGCGCTTCGGGCTGTGTGAAGCCGGAATAACCTCGGTCGGATTTGATGTAAAAGAGAGACACACATGGCACAGGGTGAACTGCAGATACATAAGACCCCTGACGGTACGCTCCAGGTTGCTCTAAGCGGGGAATGGAAGTTGGCAAACTCCCTCCCTTCTCCGGACCTGGTGAGGAACGAAATCGAAGCTTCTCCGCGGATATCCCGCGTGAGCTTCGAAACCGGGAACCTCACGGGGTGGGACAGCGGCCTCTTGAGCTTTCTGGTCAAGGTTGTGGGCCAGTGTTCGGGCTGTGATGTTCCCATGGACAGGGAAGGACTTCCCTCAGGTGTCAACAGGCTCCTGGACCTGGCCACTGCAGTGCCCGAGCGGAAAGGGGCACGCCGGGGAACCGAGCGCGCCCCTTTCCTTGCACGAATCGGAGAATCCGCGGTCAGTTTTTGGCATTCGGTGCTGGAAATGCTGACCTTCATCGGCGAGACTTGCGTTGCCTTCGTGCGGCTGTTCACCGGGAAATCCCGCTTTCGGGGTTCCGACTTGATGCTCGTCATCCAGGAGTGCAGTGCGGAGGCGTTGCCCATTGTCTCTCTCATCAGCCTGCTGGTTGGCCTGATCCTCGCGTTTGTCGGGGCAATCCAGTTGAAGCTGTTCGGCGCCCAGATCTTCGTCGCCGACCTGGTCGGGATCGGGATGACACGGGCCATGGGCGCCATCATGACCGGTATCATCATGTCCGGTCGTACCGGAGCCTCCTTTGCCGCAACCATCGGCACCATGCAGGTCAATGAGGAAATCGACGCCCTGCAGACGACCGGCGTTTCTCCCATCGACTTCCTGGTTCTTCCACGCATGATCGCCCTGTGCATCATAATGCCCCTTCTCACTGTATATGCCGACTTCATGGGTATCATGGGTGGGCTTATCGTGGGTGTGTTCGGCCTCGACCTGAACATCGTGGAATACTACAACGAGACGAAGAAGGCTGTCAGCCTGACCAATTTCTGGATCGGGATTTTCTCGGGATTTGTGTATGGGATCCTGATTGCAATTTCCGGATGCATGCGGGGGATGCAATGCGGGAGGAGCGCTTCGGCGGTGGGGGATGCCACAACCTCCGCGGTCGTGACCGGGATCGTCAGCATAGTCGTGGCTACGGCGATTATCACTGTAATATGCAATATTCTGGGGATATGACACTGAAGAGGATTTATGGATGAATACTCCCGAAGCACACATCATAGTCCGGGACCTTACCATGGCATACGGCAGCTACGTACTGCAGCGGGACCTTACATTCACCGTGAACCGGGGCGATGTCTTCATCATCATGGGGGGAAGCGGCTGCGGTAAAAGCACCCTGATGAGGCACCTGTGCGGTCTGAAGGCGCCTGCCAAGGGACAGGTCTTCTACGGTTCCATGAATTTTTGGGAGGCGGAACCGGATGAACGGGACAGGATGATGCGCCGCCTTGGCATCATGTACCAGAGTGGGGCCCTGTGGAGTTCATTGACCCTCGTGGAGAATATCGCTCTGCCCATCGAACTCTATACGAGCCTGAATGCCGGGCAGATCCGGGAGATCGCGTCGCTGAAGCTTGCCCTGGTTGGGCTCGCGGGCTTCGAGGACTACTATCCGTCCGAGATCAGCGGCGGCATGAAAAAGCGCGCCGGCATCGCCCGGGCCATGGCCCTCGATCCGGAAATTCTGTTCTTCGATGAGCCCTCGGCGGGGCTTGATCCTGTCAGTGCACGGCTGCTGGACGACCTGATCCTTGAGTTGTCGGAGAGTCTCGGGACCACGGTAGTTGTGGTTACCCACGAACTTTCGAGCATCTTCGCCATTGGCAACAATTCGGTTTTTATCGACGCAACGGAAAAGACAATGATTGCAACGGGGCATCCCCGGAGACTGCTGGAAGAGTGCGGACATCCGACCGTCCGGAATTTCCTCACCCGTGGCGAGGCCAGGGCGGAACTGAAGCCCGGGGAAACTCCGGTCCCCTGTTTCCTGGCATGAGATGAATAGTTTGTTGCAGCTTGCAGCCAGACGCTAGCCGCCGCTTAATAGATAAAGGGGGAGAATTGCCATGGCTAAACCGGCAAACAAAACACTCATCGGGCTTTTCGTGCTTGGTGCCATAGTGCTGGCTGTTGCCGCCATCGCGGTCTTTGGGTCGGGGAAGTTTCTGTCGAAACGGCCGAAATTCGTCATGTTTTTTTCCGGTTCGGTGCATGGCCTTTCGGTAGGATCTCCGGTGGAATTCCGGGGAGTGACGATCGGAGAAGTGACTGAAATTTCGGCGCAATTGGATCCCAAAACCCTGTCCGTGGTGATTCCCGTCTATGTCGAGGTGAATCCCAAAAGTTTTGCCGTGCCGGAAGAATACAAAAAAATTATTGCAACCAGGAAGTACCCCTTTGTCAAGCGAATGGTAGAAAAGGGTCTCAAGGCGCAGTTGAGGATGAAGAGTGTTCTCACCGGCCAGTTGTACATTGCCGTGGACTTTTATCCGCAGAAGCCCCTCCGGCTTGCGGGTCTCGAAAAACGGTATCCTGAGATACCGACGATTCCGTCCACGGGGGATGTTGTGATGGCGACACTCGAGAAACTTCCCATAACCGAGATCGCCGACAAACTGGCGAAGGTGACCGCAGGGATAGAAAAGATAGTGAATTCTCCGGAAATTCCTGAGAGCATGAAGGAACTGAATATTGCTCTGAAGGAAATTACCGCCCTCGTTCGAGATATCGATGCTGAAATAAAGCCCATGGCTGCGAGCGTCAGGGATACATCGGAAGCCGTTCGAGGGGCTTTTGCCCAGGCAGAGAAGACCCTTGCCTTGAAGGATGGGAAGCCCGGAGAGGTGGCCGACAATCTCAACAACACACTGAAAAAGGCCGATGCCACACTGGAAGAGATAAGGCTTGGCATCGCCACCTACGATAAACTCGCCGACCGGAACATGAACATCGGCTTCGAACTGAGCAAGACACTGCAGGAGATCGATGGGGCGGCCCGTTCTATCCGCGCCCTTACCGATTATCTGGAACTCCATCCTGAAGCCCTTGTGAAGGGTAAGCAGCCTGCGAAGGGGGAATGACATGAACATGAGAAACCGCATCGTCTGCCTGCTTAGTTCCATCGGTATTATTACCGTACTTGGCGGCTGTTTCGGGACCAGTCCCAGTTCCCGCTTCTACACCCTTGCCCCGCTGGAAAGCCGCGGCATTTCCGCCGCGAAAGGGGTGGATGTGATCGTGAAGGTCGGTCCGGTCTCCATCCCGTCGTATCTGGATCGGCGTCAGATTGTCACCCGCAACGGCCGGAACGGGATTGAAATCGCAGAATTCGAACGCTGGGGAGGAAACCTGGATGACGAGATCATCCGGCTGTTGGTGAACGATCTTTCGGATCTTCTTGTAGGCAAGGGGATTTCCGTGGTGCCATGGAGGTCAACCGAACTGATCGATGCCAAAACAGTCTACCGAATCCCGTTCAGTATTGACCGTTTTGACGGTATGCTCGACGAGACCGTTGTGCTGAACGCAGCCTGGGCATTGATAATCAAGAAGGACAATCAGGAAAATATACTCATTGCGCGGGAGTCGACGATACGCGAAAAAGTGGGCGGGAAGGACTACGATGCGATGGTGGCGGCCATGGGAAAGGCAGTGGAAAGGCTCGGGAAAGAGATGGCTGACAGTCTCCTTGCAGATCTCGAAGAGAAGAGCCCGAAATGATCATATCCCTCCAGCACCCGTCCCATCGGTACCGATGATGCAGCGGTTTGCGGCTGCAACCGAAAGGTTTGCCGCAATGGGTGGATACATGAAAAAACTTGCCTCGATTTTCCTTCTCTCGATTTTCCTGGCGAGCGGCTGCGCTAGCCTGCAGGAGCTTTCCCGTGAAGTGATCAAGGCCAGGGAATCCGGGAAAGAAGGAGTTGCAAAAGTATACCCGGTTACGAGGGAGCAGGCATGGGATATTGCCAGGGCGGTTTTCTGCTGGGAAAAAACCGACGAGGTCATGGAACACCCCGAGGAGAATTACATGATTACCAGTACGGGAATGAAAATGGTGGCATTCGGTTCCGTAATGGGAGTCTGGATTGAACCGGTGGATGCCGATAACACAAAGATCACGGTTATAACGATGCGCAGAGTTAAGAACGACATTTTTACAAAACTGAATGAGGCGACTTTTTTCGAAAGATTCGAGCAGGGTGTAAATATTGTAAAAAGCGGGAAACAGCTGCCCGTCGTATCTCCCGTAAAATAGGGAAAATATGGTGGAGAAATACGTTATGAATGAAGAGCGCAAAAACCTTTCAGGGAAGGAGATGCTTGACATCCGTACCGACCTGAGTCCGGAGTCTCTTTCACAGGCTTTTCTCGATAACCTCTACTATGCTCAGGGAAGGATACCTGCTATCGCTACGCGAAACGACCTGTATATGGCGCTCGCCTATACGGTCCGCGACAGGCTTCTGGCACGCTGGATCGCCGGATTGGAGCGACACAGCAAGTACGAGATCGAAAACGACATCAAGGTGGTCTGCTACTTCTCGGCGGAGTACCTTCCGGGTCCGCACCTGGGCAATAACCTGATCAACCTGGGCATACTCAGCGAAGTGCGGCAGGCGGTGGAACAACTCGGGTACAATCTGGATGAGATAATCGGGCAGGAAGAGGAACCGGGCCTGGGAAACGGCGGGCTCGGACGGCTTGCCTCCTGTTTCATGGATTCTCTGTCTACGATCGGTGTGCCGGCAATCGGCTACGGTATACGCTACGAATTCGGCATCTTCGATCAGGAGATACGCGACGGCTGGCAGGTCGAGATCACCGACAAATGGCTGAAACTGGGTAACCCGTGGGAAATGCAGCGACCCGACTTGAGCCTGGAGGTAAAACTCGGCGGGCACACGGAACATTATCGGGATGAACAGGGTCGTCTGAGGGTGCGATGGCTTCCCGCCGGGGTGGTCAAGGGTATCCCCTATGACACGCCGATCCCCGGATTCCTCTGTGATACCTGCAATACCCTCCGCCTGTGGAAGGCTGAGGCAGTAGAATCCTTTGACTTCGAAGACTTCAACGTGGGGAATTATTATGCTGCGGTGGAGGAAAAAATCAAATCGGAGACGATCACAAAAGTCCTCTACCCCAATGACGAACCCGCAGTAGGCAAGAAGTTGCGGTTGATCCAGGAGTATTTTTTCGTTTCCTGTTCGCTTCAGGATATGATGCGGCTGAGCACCATGCTCGGCGATCCGGCGGAATTTTTCGATAAGCGGTTTGCGGCGCAGTTGAACGATACCCATCCCGCCATTGCGGTAGCAGAACTGATGAGGCTTCTGGTCGACGAGCACGATGTGGGGTGGGAGAGTGCCTGGAGCATAACACGCAACACCTTCGGCTATACAAATCACACCCTGCTTCCGGAAGCCCTGGAGAAATGGCCCGTCGAGATTTTCGGACAGATCCTGCCCAGGCATCTCGAGATCATCTACGAGATCAATCGCCGTTTCCTCGACCGGGTGAGGGAGGCATTCCCCGGGGATGAAGAGCGGGTTACGCGTATGTCGCTCATCGATGAATCGGGTGGAAGATATGTCCGGATGGCGCATCTCGCCTGCCTGGGCAGCCAGGCCGTCAACGGTGTGGCCGAACTCCACTCGAAGCTTCTCACACGCGAAGTCCTGAAGGATTTCCATGAGATGTTCCCGGATAAATTCCATAATGTGACCAACGGCGTAACCCCGCGGCGGTGGATGGTTCTTGTCAATCCGCGTCTTTCCACTCTCATTTCCGAATCTATTGGCGACGGCTGGATCAGGAATCTCGAGGAGTTGAGAAGGCTCGAGTCCTTTTCCGAGGATGCGGGATTCCGCAAAGAGTGGCGTCGTGTCAAGCGTGACAACAAGAGTGATCTGGCAGCCTTCATTGCAAAGCGGACAGGCATCACGGTCAGTCCCGATTCGCTCTTTGACATCCAGGT
>Ga0316601_100000859_pt1 | contig 14039 bp, 12 predicted proteins | sample OWC_soil_day5_no_FD_207663 | JGI IMG/M metagenome (GOLD analysis project Ga0316601, IMG submission 207663) | Wetland soil microbial communities from Old Woman Creek delta, Ohio, United States - OWC_soil_day5_noCT | ecosystem: Environmental > Terrestrial > Soil > Wetlands | place: USA: Ohio...
ATCGTGGTGGTGGAGCGATAGTTCTGCTCGAGCTTGACGATCTTCGCGCCCGGAAACAGCTCGTCGAAGCGCAGGATGTTCGTCGGATCGGCGCCGCGCCAGCTGTAGATCGATTGATCGTCATCGCCGACGACACACAGGTTCTGGTGGTCGGTCACCAGGTGCTTGACCAGCTCGAGCTGCGCACGGTTGGTGTCTTGAAACTCATCGACCATGACGTAGCGGAACTTCTCGGCCCACCGCCGCCCGACCTCCGGGTCGCGCCGAAACAGCCGGACCGGCTCTACGATCAGATCGTCGAAGTCGAAGGCCGCGCACGCCCGCAGCATCTCCTGGTACTTGGGATAGACCTGCGCGGTGATCGCGTCGTACTCGTCGGCCTCGTTCGGCTGGTACTCGTCGGGACCGACGAACGCGTTCTTCGCGAGCGAGATCCTCGTGAGGATCGCCTTGACGTCGAACCGACGCTCGCCGTCGCGGCTCATGTCCTTGACCGCGCGCAACGCCTCGCGCAGCGCGCCCATCTGGTCCGACTGATCGTAGATCACGAACCCGCGCGGCAACCCGAGGGCCTTGCGCTCGCTGCGCAAGATCTGGAGCCCGAGCGCGTGGAACGTGCCGATCGTCAAGGCCTTCGCGGTGGCGCGGTGCTGCACCAGCTGCCCGACGCGCTCGCGCATCTCCTCGGCGGCCTTGTTGGTGAACGTGACCGCGCAGATCGCCGCGGGAGGAATGCCGCCCTGGAGCAGGTGCGCGATCCGGAACGTGATCACGCGGGTCTTGCCCGAGCCCGCGCCGGCGAGGACCAGGATCGGCCCACCGCCATGGCTTGCTGCCTCGCGCTGCGGCGCGTTCAGCTTGCTCAGATCCACCACGGCAGGCGACGCTACGGATCCACGCCCGCGCCGTCAACCATTGTGTCCTGCACTCGCGGTCCCGGGCGACTCCCGCTACGATTCGTGCGCGTGAATCGTTACGAGACGCTCGTGGCGGCCCTGCGGGCAGAGTTCCCGAGGTTCCGGATCGTGCGCAAGGATCGCTCGGCGCTCCACCGGGCGATCCACTACGGGCTGCTCGTGGTGACGTTCGGCCGGATGCGTTCGTACCTGGACTCGTTCCAGACCACGATCGGCCGCACCGTGTACGTCACGGCGGACTGGGATGACTGGGAACCCGACCGCCGCTACGTCACGCTGTGCCACGAAGCGATCCACCTCCGGCAGTTTCGCGCGTTCACGCTGCCGGGCATGGCGCTGCTCTACCTGTGCGTACCGCTGCCGATGGGCCTCGCGTGGTTTCGGGCCTACTTCGAGAAGCAGGCGTACGCGGAGAGCATCCGCGCCGCCGCCGAGGTCTGGGGACCGGACTACCCCAGGGCCCCGGGGTATCGGCGGCACTTGATCGACCAGTTCGTGGGGCCCAGCTACGGCTGGATGTGGCCTTTTCGTGCCGGTCTCGAGCGCTGGTACGACCAGGTTCTGGCCACCATCGCGGCACCCGGTTAGGGTATCGTCGGGAGCCGACTTGACCGATCCGATCGTAGGAATCGACCTGGGAACGTCGAACTCCGTCGTCGCACACGCGGACGGCGCAGGAGTCGTCCAGGTGCTGCCCGATGATGGTGGGTACAAGATCCATCCGTCGGTGGTGTCGTTCCATCCCAATGGCGGGGTCGTCATCGGCGCCGCCGCCAAGCAGCGCAAGGTCATCGATCCCCAGAACACGATCTACTCGGTCAAGCGCCTGATCGGCCGGGGCTATCGCTCCCCCGAGGTCCAGACCGCGAAGACCCGCGTGCCCTACCAGATCAAGGAGGGCGCGAACCAGCTGCCGATGATCGTGACGCGCGGCGGCGAGTTCGCGGTGCCGGAGGTCTCGGCGATCGTGCTCGATCACATGCGCAACATCGCGGCGAGCCGGCTCGGACAGGAGGTGTCGCGAGCGGTGGTCACGGTGCCGGCGAGCTTCAACGACGCCCAGCGCTCGGCGACCGCCACCGCGGGCGCGATCGCCGGGCTCACGATCGTCCGCGTGCTCAACGAGCCCACCGCGGCCGCGCTCGCGTATGGCCACACGCGCAATCTTCGCGAGACGATCGCCGTCTACGACTTCGGAGGCGGCACGTTCGACATCACGATCCTCAAGCTCGCCGACCAGGTGTACGAAGTCCTCGGCACCTCGGGCGACACCTTCCTCGGTGGCGACGATCTGGACGAGCGGCTGGTCGACAAGATGGTCGACAAGTTCCTCGCCGAGAACCGCATCGACCTTCGCACCAACGAGGTCTCGATGATGCGGCTGCGTGCGGTCGCCGAGCAGACCAAGATCGAGCTGTCGCGCCGCTCGCGGGCGGTCGTTCGCGTCGACGAGATCGCCTACGGCCCCAATGGCGTGCCGCTGAACCTGATGATCGAGATCACGCGCGACGAGTTCGTCTCGCAGGTCGCCGACATCATCGACCGCACCTTCCCGGTCTGCCAGGAAGCGCTGTCGCTCGCGGGCCTCGACATCAGCGGGATCTCGGACATCATCCTCGTCGGTGGCACGACCAAGATCCCGTACGTCCGGGATCAGGTCAGCAAGTTCTTCGGCAAGGCGGCGCGCACCGACGTCAACCCCGAGGATGCCGTCGCGGTGGGGGCGTCGCTCCAGGCAAGCTCGCTCGAGAAGATCCTCGCGCGGCCGCGCGCGACCTCGCAACACGGCGCGGTGCAGGCCGTTCCGGTCGCCGAGGAGTCGGTCACCGACAGCTATCCCGATGTCGAAGAGCTCGTCGCCGACACCACGCTGTCGCGCACGCCACCGCCGGAACCGCGGCCTTCCGAGCCCAAGCCCGACACGTCGTACTCGGTCACGCGCGGCGGAGCCCGCGATCACTTCGCGACCAAGTCAGCGGTCGACGACCAGACCTCGCCGGCGGTTTCCACTGTCCCGCTCGCTCGACTCACCCGCTCGAACGTGGTGGCCCCACCGGCGCTCCCCGCCAAGACCTTGTTCGGGATGCCGCCGGCACCCGGGTCGAGCGCCGTTCCGACCTCCCGCGGCCTCGCCGCGCAGCCACCGGCCGTGCGCAGCGCTCCGCCGACGCCCGACGCCCGCCCGTTCGCGATCGACTTCGCGGTCGACACCTCGACCGAGGCCAGCACCTTGCGGGGCTCCGGCACCGACGACTTCGACGATCTCCTCCCCCTGGGGCCGAGCGCAGGGGTGGTGTCCCCGCGACCCTCCCCGATCGCGGCGGCGGGCGCGGCGGGCGCGAAGCCTTCCCCGGTCCTCCTCGAGGTCACCCCACGCAGCCTGGGGATCGGTACGGTCTCCGGCTTCTGCGAGGAGTTGATCCGCCGGAACTCGCGCATCCCCGCCGCGACGAAGCGGCTGTTCACCACCTCCCGCGATGGTCAGGCGATGGTTCGGATCGTCGTATGCCAGGGCGAATCTCGCCGGCTCGAGCAGAACGTCGTCATCGGCGACCTCGTGCTCCGGGGTCTCCCCCGCCGCCCACGGGGCGAGACCTCGATCGAGGTGGTCTTCTCGCTCGATACCTCGGGCATCTTGCAGGTCAGCGCACGCGACTCGCAGACCGGCACCGAACAGCACGCCTCGCTCGATCTGATCGGCGCGGTGCCGTCGCAGGACGTCGCCGCATCGCGCGATCGGCTCCAGCAGCTCCGACGCTAGGCCCGACCGCCCCCGCGACTACTCGCCGCCGGCGTCGGGATCCTCGGCCTTGGCCGGAGGCTTCTTCGTCGCACCGCGGGTCGTCGACTTCGCCTTGGTCTCCTTCGTGTCCTTCGGGCTGGCCGCCTTCGCGTCGGAGGCGGCGTCATCCCCGGCGCCACCCGCCGTCCCCCCGCCTGCGTCGCACCACGGCAGCTTGATCGACTTCTTCTCGACGAGGGTCTTGGCCTCGAGCACCGCGAGCTCGCCGAGCCGAGGACCGCGCAGCAGCACGAGCAGGTTCGTCTTGCCGGCGACCGCGTCGGCACCGACCAGGTGGGCGAAGTTCTTCGTCAGGAACTCCTTGCACTTCGGCGCGGCGGCCGCGTTGGTGTCCTTCCAGAACGCATCGAGCTCGGCGGGCTTGCAGGGCGCCTTGGCGACCTTGCGCACGATCTTGGCGCGTTTGCCGGTGTCGGCCTCGTAGGTGGTCACGGTCGAGAAGCCTTGCTCGGCGATCGCGACCCGGGCCTTGTCGAGGGTCACGAACGAGCCACCGTGGGTCGACAGCGGCTTGGGATCCTTGCCGCCGAGTCCTTCGATCGGGCCGACCTGGGTCCCGTCGGTCTTGAACACCCAGACGCCCGAGGCCGCCGAGTCCTTGCCTTCGACGAAGACGACCTCGGAGATCCAGTGCAGCCCGGTCGGCTCGCCGGCGACTCCCTTGTCTCCGCGAACCGAGAACCCGCTGTCACGCGTCTTGCTCTCGGCGTCGAACAGATGGACGTCGTCGCCCGCAAGCACGGCGACCTTCTTGCCGTCCTGATTCCACGCGACATACGCGATGCCATCGGCCGGAGGCTTGGCGTCCTTGGGGAGGCAGTAGTCCCGCGCGCAGCCGCCTTCGAGCTTGACCGCGAAGCTGCGTCCCGGCTGCGGCGTCGCGGCTTGATAGGTCAAGTCCCCGCTGGCGAGATCGATCTTCCAGCACGCGATGAGGCCAAGCAGCCGCAGGCGATCGGTATCGTGTGCACAGACGATCGCATCGCTGCCGATCGCCGCGAGCTCGAGCTGGGGCGCATTGGGCTCCTTGAGCGCGGCCGGCAGGCACGAGGTCCCTTCGGGGATCAGCGCGAGGGCGGCGGCATGCCGTTTGGCCTCGCGGTCCGCGGGGGTCTCGGCCTTGGCGTTGGCCTTGGCGTCCCCCTTGCCCGACGGTTTTTTCGGAGTCTTCTTGCCGTCCCCTCCGCACGCGAGCAGGGCAACAGGAAGCAGGACGCGGACGATCACCCCAGCATGCCGAACCATGGCTTCGTTTGTACGATCGCTCCCCTACTGATACAAGGAGACGTGGCGCGCACTGCCTCGGTGGAGCGGAACACCAAGGAGACGCAGATCCGCGTCGACTTGGCACTCGACGGGACTGGAACCCGTTCGATCGACACCCCCGTGCCATTTCTCTCGCACATGCTCGAGGCGTTCGCGCGCCACGGCGTGTTCGATCTCGCCGTGCGCGCAACGGGAGATATCGAGATCGACGCCCACCACACCGTCGAGGACATCGGGCTCGTCCTCGGCAACGCGTTCGAGCAGGCGCTCGGCGACCGCGCCGGCATCGTCCGCTACGGCTCTGCCACCCTGCCGATGGACGAGGTGCTGGTCACCGTGGCCGTCGACTTCTGCGGCCGCCCCGCGTTCGTCTGGAAGGTCTCCGGGCTCGAGGGCAAGTGGATCGGAGACTTCGACTGCGAGCTCGCGAAGGAGTTCTTCGCAGCGTTCGCGACGCGCGCGCAGTGCAACCTCCACGTCCTGCTGCATCACGGCGGCAACGCGCACCACACGATCGAGTGCATCTTTAAGGCGTGCGCCCGAGCGTGTGATGCTGCCAGCCGCATCGATCCTCGGCTCGGAGGCGCGGTTCCGTCGACCAAGGGCACGTTGACGACATGATGGCCGCGCCGCCGACATGATCGCGATCGTCGATGTCTGTTCGGGAAACCTGCGCTCCGTCGAGCGCGCGCTCGCGCAGGTCGGAGCCCACTGCGTCGTCACCCGAGATCCCGAAGTCGTCCGACGTGCGGACAAGATCGTCGTGCCGGGACAGGGCGCCTTCGGGGTCTTCATGCGAGGACTGGTCGAGCGTGGACTGTCGGAGGTGCTGCGCGAGGCGATCGCGAGCGGCCGCCCGTACCTCGGGATCTGCCTCGGGCTGCAGGTGCTGTTCGACGACAGCGAGGAGTGCGAGCCGGGGGCCGATCCAGCGCCCCGGGTCTGCCCCGGGCTCGGGGTCCTGCGCGGCCGGGTGATGCGCCTGCGGCCCACCGACCCGCGCCTCAAGGTCCCGCACATGGGCTGGAACAGGATCGTGCCGACGGCAGGTCGGCCGCGCGATCCGATGCTCGCGGGCGTCGCCGACGATGCGTACGTCTACTTCGTGCACTCGTACCACGCGGTGCCCGAGGATCGCGCGCTCGTCGCGCTCGAGGCGCACCACGGCATCCCGATCACGGCGGCGATCCGCCAGGACCACCTGTTCGCCTGTCAGTTCCACCCCGAGAAGAGCCAGCACGTGGGCCTGCAGATCTTGCGTAACTTCGTCGAGGCCGGATGAAGCTGTTTCCCGCGATCGATCTGCTGGGAGGCCAGGCGGTCCGGCTCGAAGAGGGCCGGCGCGACCGCGCCACCGTGTTCCATGGCCGGCCCACCGAGCTGGTCGCCGAGCTCGCCCGCGATGGTGCCGATCGGCTCCACGTCGTCGATCTCGATGGCGCGTTCGGCGAGCCGCGCCAGCTCGAGCTGGTCGGTGCGATCGTGCGGGCGTCGCCGATCCCGGTCGAGGTGGGTGGCGGGATCCGAGATCGCGCCGCGATCGAGGCCTTGCTGGCGCTCGGCGCTGCGTTCGTGGTCCTCGGAACCGCGGCCGTCCGCTCGCCCGCGCTCGTCGAGGACGTCTGTCGTGCTCATCCGCACCGCGTGATCGTCGCCGTCGATGCGCGGGACGGCATCGTCGCCGTCGACGGCTGGACGCAGAGCGGCGGGATCACGGCGATCGAGCTCGGGCAGCGGGCAGCGGGCTGGGGCGCCGCGGCCCTGCTCTACACCGACATCGCACGAGATGGCCTCCACAGGGGCCCCAACGTGAGCGCCACCGTCGAGCTCGCGACGGCTGTTCCCTGTGAGGTCATCGCCTCTGGCGGCGTCGGCTCGCTCGACGATCTGCGCCGGCTTCGCGATGCCGGGATCGCCTCGGTGGTCGTCGGCCGCGCGCTCTATGATCGCCGGTTCACCGTGGCCGAGGCCACCGCCGTCGCCCACGAGGTCCGCGCGTGACCCTCACCCGCCGCATCATCCCGTGCCTCGACGTCAAGGATGGCCGGGTCGTGAAGGGCATCAACTTCCTCGCGCTGCGCGATGCCGGCGATCCGGTCGAGCAGGCCGCCGCGTACGACGCGCAGGGCGCCGACGAGATCTGCTACCTCGACATCTCCGCCTCGCCCGAGGGCCGGTCGACGCTGGTCGACGTCGTGGCGCGGACGGCCAACCAGGTGTTTGCTCCGCTGACCGTGGGCGGCGGCGTCCGCACGGTCGCGGATGCCGAGCGCTTGCTCGATGCGGGCGCCGACAAGATCGCGATGAACACCGCCGCGATCCGGACGCCCGAGCTGATCTCCGCGTGCGCAGCGCGGTTCGGCAACCAGGCGATCGTCGTCGCGATCGATGCCAAGCGGCGCGCTGGCGGGGGCTGGGAGGTGTTCAGCCATGGCGGCCGCACGCCCGAAGGGCTCGATGCCCTCGCGTGGTGTCGACGAGTGGCAGACCTCGGGGCGGGCGAGCTGCTGGTCACGAGCATGGATCGAGACGGCACCGGGCAGGGCTACGACACCGATCTCGTCACCGCCGTCGCGACCTCGGTCTCGATCCCGGTCATCGCCTCGGGCGGCGTCGGCGAGCTCGCGCACCTGGCCCACGGCCTCGAGGCCGGTGCCGATGCCGTGCTCGCCGCCTCGATCTTCCACTTCGGTCAGCACACGATCGGCGAGGCCAAGGCGTTCCTCGCAGCGCGCGGCCTCGACATCCGGCGTTGACCCTCGTCCTCGGAGGGATGCCAGGAGCGCCGACAATACTTAGGTGATCCGAGGATTTGACTTCGCGATCCGCGATGGCGAACGTAGCGGTGATGTCGAGCCTGTCGCCGCAGTACGACGATCGAGGGCTCGTACCGTGCATCGTCCAGGATGCCGAGACCGCCAGCGTCCTCATGCTCGCGTGGATGAACGCCGAGGCGCTGCACCTGACCCGCGAGACCGGCACGGTTCACTTCTGGTCGCGGTCGCGGCAGCGCCTGTGGAAGAAGGGCGAGACCTCTGGCAACACGCTGTCGCTGGTCGAGCTCCGCCTCGACTGCGACCGCGACGCGATCCTCGTGCGAGCGCGTCCGGCCGGGCCGACCTGCCACACCGGCGCGACGAGCTGCTTCTACACCCGGGACGATGGCAGCGAGGACGACGGCGTTCCCACGATGGCTTCGCAGATCCTGAACCGGCTCGACGCCATCCTCGCGGCACGACGAGACGCCGAGCCGGCTGCCGGTCAGAAGCCGAGCTACACCCGCTCGCTGCTCGACGCCGGGATGCCGAAGATCCTGGCGAAGATCGCCGAGGAGCACGGCGAGCTCGCGGCCGAGCTACCCGACGGAGCCGATCCGAAGGTCGTCCACGAGACCGCGGATCTGGTGTTTCACGTGATGGTCGGCCTCACGGCGCGCCGGATCCCGATCACGGCCGTGCTCGACGAGCTGGCCCGGCGCTTCGGCATCAGTGGCCACGACGAGAAGGCCTCGCGCAAGTGAGCCCAGGTTGATCGTCTCTGGCGGACCGGACGGCGGGATGATCGACCTGCTCGCACCCGGAGGGGGGCTCGAGCGCGCGATCCCGCACTACGAAGATCGTGCCGAGCAACGGGCGATGTCGGAGGCGGTCGCCCGTGCCCTCGGCGGCGAGCGGCCGTTGATCGTCGAGGCTGGCACCGGCACCGGCAAGACGCTCGCGTACCTCATTCCCGCGCTGCAATCCGGCAAGCGGATCGTGGTCTCGACCGGCACGCGTGCGTTGCAAGATCAGATCGCCCGTCACGATATCCCGCTGCTGCGCTCGATCCTGCCGCGACCGTTCTCGGCGGTCGTGCTCAAGGGAGTCGCGAACTACGTGTGCAAACGGAAGCTCGCCGAGCTCGTGGCACGCACGCAGCTGGCAGCCTCCCACAAGGGGGACCCTCCCCGCGAGGTGACGCCGATCCTTGCTGCGATGCGGACCGGCGTTGATCGATCCGGCTCGGGCCCCACGTCCGGGACGCGCGACGCCGTCTCGCTGGCCGCGCTCGACGATTGGTCATCGTTCACCGAAACCGGTGACCGCGCGGAGGTCGAGTGGCTCTCCGAGGCTGCCCCGTTGTGGTCCGAGGTGACGACCACGACGGACGCGCGCATCGGTCCGAGGTGTCCGCACTTCGAGCGTTGCTTCATCACCCAGGCCCGCCGCCTCGCCGAGCACGCGCAGCTGATCCTGGTCAACCACCACCTCTACTTCGCCGATCGCGCGATCCGCGCCGCGCATCCCGGCGCGAAGGTGTTGCCAGACCACGATGCCGTCATCTTCGACGAAGCGCACCAGCTGGAGGACGTTGCCACCGAGCACTTCGGCGCCCGGGTCTCGACCCACAAGCTGGGCGAGCTCGTCCGCGATGCCCACCTCGCGCTCGCGAACATGCCGCTGTGGACCGGCCGGGCGAGCGTCGATCTGATCCACACCGTCGAGCGCACCGGGATCACGCTGTTCTCGCTGCTCCGCAGCGCGCTTGCCGCCAGTGACGAGCCCGGTCGGATGCCGCTGCCCGTGGGCCTGTTCGAGCAGCCCGAGCGCCAGACCGCATGGTTTCGGCTCGATACCGCGCTCGAGGAGCTCGCTCGCGTGGCCGAGGCCGAGGGCGAGCCGTCCCCCGACGATGCCGAGCACGCTGACGGCCAGACCGGATCACGGGCCTCGCTGACCGGGCTCGCACGGCGCGCGCGCGAGCTTCGCGATGACCTCGCGACGATCGCCGAGCAGCGCCAGAAGAGCCACGTCTACTGGGGCGAGGTCCGCTCCGCCGGCACGTTCCTCAGTGCCTCGCCGATCGACGTCGCCGACCTGATGCGACGCCATATCGTCAAGGCCGGGCCCACGCCGGTGTTCACGTCGGCGACGCTCACCGCCGCGGGCGACTTCGCGTACAGCCGGAAGCGCCTCGGGCTCGAGGACGCCGACGAGCTTTCCGTCAGCTCGCCGTTCGACTACGCGCGCCAGGCGATGCTCTATGTCCCACGTGACCTGCCCTCGGTCGCGGACGGGTTTTCGGAACAGGCGGCAGAGCGGACGCGCGAGTTGCTCGCGATCACGGCCGGCCGAGCGTTCCTGCTGTTCACCAGCCATCGCGGATTGCGCGAGGCGGCGACCCGGCTCGCCGGGCTTCCGTTCCCGCGGCTCGTCCAGGGCGAGGCCCCTCGGGCGTCGCTGATCGACCGATTTCGGGCCACCCCGAATGCCGTGCTGTTCGGCACGAGCTCGTTCTGGGAGGGCGTGGACGTGCCTGGCGATGCGCTGTCGCTCGTCGTGATCGACAAGCTGCCGTTCTCGCCGCACACCGATCCGTTGATCGCGGCGCGGATGCAGGCGTGCGCCGCGACCGGCGCGGATCCGTTCGCACAGATCCAGCTCCCGGCGGCTGCGATCGCGCTCAAGCAGGGCTTCGGCCGGCTGATCCGGCGACGGGACGATCGCGGCATCGTGGCCATCCTCGACGGCCGCATCGTCACGCGTGCCTACGGCCGCGTGTTTCTCGACACGCTGCCCGCCGGCCTACCTCGCACCTCCTCGGTCGAACAGGTGCGCCGGTGGTGGAACATGGCAAGTTGACCGCATGGCCGGGCTGGCGTCGACGCTCCTGCTCGTTGGCCTCGGGTTCGCCGCAGGTAGCATTCCCTTCGGGGTGGTCGTCGCGCGCCGGCGGGGCATCGATATCCGCACGCACGGCAGCGGCAACATCGGCGCGACCAACGTGACCCGAGTCATCGGCGTGGTCCCCGGGCTCATGGTGCTCGTGCTCGATGCCACGAAAGGTGCGCTCCCGGTCGCGATCGCGCTGCACTACTCCGGGGAGCCATGGGCCGTCGCGGCCACCGGGTTCGCCGCGACCGCCGGGCATTGCTTCTCGCCGTTGCTTGGCTGGCGAGGCGGCAAGGGTGTCGCGACCGCGTTCGGCGTGTTCCTGGTGCTGGTCCCCAGGCTCGTCGTCGTCTCGTTGATCGTGTTCGTCATCGTGTTGCGGCTCACGCGGGTGCCGGCGCTTGGCTCGCTGGCCGGGATGCTCGCGATCAGCGCGATCCTCGTCGCGCGCGGAGACCTGCCCGGCGCCGCGCTGTCATGCGCGACCTTGGTGCTGATGTTCTATACCCACCGCACGAACCTCGCGCAGCTGGGCAAGCCACGCTGACTCACCAGGCGTCGGCGAGCTGCTCGACGTGCTGAGCGGGGTCTTGCCGGATCCGCTCGAGCAGGGCGCCGGCGACCCCGGCGGCGGGGATCACGAAGGCTTCGCCGAGCAGCACCACCAGCGGCTCGAGCGCGAACCGGCGCTCGGCGAGGCGCGGATGAGGCACCTCGAGCCCGGGGGCCTGGATCACGCGGCTCCCCCATACGAGCACGTCCAGATCGATCATCCGCGGCCCCCACCGAGCTTCGGCGGAGCGCGTGCGCCCGAGCAGCTGTTCGAGCGCGAGCAGGGTCGCGATCAGCGCCTCGGGCTGCTGGTCCGCGATGTCCACCCGCACCGCGGTGTTCAGGTACGCCGGCTGGGCGGGCCCGATCGGTGCGGTCCGGTAGAGCGGCGCGGCACGCAGGTCTCCGAGCCGCGCCAGCGCCACGCGCGCGCGCCGGAAGCGCTCGACGATCTGGGCCTCGCCACCCAGGTTGCCACCGAGCCCGATCACGACGGGCTCCGCGAGCGTGCTCACGGTCGGGCGATCACCGAGCTGTGGAGGATCCCGATCCCTTCGATCTCGACCTCGACCTCATCGCCGACCGCCATGTTCCCCACGCCGGCGGGCGTGCCGGTCGAGATGACGTCACCGACCTCGAGCGTCATGTGCGCGCTGACGAACGCGATCAGCGTCGCCACGTCGAAGATGAGATCCGAGGTGGACGAGTCCTGGCGCACCACGCCGTTGACGCGCGTCGTGATCCGCAGGTTCGCAGGATCGAGACCCGCGACGATCCGCGGGCCCAGCGGACAGAACGTGTCGAACCCCTTCGCGCGGGCCCACTGGCCATCTCGCTTCTGCAGGTCGCGAACGCTGACATCGTTGACGCACGTGAATCCCATGACCGCGTCGAGCGCCTGGTCGCGGCTGATCGCCCGGATCCGCCGCCCGATCACCACCCCGAGCTCGCCCTCGTGGTCGACTCGCTCGTACCCGGACGGCCGCTCGATCTGGCCCCGGTCCGGGAGCAGGGCCGAGCTTGGCTTCAAAAACATCAGGGGCTCCTCGGGCGGAACCTTGCCCATCTCGAGGGCATGCGCCCGGTAATTGACGCCGATGCCAATGATCTTGCTGGGAACCAGGTCGATCTCCTCCACCTTGGCGCCCCGCACGAGTGCGATCCTCATGGGCGGAAAGGTAGGACAGCTCCCAGGGCCCTGTCATTGATCGCGTGCGTTGGGACCCGTACAATTTACGGAAATGGGCCGGGCTCCCAACTCTGGAGCACCTGGGCGCGTCTCCGCGCACGTGGTGCCAAAGTCGCCTTCGCCCGTTTCGGACGAAGAGGACGAGAAGACCACGCTCGAATCGGGCTGGGAGGAAGAAGCCTCCACCACGGTCGAGCAGGGTGAGGAAGCCGAAAAGATTCGAGCGCTCGCGGCGGACGCGCAGCGGATTCGCAACACCGGCACGCACGTCACGTCGACCAACGAGCACGCCACGGTCGTCGAAGACCACACCGTCGATGAGCAGCACGCAAATGCGCCCATCTCGATCATCACGCCCCAGGCGGTGAGCGCCAGGCTCGTGGTGACGCAAGGCAATGACTCGGGGCAGGCGATCGAGATCACCCCGGGCAAGAGCTACACGATCGGGCGCGCCATCGATAACGACGTCGTGCTCACCGACATCGCCGTGTCGCGCAAGCACTTCGATCTCAGGCACGAGGACGGCTCGTGGATCGTCGCCGATCGCGGGAGCGGCAACGGCACTGTCGTCAACGGCAACGTCGAGGACCAGCCGTTCATGCTGGCCAACGGCGACACGATCGAGATCGGAAACACGAGCTTCCGGTTCGATCATCCGAACGGCTTCGCGCGTGCGCAGCCTCCGCAGCCCGCCACCTACGACGTCGCGCTCGACGAAGACGAGCCTTCGACGGTCGCCGGCAAGTTCGTCCGCGACGACATCATCACACCCGCACACCTGCCGGCCCCACACCTCCAGCCGAAGCCGGGCTCCCCTGCCCCGCTGCCGAGAGCCCGTCCGGTGTCGGCTGCGCCCATGGCGAAGGCCCCCGCCTCGGCCTATCCCGCCGGCTCGTCGGGCTCGATGACCGCGGCGATGCCATCCACGGTCTCCCCTGCCCACAACCTGCAGGTCCCGGCGCCGGGTCCGTATCCGCACCACGCGATGGCGCAGCTCCAGCAGCCGCTCTCGGCGATGGCGCCGATGGGACAGCCGATGCCCGTGCCGCGCATGGCCCTCGGCTCGAATCAGCCGACCCTGCTCGGCGTCAACCACCTGCCCGAGGCCATGCAGAACGGCATGCCGGCGCCGAGCCATGGTCCAGGACGGCCGATGCAGCCGGCGCAGCCGATGCCGTTCACGTATCCAAGCCTCAACGATCCCGCGCGCCCTCCGCACGCCCCGATGATGATCGTGGCGAATCACCAGCGCCGCGACGCCACCTCCACCGCGCTCGTGCCGGCCACGCCGTACGCCGGCATCCCGATGCTGTCGCGACCGCCTGCGGCCTATGTCTCGCCGCAGCTCTCCCGGCGCGCGAAGCTGATCCTGGCAGCGACCGGCCTGAGCTTGCTCGCCGCGATCGCCACCATCGCGATCGTCAAGGGCTCATCGAGCTCCCATCGGAAGTCGCAGGACCCGCTCATCGACGAGATCAAGCCGTCGAATCCGGTGGTTCCGCCGAGCGATCCCACGCTCGAGTCCAAGGCGGTCAAGAGCGAGCCCAAGAAGCTCGAGCCCACCATCGTCGAGCCCAAGAAGCTCGAGCCCACCATCGTCGAGCCCAAGATCGCCATCACCGATCCTTCCAAGAGCGAGCCCAAGAAGCTCGAGCCGACGA
>Ga0316601_100000860_pt1 | contig 14037 bp, 13 predicted proteins | sample OWC_soil_day5_no_FD_207663 | JGI IMG/M metagenome (GOLD analysis project Ga0316601, IMG submission 207663) | Wetland soil microbial communities from Old Woman Creek delta, Ohio, United States - OWC_soil_day5_noCT | ecosystem: Environmental > Terrestrial > Soil > Wetlands | place: USA: Ohio...
CGGGCGCGGTGTCGGGCTCCGCGGGCGCGGTGTCGGCGTCGGCCTGGGCCGGGATCTCGGCATCTGTCCGGGGGATCTCGAGGGACTCGCCCGCCATGCGGCGGAGGATGAGGCGCTGGCGCCAGCGCATGCGGCCAGGCTTGAGCGCGGGGTTGGAACGCAGCGGGAAGGGGAGGAGCCCGGCGAGGGCGGCGGCCTCGCTGCGCGTGAGCCGCGCCGCGGGCTTCCGGAAGTAGGCTTCGCTCGCCGCCTGCGCGCCCCAGATGCCCGGCCCCATTTCGGCGACGTTGAGGTACAGCTCGAGGATGCGTCGCTTGCCCAGGACGCGCTCCAGCCGCCAGGCGGTGATGGCCTCCTTCACCTTGCGTAGCGGGTTTCGCGAGGGCGAGAGGTAGAGATTCTTGGCGAGCTGCTGCGTGATCGTGCTGGCGCCTCGCAGCGCTTCACGACGCTCCCATGCACGGCCGAGGGCCTTCCACATCGCTGCGCGATCGCGCGGGTCCTGCCAGTCGAAATCGGCGCGGCGATAGCCCAGCGCCTTCCGGATCGCCTCATAGTCGATGCCGTCGTGCTCCCAGAACTTCGCGTCCTCGCCGGTCATGGCGGCCACCGCCATCGTGGGCGCGATGGAGTCGAGGGGCACTGGTCGGTAGCGGCCGATGTTGCCCCGCATCTGCATGAAGGCGGTGTTGCCGGGAAAGTGCGCGCGGTACCACGAGGGCGGGGGCCAGACGGCGAAGAGCCACGCGACGAAGAGGCAGGGAGGAACCAGCAGCCACCACCAGCGCCAGCGTCGGCGATTGGTGGCCATGGCGCTCAGCGGGGACCCTGGATCCGCTGGATGCTGAGACGCCCGCGCTGGGTGGCCGGTACGGTCTGGCCCACCGACGGCAGGTCGAACGAGATGGCGAGCGAGTCGCGTCCCTCGGCCTCCAGGACCTGGCCGGCGATCGACACGTGGTGTGCGCGCGTGCGCGTGCCACTCAGCGTGATGCCGATCTCCTCGCCGAAACGCTGGCTCTTGCCGCCTCCAGTCACCGACGAGGAACTCTCGAGCAGAACCGTTGCCGGCGTCCCGATCCGTCCCGTTGCGCGAGCGGCGCGGATCACCGTTACAGGCACCTCGCTGCCCGCCACCTGCTCCGTGGTCGACGTCGTGTCGGTCCAGCCGGCGCCCGCCCGCGCTCCGCCCGGTGGTAGCGTGGCGATCAGGTCGCGGAAGGCATTGCCCACGAGCTGTTCCGCCAGAGCGTGATGCGACGATGGTATGAGGGTGCCGAGCCGTACGCCATCCTCCAAGGTGCCGGTCCAGCGCAGCCCGTCGGCGGAAATGAGCGAATCGCGGGGAACGGTACCCACGCGAATCGAGTCGAGCGTGATGTTGATCGGTGCCGTGGCCGCGCCCGGACCGATGATCAGCCGGATCCACATGCTGCGCTCGACCACCTGCGTCTGGAGGCCGTTGGGATATTGGAAGCTGATTGTGTCAGCGCGGTCGATGGCGTAGCGCGCGTCGCTCGAAGCATAGCGCGCCAGCGTGACAGCGGCGCCTGCGGCGCCGGAAGGCTGGTTGGGGGCTGGCGCCGCGGGCTTGGCGGGCGCGGGCGCCGGTTGCTTTGTCCCACCCGTACCGGATGGCCCGCAGGCGATCGCTGCGAGCCACGCGGCAAGGAGTACCCTGCGCCGCATGAAGGTCAGGGGAGCGGCGTGATTTCCACGGACTGACTGAGCACCAGCGGCAGTGTGGCGCCCTGCGCCGCGAGGGTGACGTTCAGGTTGCTGGTGGTGTTCGAGGTGCCGCCGAGCAGCTTGCCGTCGGGTGCGACGAAGTAGCTCGATGTGCCGGTGCCGGTGCCCTCGATGTCGGCCGACCCGCCCGGGGTTTCCTGCGACCCCGCGATCGAGGAGCTGAACGCGCCATCGACCTTGCTCGCCTTGACCGCGCCGCGAGCCTCGGTGCCGGTCACCTTGAAGTTGGTCACGGTGCGCGTGGTCATGGTGCCCGACGCGACGCCGTTCGAGGTCTCGGTGGTGTCGGTCCAGGCATCGCCCACCTTGAGGGGCGAGCGAAGGGGCGGCAGGAGCTGCTGCACAAGGCTGCTCAATTGCAGCCCGCCGGCCTCGCTGCTGGCCTTCACGTTGCTCAGCTTGCCTTTCGGGTCCACGAAGCCGGTAATCGTGACGCCGGTGGCCTTGGTCAGCATGTCGGCCGGCGCACCGGGCGGCAGCGAGTCGCCGTGGATCGAGTCGACGAGCACCTTCACGCTGCGTCCGCCAGCGGTGTCGGTAAGCGTGAGCAGCACGTAGCTCGTGGTCTTGACTACGAAGCCCTGCTTGCCGCCGCCCAGGGCGGTGGCGTCCACGTCCTGCTGGATCCGCTGCGCCACCTTGTACCGGGCGGTGATACTGGCAGTGGGGGGAGCGGGGAGCATCATGGCGCCGGAGAACAGGGCGCCGGCCATCAGTATGCGAGCCTGCATGTCATCCTCGAAGAAAGGAGCGCGCCCCGCCCGGGGAGCACTCAGGGAACGTCGTGGGCTCGTCCCTGCCGGGACTTCCCGAATACCGCCACGATCTGGCCGCTGTCGCTGTTGACCTGGAGCAGCCGCCAGCCGCGCTTCCGCATGTCCGCACCCCAGACCGAGAGCCTGTCCCAGTCGGAAACGGGGGCCCGGAGGACGCGGATCTCTGCAACCTGCTCCCAGTGCGGCGGATACGGCTTATCGCCGCCCTGGGGTCGATACGATGACGCCATGCCGCTGCTCCGCGAACGCGCATCACGGGGGAAATTCTAGCCACCCCCGGGTATGCGGGGAAGCGCGACGGGTCGTGGGTCACAAAGGACGGCCGCCTCCGGCAACGAGTGCCGGAGGCGGCCGTGGGTCGGACCGTAAGCCGAGTTCTGTTCCCCTGGCGTGAGCCCTGGGGATGGTCATCTGTCTGGGACGATCGTCGCCGGTCGCCTCGAGCAGCCTACCCGCGGCTACCGCCCGAATCCCCGAGGGGACCGGACGGGGGGCGGTGTGGGTCACACCTCGCCGCTTATTTGGCCTTGCTCCGACTGGGGGTTACCGTGCCGCTCCCGTTGCCGGCAGCGCGGTGGGCTCTTACCCCACCATTTCACCCTTACCCGTCACTCGCTTGCGCTTGCGCCGGGCGGTTTGCTTTCTGTTGCCCTGTCCGTCGCCTTGCGGCGCCCAGGCGTTACCTGGCAGTCTACCCGATGGAGCTCGGACTTTCCTCGAGTGCCGAAGCACCCGCGACCATCACGTCCGACCCATCACAACAGTAAACGGTAAGCGGTAAACAGTGAACGGGAGCCCCGTTTACCGTTCACCGTTGACGTCGTTCTCAACTCCGTTCCTGCAGCTGCGCCAGCTTCTGCTGCGCCTCCTGCACAAACACCTGCAAGTCAGGGTCGGCCTGGGTCCACTGTGCCAGTGCCAGCCGGTACTGCTCGCGGGCGTCGTCGGGGCGGCCGAGCTTCTCGAGGACGGCACCGCGGAGGAGGCGCACACGCCCGACGATCCCCCAGCGCATGTCGAACTGGTCGGCGTAGAGCTCGGGGCCGTCGAATCCCTCGAGCAGCTTGAGCGCATGCTCGTAGTCGCCGAGGAGGTAGTACGCCTGGGCTGCGAGCGGCCGGCGGAACACGAGGTAGGACGGGCCCTTCATCGACATCGTCATCGAGTCGGGCTCGGCCAGCGCCTTCCTCGCAGCGGCCTGGTCGTTGTGCTCGAGGGCCATGAGCGCCCGCACTTCCTTGGCCGGCACCGCGCCGCCCATGGCCTGCATCTCCGTGACGGCGGATTCATCCGGAGTGGCCGACGTGAGGAGGCCCACCGCCGCGGCGCCGCCGGCGGCAAGCAGCTTGGCGCGCTTCTCGGGAGGCACGGAGCGGCTCGCCTCGGCTGCACTCTGCCAGATGCGCCGCATGCCGGCGGTGGGAACGCCGACCGCGGCGTAGAGCTCCCCCTGCATCCGCCAGTTCCACGCATCCCGTTCGTTCGCCTCCGGCGTGCCCGGGACGGGATCGCCGAAGCGCACGCGATTGGCGAGGTCGATGAGCTTTGCCGCCTGGCCGACGTTGCCCTGGTAGGCGAGCACGTTGGCTGCGATGGTGAGCCGTTCGGCCGCGTCGGTGGCGCCCGAGATCGACCGCAGGTCCTCGGGGGTGAGCGAATCGATCGATACGCCCAGCTGGCGGGCGGCGCGCGGCGCATCGCCCGAGGCAAACCGAATGCGAGCGTCGTCGAACGGCAGCTCGGGGTGCGTCGGGATCACGGCCCGGAAGCGCGCCACCTCATTGCCGGCACCGTCGTAGTCCTGCGCCGCGATCAAGGCCGCGAGCAACGCCTCATGTGCCTTGGCCGTGGCGGGCTGCAGGGTGGCCCAGTCGCGCGCAAGCCGGATCGCCTCGCCGCGCGCCCGCTTCACCGCCAGGGCCGTGGCCGCAGTGTCGACGGCGCGCCGCTCCTTGTCGCCATAGACGAAGGCAATCGAGTCGCCGGGAAGGAGCACCCATTGCGGGTTCGGCCGCGAGGCGCGCCCGAGGATGAAGTTCACGTGCTCGAAGGCGAGCGCGTAGCCGGGATCGAGGGCCAGCGCGCGCTTGAAGGCGCGCATCGAGGCCGTGAACCGCATCGGCAGCGGTTGTTTGTCGTCGTGGAACCAGGCATCACCGAGGCCGTACCAGGCGTCGGGGTCGCCGGGGTTCTTGGCCAGCAGCTCCTCGTAGAGCCGGCGCGCGTCGGCATTCGCGCCCTGGATGAAGGTGCGGTAGGCATGGATCATCGTCTGCTCGCGCACCGGCAGCTGGCCGGCATAGAGCTCGGCCCGCGCGATGGCATTGGCGCCGACCGAGTCCTCGGCGCCGTACCTCCAGCCGCGGGTCACCGAGAGCTTGTAGTACGCGAGCCCGAACGTCGAGTCCGCGGCGATCGCCTTGCGGAGCGAAGCCTCGGCGGCGGGCAGGTTCCAGTGGTTGAGCGCACCATCGCCCGCGAGATAGGCACGGTATGCCTCGACCGAGCGAGTGGTGGCCTGGGCCAGCCCGACCCGCTCGCCCTGGGGCGCGCCGGAGATGTCCAGCAGCTGTGCCGCGAGCTGGTCGAACAGCGGGCGCACTTCGTCGTCGGCGGGCGCTTCGACGCGGGCCAGGTCCACCTGCCTGCCGGAGGCCACGTCGATGACCCGCGCGGCGAGACGCAGGGTGTCACCGCTGCGGTCGAATTCACCGAGCACCACGGTCCACACGCCCGCCTTGCGCGCCAGGCGCCGCGCCTCGGCGAGCCCGACGGCGCCGTCGTCACGAAGGCGGGCCGCCTCCATCAGGTCATGAACCCGCTCGGGGCCGATCACCTGAAGGTCATTCCACTGCCCGAGCGCAAGCGAGAGCATGTTGACGCTCCCGTCGCGCAGCCACTCGCCGGTGGAATCGGCCCTGACGTTGGCGAAGGGAAGCACTAGAATCGACTGCCGCGGGTTGACGCCGCGCGGCGGGCCGTCGTGGTTCATCGCCCTCACCGCCACGGCACCCACCAGCAGGAGGGTCGCGCCGGCGAGGACGGCGATGCGCCGCTTCCGCGCGCGGCGCGGGGCGACGCCGCCCTCGCCACTCAGCGCCGAGTACAACGCCTCGCCGGTCTGCCACCGCTCGTCGGGATGCTTCTCGAGTGCGCGCATGACCGCACCGGAGAGTGCGGCGGGACTGTCGGGCCGCGCCTTCTCGACCGGCGTGGGTCGGTCGGTGAGGTGGCGCGAGATGACGACGCGATGCGACCCGGTGAAGGGTGGCGCACCGGTGAGCATCTCGTAGGCGACGATGCCGAGCGAATAGAGGTCGCTGCGCGCGTCCACGTCTTCGCCGGCCGCCTGTTCCGGGCTCATGTACGCCGGGGTGCCCAGGGCCACGCCGCGTCCGGTTGTGGGCTCGTCGCCCTCGGCTTCCGCGGCCATGGCCCGGGCGATGCCGAAGTCGACCAGCATGGGCCGGCCCGAGGCATGATCGATGAGGATGTTCTCGGGCTTCACGTCGCGATGCACCAGGCCGGCGCGCGCGGCGGCGTCGAGCGCCATGGCCACGTCGGCGGTGATGCGCCGCGCGTCATCCACGCTGAGTCGTGGCTCGCGACGCAAGCGGTCGCGCAGCGTTTCGCCCTCGACCCGGTCCATGACGTAGTAGAGCAGGCCGTCGGCCTCGCCGGCCGCGTGCACTGCCACGATGCCGGGGTGACGGAACTTCGCGATCATGCGGGCTTCGGCCAGGAACCGGCGCACGATCCCGTCGTGATGGGTCAGCGAGGGGTGCACCACCTTGATGGCCACGCGGCGGTCGAGGGTACTGTCGCGGGCCTCGAACACGACTCCCATGCCGCCGCGCCCCAGCTCGCGTTCGAGATGGTACTGCGTCCCCAGGGCTTGCTGGAGGCGCTGGCGCAGGTCGGGCCCGATGGGATCACTCATCCGCGGCTCCACGTTCATTGGGGAATGGCGAGAAAGCCCCTCACGGTGCAGGACCGGTTGGGGTTTCCATACTCCTTGGACGCCCGAACCCCGCGGGAGGTTGCGCGGTCACTGCGACCCGCGGCTCCCCGTGCCGTTTGACTCCCGGTTGAGTGGCGCGGACCACTATCGCCGCCCCAATTCACAGCCAGGGTCATCATGCTTGCTGCCGCGCCAACGAGCGCCGCGGGCTCTCCCACGGTCGCCGCCATTCTTGCCCCCGCCGAGCGCTCCCGTGTCGATGCAGCAGGCACGGGCTGCTTCGCCATCCTCCACCGGGAGTCGATTTCCGACGCCATCCGCATCGTGCGGGAGCGTCCGGTGGATGCCGTGCTGCTGTCGGTGCAGCAGTGCGGGCCGGAGCAGGTGGATGGCGTCGCGCACCTGATCCGCGAATTTCCGAGCGTGCCCACGGTGGCCCTCGTATCCCAGCACGGTCCCCGTGCCACCGAGACCCTGCTCCTGCTCGGCGCCAGTGGCGTCAAGCGCGTCATCGACGTTACAGCCCCAACGGGCTGGGCGCACCTGCGTGAACTGCTGACCCAGCCGGTGACCCGTTCCGTGGCCCGCATCCAGGGGCCGGTGCTGGCGGCTCTCGCCGACGTGACACCCGACACGCGGATCTTCCTGGAGGCGATGATCCGCCTCGCCCCCGACACGCCCACGGTGCGCAACCTCTCCAGGCGCCTCGGCGTGCGGCCCAGCACCCTCATGTCGCGGTTCGCCCGCGCCGACCTGCCAAGTCCCAAGAGCTATCTCGCCGCCATCCGGCTGCTGCATGCCGCGCAGCTCTTCGAGGACGCCGGCCTGTCGATCGCCGATGTGGCGTACCGGCTGGAATATTCCTCGCCCCAGTCGTTCGGCCGCCACGTACGGTCGCTGCTCGGCATCACCTCAACCGAGTTCAGGCATCGCTTCCCATTTCCGGTGGCGGTGGAACGATTTGTAACGCTCCTTATTGCACCCTACGCCGCCGTTTGGGAGCGGTTTCACCCGCTGCAGCGGGCCGGCAGCACACATGTCCTTCGGGTCTGACGGGGGTGACGAGCCGGTGCCCCTTTGCTGCACGGCTGGTGCTCACGGCTTGCGCCGGTACCAGCCGTCGAATGCCACAGTCCAGGTGGTCCCGCCATTGACCGACTGCTCCCAGAACTGGCGCACCCGGCCATCTGGCTGCGGCGTCCACGCGGCGCGCTGCTTCACTTTCGCCCCACCCGGCCCCAGGGCCTCGCCCTCGAGCACCATGCTGGTGCTGCGAAGGCCGCCGGTGATCTGCAGGACCAGGCCATCGCTTCCCACCCACACCTGCTCCCACTGCTGCTGCATGGGGTCGAAGAAGTTGAGGCTCTGCCCGGTCCCGCCGCGGCTGCCGGTCCAGTTCTCGTGGATGAGGCAGCCGCCCTCCTCCCGGTTCACGCGGTTGGTGCCGTACACCGTACGGCCGGCGCTGTCGGTCACCTCCCAGTCACCAGCCCAGAAATCGAACTGCCGATGCTCCGCGCCGGCGCACGAGGCGCGCGCGGGCTGCTGGGCATGGCTGAACGAGGTGAACAGCGGCAGGAAGACGGCAATGCCGAGCGCACGGCGCATGAGAGCCTTGGAAGTGGGAGGTCCCTCCCCTACGCGTGCGCCGGGACGCGAGGTTCAGCGAAGGTGACGCGCGGTCAATCGGCCTTTACCGCCGCCGTTGCCGTCATCTCCACCAGGTAACCGTGGTGCAGCGCCGCTACCGGTACGACGGTGCGGGCCGGCCGGTGCGAGCCGAGCACCTCGGCGTATGCCGCGTTGACGCTCGGCCAGTGGGCCACGTCGGTGAGGTAGACGGTCACCGTGAGCAGGTGGTCAAGATCGCTGCCCGCCGCTCGCAGGATCGCCTCCACGTTGCGGAGCACGCGACGCGTCTGCTCTTCCACCGTGCCGTGCGGCGCATCGGGCCAGGTGGGATCGAGGGGCAGCTGGCCCGCCACATAAACCACCCCGCTGTGGACGATGGCCTGGGAGTAGTGCCCGGCGGGCCGCGGCGCGTCGGGTGTGTGAACATGGCGCATGCTCGTATCGGTCTCCGTCTTAGAGGAGGACGGGCGCCGGGTTCGGCGCGCCCTCGAGGAACCGGGTGGGTCGCAGCGCATGCGCATCGAGCGACACGCTGCCGCCGGTGACGATCATCTCCGCCAGCAGTTGGCCCAGCGCGGGCGCGTGCATGACGCCGTGCCCCGACGAGCCATTAATCAGCCAGAAATTGTCGAGGCCCGGTGCCGCGCCGAGAATAGCGTGGTGATCGGGCGACATTTCGTACAGCCCGCACCAGCTCCCGGCACGATCGACCGGCACCGCGCGCAGCGCGGGCACGCGCTGGTGCGCGCGGGACACGACGCCGTCCAGCCAGCGCGCGTCGAAAGTCGTGTCGTACCGATCCGCGCCGGCGGTGTCGGTGGGCCAGAGCAGGAGCACACGGCCATCGCGCACGCGGAAATGGAATCCGTCTTCCGCGAAGATCGTCATTGGCGTGGACGGTGGCAACGCGGTGGTGGGCACGGTGAGCGCCACCTGCCGGCGCACCGGTGTCACCGGGAGGTCGATCCCCGCCAGCCGTGCGACGTCGGCGGCCCAGGCGCCGGTGGCATTGACGACGTGACCCGCGGCGATGCGGCCGCGCGGAGTGGTCACCGACGCGATGCGATCGCCGGCGAGCTCGAACTGGATCGGGTTGGCGTTGTACTCCACCTGCACGCCTTCGCGCAACGCGGCATCGAGGTAGCCCCGCATGATGCCGAGGGGCCGGATGTAGCCATCGGTGGCGCCAAAGGTGCCGCCGGCAATGCCGTCGAGCACGATCGAGGGATTGATGCGCGCGATGTCATCGGCCGATACCAGCGCCGATTCGGTGAGTCCGGCGGCGCGCTGCACCGCGAGGGCCTCGCGCAGCGTGGCGAGCTGGGCCTGGTCGGCGGCGAGGAAGAGATAGCCCACCGGCTGGTAGCCGGAGTCGCCTCCGGTCTCGTAGTGGAAGCGCCGGAGTTTCTCGCGCGCCAGGAGCGACAGGCGGACGTTGATGGCCGAGGCGAATTGGGTGCGGAAGCCGCCGGTGGCGCGCCCGGTGCTGCCGGTGCCGGGCCCCGGGGCGTGGTCGAGAAGGATCACGGAACGGCAGCCGAGCGTGGTCAGGTGCCAGGCGACAGCGGCGCCCATGACGCCGGCGCCGACAATCACGACGTCGGCGGTGCGCGTCACGCCGTGAAGACGTGTTCCGGGTGCCGAAAGGCCTTCATCTCGATGGCGTTGCCGCTCTCATCCTGGAGGAACATCGTGGACTGTTCGCCAGGCTGGCCCGCGTAGCGGATCCGCGGGGAGATGATGAAGGTGACGCCGGCCTGCTCGAGGCGCGCGGCCAGCTTCTGGAAGTCGTCCCAGGGAATGATGCAGCCGAAGTGCGGCATGGGGACGGTGATCCCATCCACCTGGCCCGTCCAGCGCGGCTGGGGCACATCCGCCGCGACATGCGCGGAGAGCTGGCTGCCGAAGAAATCGAAATCCACCCACGCGTCGGTGCTGCGCCCTTCCCTGCAGCCAAGCAGCCCGACGTAGAAGCGGCGGGTGGAGGCGAGGTCCTTCACGTAGAAGGCGAAGTGGAACGGATGCCAGCTCATGGCAGGATTGCGAGGCTGTCGCCCTGCAGGCGGTAGCTCTGCCGCACATGCAGCGTGGGACAGCACATCGGGTCCTTCGGACCCTGGGTAAGCATCTCGATCACGACGGTGCGGTCTCCGAGTGAGATGGCCTGAAGCTGGATCCTGTCGCCAAGGAGGGTCGCGGCGCCAGTCTGCACCCTTCTGCGGTTGAGCACGGGCACCATGTGCGTGAATGAGCCGCTCGCGCTCCCGCTGCTTCCGATCAATACCACCGCGTCCTCGGCCGCGTCCCCATCGAGATCGCCCGGCAGCGACTGAAGGAGAATGGCGGACACGTGATTTTCCGGATCGTCGAATCGGCCATTGACGAGCCGTACTCGTTTCACCGAGCCGAACTCGATGCGGTATTCCGCATTCCGGAGCGCGGAATCGGCCAGCCCGGCGGCTCCAGCCTGCGAGCCGGATTCATCGGTTCCTGATGACTGGTCCGGCCTCGGCGTGCAGGAGCTGCTCAGCACGGTGAGCAGAACGATGGGTCCGAGGACGAACCCCGTAGATGGCATGCGTGGTCAGGCCGTGGCCGGTGAGTCGGCGCGCTAGTCAGGCGGCTGGGATGCCGAGGCCGCTAGTGGTAGTCAGCACTACAACCTCATGTCCTGCTCGCTGAAGGTGCGCCAGACCGCCCTGCTGCCGGTCTACCACCGCCAGCACGCCAAGCACCGTTCCACCGGCCTCACGAATGGCGTTGATGGCCTTCTCCGCTGAGCCGCCCGACGTGATCACGTCTTCCACCACCACGACCCTGGCGCCCTCGCGGAAGTTGCCCTCGATCGAGCGCCCCGTGCCGTGCACCTTGGCTTCCTTGCGTACGCTGAAGGCGTCGATGACCGGCGGTGCGGCCGCGCTGGCGGCGGCCACGGCGTAGGCCACCGGGTCAGCCCCCATGGTGAGCCCTCCGATGGCGTCGGGGGCCCAGCCCGCCTCCCGGATGGCGCGCAAGCCGAGCCGGCCGATGAGCACCATGCCCTGGGCGGACATGGTCGTAAGGCGGCAATCGATGTAGTAGCTGGAGCGCTGCCCCGAGGCGAGGAGGAAGTCCCCAAACCGCACCGAGCGCTCCTTGAGGAGCCGCTCCAGTGCCGCCTGGTCGCTCATCGCCCGAAGAGCTTCTTCAGGAAGCCGCCCTTGGGGTCTTCGGTAGACCGCACGGCGGTGCAGAACGCGGCGGCGAATTCGTCCACCGTCTTGGTGCGCTGCGACAGGTCCCGCATCAGCCCCTGCATGACGGCGGCCTCGACGGCCGGCGGGAACTTGAGACCCTTGGTCGCCTGGCTGAGGGGAACCGGGTTCTGGGTCAGGAGCTGCTGGAAGAGCTCCCGGGGGTTCTTGCCATTGAAGGGGTGCTCACCGGTCAGCAGGTAGTACGCAATGGTGGCGAGGCTGTAGACGTCGGCCTGCTCGTTCACCAGGGCGCCGCTCAGCGTCTCCGGGGCGACGTACTGGAGGGTCCCCACGAAGAAACCCGCACGGGTGAGCCGCTCGTCAGGATTACTCTCGGTGTCGCGCGCGATGCCGAAGTCGAGCAGGGTGGCACGCTGGGTGGCCGGGTCGAACATGATGTTCGCCGGCTTGAGGTCGCGGTGAATGATGCGCCCCTTGTGCGCCGCGGCCAGGGCCCCGCCGATCTGCTCCACGATGGTGGCGACGACGGTGGGGGCGAGCGGGCCTGATCGCGTGGCGAAGTTGGCCAGGGGCTCGCCCTCAACCCACTCGAGCGCCAGGTAATACAGGCCTTCGGCCTGCCCGTAATCGTAGGTCTTGACGATGTTGGGGTGGCTGACCCGCTTGCCGAGATCCGCCTCGCTCAGGAAGCGCTTCACGGCCACGGGGTCCTCGGCGAGGCGATGTCGGAGTACCTTGACGGCCGTCGTCCCGCGGTCGGGATGCTCGGCGCGGTACACGAGTGCGGTGCCTCCCTCGCCCATCTGCTTGAGGAGGCGATATCCGTTGATGGTGCGCCCCTGCAGGCTGTCGGAGGTCATGGACGGCGAAGCTAGCGCGCCCTCGCCGAGCCAGCAAGCTTTCCCGGAGTTCCCTGACGCAGGTCAGGGTCCCGGATCATGACGCGCGATGGCCCGTCCAGCGGGATTGGGTCGCCCCCGAGGAGTCGCATGCAACGGTACAGAGGGCTGGTGACCGCGGTGTCCCTGAGCGTCCTCGCGGCATGCGGGGGATGGAAGCGCGTGGGTACCGAGGACGCCAAGGCGCCGAGCGAGGGGTTCACGGCGCTGCTCAACCAGCAGGTGCTCTTCCAGAAGCTGGGCCGCCTCTCGGCGGGTGAGCCGCTGCCGTTTACCGGGTCGGTGGCCCAGGTAAAGGGCGCGGGCGACACCGTGCTCGTGATCCTCGGGCTCTCGCTCGAGAACCGCGCGCTCTCGTTCCAGAAGGACAACAACGCGTACGTCGCGCGTTACCGGGTCGACGCGGTGTTCCAGCCGTCGACCGGCCGCGCGGTGAGTGGCGGACAGGAAGAAACGGTGCGGGTGGACACCTTCCAGGAAACCGGGCGCTCCGATGAAAGCGTGCTGTTCCAGAAGTTCTTCCGGCTGCTGCCCGGCACGTACGGGCTGACGGTAACCATTCGCGACCTGCAATCGGGCACGGTGAACAAGGCCGACCTCCCGCTGGTCGTGTCGCCGCTGGGGACGGCAACGACCTCGGCCCCGATCCTTGCCTATCAGGTGACGGGTCGCGAGCGGCTGGAGCAGTCACTCCGGATCGTGCTCAACCCGCGCGGCGCGGTGGCGTTCGGCGGGGACACGCTGCTGGCCTACCTCGAGGGCTACGGCTATGCCGGCCGCACCGCCGTGCCCTTCGAGGTGCGTACCGCCACCGACAGCCTGGTGTACAGCGACTCCCTCATCTTCCGCGGCGGGCTGCCGGTCGAGAGCCAGTTCATCAAGCTCCGGCCCGACAGCATGGCGCTGGGCGAGTTGCGGCTGGTGGTGGGGAGCGGCCCCGACCAGAAGGGCGTCTCGGCGGTCGTGTCGTTCTCGGCGGCATGGCTGGTGACGAACTTCGACGAGATGATCAGCATGCTGAAGTGGTTCGGTCACTCGGAGGAGGTGGACCGGCTCAAGCATGCGGAGCCGGACCAGCGGCCGGCGGCGTGGCTCACGTTCTGGAAGGAGACGGACCCGAATCCAGGGACGCCCGAGAACGAGGCACTCAACGCCTATTTCGGCCGGGTGGCGGTGGCGGCGCAACAATTCACGGACGAGGGCGTGCCGGGCTGGCGCACGGAGCGCGGCGAGGTCTACATCCGCCTGGGGGAGCCGGATAACGTGTTCGACACCAACGGGTTGACGCAGACGCGCGTGATCCGCTGGACCTACCAGAGCGTGCGGCTCACGCTCTACTTCCGGGACGACTCGGGGTTCAACCGATATCGCCTGACCCCGGAATCCCGCTCGGAGTTCGAGCGCGTGGCGTCACGGCTCGGACGGTGATGGAGCCCGCCACCCCGCGACTCTTCCTGATCGACGGGTACGCGCTGATCTATCGCGCGTTCTTCGCACTCATTTCGCGCCCGCTCCGCACCGCGCAGGGAGAGAACACCTCGGCGGCGTGGGGCGTGGTGAATTTCCTGCTCCGGCTCAGGGAGAAGCACAAGCCCGACTACCTCGCGTGGATCAACGACGCGGGCGACTCCTTCCGCACGGCGAAATTCCCCGCCTACAAGTCCACCCGGCAGAAGCTCGACGCCGAGCTGCAGGCTGACTTCGACCGCGCGTGCGAGCGCATCGACCTGCTGTTGCATGCCCTCGGGGTGCCGCTGGTCGAGGTGGCGGGGTACGAGGCCGACGACGTGATCGGGACGCTGGCGACACGTGCAGCGGCGGCG
>Ga0316601_100000863_pt1 | contig 14012 bp, 13 predicted proteins | sample OWC_soil_day5_no_FD_207663 | JGI IMG/M metagenome (GOLD analysis project Ga0316601, IMG submission 207663) | Wetland soil microbial communities from Old Woman Creek delta, Ohio, United States - OWC_soil_day5_noCT | ecosystem: Environmental > Terrestrial > Soil > Wetlands | place: USA: Ohio...
AATCTATGCGCTTCTTTAATAAGTTTTTATCATATTCAGTACTTGTCTTTAAAGAATGGTCATTTTTATAAAAAAAACCCTTTATCCACGTAAGGGGATTTTGATTATTCTTTAAAGTTTTAACTTCATCATTCAAAGTGTACTTTAATCCAATTTCTTTTGCTATTATTTTTTCTTTCACTCCATTTTTCTCTTGTAATTCTAGGACATAGTTTTCTTGCTCAGCAGCTAACTGTGAATTAGCCTCTTCTTCTGTTTTTCCTGATACGCTAATGCAATTAATGGCAGTACCATAATAAAAACGGTCTTTAAAATATACTGCCGTTGCAAAATACATAATTGCCAAAATTAACGTCACTCCTAGAATTGTAATTAAAATCTTTTTACCATTCTTTTTCTGCTTCTTCATAATACCCCCCATGATTAATTACCATTTAATGTTTTTGGCATCAAACCCCATCCTAATAATATAATACCATATTATTCTCTATTTGGTAAATTAGGGTATATACTTAATTATCTAATACTATGAGAATTATCTACACTATCGTTTGATTTTGTTCATTTTCCTCATAAATAACCCCATCAACAATCTTGATATTCCTCTCGCAGTAAGCTGCTACATTTGGGTCATGAGTTACAATAATTATAGTTTTGCCTTCTTTATTTAATTGCTTAAGCAGATTCATTATCTCTTTCCCTGTCTCTTGATCTAAGGCTCCAGTAGGTTCATCTGCTATAATAAGATCTGCTCCACTTACCAAAGCTCTAGCAATAGCTACTCTTTGCTTTTGTCCCCCAGACAACTTTGTTACATTAGAGCGAATCTTGTCCATTATATTTAGCTTTTTTAATGCTTCTTCAATTAAAGCTTTTCTTTGGCTAATCTTCATTCCTCTATACCTTAATGGTATTTCTACATTTTCATATACATTGTAATATTCTAATAGATTGTATTCCTGAAATATAAAAGATACTGTTTTATTTCTTAGTCGCGCTAATTTATCTGTTGAAAAATTCTTCACTAATTCACTATTTATATAAAGTTCTCCATAGGACGGCTTATCCATTAGTCCTATTATATTTAACAGCGTTGATTTACCTGAACCAGAAGGCCCCATAACACTTACCATTTCACCTTTTTCAATTGTAAGATTAACATCTTTTAAGGCATTTGTAACATTATACCCCTCTACATATACTTTACTTATATTATTTAACTTTAATATAATAATCTCCTCCTTGTAACCTTCTTAGATAGTAACATCATTTTTTACATTTTAAAATAATTAACTAACCCTTAGTTCTAATTAACTCCGATGGAGTTAATTTATGTATTTTAACCATTATAGGTATAGATATTAAAACAATTAGACTGATAATAACTAAGTTAATTACTGCAAAATATTCAATTTTAAAATATTCAAAAAATGACACTTTCATATCCCTAATAACGGTTAAGGTTCCCAAAAAATATAGTCCACTCATTAATATTATGGATAATAAATATATAAATAACACTTGCCCAATAATATAAAAATACAAATTACTTTTTTTTGCACCATAGGCTATTCTTATTCCAAAATCTCTCTTACTTTGATTAATAATAATTATTAAAGAACATAAAAACATGCTAAAAGAAAAAATAATTGTTCCAATTGCTAATACTAGGTTATCCTTCAGGTTTTCTTTATATCTAAAATCCTCTTCATACAGCAGTTTTTCTGTTTTATAAAATTTCAGCACACCGTACTCATCAGTTACTTTTATAATATTTTCTTTAGTAGTTTTATAATCATCCTTTGACTGAATAAGTATCCGTCCTAATACCTGATATATATTAGAATCTTTAGTCACTAGTTTATTATTTAAATTACTATTATCCATAAACATTGCATCCTTAGGCAAAAAACCTATTATCTCATATTCCTCTCCTTGTCCATCAACGGTAATCTTATCCATAAGCTTATAATTTTCTTTAAAGTTATAACCGGCTATAACTTGTTTCTTACTCTCATCAAAATCGTCATTTCCTTCTAAAACATCTAAGGCATATATGTCCTGAAATTCTGCACTTACTATGATTAAATTAAAATACACTTCATCTGACTTAGCAAAACCAAAACCTTCCGGCGTTTTATTCTTCACACCAAATGTACCAATTTTATAATTAGTTTTAAGCTTAAGCCCTTTTATTAGGTCTTTACCACTTTTATCAAGTTCATACATACTTTTACCACTTATGGAGATTTCATACGTATCGCTGAGTCTGGTATAAGAGGTATTTTGAATTTTATATTTATTATGTCTATCCCAAGCATCATATCCTGACAGGGCAGAGATGATGCTTATACAAAATTGAATACACAATAATATGTAGATAAACTTTCTCTTATAAACAGCTCTAAAAATATCTTTAACTATATTCATAGCTTACCTCCTTTTAACCCACTTATTATTTCTTCCCTCAGTGCTTTATAAATAGGAAAAACCGACGTAATTATGCTAATAATTATTACTCCAATAAAACACATAAAAATATTGGATAAAGACATCTTTAACTGTATAAAATTAACTGTGTTCAAGAATTTATAAATAAACAAATTACAAATGATGCTCAATACTCCACAAAAAATACATAAACTTAATAATTCTTTATAAATTTCAAAAATAATATGCCTATTTTTCGCTCCAAAAGCTCTTTTTATTGATATTTCTTTCCGTCTATCTATTATCCAGAAAGTAGATATAGTAATTACACTTAATAAGCCCACTAAAATAAGTGTTATTAATCGTTTTGAATTTTCCATCTTTATGGCATCATACTTGCTGTCCTTCATTGTTATATCTCTAGTATCAAAATACTCGGTTTTAAATGTTTTATTAAAACTCTCCCTAATGCCCTTATCAATATCTTTACTGTATAATGTTATAAACATTCCAATAGCTACATTTTCATCACTAAACGCATTTAAAACGTTATCCATATTGTTTGTATAAATTGTAATAGACTCATCGAAAGAAGTTGTCCTGTTTTTAACGCCTGCCACCCCTCCTATATTATACTTTACACCATTTATTTCTACATACTTTTTAAATTCATCTCGAATATTATTTCCTAAGTAGGCATAATTGTTTTTAGCCTTTTTAATTATATTATCATCATATAAAGCCACCTGAGGCTCTTTATTTTTAGAAAATAGCATTTGCACTCTATCCTGTACACTTCCAATATTATATTCAAATTGCAGCATAATATCAGCCTTATTGCATAGCTCTATAAAAGAACTCTTGTCTATTTTACAATTACCTTTATTTATGCTATTTATAGTATAACTTATCGTTTCTTCTGGCAAATAATTATTATTTTGTATTTTATATATCTGTTTATTATAAATAATAGATGAATATAGTGAAGACACAAATATTAAAGTAATAGTTAATGCAAATATCAAACTTAAAGTAAGTAATCTTCTGTTTTTAAATTGAGCTATAAGTGTTTTTATAATAATCACTCCCTAACTAGTATAATAAGAACCAGATTCTTTTGGGGTAAAAAGCAAAAAGTACTTATCTTCTTTTATTGGTATCTGCTTATCTCCCAGGGTAAAACACATCAAATATTGATTATCCTCCTTTTGATATTCTCTTCCTCCATTTACTTATATTAACATTATACGTAACTTCTATAACATTGTAAAATTCTTCATTTTATGATAATATTTTACCGTGCATTATTGCAAGTTTTATACTTAATATTTCATTTTATATCTTTCAAATTCGCACTTAACCAAAAAAAAGAAAAAAAATGTTCTGTTATTGAACATGGAGGTGAACTTAATGAAGCTTGACATCGGCAGTAAAATCAAGACCTTAAGAGAACAACAAAAAATTTGTCAGCAAGATTTATGTGGGGAATTAATAAATAGAACTACCTTAAGCAAAATAGAAAATGAAAAAATGTATCCTTCTATTCCTCAGTTAATGTATATATCAAAAAAACTTAACACCCCTCTTAGTTTCTTTCTCGAGGAAGTGGCTTCTGCTAATAAAATTAAAATTTGCAGCAACTGTTCTGTTCCTACTTCATTAAGTGATTCTTCACTTTTAAATGGCTGGTATAATAAAAAACGCTACGGCGATATCCTTAAGCTATATGAATTAGAATTTGACAGATTTAAAACCTTTGAGGATTTTAATAAATATTTTTATCTAGGAATGTCTTCCTTTAATTCAAACTTAATTAAGCAGGCACAAAAACCTCTTAAGAAATATATAAATCAATACACTAAAGCCAATGATGATATTCAACAACAAAATCTATTATATTTTGTTGTTGCACTTAATCATCTTTTTATAATAATGCATCAAGGATCGAATTATTTAAAAGCAGAGCATTATCTTGTTATGGCTAAAAAACATTTACTAGCTTTTAATGAAAAGGATTCAAAATATACCTTTGTTATTCACAGTAATCTTGGCATTCTCTACAATAATTCAAACCAGTATGAGAAAGCTATTAAGGTGTTAGAGAATTTCCTACTAGAGATTCCCTCAAAGCATTATCTTGATTTTCTGGCGCATATACATCTATCCCTAAACATTGCCTACTATAATATAGGGAAATACAAAAAATCAATTGAGCATATAAAAAAGGCTATCTTTTTTTATGATTATGTAGGTGATTCATACGCAGCCTTAGACTCCACCTTAAATTTAATAAATGCATTTAGATATGATAATAATTTCAAATATGCTCTTAATGCATTAGATGAATTTAAGGATAAGGCACCTAGCTACGGAATTGACTTTCCTCACTTTATAGTCCAAGAAATGATTTTATTTTTTAACATAAAGAATTACAATAAAGTCCTAGAGATTTCTAAAAGAGTATCTTTGAATAAACTGAATAAATACACTAAAGCAAACTTCAATTTTATTATGGGTCATATAAACTTTATAGAGCACAATTATGCCCTTGCATATAAACAACTTCTAATATGCGAAAAAATCTTTATTAAAGAAAATTTCAGCTACGATTTAGTAGTTTTATATAATGATCTATATTTAATAACCGAGGATGAAATATATAAAAATAAATCTGAAGAGTATTCACAAATTCGTGGCAGAAAAAATATAATAGTATAAGTAATGCAAATTATCATAACCCATAAATGGTAAAAAATATTTAATTTGGTATTGACATTCAAATATATAAGTTATATCCTAGATAGGTAGGTAATAAATTTTACCAACAATTCTTAAAAAAGGAGGTAGGTTTTTATGTTTAGAAAAATCAGAATAGCATCTAATTCATTTAGAAATAACGGAATAACCATGTCCGCTAACGGCACTTTTACGTCCCTAAATGTTTGTGATAGTCCTGCCTCTGTATCGGTGGTCCATAGCCCCGAGTATTTATCGGTGGTCTTGTCTTAAGACTTTGACTACTTATTAATGAATACAAGGCCATGGGCTATCTGCCCATGGCTTATTTATTTGCATTTTAGACTTCTGTCTATTTGTAATTATGTTTATTAAGCCATGGTTTAAAGAACCATGGCTTTTTATATTTCAAAATTCTAAATTTTTAAGGAGGTTTCTTATTATGAAACTATTTAACAAGAGGAGCTTATCTGCTCTAGAACATTATCAAACAAATAACTTTGAAAGTGCGTGGCATCTACTCCATAGATACCGGTGCGACATCGTCTTAATGTAACGAAAGATAACCGAAGACATTAGAGACACGGAAATAGCATTTTATATTCAATTAACTTTTCCGTGTCCTCTGAGTCCTCCGTTTTCTCAGTGTTATAAAAAAGGGAGGTATTTATTAATGAAAAGATTATTAAGTTATATAAAAAAATATAAAGCATTAGTTATAATTCCATTTATATCTATGCTATTTGCAATTATTTTAGATATGTTCAATCCTTATCTAGTAAAGATAATAATAGATAGAGTTTTAAAGGGTAGGGAGTATTCTATATTAAACCTTGTTCTTTTAGCCCTAGCAGCTATAACTGTCGGAAGAGCTGTTTTAGGATATATCAAAGAATATTTATCTGACCTTTTAGCTGTTAGAGTAGCTCAAGATTTAAAACAGGACTTATTCGATCATATTCAGAGCTTACCCTTCAGTTACTTTGATAATATGAATACTGGAGAGCTAATGTCCAGAATTGGTGAAGATGTAGATAATATTTGGAGAACTATCGCCTTTGGACTTAGACTTTTTATAGAAAACATCATTTGTTTTGTTATAGCTACCAGCATATTATTTTATTTAAGCTGGAAGCTTACCCTATTCTGTATCATTGCTTTACCTCCAATCGCTTTTCTAGCTATGCAGCTTGAAAAAAAGATTGGTCAGTCCTTCGAAAATATCAGCGATCACAATGCTGTGTTAAGCACTACTGCTCAAGAAAATATTGCTGGCGTTAGACTTGTAAAGGCTTTCTCTAGGGAAAAGCATGAAATATTAAAATTCTTAGAACTTAATAAGAAGAACTATGATTTAAATGTAGAACAATCAAATATCATAGCTAAATACTTTCCTCCAATGGAGCTTTTCACTAACATCTCTATAGTGTTAATGATATCCTTAGGCGGTATTTTAGTTATCAAGGACAATATTTCTTTAGGAACTTTAGTAGCCTTTAACGGATATATTTGGAGTTTGATTTGGCCACTCAGAATGCTTGGCTGGCTTACTAACATGCTAGCTCAAAATAATGCTTCTGCTAAAAAGATTTTTAAGATTCTTGATTTAGAGCCTGCAATTAAAGATAATGAAGCCTGCGTTACAACTAATACTATTAAAGGTGATATCGAATTTAAAAATGTTTCCTTTAAATACAAAGAAGATTTTGTTCTAAGAGATTTATCCATTAAAGCTAAGTCAGGAAGCACTGTAGCTATCATGGGGACTACTGGCTCAGGTAAATCTTCTATTATAAACCTTATTGGAAGATACTACGACGTTCAAGAGGGTAAGGTTTCTGTCGATGGAATTAATGTAAAGAATCTATGCTTAAAGGATTTAAGAAGCAGTATGTCGGTGGTGTCCCAGGATGTATTCTTATTCTCAGACAGCATAGAAGCTAATATACGATTTGGTAAGGAAGATGCCACAGAAGAAGAAATTAAAGAGGCATGCAGAATTGCCTGTGCCAGTGAGTTTATTGACGAGCTAGAAGAGGGCTTCCAAACGGTAATTGGCGAAAGAGGTATCGGACTTTCAGGTGGACAGAAGCAGAGAATTTCCATCGCTAGAGCGTTAGTATCAGATGCCAGCATACTTGTATTAGATGATGCCACTTCCGCACTAGACATGGAAACAGAATATGAGCTTCTTAAAAACCTTCATGATAAGAAGAATAAACCTACGACTTTTATAATAGCCCACAGAATATCCGCAGTGAAAAATGCTGACCAAATTATATTCCTTGAAAACGGACATATAGTTGAAAAAGGTACTCACAGTGAGCTTTTAGAAAAACGTGGAAAGTACTACGAAGTATACTGTGAACAATTTAAAGATTTTGAGCAAGTTGAAGGCGAGGTGGTATAATGGCTAAAAACACAGTAAAACAAGATGAAGATTTAAAAAAGCTTTCTAATAAAGAAATACTTTTTAGGTTATCAAGATATTTAAAGCCTTTTAAACTAAAGGTTGCTATAGTAATTACACTTTTAATATTTGTCATGGGCTGCGCTCTAATTAATCCTTATCTTTTAAAAGAGGCCATAGATAAATATATTGGAGATAAAAATATTAAAGGCCTTTTGATTATAGGTGTAGTAATGTTATCCCTTAACTATATTGCAATGATTGCCTCTAGGTTTAGAATAAACATTATGGCATCTATTACAAATAAAATACTGGTAGATATAAGACATCAATTATATTCTCATATACAAAAACTATCCTTTTCATTTTTCGATAATAGACCAGTAGGTAAGGTGCTAGCAAGAGTTATAGGTGACGTTAACTCCCTTCAGGAGCTTTTTGCAAACAGTATAACTACACTTATTCCCGAAACCTTAACCCTTATATGTACTACAGTTATGATGTTCTATATGAACTATAAGCTTGCTTTAGCTTCCATAACTATACTGCCTGTTCTAGTAATAGGCATGTACATTATTGAAATTGAAGGTAGAAAGAGATGGCAAAAATACAGACAAAAGCGTTCTAACTTCTATGGTTATGTTCATGAGGATTTTTCAGGCATAAGGGTGGTCCAATCCTTTGCCTGTGAAGAAAGAACCTCAAAAAATTTCCATGATCTTTTAGATGACTTAATGGAATCCTTTTTGAAAGCCGTTAAACTTAATGACTTCTTCTGGCCACTGGTTGAGCTTTCCTGGGGGCTTGGAAGTGTTATAGTATTTTGGTACAGCGTAAAGTTATATAGAACCGGAAGTATCACTATAGGAACAATTGTTGCTTTCACTTGGTATATCACCATGTTCTGGAGACCAATAATGAATATAAGCAATTTCTATAATACTCTTATAACTAACTTTGCTGCTGCTGAAAGATTGTTTGAGATTATGGATATAAAACCCGATATAGCCACTCTTGAAAATGCTGTTAAAATGCCTAAAATTAAAGGCCAGGTGCAATTTAAGAATGTAGTCTTTGGTTATGAGGATGGAACTACCGTACTAGATAATGTAAACTTTAAGGTTAACACTGGTGAAACTATCGCTCTAGTGGGACCGACCGGAGCAGGAAAAACTACAATTATAAACCTTATAAGCAGATTTTACGATCCAAATAGTGGTGAAATTATAATCGATGGTAAAAACATCAAAAATGTAGAGCTAGATTCCTTACGGAGCCAAATGGGAATAATGCTTCAGGATACCTTCCTCTTCTCTACTAGTATAAAAGAAAATATTAGATACGGAAGACTGGATGCTACAGATGAAGAGGTAATTGCTGCAGCAAAAGCAGTTAGCGCCCATGAGTTTATTATGAAGCTTGAAAATGGCTACGATACAGAGGTTAACGAAAGAGGTTCAAGACTTTCTGTAGGTCAAAGACAATTAATCTCTTTTGCTAGGGCATTACTTGCTAATCCAAGAATATTAATTCTTGATGAAGCTACTTCTAATATTGATACCTTTACAGAAAAATTAGTACAAATGGGTATTCAAAAGCTTCTCTACGGAAGAACTTCCTTTGTTATTGCTCATAGACTATCAACTATTAGAGATTGTGACAGAATAATGGTTATAGACGAAGGAAAGATAAAAGAAAGCGGTTCTCATGACGAGCTTATTAAGCTAGGCGGACTATATTATGACCTATACATGTCACAGTATAAGTTTTTAAACGAAGGCGCATAATCCCAATTAATTTATAAAATAAAATTTCATATTACTTTATTAAACGCTGCCAGCCTTTGGCGGCGTTTTAATTATATCTTTATTGGTAATAACTCAGTAAAAAACACTTATTTTATAAAAAATTAAAGATTAAAATTTATCAATATAAATAAACTATTTATGGAGGTGTTTATATGAATGCACATGAAGTAGATTATAAAATATACGGTGACGACATGCAGTTTGTAGAGGTAGAGCTTGATCCAAAAGAAAGTGTAATTGCGGAAGCTGGCGCTATGATGATGATGACTGAAGGTATTCAGCTTGAAACAATTTTTGGTGATGGTTCCTCTAAAAATCAAGGCGGATTTATGGATAAGATTTTTGGAGCTGGTAAAAGAATTTTAACTGGCGAAAGCTTATTTATGACTCTATTTACTAACCAAGGTTTAGGGAAACAACAAGTTTCCTTCGCTGCACCATACCCTGGCAAAATAATTCCTATGGATTTAAGTATGATGGGCGGAAAGGTTATATGTCAAAAGGATGCCTTTTTATGCGCTGCTAAAGGTGTTTCTGTAGGAATAGAATTTACTAAAAAACTTGGTACAGGTTTCTTTGGTGGTGAAGGTTTTATCATGCAAAAGCTTGAAGGTGACGGGTTAGCTTTCCTGCACGCTGGTGGAACTATAATAAAGAAAGAACTTAAACCTGGCGAAACCTTGAGAATAGACACTGGCTGTCTTGTTGCCATGACTAGAGATGTACATTACGATATTCAATTCGTTGGAGGAATAAAAACTGCTTTCTTTGGTGGAGAAGGATTATTTTTCGCTACCGTATCAGGCCCTGGCTACGTTTGGGTTCAATCCCTGCCATTCAGCAGATTGGCAGATAAAGTTCTTGCCGCTTCACGAGTTGGTACTACTAGAAAAGATGAAGGCAGTCTATTAGGTGGTTTAGGTAACTTCTTCGACGGCGACTAAGCTGCGAGAAGACACGGAAATATCTGCTACCTCTCGAACATTATAAAACGTTGAATAAGCCATATGGTAAAAAAAGTAACCGAGGTGTATAATATGATAAAAAGGAGTAAACAAACAAATTTCATTGAAACATCAGTTTAATAAGTATACTCCATTTGTTTTAGTAGCTAACGATAAAAGAATATACCAAGGATATATTTCCGCAGAAGGTGCCTCATTTGGCCCACCTGCTGATTCTCCTTATTTATTAGATTTAAATTTTACAGAATCTAAAATTAAAAACACCTTAGGCATATTAAACTTTCATAAAACAAATGATGTTGATAAATTAATCTGTGACAAATCAATCTATGATGCTCTTAAGGAAGCAAACAAATTAAAAGAATAAGAGACTAATAAAAAATAAATATGGCGCCCTTGAGCTCCTGTTTTTATTTTTGGAAATAAAAACAGGAGCTGTTGCACAGCTAACTATTTAATTAGCTGTGCAACAACCCCTTTAGTTTGCAACTCGTGAATATTTTTTCTATTAACTCAATGCCACGTCAATCTCTACAACATTGTTTTCTATATCCATTGGAATACAAATAGTCTTAGCTTTGTAGCTAAAAATCGACATATCCCTGCCTGTATACATACTTGGGGGAGTAATGTCTATCTTTAATCCCGTACTACTAAAATTGCTTGCTGCATTTCCTGCCACCATATTACCTAGTTCAGCTATAGCGCTTTTTGCCATATCATCTAGTTCAGCCACTGGCATGCCCATCATCATCTTTGAAGCCACATTTTTCGCTGTGTCCTCTTTCATATTTAATATAAAATTACCATTCAAATCTCCAGTAATGCCTATGCTTATAACAACCTCTCCTGATTTCTGACTTCCTTCCTTTATGTAAAGTTGCTTCTTCTCAGCTGTAATATTCATTGTCTGCTGTACTACATTATTAAATGCATCTAAAAATGGATTTATATATTCCGTCTTCATGCAAGATCACTCCTCTTTCCATAGTTCCATACTTTTAGTCTTTCCCTTTTTTCCTTAATTACTTCATACAATTGAACTTTTTGCGTAAATTTTTTCATTTGGGTAAAAATACAATTATAATCAAGGAGGTGTTTTTACTTTGAAAAACTTTTTAATTACTGCAGCTTTAGATATTGTTTTAATACTAGCTTCCTATTTCACCTTCAGAGCAATTATTAGCGGACCTACAAGACATAGACTGTACGAAAAATTTATGAGCTCCTTTGCTAAATTTATAATTTATATTTTTATTGCTACTGTAGCTATTACTTCAATCACTGCCCTTGTACTATATAAAACTAGGTATATATCTTATTTAAATATAATTGCCCCTGCTCTAGTATCCATTCTAGTAGGTTTCATTGTATCCACTGTTCCTACCAGAGGTGTTGGTGATAAAAAAGAAAAACCGTAAAGTAAAAATAAGCATAGTTTCCATGCTATGCTTATTTTCGTGCATTTTCTACATTTCTTGATATGAAAACCAAAGAATATGCTGAATATTTTAATTTTATTTTTCCTATTGCTTTTTATTTATTTATGATATATAATAATTCTTGTCCAACGGGGTGTAGCGCAGATGGGAGCGCGCGTGGTTTGGGACCATGAGGTCGCAGGTTCAATCCCTGTCACCCCGACCAAAAGCGGTATAATCATATGATTATACCGCTTTTTATTTTTCTCTATATCAACGTTCTTTTTTCGATTACCAAAGGAAACTCCTTATCACCTTTTAGCTCCATGCCTTTTTCTATTATTACATTTTTATCTATTATAACATTAGATAATTTTGCCCCTTCTCCTATTTCACAATTCTCCATTATAATGCAATTAGCAACTTCTGCACCTTTATGTATTACCACTCTTCTACTTATAATACTATCTTTAACATCTCCCACTATTACACATCCATTAGAAATGAGAGAATTTTTTACAATAGATCCATTCACATATTGTGTAGGGGGAGCATCCTTTACCTTTGTGTATATAAGGCCATTCTTAAAAAACAATTCTTGATTAATTTCTAAAGAGAGCATATCCATATTCGTTCTATAATATGAGCTTATAGAATTTACACATTGAACATACCCTTTAAATTCATAAGCATTAATATTAATCTTCTCTACATTTTTGCAGATCCACTCTCTAATAGATCCCCAAAAACCATTCTCTATACAGTTATTTAATATTTCTATTAAATATTCCTTATTCATTATGCACATTTCCATAGAAACATTTACATCATCTTTTGCACCGATATTTTTACCTACCCCTAAAATATTTTTATTTTCGTCAATACTTAATGTATTTCCATTCTTAAAACTTTTCTTACCATCATTTATTCTCTTATAAATAACAGTTACATCCTTACCTGATTTTTCATGAAACCTGGCAGCATCCATATAATCCATATTACACACCATATATGAAGATGCTAAAATAACTTTTTTCTGCTTGCTTTTATATAAATATTCTATATTATTTTTTAACATTTCTATATCACTTAAATAAGTATTATGCATATCAAAATTAAACACAAACAACCCATTAATTTTTCTATCTAAGTCCCATGTCTTACCAGAGTCAAGATGATCAATAAGAGACCTTGACTTATTTTGAGTAAAAATCCCAACATTTCTTATGCCAGAGTTAACCAAATTAGAGAGAACAAAATCTATTACCCTATACCTTCCCCCTATAGGGATCGAGGCTAATGGTCTATTTTTTGTAAGACTTTTTATCTGATCCTCATTCTCGTTTAAACTTAAAATCGCCATATAATCCGTAAGCATATTAACCCCTCCCCACTAAATAGCTATATTCTCTTTTGTTTTACTGCCTTCCGCTACAACGACTATTTCTTCTCCATCACCGATACTCACATTATCCAACACTTCAGCACCGGTTCCAATAATTGCTTTATCTATGGTAACATTATCACCTATTCTGCTATTCTGCATAACCACTGATTTGCTTACATATGAGTTTTCTCCCACATAAACGCCTGGAAACAATACAGAATGATGGACCTTTCCAAGTATTACACAACCTTCTGGAATAAAAGAACCCTTTATATCCGCATTAGGCCCTATGTACTGAGGTGGTCTTGTAGGATTTACAGAATATATCTTCCATGATTTATCAAAAATATCTAAAGTATTGCCTTCTTCAATTAAATCCATATTAGCTTGCCAGTAGCTTTCTATTGTACCAACATCCTTCCAATACCCTTTAAAATCATAAGCATACATTTTCTTATTGCTATTTAGCATCTTAGGTATGATATTCTTTCCAAAATCATGACTAGATTTCTCATCGTTAGCATCTTCTTTTAAATATTTCTTAAGCACCTTCCAATTGAATATGTATATTCCCATAGAGGCTAAATCACTTTTAGGTTTTTTAGGTTTCTCATCAAACTCATCTATAACTCCATTTTCGTCAGCATTCATTATACCGAATCTACTAGCTTCCTCTAAAGGAACCTTTAAAACTGCGATAGTAGCATCGGCAGATTTTTCTTTATGGTAATCTAGCATCTTAGAATAATCCATCTTATATATGTGGTCACCCGAAAGAATTAGCACATATTCTGGATCGTAAGAATCAATAAAGTGCCTATTTTGATATATTGCATCAGCTGTGCCTTTATACCA
>Ga0316601_100000865_pt1 | contig 13973 bp, 14 predicted proteins | sample OWC_soil_day5_no_FD_207663 | JGI IMG/M metagenome (GOLD analysis project Ga0316601, IMG submission 207663) | Wetland soil microbial communities from Old Woman Creek delta, Ohio, United States - OWC_soil_day5_noCT | ecosystem: Environmental > Terrestrial > Soil > Wetlands | place: USA: Ohio...
CGATCGAACCGCACCGGTTCCTCCAACGCAAGCGTTGCCGCCTCGTCGTTGGCGTGATGCGCCTCACCCCACTTGGTTGCGGCCGCAGGTCCGCATTAGTCCCTATTAAAGGGGGTATGTGCCATAAGATCGGCTATCGGACGTTATCGTCCTCCCCCATTTCAGACGTACCCCCGTATACGGCGCCTATAAACGGGCCTGCTGCGCTGCCACCGCGCCAACACGCGGCGCATCTGCTGTGCGCGCGGTGATGTCGTCGATTCCATTCTCCCCATCGGTCGCTACCTCCGACCGGCTTCTGCGCATTCCTGGCAGTGCGGGGGAGGATGTCTTTGGTCACACGCCTACCAAACTGTTGCCAACACCGGTCTGCCCCGGTACTGAGGTCGCGTGTGTGTCTTGGGGAGGGCCGATAGTTGACGATCGTTAAGAAAACGGTTCGTTCCGAGATTGTTGCAGAGGGCGGATGGACACTCCACATCACGGCTCGGACTCGAAATACCCGCGCATTGAGTCCAGGCGCGAGGAAGGAGCTCCAACGATGACGCGAAATGCTGCCCCTCACCTTTTCCCTGTCCAGGTCTGCTTCGTCGTCGACGACGTCGCGGCGGCGGTTGACGAGTGTGTGACCCGCTTTGGGTGGGGGCCATTCCACCAGTTCTTTGGCATCGTGATGGAGAGCAGCATCACAGCTTTGGGAGCACGTCGTGTTCGAAGAGCTTGAGGGAGTTCCACGCGAGTTCGGGCGGCGCACCGCCCACCATTGGGTGAAGAAGTGTGTACGCCACCGGGGACGCGCGGAGCTCTGCGACGTATTCGCTCGGAGTCAGGACGCGGTACTGGGCACTGGCCTTGACTTCGTCGACGTTCGAGAGTGGTCGAAACGAAGGGGTGCCGTCGGCGTCGGCACCCCACGCGCCGTATTGATTGATGTCGTGGAGGAAGTAGGGCGCCCATTCGTCCCAGGCGGCATCTGGATCTGTGGTCAACACCACGACGCGAGCATCACCGGGGAAGTATGGACCAGGGTCGGGTTTGCCGAGGACTCTGAGTTCGTCGCGATAGATCTCCCAGAGCGAAGGGTCGGCCGGGAGGAAGCCATCTGCAATCTGCGCAGCGCGACGTGCGGCCGGGGGCGCGCTGCCACCCAACATCAAGGTCGGTCCGCCCGGCGAGTACGGGCCCGGAGTGAGGCAAACGGAACGTCCGCGATAGTCGAACGGGCCACCGGAGAATGCTCCTCGAAGCGTCGTGACGACCTCAATCACGCGCCCGACCCGCTCTCTCATCGGTACGCCATACGCTGCGAATTCCCGGCGCCCGCTGCCGGCAGCGATCACGAGATCGACGCGACCTCGGCTGAGGTTGTCGAGCACGAGGACGTCCTCGGCGAGGCGTAGGGGGTCGTAGAACGGAGCGATGATTGCCGCGAGGGTGAATCGGATCCTTTCGGTGCGCGCCGCCATCGCCGCAGCCATTGGCAGAGGACTCGGCAGGAAGCCATCGGGCATGACGTGTCCCTCCGACAGGGTCACGTCGACGGCGCCCAACTCCTCTGCCCACAACGTCATGTCCATTGCAGACTGGTACCGGTCGGCCATCGAGACACCGGCGAACTCGGGGTTCCGGAAGTCGAATCTGATGCTGAACATGTCGCGCTCTCCCTGAAATGCCGTCGACGGTCCGATCGCGCGCGGGATCGTTCTGCACCAGCCGACCGATCGTGCGATTCGGCCTGGGCGTCCCGGCGCGCCTGACCGACGACTCTGGGGCGCGAACTCGAGGATGAACTGCCGTTGCGCTCACATCAGCGGCTGCCGCCCGGGCTTCCGAACTCTGCTTTCGCAGCAACCGTCGGTGGACGGGTGGGCAGATGCCAAGCCGGCACCACGGAATCAGCCGACGTACGCCGTCGCCTTGATCTCGACAAGGAGCCCAGGCCTGTGCGGGCCGCCGAGTTCGGCGACACCGATCGCGGTCCATGCCGGATGCGGTTCGTGGATCAAACGGCTCTTGACCTCATTGAAGACCTCGACATGCGCGAGGTCGATGTGGAACGTGAGGAGCTCGAAGACGTCCTCGAACGTGGCCCCGGCCTCGGTCAGCAGCCGGCCGAGGTTCGAGAAGGCCTGTTCGAACTGCTCCCGGGGATCTGTGGGGATCGTGCCGTCGTCCTTGATTCCGAGCGCCCCGGAGCAGAAGACAAAGTCCCCGACCTTCACAGCTGGCGAGATGAGCCACTCGTCGTAGACGATGCGCTCCGCTTCGGGAACCACTGGTTCGAACCGCGCCATGCGCCATCCCTCTCTTCTTCGCTCGTCGCAAACCAGACGGATTGTGGCATGACATGAATGGTTCGCTAAGTCAACGGCGCGTCGCGGTTGGCGCTCAGTCGCTTTGAGGGAGGGGCGACCATCAGGGCGGCGCCACCATCACGCGACGCCCTCCGACCAGCTCCAACGCACGCGCCTCGACCTCCGGCGTCGGCGTGCCGCTGCTAAGTGCATCGAGTGCGCGCAGGGCGGACGTGGGGTCGTCGACCTGCGCCAAGGCGTCGAGGTAGCGACCGTTACACTGCCCGCAAATGGTTTGATAGCGCGACAGAAAGGCGACGCCCTTGCGCAGGGGGACCCACGCCATCACGGTACGGCCGTGGCGCCGCACGCGCCGGTGGAGTACTCGCACTGGGCCGTCACCCAGTAGTACTGCATCGGGGCCAGCAGGTCGCGCAACAGCGGGTTGACCCGGCGGGCGTAGCTGCCCAAGGGCATCGGCATCGACTGGGCGGGCCAGTCCTACCAGGAGCGGATGGCCAAATCACAAGCGCCCCTGCTGTATGCATTCTCGGTGATTGTGATTTTTCTCTGCCTGGCGGCCTTGTATGAGAGTTGGACCGTTCCCATCTCGGTCATACTGGCGTTGCCGCTCGGCGTCATTGGTGGCGTGGTGGCCTCCTCGTTGCGGGGCTTGCCGAGCGACGTTTACTTCCAGATCGGGCTGCTCATCGTGTTGGGGCTGACCACCAAGAACGCCATCTTGATCGTCCAGTTCGCCATGGCCAAGGCGGAGGAGGGGATGGGGGTGGTCGAGGCGACGTTGCAAGGGGCGAAGTTGAGGTTCCGGCCGATCGTTATGACGTCGTTGGCGTTCGGTTTCGGTGTCCTGCCCCTCGCAACGGCCAGCGGGGCCGGCGGAGGGGCGCAAACCGCGATCGGCACTGCCGTCCTCGGCGGCATGGCGACGGCCACCTTCCTGGCGATCCTGTTCGTGCCCTTGTTCTTCGTGGGCGTGGTGCAACTGTTCGGAAAGAAGCGCATGTTGGGGTGACGCGCGGCGCGCCGTTGTTCGGCTGACCCGCCAGCTCCCATCGTCTTCCCGCCGAGATCATTGACCAGCACCTTGCATCACGTTGCTCGTCGAAGGCGACCAGATCGCCGTGGTGTGGGAACACACGCCAACAGGCAGGCTCTGCCGGGCGATCTCGGGCGGCACGGTCATTCGTGCGCGGTCGGTTGGTGCCGGGTCCCGTCAGTCGACTGACTCAACGTGATCGCTCGCGTTCGATGTTGAAGTGCGTCATGTACCTCCCGAACCGTGCGGCGATTGCGTCGTCGGTGAGCCCAAAGTCCTCGGCGCGGTACACGTGCTCGCCGTGTTTGTCGCGCGGATTGTCAGCCTGCCACCGGCGCAGGCGCTGGTCGAGATCGTCCGTCCACTCGAGATGGAAATAGGCGTAGACGCGTTTGGCTGCGCCCACCGGGTCGCTCAGGATCTCGCCGAAGTGCAGGTCGAAGAACTGCGCCGGATTGTACGCGCGGCGGGTCTTCAGGTAGGCCTCCAGCCGTGTCGACCAGTAGTCGACGTTTTGCCGGCCCACCGCCGCCAGATCCACATGATCCTCGTAGAACGCGCGCACGTGTGCGAGCAAACTGCAGATGGACGGAATCACCTTGCACGGATCGCGGTGCGTGTGGACGATGCAGGCGTCCGGATACACCGCAAACAGCGCCCGCAAGTGGGCAAGGTGAGAAGGGTACTTGAGCAGCCAGCGGCGTTCGGGGCTGGTCCAGCCGATGAGTTTTAGCAAATCGCGGTGGCGCTCGTAGGATGGAACCATGTCGGTGCGGTCGAACCATGCGCTGTACGATGGGACATGAGCGGTCTGGTCGAAGAAATGGTCCGTGAAGTTTTGCTGCAAGAGATGGAAGCATTCGTCGGCCGCGTCCGCTGTCACGAAGTGGATGGCCTTTAGGGCGGGATCTCGCCGCGCCATCGCCTCGCCCGCCCGCACGGCTTGCTGGAAATCGGGATCGTCTTCCCAGAGTTCCCGCGGTGGGCGCGGCCGGGGCCGGAGCGCCAGCCAATTCTCCACCACCTGGTTTGCGGGGTCTTGTGATAGCAGCTGATGCAGGACCGTGGTCCCGCTGCGCACTGTGCCAAGGATGAACAACGGCCGCCGGATCTCCGTGCGCAAGATGGCCGGGTTCTCCGTCCACATCCTCTGCGCGCGCAAGCGGTTGGCAAGCAGGTGGATCAGTAGGTGCCGCACCGCCTCCTCGCCGGCCTGGCTGAAACGCGCCTCGCGGTCGTAGGCGTCGACCAGCACCCGGAACCCACTCAGGTAGACCGGAGCGCCGAAATCAGCGTAGCCGACGGCTTGACGCGCCGCCTCATGCAATGAGTCCGTGGCCGCGACGAAACTGAAGCGTTTGCTGGAATCCAGGAGCGCCTCCCGCTTCATCGCGTGCGATGATGGCGCGACCCACTCATTGGCCTTCCGGAAAGTCTGTTCCCAAGGTGACCGCCTCCCATGCGACCAGGTTGTCCCTGAGGCTTTCCAGCTTGGCTTGGAAGGCGGCATACACGTCGCGTCCGAGCAGCAGGTGCAGCGGCGGATCCGGCAATTGCGCCAGCATGAGCACCGCCGCGGCGGCTTTCTTGGGATCGCCCGCCTGCTTGCCGTCGACGGATCGGATCAACTTGCGGCGCACCCCGGTAATACGGGCGTAGTCCTCGATGACGATGCGCGATTCCTTCATCGACCGCCCCGAGTAGTCGGTGCGGAAACCGCCCGGCTCGACCGCCGACACGCGAATGCCGAACGGCTGCAACTCTTTGGACAGCACCTCCGTCAGGGCTTCCAAGGCGAATTTGGTCGCAGCGTAGTACCCCGCGACGGGGTTGGCGACGAGGCCGGTCATGGACGAGATGTTGATGATGCGCCCGCTGCGCCGCTGGCGCATGCCCGGCAACACGGCCTTGATCATCGCGACGACACCAAAGTAATTCGTTTCGAACATGGCACGGACTTCGCTCTCCTCACCCTCTTCGATCGCCGCGAGATAGCCATAGCCGGCGTTGTTCACCAGCACGTCGATGCGCCCGAATGTTTCCTCGGTCTGTGTGACTGCGCTGGTGATCTGCTCCGCTTTGGTGACGTCCAGTGGCAGGGCGAGGCTCTGCTGCGGGTAGCGCGCCGCGAGATCCGTGACGCGGTCGACAACGCGCGCCGTCACCACCACGCGGTCCCCGTGCTCGAGTGCCGCCTCCGCAATGGCACGACCGATGCCGCTGGAACAGCCCGTAATCAACCACACCGGTGGAGCCGCTGCTTGCGCCATGGGAGCTCCTGCCTTCAGTGATCGAGGAGGCGCCACGCGTAGTTGCGTGCGCGTTCCGCAATCTGTTCCCGGCGCTCGGCCGCGGTGACGAATCGGGTGCCTGCGGGAAGCGCGTTGCGCAGTTGTGCCAACGGCACCACCTCGCTTTGGACCCCGAGGTCGGTGGTCGGCCGTCCTGTCGAAAACTCCGCCCAGCGCAGGGTCATGATGCCCTCGTGCAGCCCGCTCGGGTCCACCCAGTTGTGGACCCCGGGATCGGCCACGGATACGACGTAGGTGTAGGTGCCGTCGGGGTTGGCGACGGACTGCGCCTTGTTCAGACTGCCGGTCCGGTTGAGGATGTCGTTCGTGGTTCCCCAGATGTTGGTGATCGGCGCGATGAAATACTTGGCGCCGCCGAGCCTGACGGTGAGCACCAGAGCCTCCTCGTCGCTCAGGCGGAACTGTCCGCCCATGTAAATCTGATTGCGCAGCGCGCCATCCGTATCCGCATCGAGCTTCATGCGGAAGTCGTTTACGGGCCGCCGGCATGTGAAGCCGACCCAGCGCAGCGTATTCTCCGCGTAGTAGCGCATGAACCGGGCTGTCAACTCTGCCTGCTCATCGTCGCTCTTCTGCGGCGTCGTGGGCGGGCCGAGCTTTTCGATGCTGAGGCTGTTGGCGACATCAGCTGCCCAGTCCAAGATGACGTCGCGGATGTAGAACTCATGCGCTTGCGGCGACGAACGAATGTGGTTCGGGCGCCCGTCGGCGGGATCACTGTCCACCGTGATGGTGAAGGTCCGGTCGGAATTCAGGGCGAGGTTGCTGCCGTTGAGGATGTCCACCGTGTTCATCTTCGGGTCCCACAACGTGAAGTAGTTTTCCGTCAAGCGCCGCTCCGGCACTTGGCCGTTGATCAGGTAGCGCTCGCTACCGGCAATGGGAATGACGCGATAGATCGAGTCCGGGTTGTCATGCCCGTACCGCGATCCCGGCACCGCGACGTCGCCGACCGTGTGTGCGAGCCGGGTGATCGTCACGACTTTGGGATGCTGGGGATCCTGGTTCAGCGACCACACGGCGGCGCAGAACATCACCTCGTCGAACGCCCACTCGAAGCACGCCCGCATCTCCGGGCTCGGGGCGGCGGCCTGCAGCCAAAACGCCCGCACTTCATCGTAGGCCCGCCGTACGGTCGGATGCTGCCCGAGTTCCAGGGCGCGCAACTCCACCGCATGTTGATCCGCTGTGGCAATGGGATTGGATTCGATGGGCATCAGGGCTCTCCTTTGTCTGTCGGTTGCGAGGCGCGTCGTTGCCGGAGCTTGAGCGCGGCCCGCGGGCGTCGACGCCGGGCGTGCAGTGATTGACGCGTCACGGGGGAGAGCGGAGCGCCCAGGACCGCGATGATCGCTTCCACCAGATCAGCAGCCAGCGCCATGGTGGGTATCGCCGGCTGCTGGCCGTTCTCCAGTTGCTGCTCGTGTTCCGCCATCGCCTGCATCAGTAACCCGCTGGCCAATTGAAAACGCTGGGTGCGCACCGCGGGCGGCAGCGGGCGGAGCAGGGCAAAGATCCGGGCTTGCAGCCGCTTGATGCCCTGCTGGACGGGCAAGGCCAACGCCGTCAGATGATCGCGGGTTGGACTGTTGAAGACCTGCGCAAGAAAGCGGGCGTAATGGGAACCCGGCTGCAGGTAGGCGGCAAAGGGATAGACCATCGCCTCGACCAGCGGCCGCAAGTCCTTGCCGCCGCCCGTACGATCGAGTTCCCTCAGGCGCCTCAGCCGCTGCGGGTCGACGGCGTCTCGCCGGTGCTCGAGGATGGCTTGAATGAGACCTGCCTTGGAACCGAAATGGTAGTGGATGGCCGAGGGGTTGTGCAGCGCCGCGGCCGCGACGATGTCGCGGACCGAAACCCCAGCGATGCCGTGACGGGCCACCAAGCGCTCCGCCGCGGTGATGATCCGTCCCCTACCGTTGCGCACCACCAGGCGCCAATAATACATTCGTATTCTTGGGTCAAGACGCTACGTGGGAATTATTGCGCGCAATGTCGCGATTGACGATGCCGGCGTGCTCGTCACCATCGCACTGAGTTTCACGCTCGTCGGCCGGCCCGCCGCGGGCGCGGTTCATCACGTTTGTGGAGCGACACTTCGGATAGTCGGGATGGTACGGATTGGTCGGGTTCGCACCCGAAAGGAGTTCCTGGCGCACGGAATCGCGGGGGGCCATGCACTCTCCGGGAATTCGACGGTCAATTGGTGTTTGTATTGAGAGGACTTTCGGAAAGTACGGCACCTTGGATTGACACCGGGAGTGCGGTCGTGGTACGCGCAGCGCCTATGGCTCCTCCGGTATTCATGCGTACGACGGGCACGCTGCGGCGGCCCATGGGCCGGCCACGGCGACTCGAATTGGACGCCATTCTCAAAGCCGCGGCACAGCTGCCGGCGGAGGACCTCTCCATGCTCGGGCTCGCGCGCCACATGCGGGTTCCCCTGAGCACGCTGTACCATTATGTCCGCAGCCGTGAGCAGCTGCTCGACCTGCTCGGCCGCGACGTGCTGGCGGCGCTGGAGTTGCCGCCCGACACGCTCCACTGGGCAGACTGGCTGCTGCAATACGCCTCCGCGCTGCGTGCCCTCTTGCTCCGGTTTCGCGGCCGCATTTCCTACCTCAATCCCACGAAACCCGGCACGCCGACCGGGCTGGAACACGTCGAGACGGCCCTGCGGGTGCTGACGCACGGCGGCTTTTCATCCCGCGAGGCGATCACCGCAATGCGGATGGTGGTGAACGAGGTCTTCGGTTTCGTGCAGTGGGAAGTGGCCTGTCGCGAGGAAACCCGTCCCGGCGGGGGGCAGTGGGCGCGATTCTACCAGGCGCTGGGGGCGCACGGGCCGGACGGCTTCCCTCTGATCCGCTCGATGATGTTCACAGAGCCGCCACATGACGAGGAGTTCGACGCGATCGTGCGCACCGTGCTAGCGGGGATCGGTCTGTGGCGCGGGAAGGATCTGCCCGCGCATGCCCCGCGTGACAAGGCGCTGGCGCGTCCCGTGGCGGTGGGCCGCGTGCCGTCGCGGAATCAGCGGCGCAGCGGTGCGCGTGCACGCTCAAGCGGGAAGAAACGGCGGGAATGATGCGTGACGGTCGGATCGGCTGACATGACCGCGTGGTGATCAACAGCAACCCCAGCCGAGCCCCTGCCACGCCAGGCTTCGGGCAAGGGCCGGGGTGGGTGCGGAAACCGTAGCATCGCGACGGTTGCGATCGCGCCGGTGGAGGGACAATGAAGGCGTACCACTTGACTCCGGAGACGCGAATCGAGGGCATCCCGGGAACCGCCCTGGGCTTGGTGCTGCGCACCCACGACGATCCCCAGCCCGGTCCCGGGCAGGTGTGCATGCGTGTGTATGCCACGGCGCTCAATTTCGTGGATCTGGTGTTCCTCTCCGGTGCCGTACCCGGACTGTCGGGCTTGGTACCATTGATCGATGGCGCGGGTGAAATCGTTGCCGTCGGCGCCGGGGTGACAAAGGTCGCGGTGGGCGACCGCGTGGTTGCCAATCCACACCAGAGCTGGCTTGCCGGCGAGTTGTCCCCGGAGAGTTCCGGCGTGTACCTGGGCGGCACCGTCAACGGCATGCTCGCCGAATACGCGGTGCTGCCGGAGCACGGTGTGGTCCGCATGCCGGCGCACCTGAGTTTCGAGGAGGCGGCGGCGCTGCCGTGCGCCGGGATGAGCGCGTGGAGCAGTGTCACGGGCGGCGCGCGACGGCTCGGGGTCATCCCCGGCGACACCGTGCTGATCCAGGGCACCGGCGGGGTGTCGCTGTTCGCCCTGCAGTTCGCCAAGCTGCTCGGCGCTCGTGTCATCGCCACCACCTCCACGGCCGCCAAGGCCGAGCGCATGAAAGCGATGGGTGCGGAGGCGGTGATCAACTATGTCGACACCCCTGAATGGGGCGCCAAGGTCCTCGAACTCACGGGTGGGAGAGGGGTCGACCTGGTGGTGGAAGTGGGCGGCGCCAATACTCTGCCGCAATCGATCCAATGCACGCGCCCGGGCGGACGGATCGCGATGCTCGGCATTGTGGCCGGGATGGGTGCGGTGGATTTCGGCCGGCTGACACCGATCATGGAAAAGGCGCTGGTGCTGTTTGGCAATTCCACCGGCAGTCGTGCCGACCTGGTGAACATGGTCCGTGCCATCGAATTGCACCAGCTGCGCCCGGTGGTGGACAAGGTCTTTCCGTTCGATCAGGCGGCTGACGCCTACCGGCACTTCGCCTCCCGTGCCCATGTGGGCAAGGTGGTGATCGCCGTGTGAGGTGCGCGGAGCAACCCCATGAAAGTCGAGGCCATTGATCATCTCCACCTGTTGGTGCCGGACCTGAAGCAGGTGGGCGCGTTGTTTGGCGCGTTGATCGGCGGCGAGTTCACGGAGCCGTACGGCGGCGAGCCCTGGAATGCCTGGAGCGTCTGGTACGGGCTCGGTGGTATGGAGATCATGGAGCCGATCCGGCAGATGGAACCCATCCTGGGAGGACACCCGAGCGACCGGATGGGCATCTTCGGGATCGCCTTTCGGGTGACCGACCTCGACGCCCGGGTCCCCGACGTCGAGGCCCTGGGTCTGCGGCTCCGGAGCCGGATGGGTAGCGAGGAGACCGGTTTCGGGAAGTGGATCCGGCAGGCGCAGTTCGACCCGAGCGATTCGTTCGGCGCGGTGATCGAGATTGCGCAACGGGAGCTTCCGGATGATCCGCTCTACTCCGCCTTCCGCCAGATCATCGACCACGTCGAGTTCTTCGTGCACGACCTGCCGCGGGCGGTCGGACTGTTTTCCGCGCTGACGGGTTGGGAGTTCCCCGCCCCGGTGACAATTGACCAGATCAAGGCCCGGTCGACGCTGAACGCGCTCGGCCTGAAGATCACACAGCCGGTGTCCGCCGACAGTCCGGTGGCGGACACGTTGGCCCGCCTGGGAGAAGGTATTCGCGTCCTGGCGCTCGCCACCTCGAATCTCGAAGCCAGCATTGCCAAGGCGCAAGCCGTGGGGCTGCGTCTGGTCAGTCACGGCTGTCCCAACGGGCTGTCGCGCGAGGTCCAGTTCGACCCGGCGGACACCTTCGGACTGGTCCTGAAGCTCGTCGAACGCCACGCCGACTGAGGGCGCCGCAGCCGCCGGGCCAGAGCGGACCACCGCGTGTCACAGGATACCGGCAGTGCAATTATCGGTATGGCTCTCCGAAAATGAATCGATATATTTGTTGACAACGGAGGACTGGCCGTGCTAGGCGCCCGAACCATGGCGACGCTGCCAAGCGAAGGGGGGAGCACATGGGCTGGTTCGACTGGTTCGTGGAGACGCTGTCTGCCGGGTTCGAGCGGGAGATGACCCGCCGCACCGTCCAGTTCTTTGGGGGCAGGTTCGACGAGTGCGGGACGGAGGAATGGTCGGAGCGGCAGGCGAGTGTTGACGGGACGTAACGAGAAGCACGGTTGGTAGTCACGATCGACACAGGCATCGGCACAGCGCTGTGGGGAATGGTCCGGGAGGACCGGAGGCGCCAGTTCATCGAACAGGAGGGTGCATGAAAATCTCGAAATGGGGGATTCTGGGAGTCGCGCTGCTCATGGGAGTGCCGGCCGCTGGCTGGGCGCAAGCGGCCAAGGCGAAGAAGGCGGCGCCAGCGGTAGGGATGGAGATCGAAGAGATCACCGTGACGGCGCAGAAGCGCGAAGAGAACATCCAGGAGGTGCCGATCTCGGTGACCGCCCTGAGCGGGGACGCGCTGGCGGCAAGCGGTGCGACCAGCGTGACCGACCTACAAGAGAGCGTCCCGAACCTGTGGATCGCGCCGACGGGATCGGGTGCCTCGGGCACGAACATCGCCATGCGCGGCACGTCGAACAACGACCCGAACTTGTCGAAGAACACGACCGTCGGGCTCTACATCGACGGCGTGGCCATCTCCAAGATTCAGGGCAACAACTTCGACCTGGAAGACCTCGAGCGCGTAGAGGTGCTGCGTGGACCGCAAGGCACCCTGTTTGGCCGCAACACCACCGGGGGCGCCGTCAATATGGTCACCAAGAAGCCGACCGAGGAGCGCGAGATCATCGCGGGAACCGAGGTCGGGAGCTACGACGCCTTTCATGGGCGGCTGACCGTCAACGTGCCGTTGATCGGTAAGAACGGTTTCGTTCAATCCGATGCGCTGGGCGTACTGAGCCTGCGCGAGAACGTCGTGTACAAGTCGCACGACGGCTATGCGGAAAACTCATCTCCGACGAGCGTGAAGGCCACCGGGGGGAGCGAGCTGAACACGCTGAATCGGGTCTTCAACATGACCGGCCTGCGGTGGCAGCCCAGGAAGGACATTACCCTGGACTACGCCTTCGAATACCACCGCTATCGGGAGACGCCGTCAGGATGGCATGTGACCAAGGTCTACGAAGACGGACCTTCGCCCGTGAACGGCGGCTACGGATCGCTCTTCTCAGCCTTCGATCTCCGGCCCTACGTCCGCAAGAATCGGGCTTTTGGTGAAGTAGGCAACAGCGCCCAGCTGGACAACAGCGTGAATTTCGATTCCATGCACCGGCTGGCCGACGATGGCAACCATCGCATGCACCTGCTGACCGGGGCCTGGGACCTGGGCGAGGTGGGGCCGCTCGGCAATGTGACGCTGAAGTCAATCTCCGGCTATCGCTCGATGACCTTTACCATCACCGTCGATCTGGACGGGAGCCCGTTGCACGTGTTCGATACGGGCGGGCAGCGGAACCTCGATACGTGGAGTGAGGAGGTGCAGTGGGTCGGCACAACCGCGCGGGTGCGCTACGTAGTGGGCGCGTACTACTACGGGGAGCACAGCACCAGCAATTCGGGCAACGTCATTTTCGGGGGGAACCCGTTTGCCGAGGTGAACATGCACGACACTGCCCACACCAAGAACAGCTCCTACGCACCGTTCGGGCAGGCCACCTGGACCCCGCCGATTCTCAATGACAAGCTGAGTGTGACAGCGGGCCTGCGGTACAGCGAAGACCACATCCACTCCCAACTCAAGCACAATTGTATCAACGTCATCGGCCTCGTGCCTGGAGCCGGCTACACCAACGTGTGCCCGTACAACATTGTGGGAACCCGGAGCTTCGATAAATCGGTGGGCCGCACCTTCGGACGCGAGGGCGCCGGCCTGCCCGGCCTGCAGCCGATGGCGAACATCGCCTACCAGTGGACGGACGACTTGATGACGTATTTCCGCGCGAGCCGCGGCTATCAGAGCGGCACGGCGAACGATTCCGTTACTGACGAGCGCTTGGTCAACACCACAAATCCGGAGCGATTGGAGTCGTATGAAGCGGGCTTCAAATCGCAGTGGTGGGGCAACCGGCTACGCTTCAACGCCGACGGGTTCCTCAGCCGTTACAAGGACCAGGTCGTGCCCTTTCAGGTGTTCAGTCAGCAAGGCGGGCTGACGACGCAAAATCTCAACGCCGGCAAGTCGGAGTACTGGGGCAGCGAGGTGGAAGTCACGGCGATCCCGCTGCGCGGCCTCGAGGTGACGGGTAACTACTCTTACCTCTCGGCGAAATACCTGGAGTTTAAATCGCAACAGATTGATGCCAATGGCCTGCCGGTGTTTGACCAGAACGGGACCCCGGTCCTGGTCGACGTGGCAAACCAGCGGAAGGTGGAATACGCCCCGGCGCACACCTTCACGGTGGGCCTCACGTATACCGCACCACCAAGCAGCGCCGGAGTCTTCTCGGCCCACGTCGACACCTATTTCAGTGATAGATTTTTCGGGCACCCCGAGCCACCGCAGGACGACGCCATGTGGTCCTATGCGGTGGTCAACGGACGGCTGCAACTGGTCGATATTCCCCTGGCGAAGGGCAGCCTCGACCTGTCCGTGTTCGGCCGCAATCTGTTCGACCGCAAGTACCGTGTCCAGGGCTTTGGTCTCGGTGCGCTCGGTTGGGCGGTTGATACGTACGGCGACCCGCGCACCTTCGGTCTCGGGATGACCTATCGCTTTGCTTCAGCGCAGGAAGCGCCCCCGCCGCCGGCCCCCGTGGCCCAGGCGGCGCCGCCGCCCCCACCACCGGCGAAGAAGAAGATCGTGCTGCGTAGTGTCCACTTTGACTTCGACAAGGCCACCCTGAAAGCCGAGGCGAAGCCGATCCTGGATGAGGCGGTGCAGGTGCTGAAGCAGGAGGGCAGTGTGGACATCGTGGTCGAAGGTCACACCGACAGCGTCGGCACGGATCAGTACAACCTCGGGCTCTCCCGGCGGCGGGCGGAGACCGTGCGCACCTATCTGGTCGAGCACGGCATCGCACGGTC
>Ga0316601_100000866_pt1 | contig 13957 bp, 14 predicted proteins | sample OWC_soil_day5_no_FD_207663 | JGI IMG/M metagenome (GOLD analysis project Ga0316601, IMG submission 207663) | Wetland soil microbial communities from Old Woman Creek delta, Ohio, United States - OWC_soil_day5_noCT | ecosystem: Environmental > Terrestrial > Soil > Wetlands | place: USA: Ohio...
TTTGTTGTATTTACAGCAACAACTGAAGGCTCTCTTAAAACAATTCCTTTTCCTTTTAAATATATCAGCGTATTAGCTGTACCTAAATCTATCCCCATATCTCTTGATATTGCAAAAATTCCCATGTAAAAAAATCTCCTTTCAATCTATAAAATACCTTTTTCTTTTAAACTTATGTATTTTCCATCTCCAATAATAATATGATCTAGCAAATCAATACCTAACAGCTTACCACTTTCCCTTAGCCTATGTGTTATATTTATGTCTTCATTGCTAGGGGTAGGATCCCCTGAAGGATGATTGTGACATATTATAATTGAAGCGCTACTCTTTTTTATAGCTTCACAAAAAACCTCTCTTGGATGAACAATAGAAGAATTAAGGCTCCCTATTGAAACATCCTTAACAGCTATAACTACGTTTTTTGTATTGAGCATGAGCAATTTTAAATATTCTTGTTTTAAATACCTCATATTTTCCATAACTAATTCTGCCGCATCCTTGGGCTGACTAATTTTGTATTCTTCCCCTGCCTTAAAGGTTTTGAACCTTTTAGATATCTCCGCTAGTGCAAGCAGCTGGGCCGCTTTCGCTTCCCCTATACCATTTAGATTCATAAACTCCTCACTGCTGCTGGAAAGCAACCCATTTAGTCCACCGCATTCTTTTATTATTCTATTACTTAGGCTTATAATATTTTCACCCATTGTTCCAGTTCTTAGAATAATTGCAAGCAGCTCGCCATTAGACAAGGCATCTGCACCATATTTGAGCAGTCTTTCTCTTGGTCGTTCGTTTTCTGGTAAATCAGTAATCTTGAGAAATTGTTCCATTAATTTACTCCTTTACTTTAGATTTACCCCCATCTCCTTTAACATGTGCATTAATTTATTTAATGGTAATCCCACTACACTGTAGTAGCACCCATGAATTTCTTCAACAAATACTCCGCCAAAGCCTTGAATACCATAAGCTCCTGCTTTATCCATAGGCTCTTTAGTGGCTATGTAATCTCTTATTTCTTCATCCTTTAGCTTAGAAAATTTCACTTTTGTGCATACATAATCAGATATAACTTCCATCGTATTAGTATTTATCAAAGTAATTCCTGAATATACCTCGTGAACGTTGCCACTTAAAAGTTTTAACATAGAAAAAGCATCTTCTTCATCCTTAGGCTTACCAAGTACTTTACCATTATAAGAAACTATTGTATCACAGCCTATGACAATTTTACCCTTATGAGCCGTTGAAGCAACCTCCTTAGCCTTTCCTTCAGCTAACTTTTTAACAAATTCACCACAATTACCTTCAAAAGCAACCTCTTCTTCATTAAAATTACTTATAATAATGTCAAAATCAGATGTAAGCCTTTTAAGCAGCTCTTTTCTTCTTTCAGAAGCTGATGCTAAAATAAGCTCCATTCTATCACTTCCTAACGTCTCTTGTATATTATTATTGCCAAAATTACTCCAAAAATAGACATTATGCTGATATTAAAATTAATTCCAAAGGTAATAGCTAGAACATTAAGGTCTAGATTAATAGGCGATTTAGTACCAATAGTATATACATTCTTTAAAAAACTCAACTGAGTAATACTATTGCCTATTACATCTCCAATAAATCTTCCAAGGATTGCTCCTAGTAAAATGACAAATATAAAAAAACCTATGTGTTTTTCTCCATTTTTCACCATAATTATCCTACCTTTAAATCTACATCCTATATAGTTTAACATTTAATGAATTGTTAAACAAGTGTCTAATATATTATTAAGAAAAAATTCAAAAATAAAAAGAGGATTAAAATCCTCTTTAACAAACTAGTGCCACTCGGCTCTTTCAACATCTATTTGGCAGTTACCTTTTTAAGAATATTATAAATAAACACATAATTTTCCGAAGCCTTTTCCTTAGTGATGTCACTAGGTAACCCTTTTATATAATTCTTCATTTCACTCAATTCACTGTAATGCTCACTATTCTTGTCCACTTCTTTTAGCTGAGTACAATATTCTTTTAACTTCACAATATTCACAGACTTAACACTCTTATCTGTAAGCCTAGAAAGCACTTGAAGATTTCCATCTACTATGCCAATAATCTCTTGATGGCACAAGGTCTTCCCATCTAATTGAAAGGACAATTTGTAATTAGCTACATTTTTATCTGTGAGCTCCTTTAATTTTTTAACCGCTTCCTCTTCAGTAAAAATACCAAGAAGGACTCTTGTCCCTTTGCCTTGCTCAACTATTAGAAAAGGATTTCCATACTCTGTAAGAGTATTTTTCGTGGCATCTGCAGTTTCTTTAACATTATATATACCACCCTGAATTGCAATAAAATTTACAGTACCTGTATTCACTGCTGGCTGCTGCTTATTTTCTGGCGCTATATAATCTTTACTCACACTTTTATTATTCTTATAAACTATCTGAGACACAATGGAACCAATAAAAAAAGCTAACACTAAAATCCCTACAAGCACCGCCACAAACATAATCCCGTCAGAGTTTTTTCTTTTTAAATCATATCTTGTGTATTTCATTTTTACACCCCCAATTTAATAAAATACCTATTAGACTTTTATAGCTTGTACGTAAAGGCTTTATTTATTAATATTAGAAGCAACTTTAATTTAGAATAAAAAAAAACCGACAATAAATGTCGGTTTAGTATAAGTATGCTACTTTACTCTTCTAGCCCCTGCATATCTTGCAGCGTAATAACCTTCTGTTAGATCGCTCACAATAACCCCTGTCTTAGAGGATGCTGCGTGAACAAATCTTCCTCCTCCTATGTATATCCCAACGTGTGATATTGAACCGTATGTGTTGAAAAATACTAAATCTCCTGGTGAAAGAGCTGATCTATCTACAGTTTGACCACAGCCAAATTGTGATCCACTTTGATGTGGTAATCCAACTCCATATTGTCCATAAACATACATTACAAAGCCTGAACAATCAAATGCTCTTGGGCCAGCTGCTCCCCACACATATGGGAATCCTACAAACTGTAGTGCGTATTCTACTACGCCTTTTCCTCTAGTACTAATTTCAGTAGTACCACCTCTGCTAGCGGTGCTACCGCTACCTTTGTTATTACTTCCAGATTTTGAACTAGAATTAACTTTAGTTTCCTTTTGAGGTACTTTAATCGTTTTGTTTGTAGTTAAGCTTGTTGAACGAATCACTACGCCCTGTTGACCCTTAACAGATGCATCTGCAGATACTTTAGATGTCATTCCATTTGTGGTTCCGCATACTGTAAGCAATACTAAACTGCCTGCTAGTATACTTGTCTTTAATTTTCTCATCGTAAAACCTCCTCTTGCTTCCGGAGTTAGCTGACGGGTTCGGGTGAAGGTTTCCCTACTGATTTAAAAATCAGATTAACCCCATATTTTGGTTCCTCCGTACCCATTTAATAGGATTCAGCACATTTTTTATTATAAGTTATTATATGCTTCCATGTCAATAAAAAATAGCTATTTTTTTAAAATTACCAATTAAAGTGGTAACTTTTTCTTATTTCCTTCGTATATAATAGCCTTCTTTTTTTGGGCTTACAAAAATTACTCTCTATGAAATTATTCCCCTCTTCTAAAAAGCAGCATATCCTTATAACTTCCTTCAATACTATAAAAATTTTTAGATACGCGCTGAAGGTCAAACTTATTTTTCTTTAGAAATTTTAACATACCTACTTCATTTGCCAAAGCAACTACAAAAAAATTACTTATGCCATAACTTTCATTAAAACACTTTATTATATTATTAAGTATTCTGCTTCCCTGACCGCTTCCTCTTTCCTTACTATCTAACAAGTAAAAAGAAAACCAAACTTCATTAGGATTTTTAAATTCAATTCTACCTTTAATAATACCAATTAATCTATTGTGTTTACTTATTTTTAAGAAAAATTCACATTCACTTGCATAATACTCTAAAAATCTTTTATATAAATCTTGAAATTCTAAGCTATTTTCTGCATTAAATTCCTGCTCTAAATTCAACCAGTTTTGTATACATTCTAAGTCTTCATTTTCTATACTGGAAATATTTATGTCATCAAACTGCATACTCACCTCAAACATAAATTCACCTCATCTCTTATGTTTAATTCTACACAGGGCAAATAATTTCCTCTTAATTTCATTATTTTTATAATAAAAACATAGAAACTTTTATTACCTAATGTTATTATGTTTTTGGAGGTGTTATTCATGATTGGTGTAAACGATAACAAAATGTATTCCAACCTACTTGTGTTCAAATTTAAAAATTACGAACTTGAATATCCAGATAGCATAAAGGAAATACTATCCTTCTCAACTAATTCAGGAGAATTTAAAGAACTTGAAAACATAAATACTCTAGGTAAAACAGAGTACAAGAAAATTTTTATTGTAGGTCTCGGTACAACTGAAGAATTTAATTCTGTTAAACTTTTCAAAGCTTTAGGAAATGCAATTAAAAGTATTAAAGATGCTGTCAGCGATCTAGATATTTTAGACAATCTTAACGAGGACTTTGGCTATACCATTGCTCAAAGCTTATATTTATCTCAATATAAATATAAAGGAATTAAGCAGGAAGATAAAAAGGTAAAGCTTCAACATATCAACCTTATTTCAAATTATAAGGAATCCATAAGCAAGGGATTAATTATTGGTAACAGTATAAACTTTGCTAGAGATTTAGCTAATATGCCGTCTAACCATGTAACTCCAAAATATTTAGCTAATCAATGTGAGAATATAGCAAAAGAAGATAATTTAGATATAAAAATATTAGATAAATACACTTTAGAGCAGCTTGGAATGGGCGGCATTTTATCCGTTTCAAAAGGAAGCATACGTAGTCCAAGACTTATAGTAATGCAGTATTTTGGCAATCCAGAGGATAAAAATGTTACTGCACTAATCGGAAAAGGGGTAACCTTTGATAGCGGTGGAATAAGCCTTAAACCAAGCAAAGGAATGGAAAAAATGATCTCTGATATGGAGGGGGCTGCAGCGGTAATAGCTGTTATAAAAGCAATAGGGAAACTAAAACCAAAGAAAAACATTATTGTTTTAATCCCTACCGTTGAAAATATGCCTTCCGGAACTGCCTATAAACCTGGTGACGTAATAACTTCTTATAGCGGTAAAACTATAGAAGTTATCTCCACTGATGCTGAGGGAAGATTGATATTATGCGATTCAATCACCTACGCAAAAGAACTAGGTGCTACTACAATTATAGATGTAGCCACCTTAACTGGCGCTTGTGCTAACTTTTTAGGAGGAATTAACATAGGCCTCTCCTCAAATTCTGATGAATTATCAGAGCAACTTATTAACATAGGAAATTCTATTGGAGAAAACTTTTGGAGATTGCCAAATAATCCAGAATATATGGAACAGCTTAAAACTAATAATGCTGACATAAAAAATACTGGAAACAACTCCGGTGCAATAGTTGCTGGCCTTTTCCTTCAAAGCTTTGCTGAAGATACAGCCTTTGCTCACTTAGATATAGCTGGAAGTTCTGGCTTCACATCCCCTACAGAAGGTTATGATGTTGGAGCGAATGGCTATCCCGCTAGAACCTTAATTGAATATTTATTAGCTTAATAAAAGATGGAAGCCATATAACTCATAGGTTATATGGCTTCCATCTTTTTAAACCAATTAGTGAGGTTTATCTTTTACCTAGTTTTTTTTCTTTTATACACATATGTAGTTACACCTAATGCTAGTATAACCAATCCTACTGGAACAAGAAATTTATAAGAAAAGGGACTGAAAATATTTTCTCCTATATATGCATAACAAAGGGTTTCAAAAAAAACCCCAAGCATTGAACCTATAATAAAATCTCTATACTTCATTTTACTAAGTCCGCAGGCATAACTAATAGCATCGAAAGGAATTACTGGAGTAAATCTAATAAAAAAAAGAATTTTTATTCCGTTTTTCTCCAAGTTTGAATTAAGACTAACCCCCTTGCCTTTCAATACCTTATCCACAAAATCTTTCCCTAAAAATCTAGACAAATAAAAGGCAACAGTTGCGGATATAAAAAAACCTGCCATATTAAGCAAAAAACCGTAAATAGGACCAAAAATAGTACCAGCTGCTATAGATAACATGGAGGATGGTAAAAATAGAAGTAATGGTTTAAGTGAAAATATCAAAAGAAAACATATAGCTGCATACTTGCCATAGTTTGAAATATATGCAACTAATCTCTGTAAATTCATTTGCTTAATCTCTTTAAAATTCATAGTAACAAAAACAACTAAAACAAGTACAAAGAAGAAGGCCGCCACTTTTTTTAAATTCATATTCTTATATTTTATACTCTTATTTAACATGTATTTTTACCCTTTCTGCTAATTACTACTGTTTTCACTTTATACATGAAGCCATTAATAATATATTCTATTTAAATATATCATATTCCTTTAAGAATTTTAAGCCAAAAGCAAAGCTTATTGCATGCTTTTCTATATTTTTTATTGCTTCCTTAGTTTTTATTTTCCATATGTTTTATAAAATGGGGCTATCGCACTAAATAATAAGTGGGACAGCCCCTTAATGTGTTATATTAAACTATTTTATTTTCATCGGAATACTTTTTTATAGCTGCTAAAAATTCATCTCCGTACTTTTTAAGCTTTGATTCCCCTACTCCTTTAATGTTAAGCATTTCATTGTTATCTAAAGGCATGAATTCACTCATCTCCCGGAGAGTACTATCTTGAAAAATAATATATGGAGGAACCTTTTCTCTTTCTGAAATAGTTTTACGAAGCTGTCTTAATGCTTCAAACAAACTATTATCTGCCTCTTTCTTTGCTTTCTTCTTTTGGACCTTCTGCATAACCTTTGCATTATTTTTTAATACAGCCACTGCTTTTTCTTTAAGTCGAACTACTGGATACTGACCCTCTGTAAGTCCTAAATAATCCTCTGCAATCAATATATTTATAAGATCCTTTATTTCCTTAACAGTATACTGCTTCATTATTGCATAAGTGGATAGTTTATCAAAATTTAAATCTAAAACTGTTTTATTTTTAGAGCCTCTAAGCACTTCTGCAATTAAGGTAGTTCCATACCTTTCCTTCATACGATAGACGCAGGAAAATATTTTTTGGGCATCTATAGTTATATCTGTAAGCTCACTTTCATCATTACAATTGCTGCAATTTCCACAATGATCACTAACATCAACTTCCCCAAAATATTCTAATATATATTTTCTAAGACATCTAGGTGTATGACAATAATCAACTACCGTTTGAAGTCTTTTATATTCATTCATTTTTCTCTCAGGAGATAAAAGATTTTGCTCTAATAAAAACTTTTGAAGTAAAACGTCTTGTGCACTAAAAAGCATGATACATTCTCCTGGTTCACCATCTCTTCCTGCACGGCCTGCCTCTTGATAATAAGCTTCCATATTTTTAGGCATTGTATAGTGGATTACATATCTAACGTTAGACTTATCAATACCCATACCAAAAGCATTAGTAGCAACCATGATTTTTATATCATCATATAAAAATGCTTCCTGGTTTTTAGTCCTTTCCTCATCACTTAAGCCAGCATGATATTTTCCTACCTCATATCCCTTACCGGTAAGAAGCTCATATACGCTGTCAACTTCCTTTCTGGTACCAGCATATATTATCCCTGAATTTTTTTTATTATCCTGTAAATATTTTAATATATAATCTTTTTTATTTTCACCCCTTATTACAGTATAAGATAAATTTTTACGATCAAAGCCAGTTACATAAACATGAGGTTCCTGAAGATTTAATAGTCTTACCACATCTTCCTTTACTTCCTCAGTTGCTGTAGCAGTAAATGCTGCAACAGCTGGTCTAAAGGGGATTTTTTTAATTAATGCAGCTATAGCCCTATAGCTTGGTCTAAAATCGTGCCCCCATTGTGACACGCAGTGAGCCTCATCTATTGCTATTAAAGAAATTTGAAGCCCTCTAAGCAAATCGCAAAACCTATCTGACTCAAGTCTTTCTGGTGCCACATATAAAAGCTTATACTCCCCATTCCTTGCATTATAAATTCTCTCCTCAACTTCAATAGAATCCAGTGAACTATTAATAAAGGTAGCAGGTATTCCTGCATTTATCAAAGCATCCACTTGATCCTTCATTAAGGAAATTAGTGGTGAAATTACTAAAGTTACTCCAGGCAAAAGCAACGCAGGAATTTGATAACAAATTGATTTTCCCGCACCAGTAGGCATAATTGCGAAGGTATCTTGACCTTGCAAAATACTATTTATTACCCCTTCCTGTCCTTCTCTAAAGCTGGTATAGCCATAATATTTTTTAAGCACGATTCTTGCTTTTTCTTTCATTCTAAATACTCCTATTTCAATAATATAATATGTTTCCTAGCGGCAACTATTAGGCTACGGAAAGCTTTAAACTTTAATAAAACCCTTTAAGCATTTAAACTTAAAAGGCTTTACTTTATGTAATACTAACCAATTTGTATTTCTTTTAAAACATTTCCTTCAAAATCTTTTATCTTAAACAAATTATTCTCTAGGATACCATAAGAATTTGGATTATTTTCTTTTGGTAATGCTATAGAGCCTGGATTAATTAAATATATATCACCTTGCTTATCAGCCACTGGAATATGTGTATGTCCATGAATTAATACATCATTTTCATTTAAATTAGGTAAATTGTCTCCGTTAAAAACGTGGCCATGTGTTAGAAACAATCTTTTATTATTATATAATATTATTGCATAATCCGACATCATAGGGTAACTAATAAGCATTTGATCTACTTCACTATCACAATTCCCTCTAACAGCAATTATTCTATCCTTATATTCATTCAATAGCTCTGCTACACCCTTGGGATTATAATCCTTAGGCAGTTCATTTCTAGGTCCATGATACAATTCATCACCTAGAATTCCTATATAGTCAGCTTTTTCACTTTCAAAAACCTCTAAAGCCTTTTTTAAATAGTATAAGGATCCATGTATATCAGATATAAATAACAATTTCATAGCTTTACCTCATTTCTATTTTAAGATTATTCCTTATATAATTATAGTTAATTATCAATTAACCTTCAATACAAAGGATTCCTATTTATCATAATAATAATTACATTTTAGTTTTCACAAAATATTGCATATAATAAATCAAATAATTCAGTAAATCTAAAGTATCGATTGACTAATTGCAAATTTTCAGTAAACTTATACTTATATAGACTTATTAAGGAGTGGTAAAATGAATAATTTCAATAATATGCTTGAAAAATATGCTGAGCTTGCTGTTAAGGTTGGTGTAAATATTCAAGCTGGACAAACCCTAGTAGTAAACTCTCCAATTGAGTGTGCAGAATTTACTAGATTAGTTGCAAAGGTTGCTTATAAAGCTGGTGCAAAGGACGTTCATATAGAATGGAGCGATGATGAACTTACTCTTATAAAATACCTAAATGCACCAGATGAAGCTTTTAAAGATTTCCCAGCCTGGAAGGCCGCATCACTTGAAGAACTTGCAAAAAACGGAGCTGCATTCCTTTCAATTTCAGCTTCAAACCCTGAGCTTCTAAAGAATGTAAACCCTGAAAGAATAGCAGACGCTAACAAAGCAAGATCAGTAGCTATCAAAAAATATAGAGAATACATAATGAACAGCACTGTGGCATGGTCAGTAGTTTCAATCCCAACAAAAGGCTGGGCAAAAAAAGTCTTCTCAGATTTTTCTGAAGAAGAAGCGGTAGCAAAGCTATGGGAAAGTATTTTCAATATAGTTAGAGTTGACACAGAGGATCCCGTAGAGGCTTGGAATGAACATTTAAACAATATGAACGAAAAGGTTAACTTCCTAAATGAAAAGAAATTCAAAAAGCTTCATTATGTTTCTAATGGAACAGATTTATACATAGAACTTCCTGAAAAGCACCTATGGGCTGGCGGTGGCGAATATAATGCTAAGAAAACTTATTTCGTTGCTAACATGCCAACAGAAGAAGTATTTACTCTTCCATTAAAAACAGGTGTAAACGGTACAGTAAAGAGTACTAAACCACTTAACTACAGCGGAAACCTAATCAATAACTTTACTTTAACCTTCAAAGATGGCAAAATCGTTGATTTCACTGCAGAAGAAGGTTATGAAACACTAAAAAAACTAATCGAAACTGATGATGGTTCCTGCTATCTTGGAGAAGTAGCTTTAGTACCTTATGATTCACCAATTTCGAATTCAAATATTATTTTTTACAATACGCTATTTGATGAAAATGCCTCCTGCCATTTAGCTTTTGGAATGGCTTATCCAATTTGTCTTGAAGGTGGAAGTGAAATGAACGAAGAAGAGCTTGAAAAAGCTGGAGCAAATAGCTCCCTAACTCACGTAGACTTTATGATAGGCTCTGAAGATTTAGATATATTAGGCGAAACCGCAGCTGGTGAGCAAATGCAAATCTTCAAACACGGAAACTGGGCATTTTAATAGTTGAGCCAAAGGGACGTTTCCTTTGGCTCCTTTTTTTCTGGATCATTATTCAACCTTACCAATTAGCTCACGACAAATTGAATTTCTTATATCCTTGAGACTTATATTTTCTGTATCTCTTTCGTTGTATGTCCAACCAAACCCATCACTCTTGTACCTCGGGAATATGTGCATATGATAATGTCCAATATCATTAAAATATCCACCATTTTGCATAATACTATAGCCTTCAGGTTTAAATATTTTTTTCAAAGCTATTGTAGCTTTTATAGAAAACTTCATAATATGAACTGCAGTCTCTTCATCTAATTCATCTAAATCAAGAAAATGCATTTTAGGTATTATCAATAAGTGTCCATGATTTATAGGGTCAATATCTAAAAATGATAATATTATTTCATCTTCATATATTATTTCTGCAGGTATTTCCTTTCTTACAATCTTACAAAACAAACAGTTTTCCTTTGCACATTCCATTTAATCCATCCCCTTTAGAGTTTTTACTAATAGGATACCATGATATTTTTCTCCATAGATATTTGGTAATACGCCTGACGGCTCATATCCCTGGTTTTGTATTGGCCATGAATTTAGATACTATAAGAATGTTTTCAGAATCTATTTTATATATTTCCATGAACTCACCCCTTTATTTTTGAGAAGAAATTGTACATTTCTCCTTTTTTAATCATGCTCTAATCAAAAATGATATCCTCTCCCCCGGTATTACTATTATCATATATTTGTAAAATCATATCCACTGATTCTTCCAATGAATATGTTGAATTATCAAATACTATTACATCTTCGCTGGGTTCCTCTATAAACACACTTAATTCATCATAAAAATATTCAACCCATTCTTCAGGGGTAATACTTGTATGACAGGTTCTCGTTTTACTGCGTGCAACTGCAACGGTATAGCTGGGTTGTAAAAGAAATATTTTGTAATTCAGGTCTCTTTCCGTAAAAATTTTTCTATATATATCTATATCTTTAAAGGTAATTACATTAGAAATAACAATATTCTTTTGCAATCCAATAAGAACGTCTAATTCCTTTGCTATTTCTTCATACATCTCAGAAGAGTTATATTCAATTTTATTAGTCCCGTATTTATACTTTACTACTTGCATTACGCAATCCCCATCAATCACATCAAATCCATGCTTTTCCATTAACATTTCAGCAGTAGAAGATTTCCCGCTTCCACAAGTTCCAGTAAGAACAATTACTTTACTATTGCTTTTATTCATATCACTTTTACTTATAGTAATTTCAGAACCACAAAGCTGACATGTTGGAAAGATAGGCGATATTTTAAAATTTTGTTTTCTTAGCTTTTCGCTATAAAGTTTTACACTTTCATAAGCTATATATCCACATTTACTACAACTAAACCTTGCACAATTGTTCATTAAATTCATAAAACTCCACCTTCTAAAGGGATTTTTTATTTAGATTACTTTCACAATTAGCTATTCGCTTATCTATAAAGTCAATTTCCCTCTTTGTATTCCTCTAATCCGTGCTCTTTTATAGCTCGTTCCATATGGAAATTATACCATTTAATGTATTCGAAAGAAATTAATTGCATAAAAAAACCACTATATCCTTATCAATATAGTGGTTTATCCATAAAATTATTTTTAGTTTTTCCGAACCTTAAGGGGCAGATTACCATTAATTATACATTTAAATTAGACTAATATCCCTATTATAGCTGCATTTAATAAAGTTACTAAGGTTCCGCCTATTAAAGCCTTTACTCCAAGCTCAGCTAAATCTGACTTTCTTTCTGGCGCTAACCCGCCAATACCACCAAGCTGAATTCCAATTGAAGCAATATTAGCAAAGCCACATAATGCATAAGTCATTATAGTTATAGTTCTTGCAGATAAAGTACCATTTTTAATGGCTTCTCCTAAGGAAATATAAGAAACGAATTCATTCATAACAAGCTTCTGACCTAATAAATCTCCTGCCATAAATACTTCCTTTGAAGGTATTCCTAGAATAAATGCTATTGGTGAAAAAATTCTTCCTAGTATCCATGATAAACTTAATGAATTAAAATGGAACAGTCCACCAACAAATCCTAAAATAGAATTTACTAAAGCGATTAATGCAAGGAAAGCAAGCAGCATGGCACCAACATTTAATGCTAGCATAAGACCTTGTGAAGTACCTTCAGAAAAAGCTTCTATTACTGTCTTATGAGTCTTTTCACTTTGAATTTCTACAACCCCAGAAGTCTCTGGAACTTCTTTTTCTGGGAACATTATTTTACTTATAACTAATGCCGCTGGAGCTGACATAACACTAGCTGTAATAAGATGGGTTGCACTAACTCCAAGACCTACATATCCAGCCATAGCTCCAACTGAGATTGACCCCATTCCAGCTACCATCATTGATAGCATTTCTGATTTAGTCATCCTAGGAATATAAGGCTTAACAAATAATGGAGCCTCAGTTTGTCCAACAAAGATGTTTGCTACTGCTGTCATTGTTTCCGCACCACTTGTTCCAAGAAGTTTTTTAACCCCAAAACCTAACCATTTTACTACTTTCTGCATAACTCCATAATAATACAGCACACTCATCAATGCAGATATAAAAACAATTGTTGGCAATATTTGAAAGGCAAATATAAATCCAACCTTGTCAGTATTCATCAAATCTCCAAATAAAAATTTACTTCCTTCTCCAGTAAATTGAAACAATTTATTTACTCCATCCCCTATAATATTAAAGAATTTTTCAATAAATGACACCTTTAATATAGCCACAGCTAATGTAAAATCTAACAAAACTCCACTTATTATCATCTTAAAATTAATTTTCTTCTTATCGTTAGATAATAAAAATGCAATAGTTAGTATTACTATTATTCCAAACACGCTAATTATTCTCTCCATGTTTAACCCTCCGTTATTACATTGTTATTTTTTGCACATTGTTTTATATTATATATTTAATTTTTCTACTGTGCAATTAAAATTTTCAATGATAACGAATACAACTCAAAAATACTTTTTGTCGAATATTGTATACATTTACATTCTGACAAATAAAAAAGCATTCACTTACCCGTAAATGCTTTAAATCATTATTAGTAATATACCTCTTCCCATTTAGTTGATTTAACAACCTCCTGAACATATTCAAAGTTCATATTTGGGTGAATAGTCTCTGCATGGGCTATTGTAATAATTGACATAGCTATAGCAAACTTAACGGTTTCTTCTATAGGAAGCATTTCCATATATCCATAACCTAGCCCTGCTACAAAAGAATCTCCTGCCCCTGTTACATTTACAACAGATACATTATGAGCTTTAATCTTACCTGAGTTTGTTCCATTAGTAAAATAAATTCCATCTTCATCTAAGCTAATAAAAACATTTTTAACCCCCAAGGATAGAAAATAAT
>Ga0316601_100000867_pt1 | contig 13957 bp, 16 predicted proteins | sample OWC_soil_day5_no_FD_207663 | JGI IMG/M metagenome (GOLD analysis project Ga0316601, IMG submission 207663) | Wetland soil microbial communities from Old Woman Creek delta, Ohio, United States - OWC_soil_day5_noCT | ecosystem: Environmental > Terrestrial > Soil > Wetlands | place: USA: Ohio...
TTTCAATATTTGTAGATTTGTTTTCCTTTGGCTTAGTCACTTTGGAACACCGCCCCTTTCGTTTGGGTCGTAAAGCATCAGGACCAGCAATTTTAAAATCATTTACCCACTTAGTAATTAATGGTGGGTTGTTTATGCCGACTGATAGAGCCAACTCCTGATAAGAGACCTCCGTTGATAAATATAACTCTACCACATGAAGCTTGAATTCAAAAGTATATGTTTCATTTTTCCTGGAACGCATTAAACCTTCATCACCAAACGATTTAAAAGCATTTACCCATTTCATAACATCTTGTGAAGATTTTACACCATACTTGTTTGATAAAAACTTTCTCCCCCCTTCACCATTCATGTATGCATTTACAATTCTTTTCTTGAATTCATAATCATATTTTCCATAAAAAACCGACCTCCAATTGCTAGATTTTTAGGTCTAACTTTTGGGGGTCGGTTCATTATATATATAATTACTGCTGTTTTAGTTTGGGTTTTAATTAGTCTTTATTTATTTCTTTTTCGCAATCTTCACATCTACCACCTGTAGGTCGGCAAAAATCACAGAATTCTCTACCACAACAAGAGCATGTCCACTTAAAATAATTATTTAATTCGTTATCACATTTAGCACATTTTCCATTGCCTGACATTTGTATTCACCTCCTTCAATTGATGTATATAGTTTAAATTTAAGTCCATTCTCCGTTGGAGTAATATAATCTTTTGTTTGTTTCACAATCAATTACTCCACCTACTTCATTTATTTTGTTTAGTAAAATATTTTTTTGTTCTTCAGCTTCCGTATAATCAAAGCCAAATAATAATGTAGTTATCATATACTCGCCAAAAGAACTAAATTTAAGTTCGGATTTATTTGCAAAATGTAAATTAAAAAGATTAATTATATCTCTGTTTATTTCATTTATGTTTAAATTAAACTTTTGACATACTAATAATCTTCCTAGTATGCTATCACATGATTTAATTAATATAGATTTGTCAGTATTAAATAATTTTTTATGATTAGAAATATATTCATTTGTTTCCTTATACGCTTGATAATTATCCTTATAATTATCAAGGTTAAAATCTGCTTTTATGTAAAATGAATAATAATACTCCAGCATTTTTAATGCTTTATCAAATGTATTTTTATCTACTTCTTTATTTAATGCAATGTACCAAAAAGCCCATGCTACCTTATCAAAGTCGAAAATGTCTTTGTCAGCATATTTCATCATATAATATTCAACTGCTTGGATATAATCTCCATTTGAATATAAACTATCACCTTTTTGTTTGTTTTTATACCATTCATCAATAAAAACAATTACTTTTTCATGAGGGATTGATATAATATCATTTATATATGAGTCATTAAAGCTTTCTATCCATACTTGCCAGTTTTCAAATTCATCAATTTTAACTTCTTCAAAATAATTATTAATGTCTAAAATAAAATTATCAATTGAACTATTAACCCCTAAAAATCTACTAATTATTGACTCAATGTAAGCTAAATTCAGCATGCCACCGGTTTTAAAATAATCGGCTACATCTTTGAGACTTTGGTTTAGTGCGTTCATCTCTTTGATATAAAGAGTATCAGAAGCGAGCTCTGGATTTGTATGTTTGTTTTCTTCAACATATCGAATAAGCTGTGCGGGTTTCATTTTTTCTAAAGTGGAATTTTTTCCGTAAATATTATTTGCTAATTTCATATACTGCATTTTCTTTTCAGCCTTTTGCCTAGCTTTGTTTTTGGTAGATGTTTCAATATAATAAAGAAATCCTCCAATAACAATTAGGATAATAACAAGACGCATGTAAACACCTCTCTTTATTAATGATATACACATATATATTACAGTATTGGTATATATTTGTAAATGCAGAGATCAAATTTCTTTTATACATAAATATAAATCATCAATATTTTATACAGTATCAGAGTTTGTTTATATCTTAACATCTTAATAATGAAAGAGTTTCTTTAATAATAATGAGTAAAATCAATATAATGACGTTAAATTTTTAGTTCAAGATAGTATACCAAAAAAATAGTTGGTTAAATATTAATATTTCGTATTGCAATACATCTACAGATGATGGGTATAGACTTTGGGGCTTATATCACTATTAATTGTAATTTCGGAAAAATATTAGCTTCATAAAACCTTTATAAACGTTTGTTTTTTCGAATTAGCTTGTATTTACTTACTATTTTTCACGTAAGCTCTTGTTATCGTTAGTTGCGTTCTGGTAATATTTACATAATAAGTGGTGTGTTATATAATATAGGTAATAAGCTGAATGAAAAGAGGATATGTATCTTTAATTAACTATTAGACTTCTTGGTTGCTAATTGCTGAAATATAAACTATTATTTTGGGGGTGTAAAATATGAGTTTAAAAGATTTTGAGGAACGTATGTTAGAGCGAGAAAAGGTTGGTAGAGAAAAAAAGGCAGATGAAGCTACCTATAAAAAGTCAATTCACCACTCTGATAAGTCAACTAAAGTTCATATTGAATACATAGGTGATGGTTATGCGAGAGATAATATATCTTTTGAAAAAAAGTAAAGTAAATAATTTGATATATGCTTTTGTTTAAAATAAAGGAGGTTTTATTGTGTATAAATATCAAGAAGGATCATGGACAGGATTAGACGATAAGAAAAAAACAGGATATGAAGTTATACATGATGATCCAAATGCAAACGAAATATATATAACAAGTACAACAGTTGTTAAAGATGAAAAACGCACAGACATTTATGTTCAAGGCGATTGGGAAAAAAGAAAATAATTTTAATAAAGCAATTTAATAAATAAATCTTAACCTAATAGGCATAAGTTATTGTTTTCTTTTATTTCTACTCATTTTATTCAATGGAAAGGAGAGATAACTATGGGTACATTAATGGACAGGATAGTATTTGGAGTAATTAACATAATTATTTTATTAGTTGTTCTCATATTATCATATGTAATATTTCGGAGCTTTATTATAACAGTGATTGCATTAGTGATTACTAGAATACTCCTTCATTACAATTATAAACAATTTCTTAAAAGAGAAGAAAATCGTAAGAGGTTCATGGAGCATAACGATTATATATGCTCGTTATGGGAAAGTGACATGAACGAGTATAAATTAAAAAAAGAAGAATGTGAGGCAATTGGAGATATAAAAGGTGCTAGAGTGTATGAAAAATTAAGGGAGTTAGCCACTGAAGATTTTCTTAATAGAAATGGAAAATACAACTAGATAGATTTTTTATACTAAAATATAGGTTTGTAATTATTTTATATAGGTTAGCCTATGTTAATAATTAAATATATTGTGGACTAGTAAATTGGCTATTATAGTATGGTTTTTATTTGCAATAATCAGAAAAATACAAGTAGATTTGCAGACTGTGAGGAAGAGTGTACGACAAAAAGATAGTATAGAAATTGATGACTTTTTTTCACTGCACGAAAGATTTATACAGGATAAAAAGCTTGAAGGATTAAGGGATAGGACAATATCGGAGAATATTTATTTAATGAAACTATTTAAAGAGTGGGCAGAACAGTCTAGCAAAGACTATGACGCTGTAGATGAAGATGTGATGAAGGATTATGTTGCGTATATGTCATTTGATAAGAAGTATAGCCCTTTTACAGTTAATATAAGAATACGGGTATTACGTTGTTACTGTAGGTGGTTATACATTGAAGGATATACCTCTAATAATATGTCACTTAGACTTAAGCTTTTAAAAGTGCCAACTGACGCAAGAACTCCAGCAATAGAAGGAGACATTAAGAAGATATTAGCTACAGCAGATTTAACTGCATATTTTGGCTATAGAGATTACTGTACTATATTACTTATACTTGACACTGGAATTAGAATAGGGGAATTGGTGGTGTTTTCCTATTGATGTTTTTAAGTCCTTTAGAAAAGTTTTTATATTAACTTATATGTTTGAAGGACAACTTCAAACATATTATTTTGACCTTTTTAACGTTAATTATGAATACAAATCAGTAATTAAAGTTGATAACAAATATGAATTAGTGGACTATTTTAAAGAGAATAGGCAGAGATTTAAGGAACTTATAGCTATTTATGAGGGCAATTTGAATGATATCGGAAAAAACTATCACGCACTTTCTTCAACAAGCCTAGAAGGTCTAAAAAATAAAGATAATATGGCTAAGCTTATACAAAATAATATATATAACTGGTTTAGAAATATAGTTAAAGGAAAAGCTAACTTAAATATGTGGACAACTATAAAAGCAGCTAAATCAAAGTTAAAAGGTAATGGATACACTAAAGGATTCATTGCTTGTAATTGCCGTTCTACAAATGAATTTAAGGAAAAAACTAATCTTGCTTATGTATTGAATAGGTTTATGAACCCACTAGAGAAGAATTTTATTAACAGGTTTGGATTAGACTTTGATGAAGATTTATTTGCTCTTTCAGAATTATTACAATGGATTTTTAGAAGTGCTATAAGAGACGATAAACCGATTAATATTTATATTCCATCAAGTAGAATGAGGGGATTATTAATAAAATGGTTAGATGGAGAATTGTAATATTTGAAGCTGATTTTTAGAACGGTACAAATCTAGTAAATAATAGAGTTTCAAAACTTAAAAGATATGGAACGGGTAAAAAGAATGGAGGAAACATACCTTACAACGTTTGGAAAGTTTGTTTCTTGTATAGGCAAGTTGTCATGTAAAAAAAATTACATGCTTTGCCGTATTATAGAGTCATATTATACAACTATTTATTCGCTAGTTAATTCTTTAGCCTTAAGGTGAAGTCTATTCGAAATCTATTATTTCCACTAAATATATTTTGTGTATAGAAGTACTGTAAGGAAAGTTACTATTTGCAAAATGATTTACTTAATATTACATGCATGGTACAATATTGATATGTTAAGTGAAGGGGGAGTTTATAATGGAGTATGAAAGAGTAACATGTCCAGAGTGTGACGGGGCTAAAGTTATTACTTGTCAGTCTTGCGCAGGCTCATGGGATAAGGTTTGTAGTAATTGCGATGGACGACGTGTAGAAACTTGTCCTGAGTGCGGTGGCAGAGGCTACCTAGTTAAACCAAAAGACTAAACTCATTCTATATTTAATAAAACACGGGAAGGTACACTCTGCCTAAAAGTCCGCAACAAGGACTATTTAAAAGGTGTTATAATTCCCGTGTTTTTTTGTTCTAAATATTGTAACAACACTCTATATACTTTTTCTCCACTGGACCCAATTCAGCAATATCCTTTAAATGATCCAGTAACTCATCTTCCTTAAGCTGTTATAACACTTCAACTAATCTGTTGTAATTGTTGTCCACTTATTAAATTTTTAGATGATTATCACTAACTACCAGCCTACACAAACATTCAAGGTTGTTTTTCAAGTAATTCCCTCCCATAAGGTTTAGCAGGGTGAAAGTTATTATTTATTGTAGACAGTTTTTTAGATAATATATTGTATAACGATATTTATATTTGACTGTTTCATTCTATTTATGGTAAAATCCTTGTAGACTAAATGCAGACTGAACGGAAAACAATGATCAGCGGTTTCTATTTATGGGATAAATAACTGGTTTAGCATACAAACAACTTCAAAACTGTGTTGCCGTGCTAAGGCCACGACGGGTGAGTTCGATTCTCACATACTCTCGCCAATATTCAATTTACTTGGTTTAGACAATTATTTATAAATAATTGTTTAAGCCATTTTTATTTTTTCAAATGCTAAACTGATATGTAGATTTATAAGTTTTTACTCATATTCAAATTTAGAGAAGTGAGGAAAATCAATGGGTAAGAAAATTTTAAAAATTCCAAGCATAGACAGTCATAGACTGAATATGCAAACTGTACGAGGAAAAAATGATACTATGATAGCTAATGAATTTTTCCTATTGCACGAAAAATTTATACGAGACAAAGTGATGGAAGGACTGGCTTCAACCACAATCAATGGGCATAAAGAAAACTTTAAATATTTCAAAAAATACATTAATGTAGAATATCAGTCTGGTGCAGACTGTATTGCAATTGATAGTGAGGTTTTAAAGGGATATGTGTATTATATGCTCCAAGAGAAGCAGTTTAAGCCTTGTACAATAAATGTAAGGCTTAGAACACTAAGGTGTTATTTGAAGTGGCTCTATGACGAGGAATACTTAAATTATAATTATGCAATGAAGTTAAAACTTGTAAGAGTGCCAGGGGAGACTATAAAATCGCTGTCAGATAAAGATGTTAAGAAAATGCTTAATGCAACAGACAAAACAACATACTCCGGCTATAGGGATTATGTAATGATGATTTTAATGCTTGATTGTGGGGTAAGAGTAGGAGAAGCAGTAAATATTAAAGTGGAAGATGTTGATTTAAAGGCTGGATTGATTAACATTAAAGGGGAAAATGCAAAGACAAGGGTATTTAGGCAATTGCCTATTAGTCCTAAAACTTGTAGGTTATTAAATGATTTAATAGCTATAGCAGAAGAAAATAACTGCGAATATGTATTTCAGTCAACCTACGGTGGCAAAATCAAGAAGCAGAACATTATTTTAAGTTATGCAAGGTTTGGAGAAAAGGTTGGATTAAAGGTATGCTGTACGCCACATATATATCGCCATACCTTCGCCACAAATGCAGTCAAGGGAGGAATTGACCCATTTACTCTACAAAGAATATTAGGGCATACAACAATGGCTATGACGAGGAAATATGTCCAACTGGAGAGTAGTGATTTAGTTAATAAGCATAGTAAAATAGACTTGTTGAATAAATATCTTAAATAATTCTATTAGACTAGAAGAAGGGAAGCAGAACTGCTTCTATTTTTACTCTTTAAAGCTAATAATATGATGTTTGGAGAATTTTAAAAGGTATATGATAGCAAATCTAACGATTTTCAAGCCTACTCTTAGTGCATAGGAGCTAGTAATTAGTCTCATTGGAAAGAATATTAAACATATTAAATAGCTTATTTCAATTGGTGTCTACGCAGCATAAGGAACATGAGTTATTGTTGAAAACAAAGGAATATCTTCTGGTGAGCATAAACAGCAAAAATGAAACTGATAATTGTAAATGATTGCAAAGTGCTAAATAAAAAGGGGCGCGAATAGTATTCGCACTCCTTTAACTTTTTCTTCAATAAAAGTAGTAGATATAGTTGTGTCACAATATTTAATCAATATAGTTAGTATGTTCCATTTGTGGTAAAATATTTATAATGGAATTAATTATATATTTTTGATGTTGGGATGTGGAATGTTATGTTAAATACTTATCAGAATAGAGTAAAAGAAAGGCTGAATTTAGTTAAACGACTTAAAACCAGAAAGATATGGGTTATTTTAGGTACTATTATTTTGGGTGCAATTGGTTCAGGAATATGGGAGTTAGCGTTAAAACCATCATTAAGTAGAATTTCTAGAGGAACCTTCAATCTTATAACATTGGGCATAAAAGGATTATCTGATAGAATTTATTTACAAATTTCTACTGGTATAAATGAAAATACAATCATGTCCAATTTTACGCTGATACCTTTAATATTTTTCTGTACTGTTCTTACTTTTATAACTCTTGTGGAATTTCGAGAGTACTTTTTTAAAATATTGAATGTCATAATTAAACCTTGTAAATCAGATACCAATAATGAAGTTAATGATAAAAAAGATAATAGAGGCAAAGGCTTATTAATGCTTATAACCATTATAATCCTAACATTTAGCATTATTACATCAATTCGAAATATTTACGTTTCAAATTGCATTGTTCACTATAAACAATTGATAACAATTACTTCACCTTACATAAGTGCAGAAGAAAAAGAAAAATTCAACTCAAATTTTGCACAAATTCAAAATAGCTACGATTATAAAAATATAATCACACGATTGGAGAAAATTGCTGATAATCACAATCTAAAATATATCAAAATATCTATTTATTAGACAAGGTGTTGTCGTTGCTCTTTATTCGCTTCTGGAAGGTATGAAATAAAACATAAAAAGAGTTATAGTTTAATTGGAAGGTTTTTAAAATATCAGTTTTATTTTGAGATTTATAAGGCTTTAATACAATGGTATTTAATGTTAAAAGAGTTTATAATATTACTATGTATTTGATTTCAAGGAAATAATTATTTTTAAAATAAAATTATATTAGAATATATGATCTAGCAAATAAATATCAGGAAAAGTAAAGTATGATAATTATCAGAATAAATTAAAGTTTAATGTAAAAAACACTTGTTTTATATGACTTGAGGCACAAGCAGGGAAGAAATAATGTATATTAAAAAGTGAGATGATAGTTTGAAATTGCATAAGAGTTTATCTAATTTATATCCTGAACTAGCTAAAGAATGGCATTATGAATTAAATGTAGATTTAGCATTTGATGATGTAACTGAAAGTTCGGGTAAAAAGGTATGGTGGCAATGCAGCAAAAATTCTAAACATGTATGGCAATCTGTTGTGAATAAAAGGACTAAAAGAGGAGATGGTTGTCCATATTGTAGTGGACAGAGGGTATGCGAAGGTAACTGTTTAGCAACATTAAATCCTGAGTTAGCAACAGAATGGCATCCAACACTTAATGGTGACTTAACACCAAATGATGTGACTTGTGGTTCCCCAAAAAAAATATGGTGGAAATGCAAAAAGGGACACGAATGGCAAGGGAGGATAAAACATAGAAACAGTGGATGCGGTTGTCCATACTGTAGTGGACAGAGGGTATGCGAAGATAACTGTTTAGCAACATTAAATCCTGAGTTAGCAAAAGAATGGGATTCAACACTAAATGGACAATTAACACCAAAAGATGTAACTTGTGGTTCAGAAAAAATGGTATGGTGGCAGTGCAAAAACAATCCAAGTCACATATGGAATGCAATTGTAATTAATAGAAATAAAGGTGTAGGATGTCCCTATTGCTCTAATCAAAAGGTATGTTTAGAAAATTGTCTTGAGACTACTAATTCGAATTTAGCAAAGGAATGGCATCCAACTAAAAACGGGGATTTAACATCTAAAGATGTAACAAAGGGTACTGCCAGAATTGTATGGTGGATTTGTGAAAAAGGTCACGAATGGAAAGAAAGAGTAAACCATAGAAACAATGGATGTGGATGTCCCTATTGTAGTGGAAAGAGGGCATGCGAAGATAATTGTCTAGCAACATTAAATCCAGAACTATCCAAAGATTGGCATCCAAAACTTAATGGTGGCTTAACCCCAAATGATGTGACTTGTGGTTCTCAAAAAAAAGTGTGGTGGAAATGTAGAAAAGGACATGAATGGCAAGCTAGAATATCAGAAAGAACTAATGGAAATGGATGTCCCTATTGTAGTGGAAAGAGGGCATGCGAAGATAACTGTCTAGCTACATTAAATCCAGATTTAGCAAAAGAGTGGCATCCAACAAAAAATAAAGGTTTTACACCATACGATATAACAGTTGGGTCAGGAAAAATTGTATGGTGGATATGTAATAATGGGCATGAGTGGAGAAGTAGTGTAGCATCAAGGAAAAAAAGTGGGTGTCCTTATTGTGGAGGGAAGAAAACTTGTGTTGATAACTGCTTAGCAACATTAAACCCAGAATTAGCAAAAGAATGGCATCCAACATTGAATGGAAATTTAACTGCTTACAAGGTAACAGTAAGTTGTGGAAAGACAGTATGGTGGAAGTGTGAAAAGGGACATGAGTGGAAAACACGAGTTGCTCAAAGAACTAAAGGAAGTGGATGTCCTGAATGTAGTGCATGGAGGAAAACATCATTTGCTGAGCAAGCAATAATCTATTATTTAAGTAAGGGTTTTGGAGATATAATAAATAGATACAAATTTAAATATATGAAAAGAGATATAGAAATAGATGTATTTATTCCTAAGCTATCATTAGGGATAGAATATGATGGAGTATATTACCACTCTAGTAATTTAGCAATAGTACGTGATGAAAAAAAGAATGAAATTCTAAGAAAGCTAGGCATAAAACTCATAAGGATACGAGAAGAAGGACTGCCACAGATTAAACCCTTTGATTCAATATCATTTGTTAGGAAAGAAATTAGTGATAAAAGAAGTTTAAATAATGTAATAGAAAAAATTATTGATTTTATAGTAAATAACTACAAATCACAAACTATATTAGATAATGCATATAAAATAGGTAGTATAAGAGTGGACATGGATGAGTCTAAAATTTATGATATGTTAGAGTTTCAAGAAACTAAAAAATCTTTATACTATACACATTCTAAAATAGCTAGACAATGGGACTATACTAAAAATGGTAGCTTAAATCCTAAAAATGTATCAATGGGTTCAATTAAAAAGGTTTGGTGGAAATGTGAAAAAGGTCATGAGTGGAAAGCCTCACCTAATGAAAGAACAAGTAGGGCAACTAATGGAAATGGATGTCCATATTGTAGTGGAAAGAGGGCATGCGAAGATAACTGTCTAGCAACATTAAATCCAGATTTAGCAAAAGAGTGGCATCCAACATTAAATGGAGATTTAACACCATATGATGTAACAGTTTGTTCGGGAAAAGAGATTTGGTGGCGATGTTCAAAAGGGCATGAATGGAAGGCAAGAGTTGCAGGTAGAAAGAAGAGTTGTTGCCCGTATTGTAGTGGAAACAGAGTATGTGAAGATAACTGTTTAGCAACATTAAATCCTGAGCTAGCAAAAGAATGGCATGCAACACTAAATGGAGAATTATCACCAAATGATGTAACTTGTGGCTCTGAAAAAGAAGTATGGTGGAAGTGTGAAAAAGGACATGAGTGGAAAACACGAGTTGCTCAAAGAGCAAAGGGAAATGGATGTCCATATTGTAGTGGACAGAGGGTATGTGAAGATAACTGTTTAGCAACATTGAACCCTGGGCTAGCAAAAGAATGGCATTCAACACTAAATGGAGAGTTAACACCAAATGATGTGACTTGTGGAACTGATAAAAAAGTATGGTGGAAGTGTAGAAAATCACATGAGTGGCAAGCTAGAATATCAGAAAGAACTAATGGAAATGGATGTCCATATTGTAGTGGAAAGAGGGCATGCGAAGATAACTGTCTAGCAACAATAAATCCAGATTTAGCAAAAGAGTGGCATTCAATATTAAATAAAGACATAACACCGTATGATATAACTCGTGGCTCTCAAAAAAAAGTATGGTGGCAATGTAGTGAAAATCCAAAACATGTATGGCAAGCTACAGTTAAAAGTAGGAATGGAGGAAATGGTTGCCCATATTGCAGTAGAAATAGGACGTGCGAAGATAACCTTTAGCGACAATATTTTTGAACTAGCAAAAGAAAGGAATTATAGAAAAGTTGGAAAGTTAGTACATAATGATGCACCTTATAGAATTGGAAAGAAAGCATGGTTAAAGTGGGAAAAGGGACATGGATGTATGGCATTGTTGTAGGCCGAAATAAAGGTAGTGGATGTCGTATTTGTTTGAAAAATAGATGTGAATAATTTATTTATAATTTAAATTTTTTAAAAAAATATGATAGTAAAGTGAGTTTTTATATTAAGGACTCTTAATTATTGTAATAATGACCAAAGATGTGTAAAATTAAAGTGAAGAAAAATTAATCTTTTGAGGGTAGATTATGAAGAATATTTATACTATAGGGCATTCTACTAATCCGATAGAATATTTTAATAGAATACTACATATGCACAAAATAAATTGTATTATTGATGTTCGTAGCACTCCATTTTCAAAATATGCACATCAATATAACAGAGAAGAAATAAAGTCTATCTTAAATAAATGTGGTATTTATTATATATATATGGGCGATGAATTAGGTGCTCGTAGAAAAGAAAAGAATTTATATTCAAATGAAGGATATGTAGATTTTGATGAAGTTAGAAAAAATGCAGTGTTTCAAATGGGAATAAAGAGGGTAACAGAAGGTATAAAAAAAGGATATAATATTGCACTTATGTGTACTGAGAAAGACCCTATTGCTTGCCATAGATGTATATTGTTGGGGAGAGAGTTACATGAGCAAGGATATAATGTGTGCAATATTACCCAGGATGGTAAGATACAAACTCAAATCATGATAGAAGAGAGATTGTTGGAATTATATTTCAAAGATAGAAATCAAATTACTTTATTTTCAACAGTAGAAATTAATGAAAAACAATTAATTAGTGATGCTTATAAGTTAAAGAACAAGGAGATTGGTTATTACATTGGTGGAGAGGAGGAGGAGAAATGAATATATATACAATTGGGTTTACTCAAAAATCAGCAGAACAGTTTTTTAAATTGTTAGAAGATAATAATGTAAAATATGTTTTAGATATACGACTAAATAATTCATCACAATTAGCAGGGTTTACTAAAGGCACTGATTTAAAATATTTTTTATATAAGATATTAGATGTTAGATATTATCATGATATTATGTTTAGTCCTACAAAGCAAATATTAAGTGACTATAAAGAAAACAAAATAAGCTGGGATGAATATGAAAAACTATTTTTAGAATTACTTGATAAACGAGAGATTAAACAAAACGTTATACTAAAATACGGTATGGATTTAGATAATATGTGTTTACTATGTAGTGAACCAACAGCTGACAAATGCCACAGGAGATTAGTCTCTGAATATTTAGATAAGATTTTTCCAGAATTTAATATGAATATTATTCATTTATAACCTGAAAAAGGGGTGGGGATTTATGAATAAAGAAATTATTCTATTAACTAAATCAAAAAAGTATCATAATTATTGTATTGCTGGAATCGATTCTAAAAATGGTCAATGGATTCGAATTATTTCAGATGATGGAAGTATTCATAATGCAGTTGAACCAAAAGATATAGTATATGAAGATGGAACTGAAGCACAAGTGTTAGATAAAATTCAAATTGAATGCACAAAGGGAGTTTTTAACTATTATCAACCAGAAAACTATGTATTTGATAAGCAATATTTTTGGGAAAAAAGTGGTCAATCATTAATAAAAGATGTAATTAATTTAAATAAATCTGATAACGATAATTACATTTTTTATAATAATGGTAAAAAGGTATCAAAAGAATTAATTGAAGATTTGGAAATAAGTAAAAGATATTCTTTAAAACTTATTGAGCCAGCCTTCACTAAAATTCATGTAACCTATTGGGAAGATACTGGGAAAACGAGTGTTTCTGCTTGTTTCTATTATAATGGTGTTTCCTATGATTTCATACCTATAACTGATGAAAAGTTTACTTCAATATATCTTCAAAAGAGAGTTGGAACTTATTCTCTGGATAATGTGTATTTTGTAATGAGCTTAGCAGAAGTTTATAGTGATGGGTATCATTATAAGTTAATAGCATCTGTAATATACAAGTAAAACAAAATTATTATTTAAATAGTATTAATATAAATTCTGGAAAAACATTAAGAGCATTTAAAGCAGGGATATTCATGCTTTAATTTTGTAAATTTTAAAAAAGTGAATAGATATATGGAAGAAGCCAAAAGGTTTGTAAAAAAATGCATCTTTATATGCTTTTGATATAGTGAATTTAGACGAACAGGGTTTCAAATTATAGTTTCCTTTCTTAAAGGTTCAAGCATTGTTTTATTAACTAAATTTTAGTATAATATTTGTTATGAATATTGAGTAAACTTATATGCAGATAGATATGAAAATCTTAGCAAACCAAGTGATTTCAACGGTTTTACTTGCATAGTTGCATTATTTACGTCTTGAAAACTGTGTTGCCGTGCTAAGACCAAGACGGGTGAGTTCGATTCTCACATACTCCCGCCAATTGATTTTAAAGCCTTTCGGGGCTTTTTTTATTTTTTGTTGAAGACGAATTTTTGAAGTGCCTTTTTAAAACATGTTGCCAATAGTGAGTAA
>Ga0316601_100000870_pt1 | contig 13949 bp, 16 predicted proteins | sample OWC_soil_day5_no_FD_207663 | JGI IMG/M metagenome (GOLD analysis project Ga0316601, IMG submission 207663) | Wetland soil microbial communities from Old Woman Creek delta, Ohio, United States - OWC_soil_day5_noCT | ecosystem: Environmental > Terrestrial > Soil > Wetlands | place: USA: Ohio...
AGCTGGAAGCGCTGAAATGAAGGTGATGGTGGAGGCCGGCATTTCCACGACGGCGCTCGATGGACGCATGCTGGGATCGAAGCTGGACACGCTGGACCTGATGCTCCCACCCGATGGAAAGGGCTCCTATATCGGCCTCTTCCGCCAGCTGGCGGTTCCCGATTCCGTTCGCCTGACCGTCCATGTGCGCGCGTTGACCGCCCCGGCCCTCGGATCATGGACCCAGCAACTGCGCATCCCTTCCTTTGTGGGGCGCGACTTCATGTTGAGCGACCTCCAGCTTCTGCTGCCTGCCAGTTCCGGTCCATCGATTGAGATCGACGGTATAAAAGTGGTGCAGAGCCCCTTCAAGACGTATCCGAGTGAGAAACCGCTCTTCGCCTACCTCCAGGTCTATAACCTCGTGAAGGATCTTCAGGGAAACGCAGGCTACTCGGTGCAATACGCGCTTGCGCCCACGGACAAGCCCGATGAGCGTATTCTCCTTGCCGAGGTGAAACGGGATCTCAACGACGACAGCCGCGCCGAATTCCGCTCGCTGGACATCAAGGCGATCGACGCCGGAACATATACCCTGACGGTATCGGTAACCGACAAAAAACGGGTACAGACGCTGACGAGATCGAGAGAGATTGAGATTACGAATTGATATGAAGATATCCCTTCACAGGGGATGCCATCCACAGAGCGGTTCGGTGCTGGACCGGCCTGACACAAGGACCGACCTCTATGAAGTGAGGGAACGTCAATGAAGCTCACGTTGCGCGAACGAAGCGAATGTTTCCGGGGTTTTCTCCTGCTCATCGCGCAGGATCGTGTCGTCTCACCGGAAGAGAAGCAGATCCTACTCCTCGTCGGAAAAGCGCTCGACTTTGAGCAGAGCTTCTGCGAGGAGGCGATGCATGATCTCCTTGACAATGCCCATATTGCCAAGGATCCCCCCGTCTTCTCCCTCAGGGAGTACGCGGAAGCATTTCTCAGCGACTGCATCCGGATCGCTGGAGCAGACCATACGATCCATCCCAACGAGTTGAAGTGGCTGATCCGAATTGCGGAAGCGAACGGGCTGACAGCTTCGTGGGTCGATGAAGCAGTACGAAAAGCTGTAGAAGAGAGAATGGAGACAAGTCCCCGGCGGATGGAGATCGAGGCCTATATCTAGGGGCCCTCCACAAACGGTTCGGCGGAGCATGTCCTGAAATCCGCCTTGTCGTCCTGAAATGTTCTTCTTCAGGACCTATCACGCGCCTGACAAGGGCTTTACCATTTCCTGGTGTTCTCTGAATCCATACCTTCAACCCCAGCTTTTCGCGATTTCCCCAAAACACTCGATGCCACTCCAGATCACTGCTCCATATCCATGCCCGGGGCGGCTCCAGGCTCCCGCGAGATAGAGGTTCTTGATCGGGGTTGTGTGCGGCACTCTCTTCTCCCCCGAATTCTGCACTGTTTGATCCCATCCGTAGATCGCGCCGCGGTGGTTCCTCGTGTACCGGTAGTTCGTCAGCGGCGTGCCGATTTCCTTCACCTCGATCGCGTCCCGAAGTCCGGGCATCAGCCGTTTTTCCACCGAGTCGATGAGGATGTCGGCCATTTTCTCCTTCTCGGCATTGTACGCGGTCTTGTTGCCCTTAAGATAGTCCGCTTCGAACTTCTGCCAGTGATCGTATCCCTGAAGAGTCAGAATGTTCAGCGTGTTCTTTCCCGGCGGGGAGAATTTCTCCGGCAGGTTATCATAAAGCGAAAGCGCGAAGCCCCCACCGCTCAGGTCGGCGTCGCGCATCGACTTGTACTCCCGGTCAGGGTCGTATCCCGTGGACACGAAGATCTCGCTCTCCCTGATACCGAGCTTGCGCACCAGATCGGTTTTCAAACCCAGGAAGACCTGGAAGCAGGAAAGACTGACGCTGAGGGATTCGAACACCCGGGTATGCCCTTTCACCAGCGGCTCTACTTCCAGCAGCCGGTCGAATGTTTCGTGCGCCGCGGCGTTCGAGATGACGGCCCTGGATTTATACTTCTGTCCTCCGGCTACCCGGACACCGGTCGCCACGCCATCCGTTGTCAGGATCTCCGTTACCTGCGTCCCGAGCTTCACGGTGCCACCGTGACTCCGGATGAACGCGACAAGCGCATCGCTGATCTTCTGCGAACGTCCCACCGGGTAGTATCCGCCTCCTTCCAGATAGCCGAAAGCAGGCATGGCGGAGTAGAACGCCGAGATCTGCGATGGAGGCAGCCCATAATAAACCCACTGCGCGCAGAGGATTGCCTTCAGCTTCGGGTTGCGGATCCGGGTGTCAACCATTTGCGCCCAGGTACCGGACATGAATTTGGACAGATAAGGAAAATCGTTCACGAAGGTGCCGGGATCGACTTTACCCTGTTTGGCCAGGAGGCGACGAACGTCTCCGGAGAACGCGCGCATGTCTTCAATCGCACCCTTGATGCCATCTTTCTCATCAGGGAAGAGTTGTGCCAGCATTTCAATATATCCCCCGATGTTCCGTTGCGGCACACGAATGTCATGATCGGGGAAGATCGCCCGGTAGAGTTCCGGATGAGGGACGAACGTAACGTCGGTGATCTCGGGGAAACCCGGGATCATGTTGTGCACGCCTCCTCGCTCGCCGACGACGGTGGAATGGAGGGACACGTCGAACGTGAAATCTTTCCGCTGAAATGTTGTCGCATATCCGCCCGGTTTGGTATGCTGCTCGATCACGAGCGGTTTAAATCCCTGGCGTGCGAACGCCGCGCCGCAACTCAGGCCGCCCAGGCCGGCACCAATGATGATTGCGTCGAATTGATTCTCCGGCAGCGATTGATGTGAAGCAGCGGGAAACGCGGTCCAATCGATGGAGCCGGCGGAAATACCTGCTATGATGGACTGGAGGAACTCCCTACGAGTAAAATCGTCGGTTGACATGGCAGCACCTGCGTGGAAGGAGGATTGGGAAATGCGGTCTTGAGGCAAACTAGTGAATGCCTTGCAGAATTACAAGCAAAACTCTTGGCACGCCGGCAACTCGGCAGGGACGCCCCGACTTCACAGGAATTCCCCTCCCACCCGAGTTGTTAGATAAGTACTCAGAAACGGACTCTACCAACTCATAGCACGCAGGCACACCAGGCATGTTATTCCCCATCGGTGACGATAATACGGATCGGCGTACGACGCCGTTTGTCAACTATCTTCTCATCGCCATCAACATCCTGATGTTCGTCTTTCTCCAGGGAATGGGGGGAAACGCACGCTTCACGTACGCATACTCCACCGTCCCCGAGGAGATCCTCACCGGGACTGATATCGTCACCCGGGACCGGGTCGTCACTGACCCGGCGAGCGGCGATACATTTGCCGTTCCGGGCCTGCAGCCGACGCCCATTCCGGTGTTCCTGACCCTGCTCACCTCCATGTTCATGCATGGTGGCATCGCGCATATCCTCGGGAACATGCTTTACCTCTGGATCTTCGGAGACAATGTAGAGGATGCTCTTGGGCATGGACGGTATTTGCTCTTCTACCTGATCGTTGGCATTCTCGCGTCGCTCGCCCATGTCTTTACTACCTCGGCCTTCGAAGGCGACGCTTTGGTCCCCAGCCTGGGGGCATCCGGAGCCATCTCCGGGGTTCTTGCGGGTTACCTGGTGCTCTTCCCGCGGAAACGGGTGCTGGTCCTTTTCTTCCGGTTCGTCACGCCCGTGCCGGCCATCGTTGCAATCGGCCTCTGGTTTCTCTTCCAACTGATCAGTGGAATCGGCATGTTCGGCCAGGGGTCACAGGGAGGGGGGGTGGCCTACGCCGCCCACATCGGGGGGTTCATCGCCGGGCTGATTCTGGTCAAGCTGTTTGCCATGGGTCGGAGCGCCAGGCGGATGCTTGTCGGGTAGGTGCAGATCTTTCCATTCGGAATCCGTTCGCGTCCGGACGTCGGAGGGCGCCGGAAACTTATTCACACCCGCTGTGGTTTCAGGGATTGATGAAAACGGTGCCGTTTCAGCGTCCTGGCATTAGTGGGAAGAGATCCATGGACCGCTCCGATTTGTTGGTTGCGATTTTGGAAAGACAGAACCTCCTGCAGGAAAAATGGGACGATTTCTACAGGAGCCAGGGCCTGGGTGCAATCGCCTTCCTTCCGGAGTTTTACGAAGGAGCTTCGTCTCCGGAACATCTCGTCTGGGAATACTGGACCGCCGAGCAAATCAACCGGTACCTGAGCAAAGAAGGGGGGCTTTCGGACGTCTGGCAACGTTGGTTCACAACGCTCCCCAGAGGCGTTCAGAAAGGATTCGCCGCCGTCATCATCAGTAACAATGGGGACCCGTCGACCGAGGACGCGCATTTCTACATAATTGGGGGATAGTCGTTCCAATGACACGCAGCGAACTCGTAACGGAGATTTACGCCCACTTCAACAGGCTAAAGCAGACGTATCGCGACCTGACCGTGAAGCGAGGTTTTGGGGCTCTCGCCTTTTTGCCTGGCGGTTACGAAGGAACCATGGACTACGATGAAGTGAAATGGGAATACTGGACGGTGAGCGAACTGGATCGCTGCCTCTTTAAGGGTGGGGTATCGGAGAGTTTCCGGCAGAGTTATCTGAAGGAACTCCCTGTAAAGTCCCGGCGGGGCATCTACGTGGTCATTGTCACCGACAGCGGAGACTCGGCCAGGATGGAGCTACATCTTTACCGAATCGGCGGGCTGAATTTGAACTGAGATCGTCACTCCGCGGGAAACCGCAACCGCTCTTTCAGCAGGTCCTTCATATAAAGATTGACCTCTCGCAAATCGGCGATGGGCTGGCGTGTATAAGGTTGCACCACCATATAGCCTGGGGGCCCGAACTCCGGACATATTGTCAACGTCTTTGCCCCCGCCCTCGCCCGCTGCTGCAGGATCTTCTGCCACCATTCCAGATGTGCCTCCACCGCCTGCCGCCACTCCGGCGCGCGCGGATCGGTCACCTGCGGCCCCTCCGGGTGCCCCACCCGAGCATGGATATGCAAGCTGTGTTCAATGGCGCGTTGTACCCTTTCCTGCTGGTCCTCCAGAAGGGACTCGTGAACGCAGCACCAGTGCGAGAAGTCGGCCGTGAGTTGGAGAGTGGGCATGGCATCCAGCAGCCCCATCACTGCCACCGTGGAATACGTCATCCGCCCTCGATGGATCTCATGGGCCACCGGAACCCCCAACTCATCCTCAAGCTCCTTCGCTTTGCGCAGGATGACAACGTTGTCCGCGGTAGTCCAGGAATCCTTGCCGGTATGAGAGTTGACAAGAAGAGGATGGAACTCGGCACCCCGGCGGTACTGTTCCTCGAAACTCCTGGCATGTTCCTCGGGCGTGAGCCCCTGGGTCCACTGCTGCGCTACAAGCGCAAGCCCCAGGTCATCAAGCACAGCCCGGAGCCTTTTCGCCTCGGCGGGGTTAGCAGGCACGCCCATCTCCACTCCGTCATATCCTCCCTCCTTCACTTTCTCCAGTGTCGCTTCGATCGTGGGAAGTTCAAGCCCCCAGGCCGTTCCAATGTAGATGACTTCCATGGCACTCCTCTAAGATTGACCGTCGCTGATGGCAATCAAAGCCAAACCAGTAACCCCTCAACAACAAAAAGAGCATCGTTAGTTCGATGCTCTGTCGCACACTTCGCTGTTTCTGCAGAGTAGTTCCAGAGAAGTGGCGCTTGTCAGATCCCGAAGGGTGTGTGTATGCTTATTCGTTCTCCGTCTGAGCCGGTGGAACCGGGAGGGTAGGAGGCTGTGGAGGCGGCGGAGGAACCGTTGGGCCTTCATCTTTATAGAGCGTGATTCCCCAGTATTGTTGGTCTTCCGGGGGGGCCACATTCCAGTCTCCAAAAGAGTGGGAGTCATCGCTCTTGAACCGGAGGCGGTACTCCCCCTTATCCAAAAGGATGGTGGTCTTGACCACTCGATTCTTGCGCCCACCTCCAGCATGGAAGGTCATGGAGTAGGTCATTTCCCAGACCACGTTGCCGCTACGGGCGTCTTCGATCCACCCATAGTCGTACATTTCACGGTTCTGTCCTTCGCCGATCGCATAGACGCGGATGCGCGTGGTCCGGTCGAGCCTGAACGCCTCGGATTTGTCTGCCTCGTCCCCGGCCCGGACGATCTGCGCGATGATGTTTTTGTCCCGCTGTTCGACGTACTTCGCCACCATAGCGGGGCTGAATTTATTCCCGGCTCCCATCAACGTGATCCCGTAGTGCTCCGCATCGAACGGCGGATCGTCGTTCCAGTCGTCGTAGGAATGAGAATCGTCCGTGTTGTAAGTGACAATATAGCTCCCGCGCGGAAGCCGGATGATTTCATCGATGTATCTGTTCTTCGTCGCGCCACCGGCATGTTCAGTGCGGTCCACGTCCATGGTCCAGACCTTGTTCCGCGTTCTGGCATCCAGGATGCTGCCATAGTCGGCCATCAACCTCCGCGAGTTGTTCCGCTCCCCGAAGGCGAGCACACGGATGTTGGCATCTTCTTTCAGCGTGAAGCCTTCGCTGCGCGACTCATCGTCCCCCACTTTTGTGATGGCCACGATCTCATTCTGGTATTCTTTGTAAGGAATCCTCTTGAAGGATTTCCGGTCCTGCTCATTGCGGACAGAGAGTGTGATGCCCCAGTTGAGAGGATCGTAGGGAGGAGCGTCGTTCCAGTCGGCGGCTGAATGGCTGTCATCGGTGAAATAATAGACCACATACTCGCCTTTGGGGAGCGTGATGTCGTCGTGAGCATTCACGTTCTTGGAAGCGCCACCCGCCCATTCGGTGTGCTGTCGCATTTCCCATACCCGATCCCGGTTCGCGATATTCACGATCCATCCGCCATCCACCAGGTCGCTCCCGCTCTTCCCCTCACCCAGGGCATAAATATTCACCGTGGCCGGCTCGGAGAGCGCAAAGGCTTCCTGGATGAAGGCATGATCTCCCAACGCCGTTGCTTTGAACAGGACATGCGGTTGTTCTTTGGGAGGGGTGAATGTTCTCACCGAAGAGGTGTGACTGTCGTCGGCCAGGATCTCCAGGCCCCACTCCGGAGAGCGTTTCTCCCAATCCTTGACAATATCATCCGACCAAAAATCGCTGAACCAGGAGAAGAAGTTCTTCTTTTTCTCCGAGGAGCCGAACAGTGGCTTGTTTCTGTGGTCCACATTGACGTTCATGTTGGTGAACGCCGTGTGGTAGAAAAAAGAGTACGCAGTGAAATAGACCTCGTAACTTCCGGGCTGGAGAGTGACTGATCCGTCGAACCAGCGATCGTTGCCGGACTTCGACGTGTTTTCGGCCGCCATCTGCCAGACAAGTGACCGAGTGTCGGCATTGATGATCCAGCCATAGGCATACATCTTATTCTCTTTGTGCCCCCAGCTGTTAGGGTCGCCTCCCGATCCCAGCGCCTTCAGGTGAAATGTCACCGGTCTGGTGATCTCAATGCCCGCCTGTTTCAGTTCGGCATCTTGAAAATTCTTGAGACTGACAAACGTCCTTTCTCCAGCACTCACCCGGGTCACGCAGAGCGCAGCCAGACATGAGAAAAGCAAAATCTTCATTGCAAGAAATCTCCCATAGGGGTTTGGCGTGCCTGCCAGTCCGGGCCTTGCAGACGCACAGCCTCACGTATTCATACGCAAAATGACAGATATTGTTGCGTAACCCCTTGCAGGACAAGGATTTCTGTTGCAAATGCCCTTGCAAGGCAATAGATTAACTGGACTCTATTAATGTATCCCATGACGATCGGGACAGCTACTGCGATAGTGGCGGAAAACCTCGTGAAGGTCTATCGGGAGCGTTCCAGCGCCCCTGTCCGGGCTCTGGATGGAATGAGCCTCGAGGTGAAATCGGGCGAGGTTTTTGGCCTTCTGGGGCGGAACGGCGCCGGCAAGACAACCCTGCTCAGGATCCTGACGACGCTTGTTGAGCCCACCTCCGGCCTGGTGTCGGTTTTGGGGTTCAATGTGCAGAAGGAGCCCTATCAGGTCAGGAAGAACATCTGCGCCGTGCTTCAGGAGAACGCAGTCGAACTCTACCTGTCAGTCGCCGACAACCTTGCCACCTATGCCCGCTTCCATGGCATTCCCCGTGAAAAAGCCCGGCCGCGCATCGAAGCAGCCATCAGGCAATTCGGATTGGAAGAATACCGGACCCAGAAGGTCATCGACATGAGCGGAGGCACGAAGCGGCGGATCCAGGTGGCCAAGGCGTTCATGGTCGACACGCCGCTGATGTTTCTCGACGAGCCTACCACCGGCATGGACCCGATCACCAAGCGTACGACGCTGGATGCGCTTCGAGTGGAATCTTCCCGGGGAAGGACGGTCTTTCTGACCACGCATATCTTGCAGGAAGCGGAAGAGCTATGTGACAGGATCGCCATCATTGATCATGGAAGAATCGTGGCGCAAGGAGATCTGCGTACGATCAAATCGCTGGCCTCCAATATCGTCGATGTATCGCTCACATTCAGTGAAGTGACCGATCGGCTTCTGGAGGAACTCTCCGCTCTTCCCCTCCTCAAGCTCACAAGGCGGCACAACTCCTTCGACTTCTCCCTCCGTGGAAAAGAACAATCCGCCCTGGATGTCATCACTCGCCTGGCAGCATCGCATTCGATCATGGAAGTGGAGATCCGGGGGGCGACATTGGAAGACGCATTCCTGGAACTCCTTGGCCGTGATATTTCAGGGACACCCGGAGAGGAGCCACGTTCATGAGAATGATCCTGGCGGTGATGTACCGGGAGTTCCGCATCCGAACGACGAGCCTGACCTGGATCTTTTATGATCTCCTCATTCCGTTGTTGTATCTCCTGATCTTCGGAATCGCTTTGAACCGGACGATCAGCTCGGGCATTCTTCTGGCGGGAACCCTGGTGAGCTACAACGCCTTTTTCCTGGCCGGGGTGCTGTCCATGGCATCCTTTGGGATCGCGCTCAACACCGCCTATGGATTCTTCGTGGACCGGGACAACGGCATCTTTTTTGAATTTCTCACTTATCCTATGACGCGGTCCCAGTTCCTCATCGGGAAAATACTGTTCAACTGCCTGCTTGCTGTGCTTCAGGCAGCAATTACGGTGGCCTTTGCAGCGGTGCTCCTGGAGATTCCACTCATGTGGGACCGGATGGGGGTACTGCTCGTCGCGGTTGTTCTGACCACGGCAGGATGGTTCTTCTTTCTTTCCTCGTTCGCCCTCCGGATCAGGAGGAACGATATGTTCAATACTTTCATGAACCTGGCCTATTTCGTTCTGATGTTCGCTAGCAGCATCTTCTATCCTCTGGAAGGACTGCCAGGCTGGCTGCGGACGACGGCGATGCTGAATCCCCTCACCTGGCACACCGAGATGTTGCGCTTCGCCACGATAGGAGCCGATTCACCTGTGCTGCTTGAAACGCTCGCATTCTTGGTATTTCTGCTGGCATCTTTTTATTTTGCCTTGAGAACGCTCCGGTACGGAATACTCAAGTGACACGCGGGGAGGAGCTGCTGTCGCAATGCCGGACAAGAACACATAAAGGTGGATAGATGGAACAGACCAGAAGAGACTTCCTGAAAAGCCTCGCTTTCGGGACAGCGGGTATCGCCACGGGCCTTCATGCCAGGAGCTACGCGCGGATCCTGGGGGCCAATGACCGGGTGAATTTCGCCGTGATCGGCCTGCATGGCCGGGGCTACGCCCACATGGAAAGCATCGCGCTCAACAAGAACGCGGCATTGACTCATATCTGTGACGTTGACAGCCGCGAGCTGGAGAAATTTGCCGGAGTGGCAAAAGGGAAGTACAACCAGGCGCCGGTCAAAGTGAAGGACTTTCGCAAGCTTCTCGAGGCGAAAGAGATTGATGCGATCACCATCGCCACGCCGGAGCACTGGCATGCACATATGGCCATCATGGGTTTGCAGGCAGGCAAACATGTCTACGCGGAAAAGCCACCCACCCACAATCCGCACGAAGGAGAGATGCTCGTTCGTGCCCAGAAGAAATACAACCGCCTCGTCCAGATGGGCAATCAGCAGCGCTCCTCCCCGCATACCATGGAGATCATGCAGAAGATCCATCAGGGCCTGATCGGCAAACCATACTTCGGCCGGGCATGGTACAGCAACACGCGGAAGTCCATCGGAACAGGGAAGGCCGTGCCGCCCCCGCCGGAACTCGACTGGGATCTCTGGCAGGGCCCCGCACCACGCCGCCCGTACAAAGACAACGTGCATCCGTACAACTGGCACTGGTTCTGGCACTGGGGAACCGGAGAGACGCTGAACAACGGGACACATGAAGTGGACCTTTGCCTCTGGGCGCTCGGCCAACGGTATCCATCCCTGGTGAGCGCTTCGGGGGGACGTTACCACTTCAAGGACGATTGGGAATTCTACGATACCCTGACCGCAAACTATGAATATGATGATTGCCTGATCACGTGGGAGGGACTGAGTTGCCAGGGGAAGCTGACATACAATCGAAGCCGGGGCGCGCTTATCCGCGGAACGGAGGGCTCGGTGCTTATCGACAGGGACGGATATGAGGTCTATAACCTGGACGACAAGCAGATCGACAAATACACCGTCGGGAAGAACAGCACCTCGAAGGACCTGATGAGCATGGACTCGATGACGGACGAGCATTTCCGGAACCTGATCGGCGGGATCCGCGAGGGAGAGAAGCTCCGCTCTCCGATCGAGGAGGGAAATGTCAGCGTCACCATGTTGCAGCTCGCCAACATCGCCTGGAAGTTGAAGCGCGCGCTCCGTCTGAACAAGCAGGATGCAACGGTGATTGACGATCCCGACGCCATGAGCCTCTGGCAGCGGGAATATGAAAAGGGATGGGAGTTGACCATATAGGCCCCCCAGGGAACGACCCTCAGGTTCCCTGTCGTTGCATTGAGGAACTCATCTCCGTATCTTTAGAGTCGATTTGACCATCACTGCCGGGAGGCTTGCCGTACATGCGGGAATACCTGGATCTTGTGGAACGGGTGCTGACAAACGGCACGCTGAAGAAGAATCGTACCGGCGTGGACACCCTCTCCTGTTTTGCCGAGCATTACTCGGTGGATTTGAGCAAGGGATTCCCCCTCCTGACCACCAAGAAGGTGAATTTCAACGCCATGTTGCATGAGGTGCTCTGGTATCTTTCCGGGGAAGACCATATTCGGAACCTCAGGGAGCACACGAAGATCTGGAACGCCTGGGCCGACGAGAACGGAAATCTCGACTCCGCGTACGGGAGATATTGGAGAAGGTACCCGAGTGCGGAGATCAATCCGAAAACAGGGCAGTATGAAGTGGTGGAGGTCGATCAGATCGGGAAGATCGTACACCTGCTCAAGACCGACCCCAACTCACGCCGTATGGTGGTGATTGCCTGGGAGCCGGGCAACGCGTTCGAAAGCAAGCTTCCCGCCTGTCATTACACGTTTGCGTTCAACGTGCTGGAGGGGCGTTTGAACTGCCACCTCACGCAGCGCTCCGGCGACATTGCTCTGGGCATTCCGTTCAATCTGGCGGCCTATGCCCTTCTCACGGAGATCCTTGCGCAGGAAGGGAACCTTCGTCTCGGCCGTTTCAGCCACACGATTGTAGACGCCCACATCTACGTCAATCATGTCGACGGTCTCAAGGAGCAGCTGAAGCGGACACCTAAGCCCCTCCCGAAAATCGAGATCGCGCAGAAGCCGTGGGATCAGCTCCGGTTCGAAGATTTCCGGCTGAGTGGTTACGAATCGTACGATCCGATCAAATTCCAGGTGGCTGTGTGAAGCTCGCCATCATTGTTGCAGTTGCTCGCAACAGGGTCATCGGCAAAGGAGGAAAATTGCCCTGGCACATCTCCGAAGACCTGAGACGCTTCAAGCGGCTAACGACGGGGCATGCGGTGTTGATGGGGAGGAAGACATTCGAATCGATCGGCCGTCCGCTGCCGAACCGGAGAAACGTGGTCATCTCCTCAACTCCTCAGGCTGGTGCCGAAACCTACCGTTCGATTTCCGAGGCGCTCGAAGCCCTTCAGAACCAGGAGAAGGTGTTCGTCATCGGCGGCGGGCAGCTTTACGCTCGACTCCTGGATTCGGCGGATGAGTTGTATCTGACGCTCGTCGATCGGGATGTCGAGGGGGATACGTTTTTCCCTCTGTATGAACATCTTCTCGGGACCAAGTTTCGTGAAGTGGGGAGGGAAGAGCATGAGGGGTACGCATTTGTGGACTACCAGCGGCTGTAGCAATGAGGTCACCAATCCGTTTGCGGTCACCGAAGTGTACGTGAAAGATGAAAAGGACTGGAAACTAGCGTCCATGTCGTTTACCAGATTGCTCACACCTCCCGGCAAATAAGAGAATCACTACGGCATCCAGCCCCAACCAACCACCTCCCGGAAAGTGCCATGAAAGCGATCTCAGCTGTTTTCCTCCTTCTATTGCTCCTCACTCCCGGAATAGGCACCGCGCAATCCCACGAGGATTCTGCACGCCGCGACTCTCTCCTTGTCGCCGCACGGGAGATTATCGGAATGCAGAAGTATTGTGCCTTGATCACTGTGGATTCGGCAGGCCAGCCGCACGCTCGGACCATGAATCCTTTCCCCCCTGAACAGGATATGACGGTTTGGATCGCCACCAACAGCAGGAGCAGGAAGGTACAGGAGATTCGCAAGAACCCGAACGTCTGTCTCTACTATGCGGACCATAAGGAGGCCCACGGATATGTCGCCATCACGGGAAAGGCGGTCCTGGTGGATGACATGAGCGAGAAGCTGAAGCGGAAGAGAGAATACTGGAGTCAGGCGTTTCCGGATTGGAAGTATCTCATTCTTATCAAGGTCATCCCCGAGGAGATGGACGTCCTCAATTACGCGCGCGGCGGGACAAATGAAGCTGTGACGTGGAGGGTGCCGTCGGTCAAATTCTGAAGCCGATGATCGGAGAGGGCATCGAACCGCTCAACGAGGCGCTTGATGGCATCGGAACCCTCGACCCCAAAATGAAGAGCAAGGCTGTAGGTTTCATGTTTTCTATCCTCCCCAACTGCGAATCTGTCTGCGTTCATGGGCCAGGGTGGAGATACTGTTGGACATTCGACCCGAGTCCACGCTCACTACCACCACTCCAACGCTCCGTCGGCTACAACCGGTACCCGACTTACGAATGCGATGCCGTTGGCGCAATCTTGGAAAAACGCGGCAGGAACAACAAAGGGATAGTCATCGGGAAAAAGTAGCATCGTGTTTGCATAATAAGCGCGCACGGTGCTTTCGTTCACCTGAATTTTGGGAGTTCCGGAACTTTCGAGAGTGGCGATTGTGACGTCGGGCCACGACATTCCAAGAGGTATCTTGTACGCCGTCCACGAATCCATACTGTCGGAGTTCATTTCATTGGGAACGCAGAACACTACGTGAACCTGCCTACAGCTTTCGGGCGTCCCAAAGTGCAGGTCAGCGAGCGGATACCGACGGAGAGACAAACGGTACCTGTCATCCGATTGAATGGAGGTCGCTAACCTCCGAAAAATAACCAAATCCAGCACTTGGTTGCTCTGACAATCGACACGGTGGACCCCTCCCACCAAATCATTGGTCCCCTTGACCGCCCAAACGGTGTTGATACCCTGCGCCAGCCCGGTTAATTTGTAGTAACCCGCCGCATTAGTATAGGCTTCCGCTGTATACGCGCCGTTGTCCGCATGCACCCGCGCGGAGTCAATCGGAGTTCCGTCCGGATAGGTAACTCCTCCTTCCAAGGTGTATATCGTTGGGGGCGGGCTTTCATTGACGCCGGAATCGGGGTAGCATAAAAAGCCTGTATTCACGACCAGGGCAAGAAGGCTCCAGCAGATGAAGAGTGGACCTGTGGTTTTCATATCCTCGACTCTCCTTCAGTGTAGTGCAAAAGCGCGAGTGCTTGATGCACAGGGGGAAGATAG
>Ga0316601_100000873_pt1 | contig 13940 bp, 3 predicted proteins | sample OWC_soil_day5_no_FD_207663 | JGI IMG/M metagenome (GOLD analysis project Ga0316601, IMG submission 207663) | Wetland soil microbial communities from Old Woman Creek delta, Ohio, United States - OWC_soil_day5_noCT | ecosystem: Environmental > Terrestrial > Soil > Wetlands | place: USA: Ohio...
AGGAAGAAGGAATGGGGGAATCCCGTTATCACTTCGACCCGGCCGTGCTCGACGCCGCCATGCTCGCCTTCGCGGCGGCGCTTTCCGAGGCAGACGGTCGTCCGGCGGACGAGGGGTACTTCCTCGTGGGCGCGGGGCGGGTCCGGATTCTTTCCCTCCCGGGACGGAACCTCTGGAGCCACGCCTCGCTCCTGCCGTCCGAAGCGGATCGCCCCGGGCGGCACGTCGGGAACCTTCGCCTGTACGACGACGGTGGGGTCCTGGTCGCGTCCCTCGAGGGGTTGTTGTTCCAGCGTGCGGAGCCGGGAACCCTCGTGCGGGGAGATGGACGGCTTCCCGCCGACTGGTTCTATCGGGTGGAGTGGGAGTCGATCCCCAGGGATCCCGGGCTTGAGGGATCCGGCCGCCCGGCCCGCCCTCCCGCGGAGGTGGCCCTCGAGCGCCTCCCGGGAAAGGCGAAGGCGCTCCATGCGGAGTTCCGCCTGGAGGAGTACGCGGAGATGGGGAAAGACCTCGATCTCGCCTGCGCCGCCTACGCGGAGAAGGCGATCCGACAGTTGGGGTGGGATCTCTCGCCCGGTGCCTCCCGCACGGCGGACGATATCGCCGCCGGGCTCGGCGTTGTTCCGCGCCACCGGCGGCTGTTCGGGAAGTTGCTCGACGTCCTCAGGGAAGAACGCCTGGTGGAGCGTCGGGGCGAGAATTGGGTCGGGACGGGGGGAATGCCGTGTCCGGATCCCGACGGGATCATCGAAGCCCTCCTGGCGCGCCATCCGCGGCTGAAGCCGCAGGTGGAGCTGACGGCCAAGTGCGGCAGACGGCTCGCCGGCGTCCTGCGGGGCGAAGAGGACCCCCTGCATCTCCTGTTCGAGGGAGGGTCCTTCGAGGCCACCGAGGCGCTGTACCGGTATTCCCCTTCCGCCCGGGCATTCAACGCCCTCGTTCGGGAGGCGGTGTCGGAGCTCGTCCCGAAATCGCTTCCCGGCGGGACCATCCGCGTCCTGGAGATCGGGGCGGGTACGGGCGGCACCTCCTCCGCCGTCCTTCCCGTCCTGCCCCGTGGGCGCACGGATTATTTCTTCACCGACATCTCGAACGCTTTCCTCGTGCGGGCGAGGGAGAAGTTCGCGGACTTCCCGTTCCTCCGGTACCAGCTCCTCGATATCGAGCGGGATCCGCAGGCACAGGGGTTCACACCCGGAGGGTTCCACCTCGTGATCGCCGCCAACGTCCTGCATGCCACCGCCGACATGCGGGAGACGCTGCGGCACGCCCGCTCCCTGCTGGCGCCCGGCGGGATCCTCCTCCTCCTGGAGGGAACCCGCACGGAGCGGTGGGCGGACCTCACGTTCGGGCTCACGGAAGGTTGGTGGCGGTTCGCCGATCTCGATCTCCGTCCCGCCGGCCCCGCGCTTTCCGCGGAGGCGTGGCGATGCGTGCTGGGCGAAACCGGGTTCCGGGCCGCCATCGTTCCAGACGAAGGGGAAGGGGCGCGAGGCGGCCAGCCCCTTGCCGTGATCGTCGCCGACGTCCCGACGAAGGAGGTCCGGCCCACGGATCTCCCGGCGGCTGTGGAGAAACGCCGTCGGTGGATCGTGCTCGCCGACCGGGGCGGGACCGGCGAGGGGATCGCCGGCGTCCTGCGGCGGGGGGGCGACTCCTGCGTGCTCGTCGACCCGGGGACCGCGTACCGACGATCGGGAGACCGCTTCGAGGTCGATCCCCGCAGGCCCGGGGACATCGCCCGAATGATCGGGGAAGCCGGGGACGGCAGCCCGTACGAGATCCTGTTCCTTTGGGGCCTCGATGCGGGGAAGGACACGGGGGAGCCGGGAAGAGGCGACGGCGCGGAAACGGCGTGCTCCATGGCGGTCTCCGCATTCCGGGGACTCCTCCGTTCCGGCACGCCGGGGAAGCTCTGGATCGTCACGCGCGGGGCGCAACCCGCGGGATCCGGGAAGCGCCCACCGGACCGCGGACAGGCGCCTTTGTGGGGTATCGGCCGTGGAATCGCCGTCGAGCACCCGGACCTCTGGGGGGGCCTGGTGGACCTCGATCCCGAGGCGGGGACCGAAGAGCAGGCGGCCATGGCGATCGAATGCGTGACCCGGGGGGACGGAGAGGACCAGGTCGCGATTCGGGAAGGAAAGCGGCTGGTGGCGCGTCTTGCGCGCGCCTCCGCCCCGGCCTATGCCGTACCCCCCATACGCGAAGACGGATCGTACCTGATCACCGGCGGGCTCGGCGGACTGGGTCTCAAGGTCGCCCGATGGCTGTTCGACCGGGGGGCGCGGCACCTCGTCCTGACCGGGAGGCGCGGATTGCCAGGGCGCGAGGCGTGGCCCGCCATCGACCCGGACACCGAAACGGGTCGGAGCGTTGCCGCCGTCCGGGCGATGGAAACGGCCGGGACCGTCGTCGAGGTCCATGCGGCCGACGTGAGCGACCGGCCCGCGATGGAAGCGCTCTTCGCGCGATTCGGGGGGGAGTGGCCGGAGTTGCGAGGCATCGTGCACGCCGCCGTGGCGATGAGCCAGTGCCCGCTACGCGATCTCGACGAGGCGATCCTTGCCGGGATGCTCGCTTCGAAGGTTGCGGGGACGCGGAACCTCCTTGCGCTGGTAGCGGGAAAGCCGCTCGATTTCGCCGTCCTGTTTTCCTCGACCACCGCGCTGCTCGGAGCCGGGGGGTTGGCCCATTACGCCGCCGCCAACGGGTATCTCGACGCGGTCGCCCACGAACGGAGGGCGGCGGGCTTCCCGGTTACGAGCGTCAACTGGGGCACGTGGGACGAGATGCGGTTGGCCTCCGCCGAGGACCGGCGCGGGTTCCTCGAGGCGGGCCTGCGGCCCATGCCATCCAGTCAGGCGCTCGAAGCCATGGGTGCCGTGATCTGCGCGGGCATACCCCAGATCACCGTGGCCTGCATCGATTGGGATTCCTTGCGATCCCTGTACGAGGCTCGCAGGAGACGTCCATTCCTGGCCCGGCTCGGCTCCGCGGGCGCCAATGCGACGTCGGCGCGCCCCGGGGCGAAGAAGGACCTCCCCTCCCGCCTTTCGGGTGCATCGGCCAACGAGAGGAAGGACATCGTGCTCGCATTCGTCCAGGGGGAGGTGGCAAGGATCCTTGGCATCCCGAAGCCGGAGGGCATCGATCCCGACCAGGGCCTCTTCGATATGGGGCTCGACTCGCTCATGGCGGTCGACCTGAAATCGCGCCTCGAGGCCGGCGTCGGCCAGTCGCTCCCGTCCACGCTGACGTTCAACTACCCGTCGGTCGGCGCGCTCGCGAACTTTCTCCTGAAGGACGTTTTCGTTGCCGGGGCCGAACCCGTCCCGGCACCCGTGCGGGAAGCCCGGCCCTCGGAGGAGGCGGTCGCCTCGAAGGACCCGGAAGCGGACTTGTCGGAAGAGGAGCTGGCCGCTCTCCTGCGCCGGAAGATGGATCAACTATCATGAGCGGGCCGATGGGTGATAGACGGGGAACCGAGCTGCCATCCCTGCGGGAGAGGAACTGGATCAGACGATGAGCGGAAACGATCGTACGCAAAATGCCGGCACGGAGAGACGGGATCACCGTGCTCTGCTCAAATCCGCGCTGGACGCGGTCGAGCGCATGCAGGCCCGGCTTGAGGCGATCGAGAAGGCACGGACGGAGCCCATCGCCGTCATCGGGATGAGCTGTCGTTTCCCCGGCGGGGCGAACTCGCCCGAGGAGTATTGGCGATTGCTTCGGGAACGCCGGGACGCGGTCCGGGAGGTTCCCCCGGAGCGTTGGGGACGCGAGGAATACGTGCGCCTGGACCCCGACGCCGCTGCCAAAATGTCCCCACAGTACGGGGGGTTCATCGAAGGGGTCGACCAATTCGACCCGGTCTTCTTCGGGATCGCTCCTCGCGAAGCTACGACGTTGGACCCGCAGCAGCGACTCGTTCTGGAGGTGACCTGGGAGGCCCTGGAACGCGCCGGCTACGCGCCGGACCGGTTGGGCGGCACCCCCACCGGCGTGTTCCTGGGGATCACAACGGGCGACTACGCGCAAGTGATAAGGGAAGCCGATCCGACGAACCTCGACGTGTACTTCGCCACCGGCAATGCCCACAACACGGCCGCGGGGCGCGTCGCGTATCTGCTCGGGTTCCGGGGGCCGGCGATGGCCGTGGACACGGCATGCTCCTCGTCGCTGACCGCCATCCACCTTGCATGCCAGAGTCTGCGGATGGGTGAGAGCACGTTGGCTCTGGCCGGCGGAGTGAACCTGACCCTCGTTCCAGAGCCGTTCGTCTGCTTCTCCAAGTGGGGCATGATGGCTCCCGATGGCCGCTGCAAGGCGTTCGACGCCGCCGCCGACGGGTTCGTGCGTGCCGAGGGTTGCGGCATGCTTGTCCTGAAGCGGCTGTCCGACGCCGTGGCCGACCGCGATCCGATTCTCGCGGTCCTCCGCGGCTCGGCGGTCAACCAGGACGGTGCGTCCGGCGGACTGACCGTGCCCAACGGCCTTGCGCAGCAGGCCGTGATCCGACAGGCGCTCTCCGCCGCGAAACTGACCCCGTCGGACATTGATTACGTCGAGGCGCACGGCACCGGCACCTCGCTCGGGGATCCCATCGAGCTCGAGGCGATCGACGCGGTCCTGGGGGAGGAACGGTCGTCCGGCAGACCCCTCGTGGTCGGCTCGGTCAAGACCAATATCGGGCATCTCGAGTCCGCCTCCGGTGTTGCCGGACTGATGAAGGTGATCTTGAGCCTCCAGCACGGGGAGATACCGGCGAACCTTCATTTCCATACACTCAACCCGCGGATCACGATCCGTCGGCTGAAACTGATCGTACCGACGGCCGCCTACAAATGGGAGACTTCCGGTATCCCGAGACGCGCCGGAGTAAGCTCGTTCGGCTTCAGCGGGACTAACGTCCACATGATCGTCGAGGAAGCTCCTCGTGCGGAAGAGCATACCGGGAAACCCGGCCGCCCGGTCTCCGTATTGACCGTTTCCGCCAAGAGCAATTCTGCTTTGCGGTCCGCCGCAGGGCGGCATGCGGTCTTCCTGTCCTCGAGGCAAGCGGGTCCCTGGGAAGATTATTGCTTCACCTCGAACGTCGGCCGCTCGCACTTTCCCCATCGCCTTGCGGTCGTCGGCGCCTCTCCGGGCGAGGTGTCGGAACGTCTTGCGATGGTCTCGGAGGGACGCGACGCGCCCGGGGTGCACCTCGGCATCATCGGATCCCCCGCACGCGCGAAGGTAGCGTTCCTGTTTACCGGCCAAGGGGGGCAGTTCGCGGGGATGGGCCGCCGGCTATTCGAGAACGAACCCGTTTTTCGCCGTGCCCTCGAACGGTGCGACGGAATACTGAGGGGGGTTCTCGACCGGCCTCTTCTCTCGGTGATCTATCCGAAGGAAGGAGGGAGTTCGCCGATCGACGAAACCTCTTTCACACAGCCGGCGCTCTTCTCCTTCGAATACGCTCTGTCCGAGCTCTGGAAATCGTGGGGAGTGGTTCCAGACATCGTCCTGGGGCACAGCGTCGGCGAATACGTGGCCGCGTGCGTCGCCGGAGTGTTTTCACTCGAGGATGGACTGAAATTGATCGCCGCCAGGGGCAGTCTCATGCAGGCGCTGCCACGCGGGGGAGCCATGGCGGCGGTATTCGCCGGCGAGGAAGCGGTGTCGGACGTCCTGAAGGACCACCGCGGCCGGGTCTCCATCGCGGCCCTGAACGCCCCGGACAACACGGTCATCTCCGGGGAGGAATCCGCGGTGACCTCGGTGATGGAAATCTTCGGGCGTCGCAACGTCGAAGCGCAGCGCCTCGTCGTCTCGCACGCGTTCCATTCCCGCCTGCTCGATCCCATGCTTGACCCGTTCGAGCGCCTCGCCGGGGGAATTGAATACTCCCCCCCGGCGATACCAGTGGTTTCGAACCTCACCGGAATCGTCGCAGTCGCCGGGGAGATCACTACGCCGGCCTACTGGAAGCGTCACGTCCGGAATCCGGTGCGCTTCGCGGACGGGGTGAGGACCATCTCGGAAGGAAACGTCCGGATTTTTATCGAAATCGGCCCGGCGGCGACGTTGCTGGGGCTTGGGCGGCGTTGCCTGCCGGATGCCGGGCTCGCATGGATCCCGTCGCTGCGGCGCGACCATGACGACTGCCGCCAGATCTCCGAAGCGCTCGCGCAGATGTACGCGGCTGGCGGCACCGTGGACTGGGAAAGAGTCCATCGCATCGCGCCCAGGCGACGCGTCCTTCTGCCCACCTACCCGTTCGAGAGGAATAGGCATTGGATCGAGTCGGGTGGAGGCGCAACCGGCGAGGTCGAATCCTCGATGCCGCCGCCGGACGTCCCCGGGCATCCTTTCGTCGGCCGTCGGGTGAGGTCCCCCATCCTCAAGGCCGCGGGGTTCGAGTTCGAAATCTCGGAAGATCGTCCGGGCTACCTGAGGGATCACCGGATCAAGGGTCGCATGGTATTCCCCCGAAGTGCCTATCTGGAGTGCGCTGCCGCGATTTCCGCCGGCCCCCTCGGTGTCGATCGGTTCGTCATAGAAGACCTGACCTTCAAGGAGGCTCTCTTTCTCCAGGAAGGGGAGCGTCGCACCTTCCAGACCGTGCTTCAGGGAGAGAACGACTGCAAAACGTTCGAAATCCACAGTCGATACGGCGGGCTCTACGATTCCGGAGAAGGGGAGTGGCGATTGCATGCCACCGGCAGGTTCGGAAGATCGACGCAATCCCTAGCCGACATCGGATCGCCCACGCTTCAGGAGATTGTCGACCGGGTCCGCGAAGAGGTGCCCGTCGAGGCATTCTACGAACGATTGCGGGAACTCGGCCTGGACTATGGGGAGCAGTTTCGATCGATCCGTGCGCTGTACAAGTCGAACGGGGAGGCGCTCGGTCACATCCGACTGACCACCACACCGAAAGGCGGCGAAACCCTCTACCGGGTACATCCCGCCATGCTCGACGGGTGCTTCCAAATCCTAGGGGTCCTGTTGAGCGATCACGAAGAGAGCGATTCCTCCGTCTATTTTCCCATCGGGGTCTCGAGGTACTGCAGTTACGAGGCGGCGGGGAACTCCATGTACGCCCACGCTGTCCTGCGGGAGCCCCTCCATACGGGAGGCGATATCGTCAACGCGGATATTCAACTCCTCGGCGAATCCGGCGAGCTTCTCGCAAAGCTGGAGGGTCTGACAATCCGGCGGGTGTCCTCCGCCGCGGGGATGGGCGTCCCACCGGAGGATGACTGGTTGTACGGTGTCGAATGGAAGGTTCAGCCACCGGAAAAGGCAACGGATTGCCGGGTGGCGGAGGCGATGGCGGGCCAATGGCTGATCCTCGGGGAGAACGGGGGGGTGGCGTCGGAACTGGAATCTGCACTCATCCGGCGAGGTTTCGATGTCGCGAGGATCGGGACGCCGGCAATGGCGCCGGCGGGGAGCGATCCCGATCGATCCTCGGTGCAGGAGGAAAGGGCGCTCGAGGAAATTCGGGACGCGATCCACCGGGAAAAGGTCGCGGTGGTGGTTTACCTTGCGTCATTCGATTCTTCCAGGGTGGACGGCGGAGAGGTTTTCATGACGGGAGAGAGCGGGTACCGGGAGGCCCGCTTCGGGTTGAATCTCCTGAAGGTACTCCTTGGAGGCACGGGACAGGGAGACGCCGCCCTTTGGATGGCGACCCGCGGAGCGGTGGCGGTGAAGGACCATGAGAGCCCGGCGCTCCGACAGACGCCCCTATGGGGACTGTACAGAACGGTCCTGCAGGAACAGCTGTCGATGAAATGTGCCATCGTGGATCTCGACCCAGGGGCAACGCCGGAAGCGGCGGCCGCCGCGCTTGTCGAGGAAATAACGGGCGCCACCAAGGAGAGCCAGGTGGCATTCCGGGGGATGACGCGATATGTTCCCCGCCTGGTACGGACAAAGGCACGGGCACCGGGTCGCATGGTGGAAGTCCGGGAGGACGCAACCTACCTGGTGACCGGCGGGTTCGGGGGAATCGGGCGAGAGGTGCTGAGGTGGCTTGCGGACAAGGGGGCACGGAACATCGCGGTGGTGGGGCGATCCCCCCTGCCTGCGGAACTGCTCGACGTCCAGGACGACCTGGGAAAACGCGGAGTGGAAACCAGGTATTTCCAGGGAGACGTGTCGGATGCCCGGTTTGTCCGGAAAATGTTCGATGCGATCGACGGGTCCATGCCCCCCCTGCGCGGAGTGATTCACGCCGCAGGCGTTCTCGCCGACGGGATTCTCGGGAACCAGACCTGGGAACGATTTCGCACCGTTCTGGCACCGAAAGTTCATGGGGTGGAACCTGCACCTTCAGACCCGCGGGAGAAAAATGGATTTCTTCGTCCTGTTCTCTTCCGCAGCGTCCGTCCTCGGTTCTCCGGGGCAATCCAATTACGCTGCGGCGAACGCGTTCCTCGACGGCCTGGCATGGGCTCGAAGGGCGGAGGGCCTCCCCGCGCTCAGCATCAACTGGGGCCCGTGGGCAGGCGCCGGAATGGCCGGTGTGCAAGGAGACCGGGATCGGATCCGACGCTCCGAAAGCGGGATCGGCTCCATCCCCCCGCCGGAGGGGGTGCGTATCCTCGGCATGCTCCTGTCCGCTCCCACCCCGCAGGTCGTCGTGTTTCCGGTCGACTGGTACCGGTTTGGACTGGCGGCCCGGCGATTAGACCCGTTCCTGAGCGAGTTGCTGCCGAAACCTTCCAACACATTGAAAGAAATCCAAACCGATCGCCGTCAGTGGCGCAAACTCGTTCTCGAACGGGATCCGGAGGACCGGCTCCAGGTCGTTCTGGAAGCCCTTCGCGATTTCGCCGCGCGCGTCTTGCGGATCCCCGCGTCCTCCATTGACATCGACAAGCCGTTGGGGGAATTCGGCCTCGACTCCCTCATGGCGACCGAGCTCAGGGGGATCTCGGAATCGGAACTGGGAGTGTCACCACCGCTGGTCGAAATCCTTTCCGGACGCCCCCTTTCGTACCTTTCCCTGTACCTGGCCAAGGCGTTTGATGAATCCACGACGGAGGCATGCATGGAACGGGTAGAGACCGGGAAGTTCCCGCGGACGAGTCCTTTCTCTGCGGATGAAGCGGAGTCCCACCTCGAGAAGCTTTCCGCGTTTTCCGACCGGGAGGTCGCGGACTTGCTGGAAAAGTTGCTGAGATCGAAACAGGAGGCAACTTGAAGGACGAAGGACTCGGACATATGGATGCCGCGGCAAAGCGTGCATTGCTCGAACGGCTTCTCCGGGAACGCGTCGCTCTGGGCGATTCGATGCATCCCCTATCTATCGGCCAGGAGGCCCTTTGGATCGTGCACCAGTTGGCACTGGAAAGCCCGGCATACAATGTGGCCTTCTGTGCCCGGGTGCATACGGTGCTTGACCGGAAACGCCTCGAGCACGCCCTGGGGGGTATTCTCAAGAGGCACCCCATGCTGCGAGCCACGTACGTGGCGACCGAGGAAGGCGTTCGTCAGCGCATCGGTCCCCTGCCGGGCACGATCCTCGAGAGAATCGATGCGTCGCGATGGGACGCGGAGGGGTTGCGGTCCCAGGTACGGGATTCCTACGTGCGTCCCTTCGATCTCGTGAAAGGTCCGGTGTTCCGCGCGACCCTCTTCGAAGGCTCCGAAGGAGGGGACGTCCTGCTTCTGGTACTCCACCACATCGTCTTCGATGCATATTCTCTCGGTCTCCTCCTGAGCGACCTGTCCTCTCTTTACGATGGGGGATCGTCGCCCGACCGGATTGGTCCAAGAGGGAATTATTTCGACTTCGTCGACTGGCAGAGGGAGTTGGTCGCGACGCCCCATGGGGCCGCGATGTGGGATTATTGGAGAACCCGGCTCTCGGGTCCCCTGCCCGGGCTGGATCTTCCGGGTGGCCGCGTCCGTTCCGCCTTGCAAACTCCCCGAGGCGCAACGCACCACTTCGCTCTTCCCGCGGATCTGTGCAAAGGGATCCGGGACCTGGCGCGCGGGGAGGGCGCGACGCCCTTCATGGTGCTGGCGGCGGCATTCCAGGGGCTTTTCTTCCGCTACACGGGTAAGGAAGACGTCCTTGTAGGAACGACTCTCGCCGGGCGCCCCCGTTCCGAGTTCGAGGACGTTCTCGGATACTTCGTGAACCCGGTCGTGCTCCGGTCCCCGATCGGGCCGGGAGCCTCTTTCCGGAAACATATAGGCGCGGTCCGGGAGGCCGTCATCGGCGCCATAAAAAACGGCGATTTCCCTTTTTTCGAGTTGGTCAAGCGACTGAGCCCGGAAAGGGATCTGACCAGCACCCCGATTTTTCAGATGCTGTTCAACCTGATCAAGTCGACGCAGGTCAGTCTCGACGGTGACTTCGCCAGCGGGATCGTCAGGATGGGGAGCCTCGAAATCGAGCAGTTCCCCCTGGAGCAGCAGGAGGCGACCCAGTTCGACCTCGTCCTGAACATGCTGGATACCGGTGGAGGCATGCCGGCGACCTTAAAGTACCGCACCGACCTGTTCGAGTCCGGGACGATTGAGCGGATGACGGGACACTTCCGGACGCTGCTGGAGTCTGCGGTGGCGGACCCTGACCGCCCGGTTTCGGAGCTGTCGCTTCTGTCGCCGGAGGAGGAGCGGACGATCCTCGTGGAGTGGAACCGGACCGAGGGCGACTACGCGACGGATACTTCGTTGAATGAGTTGGTCGAGGCACAGGTAGATCGCACCCCGGACGCGGTGGCGGTCGCCTCCGAGTCAGGCGATATTACCTACCGAGACATGGATGATCGGGCCAACCGGATCGCGAACCGGTTACGGCGGCTGGGGGTAGGGAGGGAATCGCTCGTAGGTGTCTGCCTCTATCGTTCGATCGATCTTGTGTCGGCTTTCCTCGGAATTCTGAAGGCGGGTGGGGGGTACGTACCGATCGATCCAACTTTGCCGCGAGGACGAATGGCATACATTTTCGGCGATGCGGAAGTTTCCGTGGTCCTCACCGAGCGGAGTCTCGCGGCGGAGATTCCCGCCGGGCGCGTTCCCGTCGTGGTTCTTGAACGCGATACGGACCTTGCGAACGAGAGCACTTCGCGTCCCAGTCGAGTTACGACTCCGGAATCCTTGGCGTACGTGATCTACACATCCGGATCGACCGGTAAACCGAAAGGTACGGAAATACATCACCGCGCGATCGTGAACTACCTTCGGTGGAAAAACCGCGCCCTGCCGCTCGGCACGGGCGATGCGGTGTTACAGCATCTGTCGCCCGGGTTCGACGCTTCCGGGCTCGAGATCTGGCCACCGCTTACATGCGGGGCACGCCTCGTCCTCGCAGGGGCATCCTCGCAGGCGGACCCGAATCACCTTGTGCAGGCAGTAATCGAGAACGACGTGACCGAAATGGTTTTCGTCCCGTCCTTGCTCGAGTTGGTTTCGCGGGAACCTGACTTGGAGAAGTGCAGGACACTCCGGCGGATTCTGGTCGGTGGCGAACCCCTGAGCCGCAGGCTGGTCGATATGGTGTGGGGTCGCCTCGACGTCGAAATAATCAATCTTTACGGCCCTACCGAGGCAACGATCAACGCCACCTCGTGGCCGGTGGAACGGGGCCCCGGTCCCTTCCCTCCGATGGTTCCCATCGGACGTCCGATCACCAATCTTCGGGCCTACGTGCTGGACACGAGACTTTGCCCCGTACCGATCGGTGTTCCCGGGGAGCTCTACATCGGTGGAATGGGAGTGGGAAGGGGATATCTCCGGCGGCCCGACCTTACTTCGGAAAAATTCATACCCGATCCGTTCGTTTCCGGCGGAAAACTATACAAGACGGGCGATATATGTCGACTGCGTGCCGACGGAGCGCTCGATTATCTCGGGCGCAACGACCAACAGGTAAAGATCCGGGGATTCCGAATCGAGCTGGGGGAAATCGAGGCGGCGCTCGCCGAGCACCCGACGGTGGGGCAGGCGGTGGTAGTCGCCCACGAAGAGTCCACCGGGGATGTGCGCCTTGTCGCCTACGTGGTCTCGCGCCCGCAGGCCACCGTGGAGGCGGCAGGACTGCGTACCTACCTTCGGGACCGCGTCCCCGAGTATATGGTCCCTTCGGCTTTCGTGATCCTCGACTCCCTGCCGCTGGCCCCCAGCGGGAAGGTGGACCGCAATGCGCTCCCGGCGGCGGAGAGCACGGCGCTGTCGTCGATGGCGCCTTACGAGGCCCCGCGGAACCCGATGGAAGCTGCGATCGCCTCCATCTGGAAAGAGGTGCTTCGCCTCGAGAAGGTCGGCATACACGATAACTTCTTCGACCTCGGAGGGCATTCGCTGCTCCTGATCCAGGTTCAAACGCGATTGGAGCAACAGATGCAGCGCAAGGTGGAGTACGTGGACCTGTTCCAGTACCCGAAGATCGAGGCCCTGTCCCGCCACCTGGAGTGCGATGAGGACGTATCCCAAACGCGGGAGCGCATATATTCCCGGGCTGACCGTCAGAGGCAAGCCCTTCGCCGGCAACGCGACCGGAAGGATCGTAGCGAGAATACCCCATGAGCAAACACAGGGGCGGCGAGGGAAACCCAAACGTAGCCATCATAGGCATGGCCGGCCGCTTCCCCGGCGCGCGCAATGTCGACGACTTCTGGCGCAACCTCTGTGCGGGCGTCGAGTCCATCCGCTCCTTCTCCCCCGAGGAGTTACTGGAGTCGGGTGTTGCTCCAGAACTGGTTCGCCATCCCGATTACGTGAACGCGAAGGGGGTGCTCGCGGACGCCGATCTCTTCGACGCGGCCTTCTTCGGCATCAATCCGAGGGAAGCGGAAGTCATCGACCCCCAACAGCGCGTGTTCCTGGAGTGCGCCTGGGAGGCGCTCGATGCCGCCGGCTACGCCCCCGAGGGGTTCGACGGCTCCATCGGCGTGTATGCCGGCATCGGCGCGAACACCTACCTGCTCAACAATGTCCAGGGAAACAGCGCCCTCATTAATGCCGTGGGAAGCTACCAGGTGATGTTGAGCAGCGAGAAGGACTTCCTGACAACGCGTGTCTCCTACAAGCTAAATCTCAAGGGACCCAGCGTCGTCGTCCAGACGGCCTGCTCGACATCTCTGGTTGCGGTGCAGAACGCCTACCAGGCGCTTCTCGATTATCAGTGCGACATGGCCCTTGCCGGAGGGGTATCGATCGGATTCCCGCAAAAGATCGGGTACCTTTACAGCGAGGGGATGATTCTATCCCCGGACGGCCACTGCCGCGCGTACGACGCCGGAGCCCGGGGGACCGTGGGCGGGGAAGGGGTGGGCATCGTTGTCCTGAAAAGGTTGGAGGACGCCATCGACGCGGGAGACCGGATCCTCGCCGTCATCCGTGGGGCGGCCATCAACAACGACGGATCAGAGAAAATCGGTTTCACCGCCCCGGGCGTGGAAGGCCAGGCGGAAGTGATCGCCATGGCCCAGTCCCTGGCCGGCGTGACGCCCGACTCGATCGGCTACATCGAAGGTCACGGGACGGGGACCCTCCTGGGCGATCCCATCGAAGTCGCGGGACTGACCAGGGCGTTCCGGATGGGCACGTCCAGAACCGGTTTCTGCGCCCTCGGATCGGTGAAGACGAACATCGGTCACTTGGATGCGGCCGCCGGGGTCGCGGGTCTTATCAAGACGGTCCTGGTTTTGAATCACAGGAAGATTCCGCCAAGTCTGCACTTCCAGAGCCCCAACCCGGGGATCGACTTCGCAAGCAGTCCGTTCTACGTTAATACGAAGCTTTCGGACTGGAAGGAGGGACCGACTCCTCGTCGGGCGGGTGTCAGTTCGTTCGGGATGGGCGGAACCAATGCCCACCTTGTCCTCGAGGAAGCCCCCTCAAGTCCTTCCACGCCGTCGCACCGATCGCACCACGTGGTGCCGCTCTCCGCTCGCACCTCCAGGGCGCTGGAATCCGCCACGGAC